>Ga0209021_1001715_pt1 | contig 20921 bp, 19 predicted proteins | sample PinacodermFT_FD_187299 | JGI IMG/M metagenome (GOLD analysis project Ga0209021, IMG submission 187299) | Host-associated microbial community of the marine sponge Aplysina aerophoba from Gulf of Piran - sponge pinacoderm, lysed by freeze-thaw... | ecosystem: Host-associated > Porifera > Sponge >... | reverse complement strand
GGTGCAGTTATTGTCGAGCCGTTTCAGCGCCTGCTGCCTCCCAAGCCGGGCTTTCTGCAGGGTCTGCGAGATGTAACCGCACAGTACGGTATCCCGTTGATATTCGACGAAGTCGTCACCGGATTCCGCTTTGCCTACGGTGGCGCACAGGAATTCTACGGAGTTAAGCCCGACATGTGCTCTCTCGGCAAGGTCATCGCAGGCGGCTTCCCACTCGCGGCGGTGGCAGGCAACGAAGAGTTGATGAATCACTTCGACGCCTCTTCCGGTGAACCGGGCGGTTTTCTGCCACAGATAGGCACTCTCAGCGGCAACCCCGTCGCAGCGGCGGCCGGGCTGAAGACCCTGGAGATATTGAGACGCGAAGGTACTTATCAACGCATTTTTGGCACGGGACTACGCCTAAAGGAAGAACTTCAGCGCATGCTGAATGAGGCCGAAATTCCGTCAAGCGTAGTCGGTGAAGCTCCGCTATTCGATGTCTTCTTCACCGATGGCGAAATTACTGACTATCGCTCAACACTCCACGCCGACAAGCAGATGCTCGGTCGGTTCAATGAACTTCTGCTTGCACAAGGCGTGCTGAAGGGAGACACCAAATTCTATGTCTCCCTAGCTCATTCCGCCGCCGACGTACAGTACACCCTTGATGCGTTCGCCTCTGCGATCGAAGAACTGAAGAGTTAACCTCCTCGAACCTCTGCGCTACGCCGATTATGCGTTCTCATTCCATAATCGGCGTACCTCCAAAATGCCTCGGCATTTCCCCGAATCCACGCCAATAGTCGCTCAATGCAAGGCAAAAGCGGTTACGATTTTCGTAACTTCTCCCCTCATTTTGTCGCCAACAGCTCACTTGATGTTTGTCTGTGTATCGTTTTCTTTGAGTTTTTTCCAAAACAAGGTATTGATTCCTGATTGACTTGTTTCCAGAACAGAAGGTACCTTTGATACACGGAGGCGGGAAGTTTGGAAGTGGGTGGTTTCCGGAAGGGCATCATCTTCCCGGCCCTTTGGTCTGTTCCCACAATGTGTCTGGAGGCACATGCTGGAACGAGATATTCGGCAATTCTGGTCTGTAAGTAGCCGTTGATTTCTCCCTTGGAACAGTCCTTTCACTATTCTCTTTATCGCATATTGGTGTCCCATTCGCTCTTGGCGATTGGCCTGAAGGAGACAACATTGAATCTTGGAACTACTACTATAGACGTTGTCAGCGATGGAACGTTCCTGATGGACGGAGGCTGTCTGTTCGGTCAGGTGCCAAAGACCGAGTGGGAGCTTCAAATAAAGCCTGACCGGCGAAATCGCATTCGCCTCGCGCTAAATTGTCTTCTGATTCAAACGCCCGAACTTAACGTCCTTGTTGATACTGGTGTTGGCTCAAAGCGACAGGACAAGATGAAGGAGACGATTCGTCTTAACGGCAACAAGTTGCTTAAGGGGCTGAAGGCACACGGGATCACCGCGCGGGATGTCGATGCCGTAATTTTGAGCAATCTGCACTTCGACCACTCAGGCGGTTGCACGAAGCTGGACCGATCCGGAACGCCGGTACCTACATTCCCCAAGGCGCGTTACCTTGTTCAGAGAAGTAGTTGGAACGAAGCTAACTCTCCCAATGAGCGTTACAGGGACACTTTCTACGACGACGACTTCCTCCCGCTTGCGGAGCGGGAAATGATTGACTTTGTGGACGACAGCTACGAGGTTATTCCCGGCCTTAAGCTTAAGGTTACCAATGGACCCTCCGAAGGCCACCAGATTGTTCTGGTGGAGCGCGGAAGCGAAAAGATCGCATTTGTGAGCGACCTAATCCCAACGCCGCACCATCTTCCTCTATCGTACATTCCTGCGATGCACGAATTTCCCAATACTACGTTGGAGCAGAAACGAGACTTTATTGAAATGGCAATAGAGGGTGGGTGGCTTGTGGTCTTCGGTCACGGGTTCGAACAAAATGCCGGCTATATAGTGCAGAAGAACGGGGCGACGCAATTCCTTCCAGTAGAAGTTTAATGTGAATTGTGGGCATTCCGCCCGAGTTCAAATCGAAGTCGAAGGGGCGCCAATTGGCGCCCCTATCTGCGTTTAGTCACTCTTCACAAGGGCGTCGACGATGCCTTCCGGTGACAAAGACATCAGCTTCGCCCAGGTAATCTCATTCATCAGATTAGTTTCACTCTCTGTCCTGACGCGAATGTAATTGTCGGTCAACCCGGTCCAATGCGGACTTTCTTCCCGTAGATTCCTGCTTTCCCATAGCACTCTGCGGATTTCCCCCAGACTATCTAGCCTGAACCTCTGTGCCTGCGTGCTGGCAAGCTCCAAGAGCGCTTTCAGCCGCTCCGCCTTCACGCTCGGTGGCAGTTGTTCGCCGAAGTGTGCTGCACTAGTGCCAGGTCTTACCGAATAGGGGAATACATGCATGTCAGCGAATCCAATGCGCTCGCATAGTTCGAAAGTCGCCTGGAAATCCGAGTCAGTCTCCCCTGGAAATCCCACTATGACGTCTGCCGTAATACTGGCACCGGGCACTTCTGCTCGAATTCGACCAACTGTTGATTCATACTCGCTGGCCGTATAGCGCCGTCTCATTCCCCGCAGGACGGCGTCACTCCCACTCTGCAGGGGCATATGGAAGTGAGGGCAGAGCCGCTCATCGTCCCACTTACGAAGCAGTTCTTCGTCAATTTCGCGCGGCTGCAGTGAAGAAACCCTTAGACGCTCGACTTCGGTACACGATAGCAAATCGGCAATGAGCGATTTCAGCGTATCGCCTGACAGATCGAAGCCGTATGAACCTAACTGTGTCCCGGTCAGAACAACTTCCCTGTATCCGACGGAAACGAGCCGATTCACCTCCTTAACTAGCACATCGCCTGGGACGCTCCGCTCTCTACCGCGGACCTTAGGCACAATGCAGTATGCGCAGACCTGATCACAGCCTTCTTGTATTTTGACCATCGCCCGCGTTCGTCCAACCCGAAGGTCAATGAACTCTGCATCTTCACCGGTCGCGCATGGAACTTGCTGCTTGCCTCGCCAACCAATCACCTGCTGCACTAGTCGCTGTTTTTCCACGTTGCCAAAAACGAGGTCTATTTCTTCTAGATCACGAAGCTGCTCCGGCGCTCGCTCCGCGTAACAGCCCGTCGCAACGACTACAGCATCTGGGTTACGCCGCCTCGCCGACCGGAGAGATTGACGCGCCTTCCTGTCAGCGACGTGCGTGACGGTGCAGCTGTTGACCACGTAGACGTCCGCTGGCCCGTCCTCACTTACCTGTGTAAGCCCCGCTTCTCTGAATTCCCGAGCAAGGACAAGCGTGTCAGCCTGGTTTAGCTTGCATCCGTGCGTTTCAATGGCAAATGTGGAGTTTGACCTGTCCATTTGATCTGGCATAACCCGTCCGAATTCAGTTGAACTTTCCATGCTATTATAGGAATTCGCCCGATAGGCGGTCAATTTGCAACTTGGCACTCCCCTACACTGCTCCTCAATATCGATGTATGTCTGATACAGCTTCCTCGGAAAATCTTGCTCTCCCATCCTCCATTGAACCAATGTCTTGGGTCGAACGTGCTCGCCGCATGGTCTCCTATCATCAGGAGGCAGCGGACTTCATCAAGCGAGCATCCAAGGCATTTCCTGTTAGCGCCGAGCACACACAGCTTCTCTTGCAATTATGGATTGAAGCGGATCTTCTGGACTCTGTGATACTGCCGCTTCTCGACGAGATCAATACTGAGCTGATAGATGGTCAAGGCGAGTTAGACACCAAGAGAGGCGTATCAGTCCAGCGCTCGAATGCACCGGAACTCTCCGGCACGAATGCCGAAGAGGTAGTCTATGAGTGCTTCTGGTCCCTTGATTGGACAGACGACCGGAGCATCTCGGTAGTCTTATCAGCAATCGAGGATGGGGTCTTTTATGTCCGGTCCAGGGGCAATGCCTCTGCCTATGAGCACAGAGTCGGCTATCCTGTCTCAATTGGTGGGCTTCAGGATGCTCTGGTCGCGACATTCGTAGCTGAATCGACAGTCATCTGAGGCAGATTTGCCCTTGAGGTATCCATTATGTGTCAAGACTGCTATAGTTCTACAGGTGACTGATTGTTGGGATAATTGCAGTTCGTATGCAAAGTCTCAGCATTTAATGAAAAACGGAATCAATATAGACACTTAGATGTTCAGATTTCTCTGTATGGGAGCAAGCCTCAGATGAAAGACCGAGTTGTCGTAACGGGGATTGGCGTTGTCAGTCCGTTGGGCCTTGACCGCCACACCACCTGGCAAAACTTGGTAGCCGGAAAGTCCGGAGTTGACCAGATTTCTTCATTTGATACGGATGGCTTCCGTACAACCATCGCGGCCGAAGTCAAGGAGTTCGACGCCTCCCAGTTCGTTGGTAGGAAGGAAGCCCGTCGCATGGATAGGTTCGTTCAGTTGGGCGCGGTCGCTTCCCTGGAGGCGGTCCAACATGCAGGGCTGAATATAACCGCCGAAAACAGCACTCGAGTTTCTGTAATGATCTCAAGCGGAATCGGTGGAATCATCACACTTTCTGAACAGGTTGGTGTGTTGGGGTCTCGGGGCCCTTCGCGCATCAGTCCTTTTCTCGTTCCTATGATGCTGCCTGACATGGCTTCTGGGCAGGTGTCCATCATGCTCGGCGCCAAAGGACCGAATTACTCCACAGTGTCAGCCTGTTCAAGCGGAGCTGACGCCATCGGGCAGGCTCTCGAAGTTTTGCAGCAAGGTGACGCTGACGTGGTTTTGGCGGGAGGCGCTGAGGCTGCGATCTGTCCGATTGGCGTTGCGGGATTCAATGCTTGCCAGGCCCTTTCTATGCGCAACGATGACCCTGCAGGCGCATCTCGACCATTTGATGCCGAGCGTGATGGGTTTGTGATGGGAGAGGGCGGAGCAGTGATCGTAATGGAAACCCTGAAAAGCGCTACAGATCGGGGTGCTACTCCAATTGTCGAAATCGTAGGCTACGGGTCCACGGCCGACGCCAACCACATCACTCAACCGGCCCCTGAGGGAGAAGGCGCGGCGCGGGCAATGAAGATCGCCTTGAAGAAGGCAGGACTTCAGCCCGATGAGATTGGCTATGTGAACGCACACGGCACATCGACACCTCTGAACGACAAGTACGAGACGATGGCGATGAAGGGTGTGTTCGACGAAGAAGCGTATAACGTCCCGATCAGCTCGACCAAGTCAATGACGGGGCACCTACTGGGCGCGAGTGGCGCGCTGGAGGCTGCGATTACTTCGCTTGCAATCGCCAAAGAGACGATCCCTCCAACCATTAATCTGCGCAATGCAGACCCCGATTGCGACCTCAATTACACGCCAAATGAGTCGCGGCGCACACGGATAAACGCTGCGCTTAGCAATTCCTTCGGTTTTGGCGGACATAACGCTTCGCTGGCATTCCAGCGCTATGATGACTAGAACACTGCCTCTCCTTTGTCTCAGTTAGTGGAACCGGAACTCATAGCATGAGTACGATGAGCAAGCGTTGGGTCCTGCGTGAATTCCCTCCCTTCGGATTCGCCAAGGAACTAGGTTATACACCCTTCCACGCTCATCTGCTATACAACAGGGGAATTTGCACCGCCGAGGACGCAGAACTCTTTCTTAACTCTGACGAGCGTCATCTTAACGATCCAAAGCTGCTTCCAGACATGGAAAGGGCCGTTGCGCGGGTTCAGAAAGCCGTCAAAGACAAAGAGCATATCGGAGTGTTCGGCGACTTCGATGCGGATGGCATCACAGGAACTGCACTTCTGACAAGCGCCCTCAGAGACCTAGGCGCAAGGGTGACACCGTACTTGCCGGACCGTGTTGATGAGGGCCACGGTCTTAACAACGATGCCGTAAATTTACTGCATCAGAGTGGTGTCTCTTTACTCATAACGGTTGACTGTGGTGCAACCTCAATTGCTGAGGTGGACCTAGCGTCTGAGCTAGGCATAGATACGATCATTACCGATCATCACAGCGTGCTGCCCACCCTACCGGCTTCCTACTCCCTGATCAATCCCAGGCACCCGGACTCACGCTACCCATTCGGGGACCTTACCGGAGTGGGAATGTCGTTCAAACTGATCGAGGCGCTTCATAGCGCAATGGAACTTGAGTGGCCGGAGCATCTACTTGAGTTTGTGGCATTGGGCACCGTCGCAGACGTTGGCCCCCTTACAGGCGAAAACCGCTTCCTTGTCAGACGAGGGCTGGAACGCCTCAACCGCACGGACAACCTGGGCATACGGGCGCTCGCAGCCAGCGCTAGATTGAAGATTGGCTCGCTTGATACCGAATCCCTATCCTTCGGAATCATCCCCCGTCTCAATGTCGCCGGAAGATTGGGCAGTGCAGGAATCAGCCTCGAGCTACTGACCACCGAGAGCCAGGAGAAGGCGCAATCTCTGGCAGGAGAAATTGAAGGTCAAAACCGACAGCGCCAGCAGCTCACTCGATCTGCGGTCATTGAAGCAGAGGAACAGGTCAACCAAAGCGATGATCTTCCCTCAATTCTCATTGTCAAGAGTAAAGATTGGATTCCGGGAGTGCTAGGTCTGATTGCTGGAAGGCTTTCTGAAGGATATTACCGGCCCGCAATTGCCATTTCTGTAGGCGAGCAGACCAGCAGGGCGAGTGCCAGGAGCATCCCGGAGTTTGATATTGTTTCTGCGCTGGGGAAGAGCGCTCATTTATTCGACCGACATGGCGGTCATCCGCAGGCCGCAGGTTTTACGATTCCCACCGAATCCCTTCCCGAGCTTGAACGAAACCTTGTGAGCATTGCGGCTGAGAAACTTGCCGACCACGAGTTATCACCGTCGTTAGAAATCGATTGCGAGGTTCGGCTTTCCGCCTTCACACAGCAGAATTTTGACTTCATTCAATCTCTTGCACCCTTTGGCGAAGCAAACCCGGCTCCGGCGTTCCTTAGCCGCGGTGTGAGAGTGCTGGATGCAAGCCTTGTCGGCGCAAGCAGACAACACATCAGAATGCGCCTGCAGCAGCAGGGAGCAACAATCAGCGCAATCGCCTTCAATTTGGGATACAAGGTGAATGAAACGCGCGGACCCGTTGACGTCGTGTACACCGTTGGGCTGGACACATGGGGAGCCCATCCAAGGCTTCAGCTCACTGTACAGGATCTGCGCGCCGCGCGCTGACTACCCGTCCCTCTCCCGCCGCCTGCGCTCGGCGCGCGACAGCCTGCGAGCACGTCGTTCGTCAATCGCCTCGCCCTCTACCGCGAGTTGCTCGGGAGATGTCGGTCGTGCTTTGATGACTAGCAGCGGAACAGTGATGAGCAGCACCAGGATGGCTATGAAGTGTGCCTCCTGAAGCCCCAGCGCCCACACCTTGTCCTGTCGAAGGAATGTAACGAGGAATCGTCCCGTAGCGTAGAACGCCAGGTACAGCGCAAACAACATGCCGTCCGGCCGCAGCCTGTCCCGCAGTTTCCATATTATGAACAGGGCAGCGAGATTCCATAGCATTTCGTAGGCAATCACGGGTTGAACGGGCACGCCCACGCCATTGGCGCAGACTCGGGCGTCACTGTCAGCTCTGACCCAGTTGAATGCGAGGATAAATTCTGTCGCGGCTCTAGCGCAGTGTTCGCCGTTAACAATGTCGCCAAGCCTGCCAATCGACTGAACCAGCAGTAGGGCCGGCGCAGTCAAATCTGCGATTACTCCGATGGGGTGTTTCGCCACAAACGAATACGCCGCTCCTCCAATGAACCCTCCCAATATTCCGCCCCAGACACCAATACCGCCACTCCAGACGAACAGTATTTGCAGCAAGTTGTGCTGGTAAAAGCCCCAATTATCAATCACATGTACTAGCCGCGCTCCAATTATTCCGCCCAGAATCGCCCAAATAGCTATCGAATAGATGTCGTCGGGGTCGATGCCCTTCATCGGAGCCCAACGCCCAACCAGATAGACCGCTGTTGCCACGGCTATGAAGCTGAAGAATCCGTGCCAGCTAAGCAGGAACGATCCTGACGAAATCAGAAACGGTCCAACGTCAATATCAATCATTTTCTGCCTGCACTTGTCTAGTTTGAACCGTACATTAAGCACACCAGCACTACATTTTCGTGCCAAATACTGCTCGCTGTCTTGCGGCAGTCTGCTCGTACGGCAGAACAAAAAATAGCGGTGTGAAGTAGATGTGTCAATAGGATGCACATCAGGCAAGCGAGCAATGGTTATGCTAGAATGAGAAATAGCGAGTCAATTTTAGGGAGAGTTTAAGACAGTTGCAGAGTAATGTTGACGGATTTCTGAACTACATGACCGTTGAGCGTGGGATTTCTCCAAATACGCTGGCAGCATACAGGAGCGACCTGACTCAATTGGTCGGGTATCTGACAGCAAACCACCTCAATGGCAACGGTAGTGGCTGGGGCGATGTTGATGAAGATATGATGTCAAAGTACTTGCTTCACCTCCACGCCCTTGAGTATTCCGATACCACACGCGCTCGAAAGGTAGCCTCCAGCAAATCGCTGTTTGGCTTCCTTTTGGACGAAGGCATTGTCAGCAATGACCCGACTGAAAATATCAGTTCCCCCCGCATTGGACGGTCGCTTCCGGATACGCTGAGCATCGAGGAAATAGAGAACTTACTTGTTTCAGCATCGCAGCAGGATACGCCGGACAGTCTCCGAGACCGTGCGATGTTTGAGCTAATATACGCCTGCGGATTGCGCGTTACAGAACTCGTTTCTCTCAACATGGAAGACTTGGAGCTTGAGCAAGGAAGTGTCCGGTGCCTCGGAAAGGGTGGAAAGGAGCGCATGATCCCGGTACATGATAGTGCGGTCGCGGTGCTCCGACGTTACATATTGGACGCCCGCCCGTCATTCTTGAAGAAGGACTCGGAACGCTCTCTATTCCTCAATAGGCGAGGTCAGCGTCTCAGCCGACAGGGATTCTGGCTCATATTGAAATCTCATGCAAAACGGGCCGGCATATCAAAGAAAATCACGCCGCATACGCTTCGGCATAGTTTCGCTACTCACCTTCTGCAAGGAGGTGCCCCACTGCGGCACGTTCAGGAGCTATTAGGCCACTCTAGCATCACGACGACCCAGGTTTATACTCACCTTACCAGTGAGCATGTTCGTACTGAGTACGACAAGTCTCACCCTCGCGCGTAGAAGCAATTTCAGGGACGTTTTAGAGATTCCATGCTAAAAGCAACCTGAGACATCCCGAAGAATCGACAGCAGTCACAGGAGTAAGCTAAATGCCCAGCAAAGCGCAGCGTGCAGCTTCACGACAAGCTCGCCTCAGCCGCAGAAGGCGACGAGGCAAGGGAACATCTCAAACCTTCCAAGCCGGACCCACGCAGCCGACTGCTGTAAGCGACGCCGCCAGCGAAGCTCCAAGCCGCCAGGTAAGGCAGGCTACATCCGTCCGATCAAGTGCGACGACTTCAGGGCCTTCTATCTCCGGACCCGCCCCTCGCGCCAGGCGAAGGTCAAGTGAGGCAGGAACGCCGCTCGTTAGCAGATACCTCGGCAGAGAGCTCAGGCAAATTGGAATCATTACTTCGCTGATTGCAGTTATTCTCGCCGGTCTGACCCTAGTCCTGGGATAGTTAATCGACGGCCCAAAAGATGCCGATACTATTCTTCGGAATGACAGCATGCCGCAAGCTGATTTCTCAGAACATCTTAAAGCTACGCCCTCTAAGCCTGGGGTGTACCTCATGCGCGACGATGCTGGTGAAGTGCTTTACGTGGGCAAGGCTGCAGGACTCCGCAGTCGCGTAAGCTCGTATTTCAACCCTGGCGCCAGCCACCCACGTAAGATTTCAAATATGGTGAGCAAGGTTGCCGACTACGAGTATATCGTCACCGAGTCTGAGCAAGAAGCGCTTATCCTCGAATGCAACCTCATCAAAGAACATCAGCCTCCCTACAACGCCCGCCTGAAGGACGACAAGAGCTATCCTTTCATCAAGATTGATGTTTCTGAAGACTTTCCTCAGGTGTACATCACACGAAGGGTCAAGAAGGACGGCTCCCGCTACTTTGGGCCTTTTGCGAGTGCAGGTAGTGTACGTCGTACACTTAGCCTGCTGAAGAAACTATTCCCCTACCGCTCCTGCACGAAGACCATCACTGGGAATGATGCTCGCCCCTGCCTCGATTTCCATATCCACAGATGCGTGGGACCGTGTATCGGCGCCGTTGACAATGTGGAATACTCGGAGGTCATAGATCAGGTTATCCTATTTCTGGAAGGCAAGACAAATAGAGTCGTCGGCTCGATAAAGAAACGCATGCTGGAGGCTGCCGACAGTCTCGAATTTGAGAGAGCAGCTGTGCTGCGGGACCAGTTGACTGCAATCGAAAAAGTCAACGAAGGGCAAAAGGTACTCCATCTGACATCCGAGAATGCAGATGTAATCGCGACCGCGCCGGGTCCACGGGAGGCTTGGGTTGAGGTCTTCTTCATTCGCCAGGGCAAGTTAATTGGACGCGACAATTTCCTCATGGCAGGCACACAGGACGACGAGCCCGACCAGATACTCACAGCATTTGTGAAGCAATTTTACGATGCAACGCCTTACGTTCCGCCGCGCATCCTCGTTCAACACCCTCTTGAGGAGACTGAGAGCATTGTGGATTGGCTGCGTGTGAAACGTCAGGGCAGCGTAAGAGTCCACGTACCTCAGCGAGGGGAGAAACGGCGCCTCGTTCAGATGGTGGCCGAAAATGCCAGGCAAGGCTTCGAGCAGCTTCGCGTCAAGCAGATGTCGGACACGGTGGCAATGGACGCGGCAATGTCCGAGCTGCAAGAGGCACTCAGTCTGCCCTACCCGCCTAGGCGCATCGAATGCTACGACATATCCAACATCCAAGGGACAAACGCGGTAGGCAGCATGGTCGTCTTTGAAGACGCCAAACCCCAAAAAGCCCACTATCGCCGATTCCAGATTAAGTCGGTCGAGGGTGTGGACGACTATTCCATGATGCGGGAAATGCTCACTCGCCGATTCAAGCGCCTCGCAAAATCCAGACGCCCGCGAGACGCCGGCTCTCCTGCGGACGTCGGCCGCAAGTCGAATGGAAATAACGCCTGGGGAATAGAACCGGACCTCGTACTCATCGATGGTGGCAAAGGACATCTCGGCGCGGCTCTTCAGGTATTCCTGGAACTTGGCATCAACGACATTCCGCTTGCAAGTCTTGCCAAGGAAAACGAAGAACTCTTCGTTCCTATGATGAGCGAAGGCATAATGCTGCCGCGAAATTCGCAAGGTCTCTATCTCGTGCAGCGTGCTCGGGACGAAGCGCATCGATTCGCAATCACATTCCACCGGGAACGGCGCTCGAAGAAAAGTGTCCAGTCCGCGCTCGACCTCGTGCCAGGCATCGGCCCCAAGAGGAAGCGAATGCTCATTCGGAGATTCGGCTCGGTTCGGGGCGTCAGCAACGCATCGCTTGAAGAAATAGCCTCCGTACCGGGCATGACCCTTACGCTTGCCCGCAGCGTGAAGAACTATGTGTAGGTTACTCCGTCAAGCTACTTTCCTTGCCCGCCTGCGCTAGTCGGCCGCCGCGTCGCGGCTCTCTGAAGCGGCCGCCCTGCCTCCTGTAAATGGGCGCAGAAGGCTCGTGAACTCCATTGGGAAGATGAACTTGGTGGACGAGCTTTCACCCAACTTCTGGAGAGTGTCGAAGTACTGCAGACTCAGTGTATTGGAGTCGATATTCTGCGCCACGCCATACACCTTATCCAATGCCGTGCTGAAGCCCTCGGCGCGCAATACGGCGGCTTGCTGGTCGCCTTCGGCTGAGAGAATGTCCGCCTGCCTCGCGCCCTCCGCCTTCAGAATGGCCGATTGCTTTTCACCCTCTGCAACGGTAATCGCCGCCTGTCGGGTGCCTTCCGCCTCAATTATGGCTGCGCGACGTACACGCTCTGCGGACATCTGGCGATTCATCGCCTCCTGAATGTCGCGCGGCGGCTCGATTTCCCTTATCTCCACCTGCGTTACCTTGATTCCCCAGCGCTCTGTAATCTCGTCGAGTTTGAGGCGCAGTTCCTCATTGATGCGCTCTCGCTGTGACAGCACATCGTCCAGCGGCATCTCGCCGATTACCGCACGCAGTGTGGTGGTTGCGATGCCAATGACCGCGCTCGTGTAGTCCACGACCTCCAGCACCGACTTCTGAGCCTCATTCGGCAGCACCCGCAGGTACACTAGGAAGTCTATGTCGATAGGGGCGTTGTCGCTTGTGATGCTCGTCTGGCGAGGAATGTCTATGACATCTTCGCGCAAGTCGATCGTATTTGTACTGTGGAAGGGCCAGAGCAGAACCTGCAATCCTGGTGGCTTAAGCCCGGCGAACTTGCCAAGCCAAAACACGCCCAGCAATTCGTACTGCTGCACAATCTTTATATAGGGGATCATTTTATCGTCCTCCTGTACCTCTGCATCAATCCTCGTCCGCCTTGAACACCTTTAACACCAGTCCTTCAACTTCTAGGATGATGACACGTTCTCCAACAGCCACTGGCTTTCCAGAATCCGCTAATGCTGTCCATTGCTCTCCAGCAATGAGCACGCTTCCCCGCGGGTTGAGCGCAGTTGTTGCCGTGCCAATCTGGCCTATGAGTCTCTTGGGATCAGTGGGGCTTGCATACCTCCCTGCCCTGCGTGCTTCAAAAATAGCTTTGACTGTAAGTGCCAGTGTTCCGGCCGATATTATCGCCGCACCGCCGACCACAGCAGGATTTCCGCCGCTCAGCATGAATGCGCCCACCACCAGACAGACGGCACCGCCCAAGCCGAATACACCCATCCCGGGCATCTGAGTTTCCATGAAAAATAATATGAGGGCTAGAACGACCAGCCCTATCCACCAGGCTTCAGCGCTCATCATTGCTCCGTCTGTTCGAAGAATGTGGAGTCTATCGCTACCTTGAGAGTCAGCCCATCTACTTCAATTATCATAACACGCTCACCGTTGGATATGGTCGCACCGCTCTCCGAGACCGCACTCCACTGTTCGCCCGCAATACGTACGCTTCCAGTCGGGGCCAAATCGGTGGTCGCCGTGCCGAAACTGCCTATCAGATTCTCCGGGTTGCTGGCAGAGTGGTCGTAATAGGATGGGGTGCGGCGAGCCTGCCTTACTGCTCTTAGCGTAAACGCCATCGAAGTGAACAGCACCGCGCACATTGCGCCGATTATCCACAGATTCAGAGTGAAGTTCGGCGCCTCTGGCAATTCCGGAACTTCAGGAGTGAAACTGACGTTGCCGAACAGCAGGAATGCCCCCGCTAGAAAGGAAATAGAACCGGATACGCCGAATATGCCTATGCCCGGAGCTTGTGACTCCAGGAAAAATAGGGCGAGTGCCAAGACTATCAAACCTACGCCAACCCAATTGACCGGAAGATTCCCGAATGCAAGGAACGCGAGCGTCAAGGCAATGACTCCAACTGCGCCCGGTCCAATCAGTCCGGGACTGAAGAGTTCGACGATGATTCCGATTCCGCCGATTGTAAGCAGCAGAAAGGCAATATTCGGATTGGCGAGAAATCTTATGAAGTGATCTACAGGCGTCCGCTCAAGAGTCGTTAACGTCAGCCCGTCCGTATCCAACTCTATTTGTTCACCATTGAAGTCGACAGTCATTCCGTGAAGTTGAGCAAGCAAGTCGTTCAGATTCTCGGCAGTTAGGTCAACGACTTGAAGCTCCAACGCTTCTTCAGCCGAATACGACGCTGACTCAAGGACAGTGGCTTCAAGGGCATCCCCATTTCGATTGCGTTGCGTTGCGATGCTACGTAGAAATGCCGAGGCATCCTGAGTCGCCTTCGCCTTAATGGTCTCAGGCAGATCCTCACCTCCCGCACTCACTGGTGCTGCCGCGCCGATATTTGTCGCGGGTGCCATCGCTGCGACATGCCCGGCGGCAGTTATGAATGTGCCGGCCGACGCGGCACGCCCTCCGGCAGGTGATACGAACACTACCACTGGGATCGGAGACGCAAAGATATCCTCCACCATTGATCGCGTGGAATCGAATAGGCCTCCAGGTGTGCTTAACTGGACCACGAGCAGATATGCCCCAGCGTCGCTCGCATCCTGAATTGCCTTGGAGAAACGCTTGGCCTCCAAGTGTGTTATTGCATCGTCAATTACCAGTACGTGGGCTTCGTGATTTTCCGCCTCGGCTAGGCTCAGGGCATGGAACGCAAGAAATCCACAAAAGCCGAGTAACAAGAGCGATGCAGCGATGCAGTGTCTAACCATTGGGGTCCCCGCCTGAGATGTGTCTCACGACATTTAAGGTACCTCAAACGATGACGAGTGACCCTCATGCCTTAGGATGTCGCGAGATTTGAATCCAGTGTACTCAATTTCCACACGATTCATCGTAGCGTGAGTACGAGCAACAAACAAGCACGGCGAGGCATCCAAAACGTTTTGGTTAGGTTGCATTTAAGCGCTTCGCTGTTGAGTTATGAGACTGTGACAGCGGTGGTGAGGAGGGACAATTGTAGGAGGAGGCCAAATTTACTGTTTTGATTTGGTATGGCGATGTAAGCGGATCAGTAAGGAGAGATCTCAACATCAAACGGACGAAAGGCGTCATCGTCTCGCGTGCAAATCGGAATGCCCAGTCGGGACGCCGTCGCCGCGACTATTGCAATGCACGCTGGATCACGCTGAGTCTCCTGTTGAGAATTCGTTAGCCACAATCCAGCAGTTCTCGCAATTTCTATGTCCGGAAGAGCTTCTTTGACGAATCGGAGAACTCCGAGATATCCGATCTCAACACGCCTGTCCATGTCTTCGCTTCGCCAGAGTTCGCATACTGTCATGGGTGAAACCACTGCGTTGACATCACCTTCCAGTATGGCCTCCACTATCTTGTGGGCCTCCGAATCACCCTTTCGAAGGTCGTCGAACAACGTAGTGTCAAGAAGAATATCAGTCATCGCCCACCCTCTCGACTACGACGGCATTGAGCATTAGTGCCTTGCGCACTAACTCTGCAGCTTCATCGTCAGAAATTTCAACCGGGTCACCGACCGTTCCTTCGACTCTAAACTCAGTGTGGTCCGCCCCGTCTGGTCTCTCGGATTCGAGAGTTTCATCTTGCCGCTCAAATGCCTCAAGCGCAAGACGCCGGGCTTCATCATCTGACAGATCTAGTGGCGCACCGATCGGCTGACTTGCCTGGGTCCCAATGTACTGGTCGTCCCAGATAGAGGGCTTGACAACAGTTTCCGGTATCGACTCTTGCCCTTCCCGTCCCAATGACGCCCTGTCGCTGATAGCACTTACAAGTGCCTCTTCCAAGAAGCGCCGCATTGGCAGTCGCAATTCGGCGGCACGCGCCTTTGCAGCCAGATAAATGTCCTCTCTTATGGAGGCATATATCTGCCGGGTTGGGTCTGAGTGCTCGCGTGTTCTTGGCATTATTAGAGGTTATTTGAATATCGACATATAGTCAAGGTGAATAAATTGCAGTTTCACGGGAAACTGGACGGCGAATCCGCAGTTTCGTGCATATATTAATATTCTTACAGAAAATGGGTTCTTAATAGTCTGGCGTCAATCTTACAGTGAGAACTGACCTAAGGATTGCAACTGCGATGAAGGCAGCGGACGATGAATCAGCGCCGATTAGGAACTCTCCTCCATCATCTGAATTCGTTGCAGTCATTTATTGTGGTCTTAGGAGTTGTATGCAAATGACCTGGGGGATATCTGAGGATTTTCATTGCACCCAAATTGACTGCCTGATTAGCGATCGGCTTGGCGTCCCAGTCCCCTACCCTGCCACAGGTCACTCGACTGCATGTGACAGAACGCGATGCACACATCAGAATGTAGCGAGTGATATAATTCCGCATTATGAAAATAGTGATTGCGCCACAGGCGTTCAAAGGCAGCATATCGGCACTGGATGCGGCGACCGCGGCAAGCGAAGGCATCAAGCGCGTATTCCCTCTTGCAGAGATCGTTTCAGTGCCGGTTGCAGATGGAGGCGACGGCACTCTTGAAACCCTCATTGAGGGTTCAGGCGGGAACATTCATGAAATAGAGGTCATGGGCCCACTTGGGGACCGCCGCTCCGCCGAATGGGGTGCGATGGGCGACGGAGTTACGGCTGTAATTGAGATGGCGCGAACTTCCGGACTAGCTCTATTAGCCGAAGAAGAGCGCAATCCACTAATTGCAACGACCTACGGGCTGGGCGAGGCCATGCGTCAGGCTATGGACTCCGGCTACCGACGCTTCATAATCGGAATCGGCGGAAGCGCAACAAACGACGCGGGAGCGGGTATGGCACAGGCGCTCGGCGTCAGACTGCTGGATAGCTCCGGCAATGACTTGGAATTTGGTGGGGCCCCGCTGGCACGGCTAAGCAGAATTGACATGTCCGGTCTGCACTCCAAAGTCGAGGAGTGTGAGTTTCTGGTAGCCTGCGATGTTAACAATCCCTTAACCGGCCCTACGGGCGCATCCGAGATCTACGGACCCCAGAAGGGCGCGACTCAAGAAATGATTGCTGAACTTGATGCTGCCTTGTCGCACTTCGCAGAAGTCGTGAAGCGGGACATCGGAACGGAGATCGGAGATGTGCCTGGGTCGGGAGCTGCAGGCGGCCTCGGAGGCGGGTTAATTGCCTTCGTAGGCGGCCAGCTTCGTGCAGGCGTAGATATCGTTCTCGACACCGTAGGGCTTGACGACTATCTTACAGGGTGCGACCTAGTCATTACTGGCGAGGGAAGCATGGACCACTCAACCATCTACAACAAAGCGCCAGTAGGTGTTGCAGGTCGCGCCAAGAGACTAGGTATTCCAGTAGTCGGCATCAGCGGTTCTTTGGGCGCAGGATTTCAGGACGTTCACGAATATGGCATTGACGCGCTAACTGCTATAACGGCCGGTCCGATGACGTTGGACGAGGCTTCGGATAGGGCCGCTGAATTAATTGCCAACACCACCGAGCAGGTTATGAGGCTGCTTAAAGTAGGCGGTGGACTATCTCAGAAGATGTGAGTGGATCTTCCCTACCCTCCATTCACCCGAGCAAGATCACATGCACTTCACCGGGGCCATGCACCCCTGTTACCAGCTGATACTCAATATCCGCTGACCTGCTAGGACCGCTTACCAGGTTCATGTAGCTACCGAGGTCTCCGTTAAGGAAGTCCTCTCGGCGTAATGTGAAGAGCTCATCGAGGCTGGGCAGGACCTGCCCCGACTCAACGACGGCTACGTGAACGGGAGGAAGTAGGGAGATCACGCGGCTCAATCCTTTGCGCGGCAGCAGTACACACGAGCCGGTTTCTGCGATCGCGTAGTCAACACCCGTTATTCCTATGTCAGCGACAATTGCCTTTTGGCGCAATCGACTTCGTTCGTCCTCCGCCGTAAGGCCTCCTCGAGCATCGTCAAGTGCCATGATTTCCAGTGAAATGCCCGTGCCTCGCATAGCATTTTCGATGTCCAGGTTCTCCAGGGTGTTGTGGTCAGAGCGAAGCATGGTGCGAGCCTCTACATCCTGCGCGACTTGGCGAATATACGAGGCGGCATCCTGCGCCGATGTAGTACGAAAGACGTTCCAGGCTGCTCCTGCTGCGGTCCGTTCAAAGCTAGTCATGAGTTCGTCTGCGCGGGCGGCAATATCGTCTGCAATCCGCCGGGCCCTCGCCTTCACTTGCTCCTCGTTGAGTGAGAGATGAGTCGTTACATCCGGCGTCAGTTTGCCTTCGGATTCGCGTCCGAGATTGCGGCTTAAGTTGGAGAGGAAATCTTCCGATTTCATTCGTCCTTTATTCTCCTTCGAATGCTTCCTCGAATCCTCTGATGAACTGACTACCGGGGCGTTCATGCGCCGTAGGCGTGAGCATGCTTTAGTATGACGCAACTCAGAAGTCGCCCGAAGAACCTACGTCTGACTGATAGTAACTATCTTTGTCGTCGCTGGAGCAAGATCTCATGACTTCCAGCGCTTGCGGAACGGTCGGGCAGATATTCGGGGAATGGCGCGGTGGCGAGTCCAACCTGTGAGCGGCGACGATGATGTGCCGACAGCCGACAACAAGGGCTGCGCAAGCCTTCCCACCTTGTTGGCGAGTGCCATGGTCAGTGGGCTTGAAGCGGCAATGCGCCAGGCTTTCATTGCGAGGCGCTCCTTGGTGGTGGATGTCCTGTGTTGCGGATAGTTGTCCCCTTCAGCGAGCTGTCTGCGGAGGTAGAGGAGCATTCTGGGCAAATTTATCTTTACCGGGCAGGCTTCTTTGCAGGCGCCGCACAAGCTGCTGGCGTAAGGCAGGTCCTTCGCATCAGAAAGGTTAGTCAGCATCGGGGATACGATTGCGCCAATGGGACCGGGATACACCCATCCGTATGAGTGACCACCGACCTTGCGATATACAGGGCAGGCGTTAAGGCAGGCGCCACAGCGGAGGCAATAAAGCGCTTCACGCAGATCGGGGTCGGCAAGGAGCTTTGAGCGCCCATTATCAACGATGACCAGGTGGAATTCTTCAGGGCCGTCCTCATCATCCTGGCCGCGGGGACCAGTTACGGCGGTAACATAGCTGGAGATTCTCTGTCCCGTAGCAGAACGGATGAGAAGGCGCAACATAATGCCCATGTCTTCAATCGAGGGCACGACCTTTTCCATTCCGGTTATGGCGACATGAATGCGGGGCATCGAAGTACACATCCGGCCATTACCCTCGTTGGTAACGAGTACCAGTGTGCCAGTCTCGGCGACGATGAAGTTAGCGCCGGTGATGCCCATGTCCGCGGCAATGAACTTCTCGCGGAGCTGGCGACGCGCCTCCTGGGCAAGGTCGTTAATGCCGGTGTATCGCGGGGAGTTGAGCTTGTCTTCAAACAACTCGGAAACATCCTCGCGGGACTTGTGGATGGCGGGAGCTATGATATGGAACGGGGCTTCGCCTGCGAGCTGGATAATGTACTCGCCAAGGTCGGTCTCAACCGACTCGATGCCTGCTTCTTCCAGACGCTCGTTTAGCCCCATCTCTTCCGAGACCATGGACTTGCTCTTAACGACGGTCTTGACACCCTTGGCGGTGGCAAGATCGGTTACATAGCGGGTTGCCTCTTCGGAGTCTCTTGCGAAGAAGACTTTTCCACCAGCTTTGCGGACGTTTTCCTCGGCCATCCGGAGGTAGATGTCGAGGTTATCGATTGTGTGCGCCTTGATTGCACGACCCCGATCCTGGAGTTTGTCCCAGTCCGTGGTAGCGGCGGATGCATCTAGACGCGCCTGATGGAATCCGCCGTATAATCCGAGAAGATTTGCCTGGATTTTTTCGTCTTCCAGGGCGGAACTGGCGGCTTCGTTGAATTGCTTCGTCTTAACTTGCATCGGGAACCGTTCCTGACAGTTGTTCGTCAATGAGTGTTGCCAAATGGACCGGCCTTATCGGGACGCCGCGCTTCTGGATTCCGCCGCCGATATGCATCAGGCAGCTGCTATCGCATGCGGTGAGGGATTCGGCACCGGTGTTAGCGGCGAAGTTGATTTTGTCGTTTAAAATGGCTCCGGAAATATCTGAGTACTTGACGGAGAAGGTGCCGCCGAATCCGCAGCATACTTCCGACTGGTCCATTTCGACCAGCTCAAGTCCCGGGAGGGAGTTCAGCAAGGCGCGCGGCTGGGTCAGAGCGCCGAGTTCGCGGCGCAGGTGGCAGCCCTCGTGGTAGGTTACTTTCCGTTTTGATTTGGAGGCGTCCGTAGAGGCGTAGGAGCCAACGTCGGTGATGCCGAGGACATCGACGATGAACTCTGAGAGTTCGAATGTGCGGCTTGCCAGGGAGGCGATCCGGCTCTGCATTTCCGGTTCGTCGTGGAAGAGCTCAGCGTAGAATACGCGCATCATGCTGGCGCAGGAGCCAGAGGGGGCCACGACATATCTGTCGCTTTGCAGGGTGTCGATGGTGCGCCGGGCGAGGGGCTTGGCGTCGTTCCAGAAGCCTGCGTTGAAGGCTGGCTGTCCGCAGCAGGTCTGCCCTGACGGGAAGTCAAGGTCAACGCCGAGACGCCTCAGAACGGAGACGGTGCTCTCGCCGACTTCCGGGTAAAGCTGGTCGATGATGCAGGTCACGAATAGCGACGCCCTGACGGGCGGGGACGCATCAGGCATCAGAGCACCAGGTTGTGGACTACGAACCCGACCATCCAGGCGACGATGAAGACTGGGCAGGCTGCGAAGAGCTTGCCTTCGGTTTCGCGCCTGGCGGGACCGTGCAGGAACATGTAAAGCACGAATGCGCCAAGTCCAACGGCGAGCAGGGCGACCGAGATGAATGTTACGCCCAGCGCGGCTCCAATGGCGAAGCCAATGATTGCCCACGATAGCGGCGAGTCGATGTATCCGAGTATTGCCATGAGTGCCTCTCAGCTTGATGTTTGGCGACGGGATTGTCGTCGCTGTGCATCGGAGTTGCACGGCAAAGGATACTACTTGGGCGTTGTTGGCGCAATAAGCGGGTCAACATACGTCATCTGAATGACAAGCCGTCATCGGTCAGCGGACGGATTAGCCACAGAAGGCACAAAAGGGCTCAGAGGATTAGGGGCTGCGGATGTTGGGTTTGCGGAGGGTGCCGGCTAGGGGGTTGGGGAGGAGGGGGACGCCATCGGCTTTGGCGGCGTCCTTGATCTGCTTTAGGGCGATGGCGTAGTCTCGGTGGGCTGCCTCTGATGGGGGCACGAAGGTGATTTCGCCTTCTTCGAATTCGCCGGATTCGATTAGTGAGTTGTAGTTGAAGATTGCCTGGTCTTCGGGGGTTAGGGGTTCGTAGTAGCAGTCGAGGTCGTCGGGGAGAACTGACATCGATGTACAGGATGGGGAG
>Ga0209021_1001713_pt1 | contig 20970 bp, 15 predicted proteins | sample PinacodermFT_FD_187299 | JGI IMG/M metagenome (GOLD analysis project Ga0209021, IMG submission 187299) | Host-associated microbial community of the marine sponge Aplysina aerophoba from Gulf of Piran - sponge pinacoderm, lysed by freeze-thaw... | ecosystem: Host-associated > Porifera > Sponge >... | reverse complement strand
GGCACCGCGGCCGCAGGCCGCGAACGGAATCACGCTCGTCGGCTTAACAGCCTGTGGCAAAACCCACGCGGCGTTCCTCCACCGGCTGTTTGGCCGGGATGCATCGCAAGCTCGCTTCCGGAGCGGGGCGAGAGCCCCGCTCGGACCCCTTGAGCGCGAGGGACGGAGGTTGGCGCTCAGCCAACCTCCATTCCTCGTGGCTCGGGCATGCCGCAGGATTTGCGGGACACCGCACCAAGCCCGGCGGACCGGCCCGCCCGGTTCAATCCGAAACCCGGGGATAGCGGGTGGTTGCGCCGCCGGAGCTGAGGGTCAACGCCGGCGCCCCGGCGCCCTCCGGCCCGGACTCGCAGACGATCCGGGTGAAAGGATCGCCGTCCGGATGGAAGACGCCGTCGCCCACGGGCGCGAGCCGTTCACCGAAACCGAACAGGGATCCGTCCTCGAAGCGGAGCGTGACCGGCGACCGGCCGGGATCGTAGGTGCCCGCGCATCGCCGGAGTTCCGCTTCGGGGACCTCGATTTCCTCCACGACCGGCTGCTCCATGCCGAGCACCGCCCGGGCGATCCGGTTCTCGAGCAGGCCGGGCCGCCCGGACCCGGAGTTGATGAGGACCGCGATACCGAGGTCCACTTCGGGATAGAGCGCGAGCTGGGCGCGGAATCCGTTGATGCCGCCGCCGTGAGACACCTTGGCGAGCCCGTGGACCTCGCTCAGCGAAAGGCCATATCCGTAGTTCACCGGATCGCCGTTCACGAGGTTGCCGCGGGCGGTCATCGCTTCGTAGCTGGCGGGGCTGACCGCGGTTCCCGAGACCAGGGCCCGCTGCCAGCCGAGGAGATCCACCACGCTCGCCCCCAGAGAGCCGGCCGCATAGGGCAGTTCCATGCTCAGCGGCTCGTCGTTCACGAAGCCCTCGTCTTCTCCGGCCTCATAGCCTTCGGCGCGGCCGGGGACGAGAGGGCCGTTCCTGAGGTAGTGGGTCCGCCCGAGCGCAAGCGGCTCGAACAGCCGCGTCTCCAGGAACGCGGTGTAACTCATTCCGGAGAGCTGCTCGATGAGCACCCCCAACAGGTAGTAGCCGGAATTGCTGTACTGGTAGCGGTCCCCGGGTTCGAACTCGAAGGCCGGTCCGGAGAACATTTCCAGCATGGCCTCGTGGCCGAGGTCGAGGCGTGAACGCTCCCAGAACTCGGGCATCTCGGTGTACCCCTTGATCCCCGAGGTGTGGTTCAGCAGCCGCTCGACGGGCACCGAGAATCCGTGGGTGTCGTAGTCCGGGAGGTACTCGCGGAGATCCCTGGACAGGTCCAGTTTTCCTTCCTCGACGAGAAGCATTGCGGCCGCGGCGGTGAACTGCTTGGTGACCGACCCGATCCGATACACGGTGTCCGCCGTCGCGGGCGCCTCGTGCTCGAGGTCCGCGTAGCCGAACCCGCCGGCAAAGATGATTTCGCCGTCTTGCTGCACGCCGATCGAGATCCCGGGGGCGGGATGGTCCGAGAGGGCGTCCTGGGCCAGTTCGTGGATCTGGCCGGCGAGTTCGCCGTCCGCCCGGGCGTCGTGGGCGGGAGAATCGGGCGGCTCCGGCGCGCACGCGGGAACCAGCGCGGCCGCCGCGAGCGCCGCAAATGGAAGAAACGAACTTCGCAGCATGGTCCCGATCATACGGGCGGGTCAGAAACGCGGCGCGCTTCGGGTGCGGATGCGGCGGAGATTTCCGACCCGGACCGTCACCCGCTCCCGGTCCAGCCATTCGAGCAGCGGAATGGCGTGCTTGCGGCTGAGGCCGAAACGCTCCTTGAACCACGCGACGTCGATCTCGGGGTTGACGGCGGCGCGGTCCGCGACCGCCTCCCGCAACTCGGCGATCCTTGCGCCATCGAAATAGAGATCGGGGCTGACGGCCACGACGCGGCCGCCGCCGAGGAGCAGGCGCCGGAGGGCGTCCACGAGTGCCGGAGCCACCTGAAGCGCCGCCGCCGCTTCGCGGGCGGTCGGGGGGGTGAAACCTCCGTCCTCGATGAGCCCCGCCAACCCGTCCAGGGCGCGCTGTTCCCCCTTCGAGAGCGCAACCCGGCGGCCCGCGGTGCCCACCGTGTGCCGGGTGAGCTCCACGGCGCCGGCCTCCCGGAGGCGGAGGAGCGCTCCGTCCGCCACCGCCACGGGAACGCCGGTCTGTTCCCGCAACTGCTCGAGCGGCATTCCCAGCCGCAGCCGGTTCTCCGCTTCCCAGGCGGAGAGCCGGGCGAGCATGCGCTCCTCGAGGGATCGGACGCTTCCGGCCGACAGGAAGATCCGCGCATCCCCGCCGGATGGCGCGCCGTCGCCCAGAGCTTCGATTTCCCCGGTCCCGGCGAGTTCGCGGACCACTCGATCCACCTCGCGGGCCCCGATCCCGAGCCTTCGATGCAGCACCGCGGCGCCGAGGCCGCGGACCCCGGCCTCCTCGATGAACGCGTTCGCGGCCTCGACATCGGTCACCCGGTCGAGGGCGGCGACCCGCTCCAGAGCCCGCGGGCTTCGGGGAGAGCGCTTTGGCGGAAATGCGTGCACGATCGTCCCGCCGCCGATGGTGATCACCGGCGAATAGCGCCGGATGATGAATCGGTCCCCCCGGACGGCGGTCAGCGGCGTCTCGAGGCGCATCTGCACGAGGCCGGAGTCACCGGGGGCGAGCGCCCCCACTCCCCCGAGAAGCCGCACCCGGGCGAGGGAGGCGGCGGTCCCGACGTGGAGATGGACGCGGTCCTCGTCCTGGACCGGCCCGGACGCCCACCCGAGCACTTCGAGCCGGGCATCCAGCATACGGGTCGCCCCGAGTGCCCCAGGCATGGCGACTACGGATCCGCGATCGGCGCGGAGGCGTCCCCCGCCCGCCAGGTTCAGGGCGGCCCGCTGTCCGGCGTGCGCCGACTCGACCGGGTTTCCGTGGACCTGGAGTCCCCGCACCCGGGCGCGCTCTCCCTCGGGGAGGACTTCCACTTCGCTCCCGGCCGCAACGCTGCCCGATACCAGGGTTCCGGTGACCACGGAGCCGAACCCGCGCATGGTGAAGGCGCGATCCACCGGCAGCCGGAAAGGGCCCGAAGCATCGCGGGTGGTGGCGGACGCCGCCGAGGCGAGCGCGCGGAGGAGTTCGTCGAGCCCCGCCCCCGTCTTCGAGGAAACCGGCACCACCGGCGCTTTCGCCATCGCCGACCCCTGGAGCAGCTCGCGCACTTCGAGGGCGGCGATCTCGATGAACTCCGGATCCTCCACGAGGTCGATCCGGGTGAGCGCCACCACCGCCGAGCGGACTCCGAGCAGGCGGCAGATCTCGATGTGCTCGCGGGTCTGGGGCATCACCGATTCGTCCGCCGCCACCACCAGCAAAACCACGTCGAACCCGGAAGCGCCGGCCAGCATGTTCCGCACGAACCGCTCGTGCCCGGGAACGTCCACGAAGCCGTAGTTCACGCCCTCGTGCTCCAGATGGGCGAAACCAAGGTCCACGGTGATGCCGCGGGCCTTTTCCTCCTTCAGCCGATCGGGGTCGGTGCCGGTCAGCGCCAGCACCAGCGAACTCTTTCCGTGGTCGATGTGCCCGGCGGTGCCGACCACCACGTCTTGCATCCCGGGAGTGTAGGAAACCCGACCTTTCCCGCCGCCAGCGCGCGGAGGCCGGATAATGGCCCGCTCACACGTTTCCCATGGAGGATCACGGCATGCGCTCCCCGATCTCGAAGTCGCTTCTGCTCGGCCTCGGCCTCACGTTCCTGCTTCCCGGCGCGGCGTTCGCCCAGCAGGGCCCCGAAAACGGTTCTCTGGTCATCGTCGGCGGGGCGCTCCGCGACGAGGCGATCCTCGAGCGTTTCATCAGCCTTGCGGGAGGACCCGACGCCCCCATCGTGATCATTCCTACCGCGGGTGGCGGGGACGACTACGACGAGTGGTACGCGGGCGCCCGGCGCTTCCGGCGACTCGGCGTGAAGAACATCACCGTCATCCACACGTGGGACCGGGAGGAGGCGGAGAGCGAAGAGTTCGCGGCGCCGATCACCACGGCGCGCGGCGTGTGGTTTCCGGGCGGGCGGCAGTGGCGGCTGGTGGATGCCTACGCCGACACCCGCACCGAGCGCGAACTGCACGCCCTGCTCGCCCGCGGCGGCGTGATCGGGGGCTCCTCGGCCGGAGCCACGATCCAGGGCGAATACCTCGCGCGCGGCGACACCAGCGGCAACACCATCATGATGGGCGACCACGAGGAGGGGTTCGCGTTCTTCCGGGGAACGGCGATCGACCAGCACCTGCTGGTGCGGAATCGCCATTTCGACCTCCTCGAAATCCTGGAGGCCCGTCCGGAACTGCTCGGGATCGGCATCGACGAGGACACCGCCATCGTGGTCCGGGGGAACGGCTTCGAGGTCATCGGACAGGGTTACGTCGCCATCTACGACAACACGCGGGTGCTGCCGAACGGCGGAGGCTTTTACTTCCTGATGCCGGGAGACCGCTACAACATCGAGACCCGGGAGCCGCTCCGGCTCCAGTACGGCGAAGGCGCCTTCACCACCACCGTCAAGAAGAAGCGCTGAGGGCGATCCGGCGCCCTCATGGCGCCGGGCCGGGTGTGCCCAGCGTTCCGTGTTGCAAACGTAACAATTTAGTAATACAATGTTCACATGCAACGGAGACAGGCGATCAGGGAGCGTTCGCTCCGTCACCGTGGACGGCCGGTGGCGGTGTGGGCGCTCGCGGTCAGCGCGCTCGCCTCGCCCGGGGCGGCGGACGAGGAACCCGAAGTCCTGCCCCGGAGCATCTACGTGCCGGTGCGGTTCGAAGTGGCGTCCTGTCTCAGGGACGTGGTGATCCGGATGGACGAGGGGGCGGTGCGCGCGGTAGCGCCGGGAAGACTGGTCAGCCAGTTCACTTTCTACGATTCCCGGCCCGGAGCGACCCCGGAATGGGAACGGCTCACCGTGGAAGGCTGGATTGACGGAACCCGGAGCGCGAGCGGCGATCCGGAGCGGTTCCGCGCCAGGATCGTGATCACCCCCGCGAGCATCTACGTCGGCCGGAAGCGCCTCGACCTGGAACTCGAGGACCGCTTGGACGGGTTCCGCTGGCGGACCGACCTGCGGTTTCCCGAGCGGGTTCTCCGGCTCCGTCCCGCCGGCGAATGTGACGAAAATGTTACAACGGCTGCCCATCCCCGGCGGCCGCCGGCTGGATCCTGAGCTCGCCGTCTTCGAGACGGAGCGCCGTGAGCGAGGCGTTCCAGACGCAGCCCGAGTCGAGGCAGACCGCCCGCTCGGACACCATGAGGCCGAGGGCCGCCCAGTGGCCAAAGAGCACGGTCAAATCGTCCGGGAGGGATAGGCGTTCGAACCACGGGCGGTGGCCCGGCGGAATGGCTTCGGGAACGCCGTCGAAGTCGAACGCCGGCTGCCCTGCCGCGTCCACGATACGGATGCGGGTCAGGATGGACGCCGCCGTCACCGCCTCGCTGAAACCGTTCGCGGATCGTTGGCTGGTGTCCCCGCGACGGTCCCCGCGGAGCGAATAGAGCTCCCGGAGAAAGCCGGCGCGGTCCTGCGCCAGCGCCCGGCTGGCGGCCTTTCCCCCGGACTCGATCTGCGGAAGGCCCCACCCGGGCTTAACGCCGGCGTGGACGAGGAGATAGCCACCCTCCACGTGGACGAAGGGGAGTTCCGCCACCCAGTCGCACAGTTCGTCCGCGTCCGGAGCTTCGAGCACGGGAGTGAGCGTGTCGCCACGCCGTGCGGGGATTACGCCTTCACGCTGGGCCAGCAGGTGCAGGTCGTGGTTTCCGAGCACGCACACCAGCGAGTCCCGGTGCCGGTACGCCCAGCGCAGCATGCCGAGCGAATCGGGTCCCCGGTTCACCAGGTCGCCGACGAACCAGATCCGGTCCCGTCCGGGCCGGAATTCCAGGCGGTCCAGGAGCGCCTGGAACGTGCTAAAACACCCCTGCACATCGCCGACGACCCAGGTTGCCACAGGGCCGGGATGCTAATGCGGGAACCGGCCCTTCAACTCCCGGAAAGGATGTTTGACGCCATGAACAGGGGAAGCGGCGCGCGTCGGCGGGCTGACCGGCCGAACGGCCTGGACCGGGACTGCCACCGGCCCCTGGCATGACCGCCAGACGAAATCTCCCGATCGGCCTCTTCGCCGCCGTGGACCTCGGTTCCCGCAGCTTCCACGTCACCGTGGCCCGGGTCCACGGCGAGAACACCGAGGTGGTGGACCGGGTGAAGGAGCCGGTGCGCCTCGCCGCCGGGATCCGGGACAAGGCCATCGAACCCGCGACCTGGCGGCGGGCGGAGGCCGCGCTGGCCCGCATCGGGGAACGCATCCGGGACATTCCCCCGGGCCAGGCGCGCGCCGTCGGGACGAACGCGTTCCGCCAGGTGAAGAACCGCAAGGCGCTCCTTGGCAAGGCGGCGGAAGCACTCGGACACCGCGTCGAGGTCATCTCCGGTGCGGAAGAGGCCCGGCTCATCTACTTCGGGGTCAGCCACCTGCTTCCCGACGAGAACGGCCGGCGCCTGGTCGTGGACATCGGCGGCGGAAGTACCGAACTCGTGATCGGACAGGGACACGAGGCGCTGCGGGCCGCGAGCCTCTACATGGGGTGCGTTTCCTATACCCGCCGCTTCTTTCCGGGCGGCGTCATCACGAAGCAGGCATTCGCGGCCGCGGAAACCGAGGTGCGGCGCGAACTCGAAACCGTGGAGGAGGGATTCCTGGGACTCGGCTGGTCGAGCGTTTTCGGTTCCTCGGGAACCGTGCTGGCCGCCGCGGAACTCCTGCGGACGAACGGCGGCCTCACGCGCGCGGGACTCAAGGGCCTCCGGAACCGGATGATCCGCGCGGCCCACGTCGAAGCCCTCGCCCAGGGACCGGACGCCATCCCCGGCTTTCCGGCCGACCGCACCTGGGATTTCCCGGGAGGGGTGGCCATCCTCCGCGCGGCCATGAAGGCCCTGGACATCGCCAGGATCGAACCCGCCGACGGGGCGCTCCGCGAGGGTGTCCTCTTCGACCTGATCGGCCGGCGGCGGCGGCAGGACGTCCGGGAAGCCACGATCCGCAATCTCATGACCCAGTACCGGGTGGACCAGGAACAGGCGGAGCGGGTGAAGTCCACCGCGCTCGTCGGCCTCCGGCAACTCCGGGAGTCATGGGGGCTCGAGCACGAGTCACACGAGCGCTTCCTCCGCTGGGCCGCGGATCTCCACGAGGTAGGGCTCTCGGTCTCGTTCAGCGGTTACCACCGCCACGGCGCCTACATCGTCAGAAACTCGGAGATGCCCGGGTTCTCGCGGGACGACCAGGAACTGCTGGCGGCGCTGATCGAGACCCACCGCCAGAAGCTCCGCTACGGGCGTTTCGACGAAATGACGGCAGCCGATGCGGTGACCACGGGGCGACTGGCGGCCATCCTGCGGATCGCGGTTCTCCTCTGCCGCCGGCGGAGCCGCGAACCCCTGCCGCTCATCGAGGCCGCGGCCCAGGACGGGCGGCTTGAACTCGCTTTTCCGCCCGGCTGGCTCGACCGTCACCCGCTGACGCGGGCCGGTATCGCCCAGGAGGCGGAGGAACTCGCCGCGATCGGGCTCGACCTGAGGGTCCGGGACCCGTAGCGGGCCTGGCCCTTCAGTCCGTAACGAAGCTGAAGATCTGGTAGCGGCCGCCCTGCTCGAGCATGGACCCGAAAAGCCGCAGCGCGGCGCGCTCGCCGTCCGGAGTGCTAACGGTGAGCACCGTATCCCGGTGGACCTGGAACGGGCCGTAGTCGGTGGTTTCGCCCATGAAATCCACGGCAATCAACTCGTAGCGCCGTCCGCTATAGCGGTCGAGGGTGTAGGCCAGCGAACTGCGGCTGCGCTGATGGAGCATTTCCCACAGGAATTCGGCCGAGGTGTTCCGTTCCGGACGGGCGGCCGGCAGCCGGGGATAGACGGCTTCGCGGAAGTCGGCCTCCTGGAGGGCGAGCTGCGACAGGCCCTCGGCGTCACCCTCGGCTACGAGTTCCAGCGCCTGACGCGCCGCTTCTTCCGGTGCATCGAAGAGGATGCCACCGACCGGCGGGGTTACGAGGTCTCTGGTGGCGGGAAGCGCTTCCGGCGCGCCGGCAAGCTCCGCCGGCGCCGGCGCATCGCTCGGTCCACAGCCGGAAACGAGGAGGGCGGCCGCCGCCAGGACGGCCGCTGCTCGTGGGAACGTGGGGCCGCACCGAAAGCGGCGCGGCCCGGTGTTCATTGCGCGCAGGGGTCAGTTCTGGGCGAAGGTGGTCCAGCCCAGGAACCAATCGTCGTCGGGGCCGCAGGCGCCCGCGTAGGTGACCGGATCGAAGAACCCGTCCGCCGGCGGAACGGCCACACCGGCGCCGATGAGCGCCGGGGAACCGGCCAGGGGGCGGCAGTCGAGCGCTTCGTGGTTGTAGGGATCCGCCAGCATCGGGTCCACCTCGACGAGAAGGGTGGAGGCGGCCGCGAAGTCCCGGGTGGAGAAGGCGGGCGCCGGGTCCTCCCCGGCGTCGTCGTCGAAGCTGCCCTCGAGGTTGTTGTAGAAGATCGAGTTCTTCACGACCAGCGTTCCGTCCCGAGCCAGGGCGTAGGTGGCGGCGTTGTCGATGTCCAGTCCGGTCTCCTTGAAGCCGATCACGATGGAGTTCGCGATCTCGGCCGAGGTCCCCTCCCGGAGCAGGATGCCGATGTCGCTCTCGTCCCCCTGGTCCGTGTCCGGGTCGCCGATCAGAGTGAGGTTGTAGAGCGTCGGGCTGGAGCGCGGCGTGAGGTCGTTGTTCTCGCCGTTGTTGTCGGCTTCGATCCCCTGGTCGGCGTCGTCACCGCGTTGCTGGGCGATCCAGAACTGGCCGCGGCCGGTCCAGCCGTCGGTCCAGTCGAAGCTGTCGTCGGCGATGCCGGTGCAGATGACGTGCTTCGCATCCACGGTGCCGCCGAAGAACTCGACGCCGTCGTCCTTGTTGAAGTGCACCTGGACGTAGTCCACTTCCGTGCCGTTGCCGACGCCCTGGAAGGCGATGCCGTTCAGTTCATTGTCGGGGCTGAACTCGGTGCCCGCGAACTCGACGCGCACGTAGTTGAGGCCGCCGCTGCTGTCGGCGGGATTGTCGCCGCCGTAGGCGCCGGTGTCTCCCTCTCCCTCACCCTCGCCGCCGGGAATGTTCAGCGGGGCGTTCCCGTTGATGATGAGCCCTCCCCAGTCGCCGCGGGCGCGCTCTCCTTCTGCCTGGTCGCTCGTCATGACGATCGGCGCATCCGCGGTACCCATGGCCATCAGCGTGCCGCCGCGCTCCACGACGAGCGTGCCGTTCGTGGCGCTGTCGCCGTAGATCCGGGTGCCGGCCTCGATCGTCAGCGTGACGCCCTCGTGCACGAAGACCGCGCCCTTGAGGATGACCTCGGTAGCGGCCACCCAGGTGGTGTCCTCGGTGATCTCGCCTTCCACCTCCATGGTGGCCGGCGGTTCCGCTGGATCAGGCGACGGCGCCGGAGCGGGCGCCGGGGCGGGCGTCGGCGCGGTGCTGGATCCTCCATCGTCGCAGGCAGCGAGACCGAGCAGGGACGCTGCCAGGAGGACGGCAAGAACGGTGAGTTGTGTGCGCATGAGGGAAGCCTCCTTCCAGATTTGCTTGCGCGTGAGGGCCCGGGTTCCGGCGGTGTCGTTTCTGCTGAACTGGCCTGCTGAACCGGACCCGGACTTTTCTGACTGGGCGCGGTCAGTAGACCGCGTAGGAAACGCTCAGCGAGAACGAACGGCCCAGGCTGAAGACCCGTTGGACCCGGCCTCCCTGGGTGAATTCGTGCTCCGAGTCGAGGATGTTGTCGAAGGCCGCACGCAGGTTCCAGGCCGCGAATCGCTTCTGGAAGACGGCGTCGAGCACACCGCGGCCGGACTCGTAGATGTCCGGCATCCCCAGCGATCCCACGTCCACGATCCGGTCGCCGAAGTAGTTGTAGAGGACCCGGAAACTGCCCGCGATCTCGGGGATGTCCATGTCCACGCTGAGGTTGAAGACGTGGGCCGACTGCCCCGCGAGCGGCCGGTCGAGGCTCGTCTGGACCTGACCGGCCACCTGGTCCAGTTCGATCGCGGAGTTGACGAAGGTGTAGTTCGCGGAGCCCATGAACCGGCCGAACCGGCGCCGGCTTTCGACTTCGACTCCGGTGTTGCGGGCGCCGCGGGCGTTGGCGAACGAGGTCCTGAGCTGCGCGGTGGGCTGCACGATCCGTTCGATGGGATTCGTGAAGTCCTTGTAGAAGCCGCTGATGGCGAGCACCTCGCCGGCGCCCGGGAAGGTCTCGATCCGCAGGTCCACGTTCTTGATGAGCGCGCGTTCGAGGTTCGGGTTGCCGACCACCGCGCGGCCACCGACCACGTCGGTGAACTCGAAGGGCGCCAGTTCCCGGAACTCGGGACGGTTCACCGTGTGGCTGTAGCCGCCTCGCAGGTTCGTACGCTCCGAAAGGGCGTACACCATGTTGAAGCCGGGAAGCACATCCGTGTTGTTGAGCGCCGCCCTGATGGTCTCGCCCGCCGTCGAGAAGGGATCGAAGGTGTCCACCAACTGTTCGGACCGTTCCACCCGCGCGCCTCCGATGAACCGGAGATTGCGGCTCATCGGCAGATCCAGCAGTCCGTAGAGCGCCGAGATCGTCTGCTCCGCCGTGTAGGTGTCGGTCGGGCGCGTCTCTTCTTTCAACTCATAAGACGTACCGATGTTCTCGGGGGTGAAGATCTGCTCCGGCGCCAGCGTGAGGTTCGCCGGCCTCCCCCGCGGCGTCATCCGGAAGCGGCGGGAATTGAAGTCCCGCTCCCGGAGGGTGATCTGCGGGCCGATCTTGATCATCGCCGGCAGGTCGCTCCACTGGGTGAAGAACGAACTCCAGTCGACCCCCAGGTCAACGACCTCGTCGTCGAGTTCGTTGAACATCCGGAACCCGCTCTGCGACTCGTCGGCGAGGACGAACGCGCTCACGGACGGGCTGTACTCGTAGAGCGTCTCCCGGAGATCCGGTTCGTCCCGCGTCGCCCGCGAGAAGTTCGCATTCCACTCCAGCTTGCTGGAAGCCAGGGAAGCGAACAGGTGCTCCCCCGATAGCCGCGAGGAAAAGATGCTCTCCTCTACCCAGAAGAGCCGGGTGTTCCGGATCTCTTCGCCGACGTCGTTGTTGTAGCCCTGAAAGATCCGGGCTTCGTTCTTCGAACTGTGGGTGTAGAAGTTCTCGAGGGCGACCCGGTGATTCCCCGTGAACCGGTAGGCCAGGTTCCCCACCAGGCCGGTCGAGGTCTTCGAGGTGGTGACGTCGAAGTCGTAGTCGTTCTGGACCTCCAGGTCGCCCTGGGAAACCGCGAAGAACGTCCGATCCTCGCTCTGGTTCTGATGGTCCTGCGACCAGGTCGCGCTGAAGATCGCCCCCAGCCGGTCCCAACTGTTGCCGGCGACAAGGCTGTAGGACTGGCTCTGGCCGACCTGTCCGGTTTCCGGAGTCCAGACGTTCGCAAAGGACTCGCCCATGGTCTCGAGTTCGGCCGGAGTGAACCCGGCGCTCGTGAAGCGGCTGGTCCGGACCACCTTGGAATCCGGGATCGCGGCGGGAAGGCTCCGGGTGCCGTCGTCGAACCCCAGCCAGTCCCGTCCGCCGCCGGGATAGATCAGGCCGTCCCCGAACGTCGTCCGGGTGTTGTAACCCTGCGACATGGAGAAGTTCATCACCGGCTCCGCCGGGAACGAGAGAGGATCGATTTCGACCAACCCGCCCGAGAAGTCGGCGGGCTTGTCGGGGAGGTACGACTTCACCACCGAGACGCTCTCGATCAGCCCGGTCGGGAAGAGATCCAGCGGGACCACCCGCTTGTCGGGCTCGGTGGTGGGAAGCACCGCGCCGTTCAGCGTCGTGTTGGAGTAACGCTCGCCCAGGCCGCGGACGAATACGTACTGGTTGTCCACCACGGTGAGCCCCGTGAGCCGCTTCATCGCGGACGCTGCGTTCGAGTCCGCGTTCTCCTTCATTTCCTCGGAGGCCAGGTTGTCGGTGATGGCCGCTGCCTTCCGGCGCTCAACGAGTTGGGCTTCGGCGGTGAAGAGCTCGGGCTCGATCGCCTCTCCGGTTACCACCACCTCTTCCGCGAAGCGCTCCATGGTGAGCGCGACTTCGACGCGGGTGGTAGCTCCGGCCTGAACTTCGACGGGAACGATGACCTCCTCATACCCGGAGAAGCTGACCCGGATCTCGTGGGCGCCGGCCGGGAGGGACAGCGAGAACGCGCCGTCAAGCTCCGAATAGACCACCTCGTTCGTGGCCACCACCGTGACCGGGGCGCCCGGGAGCGTCATGGCGTTGAAGCTGTCGCGCACCAATCCGGCCACCCGGCCGGCGTCTTCCTGGGCGGCGGCGCCGGAGACGGGCAGCATCCCGAGCAGCAGACTCAGGAGTGCCGGTTGGAGGTGCGACCGGCGCCGGCCGCTCGAAAAGGAACGCTTCAGGGAGACAGGCCTGCGAACGCCGTCTCGGGTACAGGAATGGGGCTCGGACATCGAGGGGGATTGTCGGAACCCCTTGTTACCCCCGCTTGAAGCCCGCAAGAAATTCACCGCAACATCCGGAAACGGGGAATGAACCGGCGTTGAACCGACTGTGAATGCCGGCGTCCCGCGTGGGCGCGGCCGCACGGGTCACCGCGCCCGGATCGGTGGTGCGCCCGTCTGGTTTTCCTGCTGACGACGGTGCGGGCCCGAAGCCCGCGCGCCTCAGTTACGGCGGGGGTTTTGGAAGTCGAAGAGCCACTGGAACAAAAGCAGCAGCTCGTGGTCGGCCACCGCACCGAAGCGGTAGCGGTAGTCGGCGGACAGGTGCGTCATGTTCCACGGGAGTTCGTAACGCGTCCCGATGACGATGTAGCTGGAGTGGCCAGGGGCCTCCACCGGACCGTGGTTCGTTTCGGTGCCGAACTCCCCCATCGCCCAGATGCCCTGGGGGAAACGGTGGCGGAACCGGGCGAACCCGCCGAAGTGTTCCCTCCCGAATTGCTCCCGGCGGAAGGCCGCGCCCCGAAAATCGCGGTTGCCGTCCGTTTCGCCTTCCAGGTAGAAGCCCGTCTGCCGCCGCGGGGTCAGCGCGTCGTCGGGACCGTCCCGCCCCTCGTAGTGACCGGCGTCGAGCAGTATGGACGCCCCACCGAGGTCGAAGGTGCGGCCGACGCTCCCCAGCACGTCCTTCCAGGAGTTGTCCTCGGCCTCGTAGCCGCTGCCCTGGACGACGTGCAGCCGTGCGTTGTAAGCCCCCCGATCGAGGAACAAGAAGATGCCCGTCTCGCGGGACCGGGTGAGCCTGGCGCCGACCGCCGCCTGGATCGTCTGGCGGGAGTGAGACGACTCGGTGAACTCACCGAACCACGCGAGGGAACTGCGTCCCGCCCGAATCTGAAGCCCGCCGCCCACGTCGAACTGCATCCAGAAATCGTGCATCCGAGTCTTGCCGAGGTCATAGGTGACGTTGGTCACGATCCGGTTCCCGATCTGCGTCTTGCTCCAGAGCGAGAAACTGCTGATCGACGGGTCGCCCAGGTCTCCGGCCTCGTCGAGTACCCGGCCGCGGAACCGGACATTCATGTCTACGAACGGGGCCGCACCGGCGCCGCTCTGCCCCGCCTCGGAGGAGTCGCCATCCGGCGCGTCGGTCTCCGTCGGCTCTTCGACGACCGCGGTGCGCTCGTCCTCGCCCTCTTCCGCCGCCGCGAGTTGCGCCGCGGCCAACAGGGATCCGCCCGCTGCGGTCTCCGAAGACCTCCCTGTCTGTTGGCCTGTCTGTTGGCCTGTTGGTTGGCCTGTCTGCTCGGCCGTCTGTCCGGAACCTTGCTGAAGAGCGGCGCCCGAAGGCGCTCCTCCGGCGAACGCTATTCCGGCCGCCCCCCAGAACGCGAGCGAAAGACAAAGCGAGCGGAAGAGCGATCCGCGCCGCAGCGCCAAACAGGGGGGCGATGTCGCGCCGCAGGAGCGGCCGTGGCGCCGGCTGAAATGCAGCCCCCTCATGGGGCAGGATTTTGTTTCTCGTGCGTTACATGGATTTGAACTGTTCTTGATTCGACAATCACGATCCCATGAACATCAGTGGACAAAACATGAAGAAATCGTGAATTCCGGTTTCGAGTTCGTGACGCCGTTCGTGAACCGCTAACAGCGTCGAAACAAATCGGGCGGTCGCCGGTCGGGTCCGCGCCAGCCCGGTCAGTGATCGTCGCGTATCGGGTCCGCCGGATAGACCCCCAGGATCCGGACCGACCGGGAGAAGAAGCGGAGTTCTTCCAGCGCCTTCGCCACCGCGGAGTGCTCGGGGTGGCCGGCCACGTCACAGTAGAACTGGGTCGAGGTGAACGAGCCGTCGAGCATGTAGCTCTCGAGCTTTTGCATGTTCACTCCGCCCGTCGCAAACCCGCCGAGCGCCTTGTAGAGCGCGCCCGGGAGATTGCGCACCTGGAACACGAACGTGGTAATCGCCTCGGCGTCGCGGGGAACCGTGACCGGCTCCCGGGCCATGACCAGGAACCGGGTGACGTTTCGGGCGACGTCCGCAATGTCCGGCGCCAGGACCGCGAGCCCGTGAATCCCTGCCGCCAGCGCCGAGCCGACGGCCGCTTTCGTGGGATCTTCGCTCTTGGCGATCAGGATCGCGGCCCCCGCGGTGTCCGCCTCCGCCACGGGGCGCAAGCGTCGGCCGCGGATGAACTCCCGGCACTGGGCGAGCGCGTGGGGGTGGCTATGCACAGTCCGGATTCCGCCGAGCCGGGCTCCGGGAAGCCCGAGGAGCTGATGCCGCACCCGCTGAAAGGTCTCGCCGACGATCTGGAGACTGGATTCAGGCAGGAGGTGATGGATGTCGGCGACTCGCCCGGCGACCGAGTTCTCGATGGGGATCATCGCGAGTTCCGCGCGTCCCTCCGCTACTGCCGCGAAGGCGTCCTCAAAACTTTCGCAGGCCATCGGCTCATGATCCGGATACCGCTCCCGGCAGGCCAGATTGGAATAGGAACCGGGGTATCCCTGAAACGCGATCTTCGGTTCGGACATGGCGAGCGGCCTCCAGCGGGCACGCGACTGTATCCGCAGGCTGCTCACGAATGCATGCGCCCCGGGTGTGTACGATCTCCGCGCGGCCGTGAAACACATCCTGATCATCGAGGACGATCCGGACATCGTCGAGCTGCTGCGTTACAACCTGGAGCGCGAGTCCTACCGCGTGACGTCCGCCGTTACCGGTGGCGAGGGACTGGACGAGCTGCAGGGGGAGCGGCCGGATCTGGTGATTCTGGACCTGATGCTGCCGGAGATCAGCGGCTTCGAGGTGTGCCGGCGTCTCCGGAACGACCCCGAAACCGGGAATCTCCCGGTGATCATGCTGACCGCCCGGAGTGAAGAGACCGACGTGATTGCCGGCATCGAACTCGGAGCCGACGACTACATCACGAAGCCGTTCAGCCCCCGGGAGTTGGTGGCGCGGGTGGGAGCGGTGCTGCGACGGGCGGGGCACCTGGAAACGCCGGCCCCCTCCCGCGAGGATGGGACTCTCGAATTCGGCGACCTGACGATCGATCCGGCATCCCACCAGGTGCAGCGCGCCGGCGAGGATCTTCCGGTGACACATCTCGAGTTCAAGTTGCTGCATTACCTGGCGTCCCATCCGCGCCGCGTCTTCTCCCGCGCGGACCTCCTCGATCGCGTGTGGGGCCGCGAGAAATACATCACCCTGCGCAGCGTGGACGTTTACGTGCGGCGGCTGCGCCAGAAGGTTGACGTGCCCGGGAACCCCTCGCTGCTGAAGACAGTTCGAGGCGCCGGGTATCGCTTCGAACCACCGCCTTGAGGCCGAAGGCGCCGGAAGACCCGCCGCGGGGCCGGCGACTCCGCCGGCCGTCACGGCTCGCTCTCCGCCTGACGGCGGCGAGCCTGCTCGTCGCGCTGGCCGCGCTTTTTGCGGTGCTTGCCACCACCGCACAGGTCGTGCGAGACAGCGCCGTGGAATCCACCTTCGCGGATCTGGACGGAGTTGCCGAAATCGCCCTCGCGAACCCTCCCGAAGACGGTTCCGTCGAGGGCCTGCGGGAATGGGCCGTGACCTTCGCGTCCTTCGAGAGTGATGCGGATGGCCTCACTCCGACGCGGCGGGAAAGACGGATGACGCTGGTGGCGGACGATGGGATCGTGCTCGCGGACTCCCACGACGATCCGGGGGCCATGGACAACCACCGGGACCGCCCGGAGATCATCGCCGCGTTCGCCGGCGGCTACGGGCGGTCGCAGCGCTTCAGCGACACCCGGGGCGAGGACCTCACCTACGTGGCGGTCAGGCTGCCGTGGAGTCCGGACACGGTGCTGCGGGTCTCCGAACCGGTCATTCAGATCGAGGAGACGGTGGGAGCCATCCTGACTCCGGTGATCGTGGTGACGGTTCTCGCCTTCCTCGTGGCGGCCGCTCTGTCGTTTGGTTTTTCCGCCCGTTTCGGCGAGCGGATCGTTCGACTCCGACGCCTCTCCGAGCGAGTGGCGCGGGGTGACTTCACGCCTGAGAACACATCCCTCGGAATGGATGAACTCGACCAGTTGCTCGCCTCCCTCAACCAGACGGCCCGGGAGCTGCAGCGCAGCTTTCAGTCCCTGACCGCCGAGAAGAACCAGGGCGCAACCATCCTTTCGAGCGTGGCCGAAGGTGTGGCGGTGGTCGATGAGGACCTGCGTATCCAATACGTGAACGGCGCCTTTCGCGAGGTGCTCTCCCTCCCGGGGGAGTCGTGGCGGGACTACCGCGGCCGGCACGTGCAGCAGGTTCTCGAAAAAAAGCGTCTCCTCAAGATGGTGCGGGCGGCGATGCAGGGGAAGTCCGACGAACGGGAAATCTCGCTCAACGAGCGGGAGGTGCTGGTCCGCGCCGCCCCCATCCGTTCGATGGAGTCCGAGCCGGCCGCCGTTTCGGCAATCGGCGCCAACGGCTCGACGGGGTCCGACCCCGCGGGCGCCGTCCTGGTGTTGCTGGACGTGACCCGGATCCATGCGCTGGAGCGGGTGCGGCGCGATTTCGTGGCCAATCTGTCCCACGAGTTGAAGACCCCGTTGACCGCCATCCGGGGTTTTTCGGAGACGCTGCTGGACGGCGGCCTCGACGACCACGTCCAGCAGCGACGTTTCCTGGGGATCATCCGGCGACACGCCATCCGGTTGTCACACCTCACGGACGACCTCCTCCGACTCGCCCGGATCGAAGCCGGCAAGCTCGAAGCACAACCCGCACCCGTTCGCATCGAGGCGGTCATCGCGTCCGTGCTCGAATCGGCGCGGCCAAGGGCGGGAGAGCGCACGCTCGCGGCCAGCGGGCCCGGCGAGACTCCGCACGTCGAGATCGATAGCGACCTGCTCACCGAAATCATCGAGAACCTGGTGGATAACGCGATTCAGTATTCCGCCGCCGATGGACACGTCGAGATCCAGACCGCATGGGGCGATGATGAGGTGCGAATCGCCGTTGTCGACAACGGGATCGGAATTCCGAAGGCCCACCTGGGGCGCCTCTTCGAGCGCTTCTACCGGGTGGATGCGGCCCGCTCCCGTTCCGCCGGCGGGACCGGGCTCGGCCTGGCGATCGCCAAGCACACGGTCGAAGTCCTGGGCGGCCGGATCGAGGTGAAGAGCGCTCCGGGCAAGGGATCCCGGTTCACGGTCGTCCTGCCGGCGCCGCCCGCGGAGCTTCCGCTCCCCGAGATCGCCGCCTCCGAGTCCGCCGGGATCGATCACGCCTGCCCGCCGTAGGCGCCGTACCGCTCCCGGCCTTCGCGGACAGTCCGAACTCGAGATCGCCACGGAGCGGGTCCACGCGGACGAGCTGCGCCTCGAGGGCGTCACCGATCCGGAAACTGCGACCCGTCGCCGGGCAGCGGAGCGAGTAGTCCTGCCGGTGGAAACGGAAACGGCCACCGGTAAGCAGCGCCATCGGCACCGTCCCCCGGGCGGGAATCCCGTCGAGCTCGATCGCGAGACCGAAACGGCCCGTTTCGGAAACCCGGGCGGGGAAGGCGTCGCCGAGCCGGCCGGCGAGAAGCCGCGCGAGGCGGCGTTCGACGAGTTGCCGTTCCGCCGCTTCCGCGCGGCGCTCGGTCTCGGAGCACACCGTGGCGAGCGCCGACAGCGTCTCGGGACCCGGATCCCGGGGTGATCCGTTTTCCGCGGCGGCGAGCGCCCGATGCGCCACCAGGTCCGGATACCGCCGGATCGGCGAGGTGAAGTGCGTGTAGTCCGGCAGCGCCAGCGCAAAGTGTCCCTGCGCGCGGGGCGAGTACACGGCCTTCTGCATCGCCCGGAGCAGCTTCCGCCGCAGGAAGGCCGCTTCGGGGCGGCCTTCGATCCGCGCGAGCAGCCGGGCGCAGTGGACGGGACGGAGCGGTCCCCCGGAGACGCGCAGCCGTTCGCCGAAGCCGGCCAACAGGTCCTCGAAAGAATCGATCCGCGTCTCGTCGGGAGCCGCGTGCACCCGGTGGAGAGCTGGCGTGCCACTGCTGCGCAGCCGCTCGGCTACCGCCTGGTTGGCGAGCAGCATGAAGTCCTCGACAAGCCGGTGGGCATCGTTTCTTTCGGCGTAGCGGGCGTCCACCAGGTTTCCGTCGGCATCGGCGATCACCACCGGCTCGGGCAGGTCAAGGTCCACGGCTCCCCGGCCGGCGCGCGCCCGGGCGAGGAGTGCGGCGGCGCGCCCCATCGTCCGGACCGCCGCCCCAATGGGGCCGGAGTCCGTACCCGCCAGGAGACGCGCTCCATCCTCGTAGGACAGCCGGGCGGCGCTCCGGATCACGCTGCGGTGGAAGCGGGCGCCCCGGAGCAGTCCGTCGGGGCCGATGCGCAGGATCGCGGACTGGACCAACCGGTCCACGTCCGGGAAGAGCGAGCAGATCCCGGACGACAGGGCCTCGGGGAGCATCGGCACGACCCGCTCGGGGAAATACGCCGAGGTCCCCCGCCGGGCGGCCTCTTCGTCCACCGGGGTTCCCGCCGGCACGTAGTGGCTCACGTCGGCGATGTGTACGCCGATCTCGAAGCCGCCTCCGGCCAGTTCTCTCGCGTCGATGGCGTCGTCGTGGTCCCGTGCGTCTTCGGGATCCATGGTCAGGATCAGACGGCCGCGGAGGTCCTCGCGTCCCTCGATCTCGCCGGCCGATACCGCCGCCGGCGCGGCCTCGGCCTGGGCGAGCGCCGCGGGCGGGAAGTCGTCCTGAATCCCGTATTTCGCGAGAACGGCAAGCAGTTCCGCCCCCGGTTCGTCCGCGGCCCCGAAGACCGATGCGATCTCTCCGATGACCGGCCGCCCCGGGGCGGGGAAACGCCGGATGCGCACCTCCACGAGGTCTCCAGGGCGGGCGCCGCCGGACGGGATGACGATCTCGCGCGCCCACTGGCGGTCCCAGACCGCAACCGTTTGCTCGGGGGTGACCAGGCCGACGACGTTCGCGGTCCGCCGGCTGACCACGCGGACGACCGCACCCTCCAGCCGGCCGCGCCGGGTGCGGAAGGATGGCTCGACCTCCACCAGATCCCCAGGCAGGGCCCCACCCAGCCGGCTGCGGGTGATGTGGATGTCCTCCGTGGCTCCGGAACCCTCCGGGATGACCCATCCGTCACCCTCCGAACGGCCCTCGAAACGCCCCGTCACCAGGCGGGTAGGGGAGGGCGCAGAGGAGCGATTGCGCCCACGCTGCCGGCCTCTTTCGCGCCGGCTGATCCTGCCCACGGACTGCTAGAATCGCACGCTCCGCGGGCCGAAGTGGCGGAACGGCAGACGCGCTGCGTTCAGGGCGCAGTACTCCTTGCGAGTGTCAGGGTTCAAATCCCTGCTTCGGCACCGCGCGGGTCGGACCCGGGGGTGGGGCGGCCCGATGCGTTCAGGACTCACCATCAAACCTCACCAAGCGTGCGCCCCACCCCCGGGTCCGAGCGGCGCTTCGCGCCTCGAATCGGGACTCGCCACATTACTTGGTACGCGGCTGAACCATAAACGCCGTCCAGGACGGCGGCGAGTGCCGATTCGCGCTGTTCTTCTTGTGAAAGGGGGGCCAGCCCAGGGGCCAGCCCCCCTTTCACACTTTCCCCCCGAAATCGGCAAGCAGCGAACGAAGTTCGCTGCCATCTTGTTTTTCGCTCGTTCAGGCGGGACAACGGCCGGCACCCGCTGGCCACCGGCAGCGCCCACGACAACCCCGCCCTCCTTGATAGCTCACCCGATACGGCAACGCCGCCCTCCGCCACAGCGCTGACGGCTTGGAACGCCGACTTCAGTCGGCACCCGCGGCCCGGGAGGGCCGCGGAACCCCACCACGCCACGCATCTGCACAGCCGCCGCAGCCAGGAGCGCCGGGAGGCGGTCGAAACCGCACCCTTCACCCACCCCCACAGCAAGAGCCGCCACAGAACACCGGCCTCCGAGGCAGTTCCTGTGTAACAGGTACGGGCGCGATTGAGCGTCGGGGCAGAGGTTTCCGGGGAGTGGCGGTGCCGGTAGGACGGAGCCGAAGGAGCAAGCGCGATGTGCGAAGTGCGGCGAGGAGGGCTGCCCCGCGTGAGGTCAGGCGGCGGGTTCGGGAGAGGGAGTCCGGTGAGGGGATGGATATCGTGTTTTTGGAGCATGGTGATCCAGCGGGGCGCGTTCCGCTGGACCATGATGGCTTCGTAGTCGGTCTGCGGGTCCCGGTAGGGCTTGCGGGATTTGAGGACGGCGTAGATGACTCGGAGCATCTTGTTGGCGGTGGCGACGATGGCGCGCTTGCCTGCCCCGGCGCACCGTGAGGGCCCTGGAGAAGCCCTCGAACTGGCAGTCCTTGGTGTGGGCGGCGCCGTGCGCGCATTCGATCAGGATTTCGCGCAGGGTGGAGTTGCCGTGACGGGTCCTGCTGGCGCGCCG
>Ga0209021_1001711_pt1 | contig 20981 bp, 24 predicted proteins | sample PinacodermFT_FD_187299 | JGI IMG/M metagenome (GOLD analysis project Ga0209021, IMG submission 187299) | Host-associated microbial community of the marine sponge Aplysina aerophoba from Gulf of Piran - sponge pinacoderm, lysed by freeze-thaw... | ecosystem: Host-associated > Porifera > Sponge >... | reverse complement strand
CGGCTCGGATGGGTTCGAAACTCGACTGTCATCTCACGCTCCGTAGATGCCGAAGAACGCCCCGACGAGCAATACCGCGCAGATCGCCGCGAGGCCGAAGCACAGTGTCGACACGTCGCGCATGCGCCCGCGAAGCTCCACCCCCAGCCACAGGAGCACCGCGATGACCCCGAGGATGGTGAGAATGACCCGCATTGCGCAGGGCTATCCCTGCTCGAGCCGGCGCACGAGCTCGCGGAAGGGAACGTATCCGCCGAAGACGGTTCCGTCCTCGGTGAACAGGGTCGGGGTTCCTTCGACGCCGAGCCGCCTTCCCGTCTCGTAGTGCTCCTGCACCGGGTTCGGGCAGGAGGCGTGCGCGATATCCCGCCCGGCCTTGGCATCGGTCATCGCCCGGTGCCGGTCGCCGGCGCACCAGACCGAGATCGAGCGATCGTGGCTCTCGGTGCCGGGGGGGGTACGCGGCCAGGCGGCGTATCGTACCTCGACACCGGCCGAATTGAGATCAGGTACTTCCAGATGAAATTTCGCGCAGTACGGACAGTCGACATCGGTGAACACGGTGAGCCGGTGCTTCGTTTCGCCGGCTGGAGCGAACACGATGAGGGAGTCCTCTTCCAGGCCGCCAAGCACGTCCCGGCGCACCTCGCGGCGGGCATCCTCGGTGAGATTGCGCCGCTCCGCGACCGCGTAGAGGTTTCCGTGGAAGAGGTAGCGCCCGTCCGCGCTCACGTAGAGGATCTCTCCCGCCGCGCGGACCTCGAAGAAGTCGGGCACCGGCGATGCGCGCGCGGTCTCGACGGCGGCCGTGCCCACCAGGCGCTGCACCGCGTTCCGGACCGTTTCGGGGACTTCGCCGGCTCCCGCCGGGACGTTCACCGAGGCGAGCGCAAGCGCCGCCACGCCCGCGAGCCATCCGCCGATTCGCATCGCATTACCCCCGCTCGAAAGATCCGCCGCCATTCTACGCTCCGCCCGGCCGTGGAAGCGCGGTCACACCGGGGCCCGGAAGCGCCTGCCGGGCACGCGCCTCGTGGACCCGGGGAAGGGTGCGTTGGGGCCGCGATCTCGAAAACCACACCCCGGACCCGACCGGCGGGACGCGACGGCGGACGGCACACGAGGCCGTGGCGCCCGCCCGGGCGAAGGCAGGGTCAGTGGTGCACGCGCGGGCCGCGCTCCGAGGACCAGGAGGTGTGCTCGACGACGATGCCCTTGCGCACTCGCTTGCCGACGAAGAGAGAAGCCTGCCGGAACGCCTGCTCGGCCTCCCGTGCGCACCATTCCCAATCGGCCGGGCTCCCCGACGTGCGCGCCCACCAGTGACCGACGACGAAGGTCTCACCGACCTTGAGCTCCACCGTCCAGTCATGCCACATGGCCTCCGGATCGGAGTCGTCCGCGTACTCCTGCTCCACGTAACGGCTGAAGTTTCCCCCGTTGTCGTCCGGTGCCACGATGTCCGCGACCGCGAGCTCGGAGTTCACGCAGGACTCGGCGCCGGTATGCACGGAGTACGCGGTGGCGAACACGGTATCGATGACCGACGCGGCGGTCACCGTGACCGTAAGTGGAATCTCCCAGTCCGGTTCGAAGGACGGGTCTTCGGCTTCGTGTTTCATGAGCACCCCCGAGAGGAGTCAGCCGGAGCGAGACGTGCGCGGCCAGCGCGAGCCCGAGCGACGGCGGGTGCACGGCGGAGGATGTCCGCCGACCGGCCGGCGGTCCACGCCGAGGATCGGCGCCAGCTCGCCGAGCGCGCGACGGTAGACGACCCGCTTGAAGAACACGACCTCGCGCGCCGGGGACCAGTAGTCCACCCAGCGCCAGCGGTCGAACTCCGGCCTGGAATGGGCGTCGATCCGGATTGCGCCGTCGTCCGACAGGAGCCGCAGGAGAAACCACCGCTGTTTCTGCCCGATGCACACGGGATCCTGATCGCGGCGAAGGAACTGCCGGGGAATGTCGTAGCGGAGCCAGCCGGCCGTGGCGCCGAGCACCTCCACCGAATCGCGCCGGAGCCCGAGCTCTTCGTACAGCTCTCGAAAGAGCGCATCTTCGGGGGTCTCGCCGTGGTGGATGCCGCCCTGGGGGAACTGCCAAGCATCCCGACGCCCGATCCGTCGGGCCCAGACAACCATTCGCTGCCGGTTGGACACGACCATCCCGACACTTGGCCGGTAGCCGTCTGGATCGATCACGGGAGTCGCCTCTCGGGTGGCGCGGTATTGTTCCATGCCCGAACTGCCGCCGCAATCGACCAGCGGCGCCGGAGCGGCCGGTTCCGCCCCTCGGCACCGCGGCCGCATGCGGCTCGCTCCGCGGGCCGACGGGGTGGATCGGGGTCATGCGCTCCGAGGCCGCGAGTCGCCGGGGAGGGGGACGCGGGACCGATGTCGGACATCACCTTCGGCCGACCCGGCGGAATGCCCGAGTCGCCGTCTACGAGAAACGGGCGGCCCGGGGACTCAGCCCGGGCGCACCGCGTCGATGGTCCGAGCGCGGACCTCCTCGACCTCGCCGGTGCCGTCGATTCGCGCGTAACGAAGCTCCCCGCGGCCGGCATGCGCCCGGTAGAAGTCGACGAGCGGCTCGGTCTGCTCGCGGTAGACGGCAAGGCGGGTGCGAACGGTGTCCTCGCGATCGTCGGCCCGCTGGATGAGTTCCTCCCCGGTCTCGTCGTCCCGGCCCTCCACCCGCGGCGGGTGGTGGACGGCATGGTAGACGCGACCCGAGGCCGGATGGACGCGCCGACCGCTCATCCGCAACACGATCTCTTCGTCGTCGACGGCTATCTCGATCACCGTATCGACCCCGACCCCCGCGTCGCGCAGCGCCTCGGCCTGCGGGATCGTCCGCGGGAACCCGTCCAGCACGAACCCTTCGGCGCAGTCCGGACGATCGAGCCGTTCGCTGACCATGGCGACGATCAGGTCGTCCGGCACGAGCTCGCCCGCTTCCATGATTCCCTTCGCCTTGCGGCCGAGCTCCGTGCCCTCGCGCACCGCGGCCCGGAGCATGTCCCCGCTCGAGACCTGGGGAATGCCGAAGTGCCGGGTGAGAAAGCCGGCCTGGGTGCCTTTGCCCGAGCCCGGACCGCCGAGTAGGATGATGCGCATGCGCGACCGCTTGCCGTGAACGACCAGCGGCGGATTATACGGGCCGAGCGCCCTCCCCCGGAGATGGACGATGAAGCTGCACGCGGACGGCGCGACGACCCGAATCACCTCGTACGGACCGGGCTACTTCGCGATCGGCGACCGCATCGTGCGCCAGGGCGTCATCGTCTGCGCGGACGGAACGGTGGAGACCTGGTCGCCGGCCGTGCTCGCCGATCTCGACGAGGGAAACGTTCGGCGGATCATCTCGCACGGACCGGAAGTGGTCCTGCTCGGGACCGGCGCCCGCCAGCAGTTTCCGCCTCCCGAGCTTCTTCGCCCCTTCGTCGAGAGCGGTCTCGGGCTCGAGGTGATGGACACCGCCGCGGCATGCCGGACCTTCAACGTGCTCGCCTCCGAGAACCGCGAGGTGGTTGCGGGCCTCCTCCCCATCGGGTAGCTCCCGAGGCGACCCGGTGCGCGGGACCGGCAACCCCGACCACCCATCGCGGCCGGGGTGCAGGTCAACTCCGACGAGGAAGAAATTTCAACGGATTCAACGGTTTTCCTTCTCGTCGGACCTCAAAGTGGAGCTTGACCCGCTCCGCACCGGTGCTTCCCATTTCGGCGACCTGGTGACCGGCACGCACCGTCTGGCCCTCCTTGACGAGGATGCGATCGTTGTGGCCATACGCGGTGAGCAAACGTCCGGCGTGCTTGATGATGACGAGGCGGCCGTAGCCGACGAGGCCGCTTCCGGTATAGACGACCCGGCCGTCGCGTGCGGCCACCACCGGCTGTCCCCGCTGTCCCGCGATGTCGATTCCGCCCCGGTCCCCCTTGCCGAAGCCGCCGATCAACCGCCCCTTCGCGGGCCAGGTCCAACCCCCGGCCGGAACGGAAACGGGCGCCGCCGGCGCTGCGCGCTTCCGTCCGCTGCCCGAACCGGCGTCCGTGCGGGCCGCCGGTGCGTGGGCCGCGGGCGCGCCGGCGCCACGCAACGCGAGCCGCTGACCCGGAAAGATCACATAGGGAGGAGCGATGCGATTCCAGCGCGCGACGGAACGGTAGTCGAGACCATATCGCCACGCGATCGCGGACAGGGTCTCGCGCGGCCGGACCACGTGCACCGAGCGCGGCGGGCCGCCGCCCGGCTCCGCCAGGGTGACGTCCCGCACCGACGCGGGCGCCCGCGCGCTCCCTGACAGCACCCCGCAGCCGCCCGCGAACAGCAGCACGAGACCCAGGACGAAAAGGCGGGTCAGGTTCCGTTGCCGATGGTGAGCTTCCCGACCCACGACGAAATGGTGTCCAGCGCACGGTGCCGGGTGAGGTCGGCATGGATCGGCGTCACCGACACGAAACCCTGTTCGACCGCGTGAAAGTCGGTATCCGGTGCGTTGTCGCGGGCCGAACCCGCTTCACCGAACCAGTAGATGCGCTCGCCGGAGGGGTCCCGGCCCGCAACGGCGGGGCGGGAGCGGTGCCGGTGACCGAGCCGGGTCACCCGCGTGCCGGCGATCCGTTCCGGCGGGAGATCCGGAACGTTCACGTTGAGAACCGTGCCGGACGGGATGAAGCCGTGCTCGAGCTCGCCGAGGAACCGTTCTACCACCGCGGCGGCCGTCTCGTAACACTGCGGGTTCCTTCCCACCAGCGAGACCGCCATTGCCGGGAGGCCCAGGTGCCGGCCCTCGAGCGCCGCCGCCACGGTCCCCGAATACAGGACGTCGTCCCCGAGATTGCCCCCCGCGTTGATTCCGGACACGACGATGTCCGGGTCCTGTTCGAGCAGTCCGGTGAGCGCGAGATGGACGCAATCGGTGGGGGTTCCCTCGACCACGATGAACCCATCCTCACGGCGTTCCGCCCGCAGGGGATTGCGCAGGGTCAGGGAGTTGCTCGCCCCGCTCCGGTCGCGGTCGGGGGCGGCCACCGTCACCTCCCAGCGCCTGGAGAGGACCCGCCACAGGCACAGGAGCCCCGGCGCCCGGTAGCCGTCGTCATTGCTGAGCAGGATTCGCATCGGACGCGTCCCGGCCTCGCGCGCGGCCGGAGACACCGCGTCCGGGCCGGAATCGGGGCGCGGGGCGGGCACGCGACCCGCCCCGCGCCCGGACGACTAGAACGGCAACCCGTGAGACGCCCCGCCCATGAACAGGAGCATGGGAATCGAGAGCATCGTATTGGTGCGCGATGCGAGGAGGGCCGTCCTTCGAGCCCGGTTCTTCTCGTCGTCCGACGCCGCGACGATTCCGAGAACCTTCTTCTGGTTGGGCCAGATGAGCACCCAGACGTTGAACAGCATGATGGTGCCCAGCCAGGCGCCGACGCCGATGATCTGAACCGGCTTCGAAGGCTCGTCCATGGTCGCCCCGAGGGTAAACGCGTCGACGAAGCCCCACGACCCCATCAGGTAGAGGGCACCGGATACCCAGGTCACCACCGCCGCCCATCGGAACCAGAGCAGGGCGCGCGGCGCAACGTACTTGTTGATCGCGGCCGGACCGGGCCCGCCCTTGTCGGCATTGGCCTCGGCGATGGCCGGCACCTGGACGAAGTTGAAGTAGTAGAGCAGACCGATCCAGGTCACTCCCGAAAGAAAATGTATCCAGCGCTCGATGGAAAGTACGAATTCCACTTTGCCTACCTCCGTTGGAGATTCCTCACAACCAAGCCGGCCCCGAAGGCCGATTCCGCCGGCGTCCTGCCCGGCCCTAGAAAATGGCGACGAGGATCAACGCGAGCACGACGCCCGTGATGATGGTCCCCCAGATGCTTTCCAATGGGTTCATGGGCTCTCCCCTGCTGCCTTGACCGAAGGCCTCCCTCCAAGGGGTGCGCCTCCTGCCCGGATCGTACCGGCCACAAGCGAGAATGGCCAGCCGGTCCGTGGTGCGGGCAACGCCGGGTTCCGGTTGCAGGCCGAAGTGGCGAAAGGACCCGAATGAAAGGGCACGGGATGCTTCGGTTGCGGCGTCAGGGCTCCACCGCGCCGCGAGCCGCCTCGCGCCAGAGACAGGCTCCCCCGGCGGCGCGATCGAGCTCGTCCAGCCGGGCCTCGTGCCGCGCGAGCTCTTCATCGGTCGCCCGAACGACACGAAGCGCGAGGCGCTCCTCGCGCCGGGTCCGGTGAACGCGCGCTGCGGCGGGAGCGAGGTCCATGCGCGTCTGGCCGCCGGTCATCGCGAGATACACCTCGGCCAGCAGCTCCGCGTCGAGACGCGCGCCGTGAACGGTGCGCCGCGAGCCGTCCACACCGTAGCGAACGCAGAGCGCGTCGAGGCTGTTGCGCTGGCCGGGGTGCCGGCGCCGAGCGAGCTCGAGGGTATCCAGGACCGGGAGACTTCCGGTCAACGGCGCCCGCCCGCAGCGGGTGAGCTCCGCATCGAGGAACCCGAGATCGAACGGTGCGTTGTGAATGATGAGCTCGGCGCCCTCGAGGAATGCGAGAAGCTCCTGCGCGAGCTCCGCGAACTTCGGTTGGCTCGCGAGCTCCGCGTACGACATGCCATGCACCCGTTCGGCCCCTTCGTCGACCTCGCGTTCCGGATCGAAGCGCCGATGGAACGCGGCGCCGGTGAGGCGGCGGTCCACGAGCTCGAGCGCGGCGGCTTCGATCACGCGATGCCCCGCGGCCGGATCGAGTCCCGTGGTCTCCGTGTCGAGAACGACCCGGCGCATCGAGGCGGCGTTCGTCCGGTCAGCCCGGCTCAGCCGGACACGCCGGTCGCGGGCGGGACCGTCGGCCCGCCGCCGGTGCCGACGGCGGCCGCCTCCGCTCGAGCGCGCCGATCGACCCGCTCGTTCTCCGGATGCCCGCTATGGCCGCGCGTCCACACCCAGTCGACTTCGTGCCCGGAAGCCGCTGCGTCCAGACGCTGCCAGAGATCGACGTTCTTGACCCGACCGCCGCCCGCCGTGCGCCAACCGCGGCGCTTCCATCCGGCGATCCAGCGGGTAATGCCGTCGCGTACGTAGGTCGAGTCGGTCACGAGCCGTACCCGGCACGGACGCCGCAGCGTCTCGAGTCCGTGGATGGCGGCCAGCAGCTCCATGCGGTTGTTCGTCGTGTGGGGCTCGCGACCCCCGATTTCGCGTTCCCGGTCCCGAAAGCGAAGCAGGGCGGCCCAACCGCCCGGACCCGGATTGCCGAGGCTCGAGCCATCGGTGTAGATCTCGACCAGCGCAGACATGGGCGGGCTCAGGCCGCGTCGTCCGCGGAACAGGAACATCTTCCACTCATGGCCGGCCCGGCGAGTCCCGCCTCCCGGATCGCCTTCCGCCGCGCGCGCCAGCGTGGTCGCAAGGGGGTCAGAGTGGCCGTACGCTTGCGCGCGACGAGGAACCACGTGCCACACAGGCGCGGCCAGAACCGGGGCCCGGCCGTCTCGAAGACCCTGAGGCTGCGCATAACCCGGTCGCTTCGAAGCGGTGGACGAAAGAAGCAGCCCTCGCTCGCGACGGTATCGAAGCCGAGGACGGAGAGCCAGTCCCGCACCCGTGACGCCGTGTAGAAGCGTCCGTTCCACGGGGCCTCACGGCGACGCACGAGGTTCCACGCGCCCAACAGACCGACGGCGTTGTACCCGGCAACGATTACGTGTCCCTCCGGAACGAGCACCCGCTCGGTCTCGCGCAGTGGGCCGTGGGGGTCTCTCTCGAACTCGAGCACGTGGGGAAGGACGACGATGTCCACGCTGTCCGACGCCACGGGCATCGCCCCGGCAACTCCTTTGATAGTCGAATGCGGCGGCGCCGCGCCGGCCCCCGGCATCGGCATGGCCGGCGCCCCCAGGGACGGCGCCTCGAGACGGGTGCAGTGCTGGACCCGTGCGAAATGGAGGATGGAGAGATAGTCATCCGACCCCAGGAGTAGCAGGTGGTAGCCAAAGACATTGGCGAGCAGAAGGCCGAGGCGACGGCACTCGGTATCGAGAACGAGGCTCCCGGGCGTGCTCCGGTGCCAGTCTCCGAGGTCTCTCCCAGCTCCACTCGGGCGTTCCGGCCGCACGCGAATCCCCGGAAGGGTGTACGAGGAGAAGTCTAGCGCATCGTCCGTCCGGCAGGCCTCGCGCCGGCCGTTGCCGCCGCTCCACCGCAGGATTGGCTGATGTCCCACCACACCACAACTTGTTGACACTACCTCCAGTCACTTCTAGGATGCACGGTCCGGGATGAATGCTGTTGCTTCCATGGATTCACCTTCCATATCGTGCGCCGCCGTCGCGATCGCCTTGTCGGCCACGGCGTGCATCGAGCAGCAGACCGCGGAACGCCGTCCCCACCCCCGTTCCGGCCAAGAACCCCCGGGCGTGGCGACCCTCGCGCCCGAGGGTTCCGTTGCAGCGCACGCGCTCCATCCGGCGCGGGAGTTGCTGCCCGGGCAAGGCGATCGCCCCGTCGTTGCCACGCAACTGCGGGCATCGGACGAGGTCCCCCGGTTGCTCGCGTCCGCCGACGGAGGGAACGATACCTGGGAGCAGGTCCGCCACCTGATGAAGCTGGTGCCGGTTGGGCCCGGGGTGAGCTCGCTTCGCGAGTTTCGGAGAAAGCTGCGGCGGTATCACGGCAATCAGCGGTACTTCGACCAACTGGGACACAACGCGCAGGTCTGGCTCTACCACGTCACCCGGACGCTGGCCGCACGAGGCGTTCCAGGGGAAATCGCGCTGCTCCCGGCCGTGGAAAGCGGCTACAACGCCGCGGCCGTCTCTTCCCGCAACGCCGCCGGCCTGTGGCAGATCCTCCCCGGTACCGCGCGCGATCTCAGACTGGCGAAGTCCTGGTGGTACGACGCGAGACACGACGCGGTAGCCGCGACTCCGGCCGCCCTCGACTACCTGACCTCGCTCCACAGCGACCTGAACGACGACTGGTTGCTGGCCGTCGCCGCCTACAACTGCGGCCCCAACAACGTCCGGAAGGCAATCCGGCGGGCCGGGCTGACGGTCGAGACGGCGGACTATGCTGCAATCGAACGATATCTCCCGAGGGAAACGCGCGGTCACATGGCGCGCTGGCTGGTGCTGTCCGAGATCGTTGCGGCGCCGCGGCTGCACCGCGTGAGCATAGCGACCATTCCCTGGCGTCCGTACTTCGCGGAGATAGCCGTCGGGCCGCAGACCGACATGGCGGTCGCCGCCCGGCAGTCCGGAATCTCCGCCTCCGAGATCTCGTTGCTCAACCTGGGCTTCCGGCGCGGCATAGTAGCGCCGAACGGTCCTCACCGGCTGCTGGTTCCCGCGGAGAAGGCCGATCGGTTCGGACAGGCGGTGGTGAGGGTCGCTGCCGATTCAGAGGACGGATACCTGCGCTATCGCATCCGCATGGGCGACTCGCTGAGCGTGATCGCCCAAGCGCACGGCACCACGGTAAAGGCTCTGATGGCCGCCAACCGGCTGGACTCCCATCGCATCCGGGCCGGCCGCGAGCTCGTGATTCCCGGTTCGCCGCGCCGCGCCGAGGAACCCGATCGGTCACGTTTCGACACGCGCGCGGTCGCGGCGGAAGGCGCCCGCCGAACGCCGGTTGCCGAGACGCGCGACGGCCCTCTCGATTTCCGGCTTGCGCAGATCGGTCCGGCACAACGGGTCTCGCACGAGCGATACCGCATCCGCAAGGGCGACTCGCTGAGCACGATCGCGCAGGCGCACGGCACGACGGTGAGGGCCCTGATGGTCGCCAATCAGCTCAGCTCCCATCGCATCCGGGTCGGCCGCGAGCTCGTGATTCCCGGAATTTCGGACCGGGCCGCGGAAGTCCGGCCACCGTTCGAGACCCACGTAGTGAGCGCCGGCGAATCGCTCTGGCTCATCGCGCGCCTGTACCGGACCACCGTCGACTCGCTGCGCGACTGGAACCGCCTCACCCCCGACTCGAACCTGCTACGTCCAGGTCAGCGGCTGCGGGTTCGCGGCGAGGGGTAGCGCCGGCGCCCGATGGCACTGCTCGACGGAAAGCGGATACTCGTCACCGGAGTCGCGAGCAACCGCTCGATCGCGTGGGGAGTGGCGCGCGCGATGCGCCGCGAGGGTGCCGAGCTCGCGTTCACCTTTCAGAACGAGCGGCTCGGCGACCGGGTGAGAAAGCTGGCCGCCGAGCTCGATTCGCCGATTGCCATCGGCTGCGACGTCGGTGAGGATGCGGAGATCGAGGACCTCTTCGCACGGCTCGGCGACACCTGGCCCGCCCTGGACGGCCTGGTGCATGCGATCGCGTTTGCACCGCGCGAAGCGCTGGACGGAGAGTTCCTGTCGGGCCTCGACCGCGAGGCGTTCCGCATCGCGCACGACGTGAGCGCATACAGCTTCGCGGCGCTCGCGCGCGGTGGGCGGGAGCTGATGCGGACGAACGGCGGATCCATGTTGACCCTTACCTACCTCGGCTCGCAACGGGTCTTTCCGAACTACAACGTGATGGGACCGGCGAAGGCGAGCCTTGAAGCCACGGTGCGCTACCTTGCGCAGAATCTCGGTCCGGACGGGGTGCGGGTGAACGCGATTTCCGCCGGTCCCATCCGCACCCTGGCCGCCTCCGGGATCTCCGGATTTCGCAAGCTCCTCGACCACGCTCAGAAGGCCGCGCCGCTACGGCGCAACGTGTCCATCGACGACGTCGGGAACGCGGCGGCGTTCCTTTGCTCCGATCTCGCGGCAGGGATTACCGGCGAAGTCACCTGCGTCGATGCGGGATTCAACATCATCGGAAGCCCGCCTCTCTGAGTCGAGCAGACCGTTTCGCTCGAGAGCTCTCCAATTCGTCGAGCCCACGCTCCCGGTCGTGACATCATCGGCGGGTCGCCGTTCCCGGTCGAACCTGCGCCACGCCCGGAAGACCGTAGCTGTTCTCGCCGGGACCCGGGCAGCGCCATCTGCAGTGCCCGGCCGGGGGTTCAAACGGAGTGTGTACTCGAACCCGGCCGTGAAGGAAGGCGGCAGCACGGTTTCAACCCGGCCCCGAATCGGGGAGAATGGACGAGACCCCTGCTGTCGAACCGAGCGTGTGAACGGAATTCCGCCGATTCTTCGTCTGGAGGTGACCGGTCAGCCGATGCGGTGGATCGGCTGGCAGGAAGCAGTGTGCCTCGGGGCGCGCGGCCGTATCGCCTGGTCCATCGGCGAGACCGAATTCTCCTTCCGGGGCGGACACAGCCGCGTCACCGGCCGGCGGTCCCACATCACGGTGAGCTCGATCGTCGCGGTAAAGGGCTATCGGGGCGACCAGCGGTCCGCCACTCCTCCGCTCTCGAACCGCGAGCTCTTCCTGCGCGACGCGTTCACCTGCATGTACTGCGGGGGTGATTTTCCGGCCCACATGCTGACGCGCGACCACCTGCTGCCGTTGTCGCGAGGCGGCGGGGACCGCTGGATGAACGTGGTCACCGCATGCCGTACGTGCAACCACGCAAAGGGCGCACGCACACCGGACGAAGCCGGCATGCCGCTCCTCGCCGTGCCCTTCGAGCCCAACCGGGCGGAGTACCTGGTGCTGTCCAACCGGCGCATCCTCGCCGACCAGATGAAATTCCTGCGCTCACGCTTCCGTTCCGGAAGCCGGATGCACGCGATCTGCTGATTGGCGAAGCTGGCGAGACCCCGGTCCGCCGGCGCAAGGCGCCAGGCTCAGCGCCCGTAGGGGTCGTCGTCGGCCGCGATGCGGTCTTCGTGGATCCGGATCTCTGCCCTCTCCTTGAGCCCGGCGACGAACGATTCCTGGAGATCGAGCCCGATCCGCTGCGAGAGCCCGCGGCGGAACTCGTCGAATTCCTCGACCTCCCCGTCCTCCTCGATCACCCTCTCCAGCGCGAGCACCACGAAGTCGCCGTTCGAGAGCGCGACCCCGTCGAACACGGTCTCCCCCGCTACCGGGTGCGGCATGCTGAACAGCACCCCGCTCTCGGCCCGTCCGAAATCGGTGTTCCGACGCCCGACCGTCCGTTCCGCGCTCCAGGCGAGGTCTCCGGCGACCGAATCGCGATCTTCCCCGGCGCGAAGGCGGCCCAGCAGCTCCACGCCAAGGGCGCGCGTGTCGTCGCGAGCCCGTTCCGTCTGCAGCGACGCCACGATCTCGGACCGCACTTCGTCGAGGCCGAGCTGACGCGGCGCGCGCCGTTCCTCCACCCGCACCACCACGGTGCGATAGTCCGAGATTTCCACCGGTTCGCTGTTGTTGCCGGCAATCACCTCCTCATCGAACGCGGCCGCGATGACCGCCGGCTCACCGAGAACGTCATGGCCGGGCTCGCCGCGCCGGGAGACATACGCGCTCTCCTCGACGGTCAGCCCGAGGAGCTCGGCCGGATCGTCCAGGTTGTCCGGCTGCTCGAAGACGAGGTTGGAAAGCCGCTCCACCTGCTCGAAGTAGATCTGCTCGGCCTGTTCGTCGCGATACTCCTGCTCCAGCTCCTGCTTCACCTCGTCGAAGGAGCGGGTGCGGCTTTCCCGAATGTCGTCGACGCGGATGAGGTGAACGCCAAAATCGGAGCGTACCGGTTCGCTGAGCTCGCCGACCCCGAGCGTGAACGCGGCCGCCTCGAAGGGAGGCGTCCAGATGCCGCGTCCCGCGAAACCGAGATCGCCCCCCTGCTGACCCGAGGCCGGATCATCCGATGCTTCCCGGGCGACCTCCTCGAAGGGCTCTCCGCCCACGATGCGGGAGCGAATCGCCTCCGCGCGCGCGACCGCCTCGTCGGTATTCTCCGCGTCCGCGACCAGGATGTGGCGCACGCGGCGCTGCTCGGCCACCGTGAAGCCCGCCTTGCGGGCTTCGTAGCGGGCTTCGACAGTCCCGGGAGGGACCTCGATCTCGTCCGCCAGACTCTCGCGCGCAAGCACCACGTACCGGAGCCGAAGCTCCTCGGGCGACATGTACGAGGCCTTGTTCTCCTCGTAACGTGCCGTGATCGCCTCCTCTTCGACTTCGGCCCCGGCGAAACGCTGTGCCGGCACCGCGAGCCGGGAGTAGGCCCGGGACTGCCCGTCGAGGGCCGAGAGGCGCCGGGCCCGCTCCTCCGACGCAACCGAGGACAACACGAGGGCGTCGCGCCACTGCGCCTCGAGCAGCCGACGGCGGGTGTTCTCCTCGAAGCGGCCCGGGCTGGTTCCGCTGCGCCGCAGCGCGAACTCGTACTCCTCGGAAGAGAACTCGCCGTCGCGCTGGAATGCGGGAACGGACCGGATCGCGCCGGCGAGCTGCTCGTCCGAAACGACGAAACCCGCCTCCGAGGAGGCCCCCGCAATCAGCCGCTCCCGGACCAGGCCGTCCATCGCCCGATTGCGGACGAACGCTTCGCCCAACAGGCGCGCGATGTCCTGCCCGGGAAACTGGCGACCGAGCGACGTCCGTACCGTCTGCAGCGCCAACTGGTACTCGACGAGGGAGATCTCCTCGCCGTCGACCTCCGCCACGGCGATGTTCGGATCGGGACCGAGGTACTCCTGCACTCCCCAGAGCGCGAAGGGAATGGAGATGAGGATGACGATAATCCACGCGATGTAACCATGCGCGCGGTCGCGGATTCCCTGGAGCATGCGACGTCAGGAACTGCGAAAAATCAGAACGCGGGAAACGGGAGGCCGGCGGCGTGAACGACCGCCTCTAAATGGATTCATGATGCACCGGAAAATTTCTTCGGATTCTTCGATTTCAACGTCTTGTGGATCGCTCGCGTCGCGGTCGAACGCGAAGGGGTCCGTATGATGTCGTCCACTTCTTCGAGACCCCGGATCGTAGCAAGAATGGCAGACCGGCGGTGGACGAATTCGACACGGCGCACGGTGAAGTACGCGCAGACCGCCGCCATGGCCAGCCGATACGGCTACGGACACGGCGCAACCGGGCTCTCGCGGTTCATGCTGCCGACCAAGACGGACAAGCTCTCCAGAACGTGGGCGCAAAGGATACGGATTGATGGCGGGTGGCACAACATCGACCCGGGCTCCCGTCCGGAGGCCCCGCCGGCCCTTGCTCGCGCCGACCGACGGTCCCGTGCATCCGGCCGACGCCCCCTCGCCATGCCCTCGTGCCCCGGCTCGGGATGCCGTCGCGCGCGCCGACGCGGGCGGGTCCAGGGGGAGACCGTGCTCGCGAGGTGAGACCGTACTCGCCCGTGGCGCGGGGGGCCGGATCACGATCTGCAGCTCGCGGCTTCCGAACATCACCCTTCCGGCCAGGGCGGGCCACTCCACGGGTAGGGGCTTGCCCGAAAATGAACCGTACCGGGTTTCCCGGAGGCTCCAAACCTTGAGAGACTGGAGCCATGAAGCATTCGAACAGATACTCCCCGGAGCTTCGGGAACGGGCAGTGCGGTTGGTCCTGGACCCCCAGGGCGGGCACAAAACGCAATGGGCAGCCATCGTTTCGGTGGCGTCGAAGGTGGGCTGTTCGGCCGAGACGCTGTGCAAGTGGGTCCGTCGGGCCGAGCGCGATGCGGGGGTTCGGCCCGGGCTGACGAGCGAGGAGCGTGAGCGGCTCAAGGCGTTGGAGAGGGAGAACCTGGAGCTTCGCCGGGCGAACGAGATCCTGCGCAAGGCGTCAGCGTATTTTGCCCCTCCTCTCGGTGATTGCACAGCAATCACCTGCCGGGCAACGGGACGGAGCTCGACCGCCGACCCAAGAGATGACGAGGTTCATCGACGCGCACCGCGGCCAGTACGGGGTCGAGCCGATCTGCAGGGAACTGCCGATCGCCCCGTCGACGTACTACAAGAGCAAGGCCCGGGAAGCGGACCGCAGCCGGCTGCCGGCGCGTGCCCATCGCGACGCGCAACTGCGCGAGCACATCGCTCGGGTGTGGGAGGAGAACTACCGGGTGTACGGGGTTCGCAAGGTGTGGTGCCAGCTTCGCCGCGAGGGCGTCGTGGTGGCCCGTTGCACGGTCGCGCGGTTGATGCGCGAGCTTGGTCTTCGCGGCGTGGTGCGGGGCTCGGGGGTGAAAACGACGACGCGCGTGGCGACGCTCGCGTGCCCTGAGGACCGGGTCAACCGGGAGTTCCAGGCCCCGCGCCCAAACGCCTTGTGGCTCGCGGACATCGAGCGCCACGAGGCGCTCTTGAACCTTGTGGTGGTGAGAGACCACCGCCATCGGCCCGTCGCAGCGGGCCAGTTGAAGCTGAGGGCAGCCTGACCCGGGGGACACCGGTGAAGGCGGAAGCAGCCCTGACAACGACGGGACGCGCCAGTACTGTCAGATGGCGCGGGTCCGGCAAGCAAGACGGAAAGGTGTACGCGAGGAACCAGCGGCAGAAAGCTCCTCAAGCAAAAACCACCAGCTCGAACCTGACAGATCGGGGCTGGGTTGCAACGCGCACCCGGCTGGCTTCGGCCAGCCGGGGAACTCTTTGGCCGGTTAATGTCGCCGGCCGGGAGGCCACGGTGAAGGACTGCGGCATAACCGTGGCGAGGTTGCAGGGGCATAGCTGGGCACCGACCTCGTCAAAGGGTTCGAGGGTGAACGTGGGAACCACTTCGTCGGTCCCTGCCATCACGGCGGGGAAGATCTGTCGCCGGTCGATGCCGGCGAAGTGGGGCGGAGGACCCGTTGTAGTCCGAGCACGGGAAAGCCGTGTACATGGCGAAGGGGTCCAGTGTGCTCGCAGCATCGATGCGAGGCGAGGAGGCCGCTGGTGAACACCGGCGCTTCGTGGCCCGGTCCGGTTGAGGCCGGGTCGCGGGTACTCGCCAGGCGGACGAAGCTGCACCAGGGGGCGACGACTGTTCCCGGTCGTCGTTTTGACGGCATGAGCACATGAAGAGCCGGATGCGGTGAGAGTCGCACGTCCGGTTCGGAGGGCGGGCCGGAGAAACCCATCGTTCGAAGGGCGACAGGGCGCTCCGGCCCGACCCTACACGTACGTCGCGACCTGGGCGGGGTTCGTCTACGTCGCGTTCGTCATCGACGCCTATGCCCGGCGCATCGTGGGCTGGCGGGTGTCGAACTCGCTTCGCACCGACCTGGCGCTCGATGCGCTCGAGCAGGCCCTGTACGCCCGCGTGGTGCACCCTCACGATGCCTTGGTCCACCACGGCGACCGAGGAGCACAATATCTGTCCATCCGCTACACCGAGCGCCTCGCCGAGGCCGGCATCGAGCAGTCGGTGGGAGCGTTGGCGATTCGTACGACAACGCCTTGGCCGAGTCCATCATCGGGCTGTACAAGACCGAGGTGATTCGACCCCGCGGCCCGTGGCAGGGCCTCGAAGCGGTGGAGTTCGCAACCCTCGAGTGGGTCGATTGGTTCAACAACCGCCGGATCCTCGAGCCGATCGGAGACCAACCTCCGGCCGAGGCCGAAGCGGCGTACTATCGCCAAACCGAGCACACGGCGCTGGCCGCGTGACTCACACAAAACAGTCTCCGGAATTCCCGGCGCGGTTCAGTTGAGCACCTTGTCCATCATGGTGTTCGCATCTCCCAAAGGCGTGTCGTCGGGGTCATTGCGCGCGATGAGTGCGTGCATGATCGGTTGGAGACTTTGAACTAGCGCGTCCGCTGTGGCCTCGTCCCCATTCTTGTAAAGGGTGTATTGGAGGTGGTACCCGCGGACAAGGGTGGGTGCCATCACCGCGGCGACGGTGTAGGTCGTGTCGCCGGTTGTGACGGGAAGGACCATGCCAATGTAGAGCGCGGCACCGTCCTTGCGAAGAACTCCAAGCTGGCGTGGTTCGGAGAGCTTTTTCTCGGCTCTTTCGTTGAGCTTCAAGGTGTCGATGGCGTCGTCGGCTTCTCTGATCCGTCTGTTTGCATCGTCTATGTCCAGACTTGGATCGCGTTGCCACCGCCCATTCATGATCTCCAGGAATCGGGCGCGTTCCATACCAGCGATCGGCTGGATTCGTCCTTCGACGTATGTCGAGAGAAGGATCCCGTAGCGCGTCATGGGCACGCCTTCGCGGAACGGCTCAAGTCTGGTGCAGGGCACGAATATCGCAAGGACTTCGTTGCTGTTCCGGTTCGCGTGACGTTGCTGGTTGATCACGAGTCGGTCGGCCTCGTGGGCGGACTCATCCAGCGCGCAATAGTCTGAACCTGGATCGAATGCGAGGCTGACCTCTCCCACCCGTACGGTGAAGGGTGCTGCCGCGACGGTCTGTGCGAAGGCAAGGGCAATGGCGAACGCCGTGGTGGTCTTCATGCTCACGACGAGAGTCGAAGTGCTCGGGATCGGCCGTGTGCCCGCAACCGACGGCGTAGAGCCCAACTTTTCAAGTGACAACTCACGGGGGACATTTAGAGCCTGTCGAAGTCGTCGTAGTTCATTCCCAGCCTCTGCGCGTTCCCGTCCGTTACGCTGTGGAGCGTAACCTCCCATCCTGCTCCATCCGAACCGAACGTCAGGCGCTGTGCGAACCGACTCGCCGACGCCGGTTCGGAGAAAGAGTCGCAGCCCCTGCTGAACCGTGTTCCGGTAGCGAAGACAAGCTTGTACGAGCCGCGTGGGATACCGGTCACTTTCGCCGCCCGCCCTTCGGCGGCAAGAAACGTGATGCTGGCCTTGCCCCTTTCGTCGACGAGCTTGATGTAGGCGTCCTTTCCCGTTCCGTTCTGAACGCTGAGAGTTCTCGCTCCGGTGTTTTCCGTCCTGCCCCTCACGACTTCATTGTGCTGGGCGCGGCGCCCCGCGTGCGTCTCGCAGTACTCGAACCGGGCCTTCCTTCCGGATCCGCGTTCGAGCAGACCTCCAAGTACCCATCCGAAACGCAGCGCGGTATCGAGCGACGGCTCGTTCCACTCCACCTCGTACCAACGGCCTCGAGTCCTCCCCGTAGCTATGAGTTCTCCCCATCGCGGGACCCGCCTGAGTTCAGCCGCCGCCTCGCCCGGCGCCGTTCGGACGACGGCGGCCCGATCCTTCACGTACACGCGACGACCTTCCCGGTCAGCCCTGGCCGAAATGAGGCGGGCAGCGCCTGCTTGCTCAAGTGCTCGGCGCTTTCCGGGAGTGAGTTCGGCCGTTATCGTTCGGTGGTCCCTTTCCCGATACCGTCTGTTCTGGCAGTGCTCGTTGAGCGCGTGGACGGTACCGTTGAACCTGTCCACCTCCCACTGCTCGTACTGATTCAGTTTGTCGCTCTCGCCCTCGATCCGAATTCTCTCGAAGAGGCACCAGCGAAGCTCGGGTCGCGACAGGTTCATGTCCGCGTCCGGAACCACCTCGTCTTGGGCAATCGCCCCACGGCTTCCGAGCGCCGCGAGGATTGCCAAGCCCACCACAGTTACCCAGCGCCTCGCTCCGCCGGCAACCTTGACTGTGCCCGACTCGAAACCCGGGAACCTAGGGACGGTTGCCCGCACCGGATGCGAGTCGATGTTGGTGGTTGACTGGTTCATTTGGTAGAAGCTTCAAACTTTCCTGCATCGGGGGGCGGTCAGGACATCGGGGAACCCGGTGAATTCAAGGAAGAGGACTAAACCTGTCCTGCCAAGTGCTCGTCGTAAGGAAGGCCCGCAGGTGCACCTCCGCATCTTCCCAGTTTTGCGCATGCTCGTCGGGCAAGAGAATCTCCGCGTGGTAGGGGTTGTCGTCCCGACGAGAATGCCGCACGCGACGACGGTTCCGAGAGGCCTCGCGTACCGGAATCACGAGCCAACCTTGGACGCCATGTGAGCCTTCAACGTTTTCGGCTCGGAGGTCCCCCTGGGCCGTGGCGTACGCCAGACTCACGCGGTCGTACAGGTTGGTGGAGACCCTCGCGTCCGGACCTTGGGTACTACCGAAGACGGCCTTCGTGGTTCTGCTCACGACGCGCTGTTCGATCGGGCGGTCCAGTGCCCGCTTCTGCCGTTCCCTATAGACGTCCCTCCAGAGACCCTCGTCCTCCCTGATGGCCTCCACGGTGGTTAGCCAGCTGCAAGTTCGAGGTCGTGCAGAGCCTTGGTGATAAACGTATCTGGAAGACCGTCCATCTGGTAGAACTTCGCGCGACGGCTGTTTCCGTTGATCGTTGCAAAGCAGTACACGGTATCGTCCGGGGCGCACTCTACGGCCACTGAGGCACCCCACTTCATCGGCGCGTCAATAGCGACACCTCGTCTCTCGGTCGGCGACACCCGATAGCGTACGGCGTAGATAGCGAACAGCTCGGGGAGCAGCGTGCGCGCATTCGCCACGGCCTCCGCGTCCGGTTCCGGAAGGTCCTCCTCCCTCGCTTCCTCACCTAGCCCATCCAGATCGGCGAGGGCGGCCTCCAAGTCTCGGATGTGTAGTGGTAGCAACGTGGCCCTGGTGAAGTCCGAAAGCGAATGGACGCGACGCTGCGTGTTCGCGTATGGCTGAGGATCAGTTGTGGGTGGCTGAGATCCCTGAAGAATCCCCGATACACCCTCGTGCGACAGAAGGTTGCCACGAGCTGCTCGCGTGACGTCGGTACGTCTCCAATGGGAGGCTACGAAGACCGTCATGGCAGCGTGGTCTGCGTCAGGATGAGTAAGAATCGTCGGGTCATCGAATGAAGCGAACGCGTTTCCCCAAACGAGGTTTCCTTCCCCCGGGATTCGGTTCTCGAGTTCGTCCGCCGAAAACTGGAGGATGTCGGTGCCTCCCCCTTTCCCGGAGGTCACATCTCGGACGTTCGTTTCCGCCGTTGCTGGGGTACCCGTGAAGTAGCGCCGGTGTGCTCCCCTTGCCACGTTGGCCTCGTTGCTCATCGCCCTTCTCCCTCCCCAAAGTCGCGAGACAGGCTGCTGAATACAGACTGAACGAACTCCCTCGCCCCCGCCGCCTCCCTTAGCTTGGACGGCAAGTCGTCGGTCGAGCCAAGGTCCTGATGTCCATTCACAGAGAAGAACAGGTTTGCGCCGCCGGAAGCTACATGCGGTTCAATCCTCATCGTGTACCGCACTCCACCGCTGACGACAACGATGTGACATTGGGCGTCGTGAAAAAGTGTGCCAATCGCGTGTTCCACCCGGTTCGCGTTCAAGAACTCTGCGCAGAACTCCGTTCCAGTCACCCCTCCATCGGTCGCGGAGAGCACGTGTTCGAAGTTGAGCCCCAGCCCGGTAACTCCGTGCCCCTGGCTCTGCGCTTGCAAAGCGTCGGCCACCTGCCCTGCCGCTTGCATGAGCTCGTCGGAGAGCAGCGAATTCGAGTTGTGGTTGAGCACGATCTTGTCGGGTAGGACGGAGAACCTGTAGGTATTTGAACCGTATGTGAACTGTCCGACCTGACCCAGTGCCAAGTAGTTCTTGTCCATGGGATCAGGAAAGAGCTCGTGCTCGTTGAACAGCTGACGGGAGAATCCGTTCCCGACGAGGACGACGCTGGACGTGGTCACTGGAAGCTCCCCTCTCGCGCCTGACCGGTGGGCCTGACCGTGCACCCAGCAGATTCGCTGTGGGCTTGGTCCGCGCCCGGCAGTGTAAGCAAAATTCCGGGCTTCGTGGTCATGGACGGAAGGCTACCTGCTGGGAGGCGGTCGTCGTGGCTTACTGTCGCCCGGGGAGATCGCGTGGTCGCTCTGCGGGAGCAGCCGACGACCGCGACGGAGCGGTTGCAGTGCCGAATCGACTTGAATCATCTTGGTGGGAATGTGGTACTAAAAGTGATAATCAGGAAAGAGGAATCGGTAAATTTCTACTGAAAACAATCGGTTTATGAAAAGGTATGGCGGAGTGGACGGGACTCGAACCCGCGACCCCCGGCGTGACAGGCCGGTATTCTAACCAAACTGAACTACCACTCCGTTCGCTCGATTGCGGCCCTGCGGTCAGCCGGATCATGGGTGCTGAGGGAATCGAACCCCCGACCTTCGCCTTGTAAGGGCGACGCTCTCCCGGCTGAGCTAAGCACCCGCAGGCGGTGCGCAGGATACGGCATCCGGGGGACGGATTCCATACCCGACGCCGTCCCGCGACCCGCGGCGGACCCCGGGGCGAAATC
>Ga0209021_1001710_pt1 | contig 20985 bp, 21 predicted proteins | sample PinacodermFT_FD_187299 | JGI IMG/M metagenome (GOLD analysis project Ga0209021, IMG submission 187299) | Host-associated microbial community of the marine sponge Aplysina aerophoba from Gulf of Piran - sponge pinacoderm, lysed by freeze-thaw... | ecosystem: Host-associated > Porifera > Sponge >... | reverse complement strand
CCCGCTCCGGAGCGGATCGATTCAGATCGTCGAAGGAACGCCGCGCGGCGATACCACCCGTATAGAGCGCGGTCCCCAGCGCGCCGTCGCCGACCCGCGGCCGCTCCCGCAGGAAGGCTGTCAGTTCCGCGCGGCGCATGCGTCCGGGTCTTCTGCCGTGGACGGATCGGGGGCCCGCAGCGGGGCTCTCTCCCGCGTGCCTAGTAGCCGACCACCCAGCGGTGGTCCACGACGAAGCGGAAGCCCGAGCCGAGCGGCCGGAGGCCCAGTTCCGCCACCATGGCGCGGGAGAAGGCGCGCCCCAGAATGACGTCTACCTCTTCACCGGTGCTCTTCGCCTGCTCATCGGCGGCGCTTGCCGCGAGATCGGTCACCAGCATCGTGCCCTCAGCCGTATCGGCTCCGGAGGCCACTTTCAGCGACCACGGCTGGTGCTTGTCGGTTTCGGTGCGTTCGGCGATCTCCGCGGCGCCGCTCCAGCGGGCGCCCCGGCCTTCAAAGCTGACCTGCATGGCGCGAGATTCTAGCGGTCCAGGCGCACAGTGACATGACCCCCGCGGGCCGGGCCGCGGGGGTCGTGACGCCGGGAGCTAGGGCAGGGCGGGTGGGTCGAAGATCTGGGGGCCGCTCGGGCAGTCGAGGGTGTGCAGAAACGCCACCAGGTCGGCGATCTGTTCGTCGGACAACTGCCGGTCCATGAGCTCGTCGGTGTCGAGATATGGATTGGCCAGCCCGCCGCTCGCCATCAGGCGCACGGCCTCCTCCAGCGTTGCGACGCTTCCGTCGTGAAAGTACGGGGCGCTCTTCGAAATGTCGCGAAGCGTGGGCGTCTTGAACGCTCCCTGGCACGGTTCGTCCTCGGTCGTGCTGCAGGCGTCTTCCTCGGTCACCCGGCCCCGTCCGAGGTCGGGTTCCTCCGCGTCCATTCCGATGCCGACGTTGTGGTAGAGCATGTCGGTAAACAGCACGCCACTGTGACAGGTGGCGCAGCCGGCGCCGGCAGTGAAGAGTTCCGCTCCCCGCATCGCCTGTTCCGACATGGAGCTCGCGTCGCCGCGCCGCCAGTCGTCATAGGCGGTGTCGCCGCAGTAAAAGGCCTCCCTCTCGAAGGCGGAGATCGCCTGAACCACGTTGTCCGGGGTGGCGGGGCCGCCGAAGACCGATTCGAACTGCTCCGCGTAGCCGGGAACCCCGTTCAACTCCTCCACCACGGCGTCCGCATCGGCGCCCATGTTCCCACCGGTCCAGGCTGCTCGCGCCTGAGCCTCCAGCGACCCGCTGCGCCCGTCCCAGTAGAACTGGGTGTGGTACGCGATGTTCCAGAGCGTCGGGCTGGAACGCGTGAGCACGCGGCCGAGGGCGCCTTCCGCGACCGGCTTCCCGTCGGTGAGGCCGTTCTCGACGAGGTGGCAGCTATAGCAGGACCGCGTTCCGTCCGCCGAGAGGCGGGTGTCGAAGTAAAGCTGCTTGCCGAGGGCGACTTTCTCGGGTGTCTGGGGATTGTCGGCGGGGATCACCGGACTCTCGAAGTCCGCCGGTGGCCCGGGTACGAAAGCGGGCGGAGCCATTTCCCCGGAAGGCTCTTCGGCCGCCGGAGCGCAGGCGAGCGCGGCGGCGCAGGCGGCGGGAAGGAGGAGAAGTGAGAAGAGCCTCATGGCGGTACCCCGCTTCGGAAACGCAAAAAAAGGGAGGCGGGATGGTACCAGTCGGCCGATGCGGTTCCGTGTTCGCGCGGTTCTCTCGGCCAAGGCCCCATCGGTCGGGTGAAAGAACCCCCGAAGTGAGCGCTGATTGTGGACTGCCAGAACGTCTCGGCAGGGCAGGACCGGCTCGCGCGGTGTGCGATAGGCTCCGGCGACGTGTCTCGCCGAGGGGTCCTGGCCGCCGTATTCGTCCTCGTTGGAGTGATCGCCTGGGGCGGGGCACTCCTCGTGCATCGCCCGCCCGCCGCCTTCCAGGCGACCCCGCGGCAGATCCGCGAGATGCTCGCCGATGCGGTCGGAGATGACCTCGGCGGCCCCCGGTTCGGGAAGCCGCCGTTTCACGACTTCTACTTCACCCGGGCTGCCTACACGAGCTACGGGTGGCGGGGCTGGCACGTGGATTACCCCAAGGCGGATCGGCAGTTCCTGATCGGGCTCCGGCGGCTCACGAACCTGGATTCCTACGAAAACGAGAACGGGGTTCTGTTGACGGACCCGGATCTCGGGAGGTATCCCTTTCTCTACACGGTCGAAGTGGGCGCCATGGCGATGACGGAGGAAGAGGTGCAGGCTCTCCGGCGGTACCTCCACCAGGGCGGGTTTCTGGTTGTGGATGACTTCTGGGGAACCGCCGAGTGGGTGAACTTCGCACACGAAATGGGCCGCGTCCTGCCCGGTCGGCCGATCGAGGACATTCCGCTCGACCATCCGCTGTTTCGTTCGTTCTACGAGGTTGACGAGATCGTTCAGGTACCGAACGTGGGGCAGGGGATGCGGGGTGGACCAACGTGGGAAAGAGACGGCTACCACCCGGTGGTGCGCGGCATCTTCGACGATGAAGGGCGTTTGATGGTTCTCGTGAACTGGAACACCGACCTCGGCGACGCCTGGGAATGGGCCGAGAACCCGTACTACCCGCTGCACTTTTCGAACTACGCGTACGCCATGGGAATCAACTTCATCATCTACGCGATGGCTCACTGATTCCGAGCGAACTCTCCCTTGTTCCTCTCCGCTTTCGAGTGGCTGTTCGGCAGTCCGCCGGTGGCGTTCGAGCGCGGAGAGGTCGAATTGCTGGTGCCCTGGAGCGTCTTCTGGATCGCGGCCGGCGTGGTTACGGCGCTGGTGTTTTCCCTGCTCGGCTACCGCCGGCTCAGGCGGCGGCTGGGGACGAAGGGGCGGGTCCTGCTCGGCGCGGCGCGCGCGGCCGCGATCGCTCTCGTCCTGCTCTGCCTGCTCCGCCCGCAACTCGTGCTCTCCCTGGTGGTGCCGCAGGAGAATGTCGTGGGAGTTCTCCTCGATGATTCCCGGAGCATGCAGATCGCGGATGCGGACGACGGTCTCCGCCGCAGCGACGCCCTGCTCGAGGCCTTCCCTGACGGGGCGGGGGCGAACGAGGAGCCGGACGCGCTCGGGAACCTGCTCCGCGAGAAGTTCGTAACCCGGCTGTTCCGATTCTCCGACACCACCGAGCGGGTGGGAGGAGCGGCGGAACTGGGATTCGCCGGAGCCCGTACCGACCTGCTCGGTGGTCTCACCCGCGTCGCCGAAGAACTTGCCTCGCTGCCGGTGGCCGGGATCGTGCTGGTGAGCGACGGGGCGGATACGGTGTCCGGAGGGGCGGAGGACGACTTCGACCAGGCGCTCCTCGACCTCCGAACCCGCGGGATTCGGGTCTACCCCGTGGTTGTGGGGCAACCCGAGTTCGAGGCCGATCTGGAAGTCGGTGCGCCGGATGTCCCGGCGCGCGTGCTGCGTGGCTCCCTGCTCGAGATCAGGGTGCCGCTTCGCGCCACCGGACTCGCAGGACGGACGGCTCGGGTGGAAGCTCTCGACGAAGGCCGCATCATCGCCACCGAGACCGTCCGCTTTGCGAGTGATTCGGTCGTGACCGCGGTAACGCTGCTTGCGCCCGCGGAGGAGGCCGGCGCCAGGCGCCTGCGATTCCGGGTCGCTCCGTTTTCCGGGGAGGTGTTGACGCGCAACAACGAGCAGAGCGTGTTGGTTGAGGTGGATGACCGGCCCCTGCGGCTGCTCTATTTCGAAGGGCAGCCGCGCTGGGAGTTGAAGTTCCTCCGGCGGGCCGTCGGGGGCGATCCCGAGCTGCACGTTTCCTGTCTGATCCGCACCGCCGAGGGGAAGTTCTACCGGGTGGACGTTGCGACCGCCGAGGAGTTGGCAGGGGGGTTCCCGGACACTCGCGAGGAACTGTTCGGCTATGACGGGGTGATCCTCGGTAGCGTGGAGGCGAGTTTCTTCAGCCAGGGCCAGCTCAACATGCTGCGTGACTTCGTGAGCCAGCGGGGTGGCGGCCTGCTGACCCTCGGAGGAACGAGCGCGTACGGTGAAGGCGGTTACCGGGACACCCCGCTCGCCGAAGTCCTGCCTCTCGCGCTCCCTGAAGTAGAGGCAGCCGCCGCGAGCGGCGGGGAACGGCCGGCGCCGGCGGCCTTCCGGGAACTTTCGGTCCTGCCGACCCGAGCCGGTTCCCTTCATCCGGTGGCGAGGCTGGATCCGGATCCGCTCGCGAACGAGGAGCTCTACCGCAGGCTCCCGCCCCTTTCCAGCGTCAATCGCCTGCAAGGTCCGAAACCGGGCGCGACCGTGCTCCTTGAAGGACTGGGCCCGTCGGAAGAACCGGAGCCGGTACTGCTCATCCAGCGATTCGGACGCGGCCGCTCGGCGAGCCTTGCGGTGCAGGACCTGTGGGTTTGGCAGATGGACGCGAGCGTTCCGCTCGAAGACGAGACGCATGAGGTGCTGTCGCGGCGCCTGCTCCGTTGGCTCGCCTCCGACGCGCCACGGCGGCTGGAGGTGTCCGCCTCGCCGGCCAGGTCCCTCGTGGGCGAGCGGGTCACGCTGCGGGCACGGGTCGAGGACGAGCGGTTCCTCTCGGTCAACGACGCGTTCGTGGAAGCCGAGGTGACCGGGCCGGATGGCGTCATTTCCGCGGTTCCCCTGCGTTGGACCGGACAGGGCGACGGCGAGTACTCCGGCGTTTACGTTGCCGGCGGGCCGGGAACCCATCAGGTGGAAGTCCGCGCCGAAGGCGCGGGACTCGCCCAGGGATCGGAAGCGCCCCGCGCGGCCACCCTGTTCGAGGCCGGTGTGGTGGACGACGAGTTCTTCGACGCGGAAGCGGACCCCGATCTGCTCTCCCGCATCGCCGAGGCGACCGGAGGCCGATCGTTCGCGCCGGGTGAGGCCGAGGCGCTCCTGACGGATCTGAGTCTTGCCGAATCGGGAACCACCGTGGTCGAGCGGCGGGACCTCTGGAACGTACCGGCGGTGTTCCTGCTGCTCTTCGGATTGCTGGCCACCGAGTGGGGAGTGCGGCACGCCCGGGGTCTGCCGTGAGCGAGGAGCCTTCCCGCCGTGTCCCGCGAGCGGGTGGATCCGTGCTCCGGAAGATCGTGCGGCGCTCGGTCCCCACGTTCCTTGGGGCGCTCGCCCTCGCGGGCGGCGAGGCAGGAGCGACGGGAAATGGCAGCGATGCCGGACCCCGGCTGGTTATCGTCGCGGGTGTGGGTGGCTCCCCCGAGCACCGGGAACGCTTCTCGGGCTGGGCACGGGAACTGTGCGCCGCAGCGGTGGCGACACCGGTTCCGGCCCGGGTCCGGGTGCTCGTGGAGCGGCCTCCGGAAGCTGGGGAGTCCGGCGATCCCTGCGCCCCCGCTGGCAGGAGCACCGAGGAGGCGCTCGCACGCGAAATCGAGGCCGCGGGCGAAACAGGGGCCGCCGAGGCCGGATTGGTCCTGATCCTCATCGGTCACGGCAGCGGGGGCGGAAACCCGCGGTTTCAACTTCCGGGCCCCGATCTCTCTCCGGAGCGCCTGGGGGAGATGCTGCAGAGCGCCGGAGCCGGACCGGTGACCGTTGCCCACCTGGGCAGCGCTTCCGGAGCCTTCGTGCCCGCCCTGTCCGGGCCCGGCCGCGTGGTGCTCACCGCGACGCGCGCCAACGAGACGAACGAGACCCGCTTCCCGCGGCACTTCATTGCCGCGCTTGCCGGGGACGACGGCGACCGCAACAAGGATGGGCGGCTCTCCGCCCTTGAGGTCTTCGATTTCGCCCGTCGCGGGGTGGAACGCGAGTACGAGCAGGAAGGGCTGCTCCGCACCGAGCATCCGCTGCTGGACGACAACGCCGACGGGCTCGGCAGCCTCGAACCGGAGGCGGCGCCGGGTACGGACGGAGTGCTGGCCGGCCGGCGCGTCGTGCTCGTCCGCAGCGAGGCGGCGGTCGCCGATTCGTCCGGCGACACGCCCGAGATTCGGCGCCTGATCGCCGAGCGGGATGCACTGGCCTCCCGTGTGGACGCTCTCCGGGACGCCCGCGAGGGAATGGACGAGGAAACCTACCTGGCCGAGTTGGAAGCACTCCTGTTGCAGATCGCGGAACTCGCGGAGCGGATCGCCGCCCTCCGGGAGAAGACCGAGTGAACGATCGGGTGTATGGCCGCGCGCCCACGGCCGCGGCGATCGCCATCGCCGCGCTGGCTGTCGTGTGCCCCGCGGCCGCGGCGTGGAGGCCGCCGGAGGAAGGATCCGCGCGGCGCGCTCAGGACTCCCGCCCGGCCGGATGGCCGGGAGGTCCGGAGGGCGCGGCGGCGGCACTTCGCTCCGGCGGGTATGAGGAAGCCGAAACCGCCTATCGGAGAGCGCTCGGCGAACCCGGAGCGCGTCTGGGGCTGGTGGAGACGCTGCGGCTGACGGGAAGATACCGGGAGGCGCTCGAATTGCTCGAGCCGGAAGAGGGAACGCGCCCGCCACTGCCGGAGCTTTTGGCCCGGGCCGAACTCCATCTGGAGATTGGCGAAGCGCAACCGGCGGAGGAACTCCTCAAAGAGCTCCTGGATCCTGCGCGCGGGGCGGCGGACGGGCTGGCACTCGAGGCCGAAGCGCAGCTTGCGCTCCTGGAGTTGCGGCGCGGCAAGCGCAAAGCGGGACTCGCTCGGCTCCGGCAGGTGATCGATTCGTACAACGCATCCCCGGGTTACCCCTTCAACGCGCGCGCGCTCTCGGCCGCCGGGAGAGCCGCCGCGGCGCTCGGGTTCCAGAACCCGGGGCTGTTCCGCGATGCGCTCCGAGTCTTCGATGAAGCGGCGTCGCTCGATCCCGGGGATCCGCTTCCTCAACTCCTGGCGGGGGAACTTCTGCTCGACAAGTTCAACACGGCAGAGGCCGCGGAGAGCATCGTGGCGGTACTGCGGAACAATCCCAAACACCCCCACGGCCTCTTCCTGACGGCCCGCATTCAGGACCGTCCCGCTGCCGCCCTCGCCGACGGACCCGGTCCGGTGGACGCGCTTGCCGAGGCGCTGGCCGTCAACCCGAACTTTCCGCCGGCCCGGGCGCTCGAAGTCCACCGGCTCCTCGAACAGGAACGACACGAGGAAGCCGAACGCCGGGCGGTCGCTGCCGTCGAAGAACTGCCGGACGCTCCGGAAGGGATTGCCGCCCTGGCCGCGGTCCGTTTCCTTGCCGGCGACGACGCCGAACTGTTCGCTCTGGAAGCCCGCTTCCGGCACAACTGGGCGGGCGATCCGCTGCTGGACCTGGCGCTTGCGTCCGCCGCCGAACGGCGTCGCTGGTATCGGGACGCCGCCCAGCGGAGCCGGGTGGCGCTCCGACGGAGTCCGGATTCGTCGGCCGCCTTGCGGCTACTGGGTCTCAACCTGCTTCGACTCGGCGAAGTGAACGAAGGCCGGACCGTGCTGGAAGATGCTTTCGAGCGGGATCCATTCGACGCTCTGGTCAAGAACACTCTCGACCTGCTCGATGAGTTGGATGGCTTCGAGAAGGTGAGTTCGCCGCCGTTCGAGTTCGTGCTCCCGGCGGGCGAGGCGGGAGTGCTCCGCCCCTATGTCGAGGCTCTGGCGCGGGAGGCGGTGGAGTCTTTCCGGGAGCGCTACGGGTACGAGCCACCCGAATCCCTCCGCATCGAGATCTACGACCGCTCGGCCGATTTTTCGGTGCGGACCGTGGGTATCACCGGGATCGGCGCCCACGGCGTCTGCTTCGGGAACGTGATTGCGCTGGAGTCCCCCTCGGCGCGGGAGATCGGGTCCTACCATTGGGCCTCGACGCTCTGGCACGAGTTGGGGCACGCGGTGGCCATGGGCCTGACCGAGAACCGTGTTCCGCGCTGGTTCACGGAGGGGCTGAGTCTGCTCGAAGAGCGCTGGCGTTTCGGTGACGGGGCGGCGCTTCCCTTCTATCTTGCCCTGCGGGACGGACAGCTCCTCGACGTTCCCCACCTGAACGACGGGTTCGTGCGGCCGACGTATCCCGCCCAGGTGGGTGTTTCCTACTTCCACGCCTCGCTCGTTCTCGAACACATCGAGCGGGAATACGGATTTGACGCGATCCTCCGGATGCTGGAGGGCTACCGCCAGGGCAAGGACACCGAGTCGGTGATCGAGCAGACCCTCGGGGTCACCCCGGCGGCGCTCGATGACGCCGTGGACGCGGTGGTGGAAGCGCGTTTCGGGGAAACCGCGCGGGGGCTGTCGGAGTCCGGAACCGAGGTGCAGGCAACCGCGGGCCATCCGGCAATCCCCCCGGACCAGGGGGTCGAAGCGGTCGTCGCCCGCGCCGATGCCGCGCCGGCGAATTTCGCCCTTCAGATTCGAGCGGGGATCGCGCTTCACGAAGCGGGGCGTAACGCGGAAGCCACCGATCGGTTCGAACGCGCCGTTGAGCTCGCTCCGGAATACGGTGGAGCGGACGGGGCCTATCGCTATCTTTCCCGGTTGTACGCCGAAGCGGACGAACCCGATCGGGCGCGCGTTGCACTCCACGACCATGTTGGACGATTCCCGGCGGCGTACGATGACTGGCTCCGACTGGCCGCCATGTATTCCGAAACCGGGCAACCCGGCGAAGCGGGACGCGCGCTCCAGTCGGCCATCGAGGCGTATCCCATGAATCCCGAACCGCACGAACGGCTTGCCGAGGTTGCGGCAACGCAGGGACTCGCGGATCTCGAGGTTCGGGAGCGGCAGGCGGTCCTGGCCAGCGGCGCCCCCGACCGCGCCGACGCCCTCTACTCGCTGGCGCTCGCGCACTTCCGGGCGGGAGATCGGGACCGGGCGCGACGGCGGGTACTCGAGGCGCTCGAGATCGCCCCCACTTTCGACGCCGCTCTGCGGCTGTTGCTGGATCTCCGCAGGCAGGGCTGATGTCACTGCGGCACCCGCTCGGCGGAGGATGGGCCACGGCGAGGCGCGTCGGCGTTGCCGCCGCGTTGGTGAGCGCGCTGGGAGCCGGCCTGATGGCGGCCGGCCGGCTGGAGAACGGGCTGCCGGACCCCCCGGGGTCCCGGGACCGGTTCGCGCTCACCGCGACCTTCCGCCCCGATCCGAACGCGGTGGAACTCCCGCTCGACTACGACAACTATCCCTATGACGACCGGTTCACCTTCGCCCGCATCCGGTTCGAGCCGCCGCGTTACCGGCGCGGCCCCTTCTACTGGGGACTCGACCTGAAGTGGAACCACGACTACCCGTGGGGTGAGGAGAACTTCACGCGAATCCTTGGGGAGTACACCTCACTCACCCTCAACGAGGGCGGCGGCAACATCTATTCACTGAACGAGGCGGCTCTCTTCAAGCGGCCCTTCGCGTACCTGTGCGAAGTCGGCTTCTGGCAGCCGAGTGACCAGGAAGCCGAGAACCTGCGCGCCTGGTTGTTGAAAGGCGGGTTCCTGGTGGTGGACGACTTCGTTCAGTCCCGCCAGCTCAACAACTTCCTCTACCAGATGGAACGCGTCCTTCCCGACTACACGGCGGTGGAGCTCGACGTCACGCACCCGGTGTTCGATTCCTTCTTCCACATCGAGACGCTCGACTTCGAGCATGCGGTGCGTCCGGATCTGGTGCCCGTGTACTACGGTTACTTCGAGAACAACGATCCCAGCCAGCGCTTGATGGTGATCGCGAACTACAACCACGATATCGGTGACTACTGGGAGTGGTCGGGCAACGCCTACTGGCCGGTGGACCTCACCAACGAGGCGTTCAAGCTCGGCGTGAACTACGTCATCTACGGAATGATCCACTAGTCCGCGGAGAGAGCGCCCCCATGATGCCGATGCTGGAGAGCCGACCCCGGAACGCCCCCTTTCCGAAAGGGGGCGCGCTCGCCCACGGACCGCTGCCGCGACCCCCCACCGGGAGAACCGGCTTCGCGATGCACCCCGGCTCCTCCCGCGGGGAGGGGAAACCCTTCCCCACAATCCTGCCCGGTGACGCCCCTCCGCCCGGAGAACCGGCGCGTCATCCTTTCGCGTTCCCCACAGCCTACTGACGGGCAAAGCCCGGATCGGAGGATTCCTTGCCGACACCAGAAGAAAACCCAGGCGGGGAGGCTGCAGTCGCCGAACCACCGGTCGTTTCCGACGGCGATCTCGCCGAACGGATGCGGGAGGCCGCAGAGCGCGTCACCGCCGAAATCCGGAAGCGGATCATCGGCCAGGAGCAGGCGGTGGAGGAGGTGCTGATCAGCCTCTTCGTCGGCGGCAACAGCATCATCACCGGCGTTCCCGGACTCGCCAAGACGCTGATCGTCCAGACGCTCTCCGAGGTCCTGGCGCTGCGCTTCCAGCGGATCCAGTTCACCCCGGACCTGATGCCCTCGGACATCACGGGGACCGACATCATCCAGGAGAACCCGGACACCGGCAAGCGCAACCTGGTGTTCGTTCCCGGGCCGGTGTTCGCGAACATCGTGCTGGCGGACGAAATCAACCGCACGCCGCCGAAGACGCAGTCGGCGCTGCTGGAGGCAATGCAGGAGCACCAGGTGACGGTCCAGGGGCGCACCTATCCGCTGCCGGAGCCCTATTTCGTCTTCGCCACCCAGAACCCGATCGAACTCGAGGGCACCTACCCGCTTCCGGAGGCCCAGCTCGATCGCTTCCTGTTCAACATCATCATTGACTATCTGCCGGTCGAACAGGAGCGCGAGGTGGTGCGCTCGACGACCTCGGATGAAGTTGCCGAACTCGAGAACGTGCTCTCCGGTGAGGAACTCCTCGAGTTCCAGCACCTCGTGCGCCGCGTCCCGGTTTCCGAGCCGGTGCTGGCCTACGCTGTCGAACTCGCGCGGTGCAGCCGTCCGGGAGAATCCGGGGCGCCCGACTTCGTGAACGAGCAAGTCCAGTACGGCGCGAGCGTTCGGGCGGCGCAGTTTTCGGTGCTCGGCGGGAAGGCCCGGGCGCTGATGCACGGCCGCCACCACGTGGCGATCGAAGACGTGCAGGCGCTCGCTCCCCCGATCTTCCGGCACCGGGTACTGCCCAACTTCCATGCGCAGTCGGAAAAGGTGGACTCGGAGGACATCGTCCGGCGGCTGATCAAGGAAGTCCCGGTGCCGGCCTCGCGGATGTGACCGTTCTGGCCGCCTCGAAAGATCGATAAGGCATGCCCACGGGACAGGTCTCCGGCACGCGGTTCCTCGATCCCGCGGCCCTCGCGCGGATCCAGAACCTGTCGCTCGTGGCCAAGATGGTCGTACAGGGATTCATCAGCGGGTTGCACCGGTCGACCTTCCTGGGCCGCTCGATCGATTTCGCGGAGCATCGGCCCTACATGCCGGGAGACGACATCCGCAGACTCGACTGGCGCCTCTTCGCCCGCTCCGACCGCTTCCACGTCAAGGAGTTCGAGGCGGACACGAACGCCAATTTCGTCGTCGCGGTCGATGTCTCCCGCTCCATGGACTTTGGCTGGCGGGGCATCCGCAAGCTCGACTACGCGCGCTTCCTGGCCGGGAGCCTGGCGGCGTTCTCCCGAGCTCAGCGGGACCGGGTGGGCCTCGGGGTATTCGACCACGAACTGCGGGAGTTCGTCCCCCCTTCCGCCAAACATCTGGAGACGGTGCTCCAGCACCTGGCCCGCGCCACCCCGCCCGCGGAATCCGAGACGCGGAAGAAGAAGGTCTCCGGATCCGACCTGGGACCGCCTCTCGCCCGGCTCGGGGCGGCGCTCGGACGACGGGGCCTCGTTGCGGTGGTGTCGGACTTTTACGAGCCCCCGGAGGCGGTGCTGGCCGCGTTTGACCAGCTTCGCGTAACCGGGCACGACATCATGGCGTTCCACGTCCTCGATCCGGCGGAGGTGGACCTGGATCTCGAAGGCATTCCCGGTTTCGACGCGTCGGGCACCCGGTTTCGGGATCTCGAGTCGGGGGCCCTGCTCGACCTCTCGCCCACCCGGGCTCGGGACCGGTACCGGGAGGCGATGGCGGAACACATCCGCACACTACGGACGGGACTCGCGCGCCGCGAGGTGGACTACGTCCTGACCGACACGAAGACGCCGCTCGATTTCGCGCTGTTCCGCTATCTGAGCGAGCGGGAAGGGCGCCGCCGCCGGCGCTGACGGCAGCCGATGAGTTTCCTGGCGCCGCTCTTCCTCGGAGCGCCGACCTCCGGTCGGCCGTCGTTACGTTCCATATGTTGCTAGGAGATATCTTATGTGCTCTTAATACGGTTGTTTATCAATGAGTTATTGCGCTATACTGTCTCTCTGGTTGCGAAGAGGACGCGCTCGTTCTCATCGATTTCATGATATCCACTTGGTATCCGTAGGAACCAACAACCCTCTCCACGAACCAAAAACACTTCATGGAACGACCCTACCGGCTCTCCGCCCGCTTCGTCGCCACCATTGAACAGCCCGGACGCTACGGCGACGGGCGCGGCTCCGGCGGACTCTCCCTGCTCGTCAAGCATACGGCCCGAGGCCACCTGGCGAAGTCCTGGGCGCAGCGCATCAGCCTGGACGGCCGCCAGCGCAATCTCGGACTCGGGTCCTGGCCCCACGTCAGCCTCGCCGAGGCCCGCGAGAAGTGCGCCCTGAACCTCGCCGCCCGACGGCGCGGGGAACTGGTGACCGGTCGGAAGCGGACGGTCCCCACCTTCGAGGAGGCCGTCGAGAAGGTGATCGCGGTGCATCGGGCCGGCTGGAAGGACGGCAGCAGGTCCGAGGGAGACTGGCGCGGGACACTCAGGGACTATGCGGTGCCGAAGCTCGGGCGAAGGCCGGTGGACCGGATCACCACGGCGGACGTGATGGAGGTGCTGCTGCCAATCTGGAACGAGAAGCGGGTGACGGCCCGGCGGGTTCGGCAGCGGATCGGGGCGGTGATGCGCTGGGCGGTGGCCCAGGGCTACCGGGAGGACAACCCGGCGGGAGAAGCCATCGGCGCGGCGCTCCCCAAGAATGGCGTCCGCCCGCAGCATCTCGCGGCGCTCCCCTATGCGGAAGTCGCCGGAGCTCTGGAGCAGGTGCGTGGCTCCGGTGCGTATCCCGCGACCCTGCTGGCGTTCCAATTCCTGGTGCTGACGGCGTGCCGGAGCGGGGAGGTGCGCGGCGCGCGGTGGAAGGAGATCGATCTTCGGGCCCGGGAATGGCGCATTCCACCCGAGCGGATGAAGACGGGGCGTGAGCACCGGGTTCCGCTGTCCACCGGTGCGCTCGCGGTGCTCCGCGAGGCGAGAGAGTTCTCGGACGACTCGGGGCCGGTGTTCCCTGCGGCGCGGGGCGGACTGCTCTCCAAGCTGGCGATTGCGAAGCTGGTCCGGGATCTTGGGATCGGAGCGGTGCCGCACGGGTTCCGCTCAAGCTTCCGGGACTGGTCGGCGGAGTGCTCGGACGCGCCGCGCGAGGTGTGCGAGTTGGCGCTGGCCCACGTGAACACGAACGCCATCGAGGCGGCCTACCGGCGCACCGACCTGTTCGAGCGGCGACGGACGCTCATGGAGCAGTGGGCCGCATTCCTCGCCGGAACGGCCGTCTCCGCGCCCCTAGGAGCCTGCGCCGCAGGAAGTTCTGCGGGGTAGTTGGACGGACGGTTTTGCTAGGGAAGCTCGGCGAGTGGTGATTGGGGGTTTTTTGTCGTAAGTCTTTGATATACTGGAGATTAGGATCGGTTCGGGGGCGGGGCGATCGGGAGGTCAGAGATGTCGACGCGATTTCGGGCGTATCAGCCGGATCAGATTCTGCTGATGCCGCCGAAGTTGAGGGACTGGGTTCCGGAGGGTCACTTGGCGCACCAGGTGAGCGACTTGGTGGATTCGCTGGACCTTTCGGCGTTTTATGCGCCGTATGAGGGGGATGGTCGTCGGAACGCGCCGTATTCGCCACGGTTGCTGTCGAAGGTGTTGGTTTACGGGTATGTGACGGGAGTCTGTCCGTTGCGTGGGATCGCGCGGAAGCTGGAGGAGGATGTGGCGTCTCGGATGCTGGGAGCGGGGAACTTTCCGAAGCATCAGACCATCTGCGAGTTCCGGCGGCGGCACCTGTCGGCCTTTCGGGCCTTGTTTTTGCAGATGGTGCGGCTGTCGCGGGAGCTGGGCCTGGTTCGCTTCGGGACGCTATCGGTGGACGGGGACGAAGGTCCGGGCGCAGGCGAGCAAGCGGAAGGCGATGAGTTACGGGCGGATGTTGGAGGAGGAGTCGAGGCTTTCGGCGGAGATCGAGGAGTTGTTGGCGACGGCGGAACGGTTGGACGCGGCGGAGGACGAGCGCTTCGGGGCGGCGGTTCGTGGAGACGAGATCCCGGCGGAGTTGCGGCGTCGGGAGGATCGGCTGGCGGCGATCCGGGCGGCGAAGGAGCGGTCGGAGGCGCAGCAGCGGCGGATGGATGACGAGCGGGGTCGAGCGCCGGGGCAGGAACGACCGGCGCGCGGCGGTCGTCCTTACTACTCGTAGAGCGGCATCAGGCGTTCGCTCCGCCGCTCGCGGGCTGCGCCGCCGCCTCGCGGGCCTGGGCGATCTGCTGGTCGGACTCGCCGGCCTGCTCGGCGAGCTTGAGCAAGTCGATGAGGACGTTCACGGCGCTTCCAACAACAACGAGTCCACAGCCTGCGACTGGGCGATCGCGGCAGCACGTCAAAGCGCCAACCGGAATTGCAGAGCCCATGACAAGGACTTCGATCTGGGGTCCTGTCAGTGCACGGATGCCGGTGAAAGCGTGACGATAGGTCGATACACATGTAGTGTGACGTGGCGCTGCACAGACTGACGCGACTTTCAGTCCCTCCCTAAGCCAAACCCGGCGCTAACGGTGCCGGGCCACCGGCTAGACCAGGAGCGGCGCGTCTGGACCCCGCTGCCGGAACTGCCTCCGCTGCCGCATGGTCCTGCGGGGCCGTGAGATCCGGCGCGGGATCCGCTGCATCCTCGAAACCCGGTGAACGCGACTTGCGCGAGCCCGGGTCGCCATCTCATACTCGGGCGCTCACATGTTGGACGACACCCTTGCTACCGCCCTCGCCGGTGGGGCGGCCATCGCTTTCTACGCAGCCTTGGGAGACATCAAAAACCCGCTCCCCAAGATCGTCCGCCTGCTGCTTTCCGTCCCGGTTCTGCTTGCATGCGTCTGGTTGTTCAATCAGGTAAGTTGCATTGCCGTCACGAGTCCTTCCCAATGGTGGCAGTGACGAGGCTCTGTACTGCGACTGCGCGAGCCCGGACCTGATCCCGGCCGAGTGCGCCGTCTGCCGCGAGGCGGTGCGCGTCTGCCGGCGGTGTGTGCGGCAGGACGGCGCCCACCAGTGCAAGTTCCAGCGCGTCCTGCCAGAGTAGACGCCGTGGGCGACCCGAAACTCCGCACTATCTCGCTCGGCGGCGGCGTCCAGTCGACCGTGATGGCGCTCATGGCCGCGGAGGGGGATTTCGGGCCGGTCCCGGACTGCGCGATCTTCGCCGACACGGGATGGGAGCCGCGCCAGGTCTACGAGAACATCCCGTGGCTCCGCGACCGGCTCCCGTTCGCCATCCACTGCTCGACCGTCCCCGGCGCGAGGCGGGAGCGGACGCCGGCGCCGAGGAACTGGCGTAGCTTCCGCTTGATCGGCTTCACCTTCCAGTCGCCGGTGCATTGGCGCTGGCCCATGTGAACACGAACGCCATCGAGGCGGCCTACCAGCGCACCGACCTGTTCGAGCGGCGACGGACGCTCATGGAGCAGTGGGCCGCGTTCCTCGCCGGAACGGCCGTCTCGGCACCCCCAGGTCGGCACCCGAACGGCACTTGAACGGGCGTCGCGTACGATGCGGCCGGCATGGTGAAGGCCGACCTCATCAAGCGGGCGATCGAGGCCACGACTCGGGAGTCTCCCGCCGCGCGGGACGCGGTGCACGCGGTGTTCGAATCCGTTGCTTCCGCGCTGATGCGCGGCGACCGTGTGGTGCTCCGGGGGTTTGGGGTGTTCTACGCCGCCCTCCGCAAGACAGGTGTGGCCCGGAATCCTCGGACCGGCGAGCCGGTGAGCATTCCCCGCGGACGGGTGGTGCGGTGCCGCCCCGCGACGGATCTGCGCAACCTCCCCGGCAGCAGTTGAGGAGAGCGCGGCTCCCGCGCGAAGGCCGGGACGGCTGTTCATTACCAGCCTATTCCTGCCCAGTCCGTCATGTTCCACAGAGTGTCCTGACGTTCCCTTAAGCATCCGCTTATTCAACGAGTTATGGTGCTATACTGCTCCGTCCCGGAACGCCGCAAACTCGTTCGTTCCGGTTCATCTCGTGCTGTCCAGCTCCTGTGCGCAGGACCCCCGATCCATCCCGGAACGACCCTACGGACTCTCCGCACGCCGCCCCTGTCAATGGCAACTGGAAACTGCACGTTTTTGGCAACTGAAAACTGCACACTTCGGACGGGGGCATTTCGGGCGGAGCGGACGTTCGCGCGGTGAGGTCCACGGAGCGTGTTGGGCAGGACGGAGGGAGCGGAGCGACCGGAGTCCTGGCCGACACACCCCTTGGACCTGCGGTGCCGGCGGTCACTTGGCGGCTCCTTCACGCTGCGCTTCGGAGGCGGCGGGTGCTCATGGAGCAATGGAGCGCGTTCCTGGCGGAGTAGGCCGCGGATCTCGATCCCGCCTTTCCGGACCGACGGTCCCGGGTTTCCCGATCCCGATGCGGATTCCGTCGTCGGCGGAGGCCCCGGGATGGTTCCCATCCCCGGCCGCTGGCTCACGTGCTAAGGCACGAGGGCCAGCATACCCATTGTGTACACAATGGGACTGGCGAGGGGAGGCTGCGCCCCCCTTCGAACCCCCGGCATCCGCCGCTGCGGGAGCAGCACGCGGACGGGGAGCGCCGCCCCCCGAACCCCCGGCCCACCGCGCCACTGCCGGAGCAGCATGCGGACGGGGGGCGCCGCCCCCCGAACCCCCTCACCGGTGCGCCCATGGCTGAGCGCCGCTCCGTGCAGATCCACCTCCGCGTATCACCGGCGGACCGCGCCGCCTGGCGCGCCGAGGCCGCGGCTGCCGGAGTCCCGCTATCCACACTGCTCCGGAAGGCGATGGCCCGCACGCGCACCTGGACTGCGGCGGCGGCCGATATCGAGCGCGAGCGCAACGTCCAGGTTGCCCGCATCGGCAACAACCTGAACCAGCTCGCCCGCTGGGCCAACACGCACACCTCCGCGGCCGAGGCCGTCACCGTGATCGCCAACCTCGTGGCGTTCGAGCGGTCGTTGCAGACGGTCGCCCGCCTCGGCGGAGACAGTGACGATGCACATTAGCTTCGCCGCGGGCGGCACCGGCTCCGCCCGGGCCTCGGGCGACTATCTCGTCGGAGAACGCGACTCCGCCGGACGGGTGCGTCCGGGCATCGAGGTTCTGCGCGGCAACCCGGACCAGGTGGCCGCCCTCGCCGACTCCCTGGGCTTCGAGCGGAAGTACACCTCGGGCGTGATCGCGTGGGCGCCGGAGGACCGGCCGACCGACGCGCAGATCGGGGCTGTCCTCGACGAGTTCGAGAAGACCGCGTGGGCGGGACTGGAGCCCGACCGCTACGCCTGGACGGCGGTCCTGCACCGGGAGCACGGCACCGGGGTCCACGTCCACATCCTCACCGCCCGCTGCGACCTGGAGACGGGCCGCAGCCTGAACATCGCACCGCCCGGTTGGCAGAAGACCTTCGGCCCGCTACGTGACGGTTTCAACCACCAGCACGGCTGGAGCCGCCCGGACGACCCGGCGCGGGCCAGGGCGCACCAACCGGGCCATCGCGCCTACCTGGAGGCGGCGAAGCTGCGGGCCGGCCTCGAGCACGAAGCCGGCCCGCGCGAGCTGATCCGTGACTACCTGCTGCAGCGGGTCGAGCACGGCGCGGTGCGGAGCCGCGCCGACGTGGTCGCCGCCCTGGAGGAGGCCGGCTTCGAGGTGCCCCGCCAGGGCAAGGACTACCTGACCGCCCGCGATCCCGACAGCGGAAAACGGTGGCGGCTGAAAGGGGCGCTGTATGAGCATGACTTCGAACCCGAACGACTTGACCGCCCGGGTGAGGAACCGGATGGCGACCGACCGCCGTCAGATCGAGGAGACAGCGGCGAGCGAGCTGCGGCAGCTTGGCGAGAACTTGAGCGCCGTCGCGAATGGCGCGCTCCGTACCATCGAAAGCGATACGGAAGCGTCGGTCGCGCGGATGCGCGTGATGCTGCTGAACGCGTGGCTGCGGCCCCTGGTAGTCGGCCTGAGCCTTTTTCTCGCGTTCAGCGGCGGGAGCTGGGGGCTGATGCGCTGGTTGTCGGCGAGCATCCAGAGCGAGATCGAGACCCTCGCGATGCTGGAGGTACGGATCGATCAAGCGCGGGAGACGCTGGTCGAGATCGAGGACACGACGTGGGGCGTGACGCTGCGGGAGATCGACGGGGAGCGGTTCCTGGTGCTGCCGGACGGCGCGCTGGAGGATCCGCCCTGGACCGTGGGCGGGCGGCCTGCCTTGAAGCTGTCGAGCGAGTGAGGGAACTCCATGACCGAGCTAGAGAAACAGTTGGCGACCGCCTTGGAGCGGTTGTCCGCGCAGTCCGCGAGAGAGCGGCAGCGGGACGCCGAGCAGATCGAAGCCTTGCAGTTGCAAGCCGAGCAGACCGCAGCCTTGCAGCAGCAAGTCGAGCAGCAGGCCGGGGACAACGCGACCTTGCGGCGGCAGCTCGAGCGGCTCGACGGGCAAATGACAGGCTTGGCCCAGGACTACGAGACGCTCGCCGCGACGTTGCGCGGGTTCTTGACGTGATGCGCTGGCGCGGGCCGGAGCGGGATCATGGTCCGAGCCGCTAACGCTTCTCGGGAGCGCATCGTCGCCATGTCGTTCACGGTCGGGCGAGGCCCCTGGGCCGCACTAACATGGGAGACCGTCGCTTTGAGATTCGGACGGATATTCCACGAGGACACCGGTAGCGTCTGATGGCGGAATACGACCTGCCCGCTGGGCCGGCCGGCCTCCTCGAGGCGCGAGGCCTTCGGGGAGCACTTGGGCGGGGAAGACCGCATGCGTCTCGGCGGCGGGACCGCCTTGGCCGCCCGCTGGGCGCACCGCCACAGCACCGTCGTGGACCTCTTCACCGATCAGGAGTCGTACGTCCGGCTCTGGGAGCGCCGCGACGCGTTCCTGCGCGCTATCACGCAGCGCGCCGGTCCAACCGAAGTCCTCACCGTCCTCCGCTGGAACACCAAGATCATCCTGCAAGGCGGACGGGAGGTCACCCTATTCACCAGCCTTCCACAGACCGACAAACCCCGATCCGCGGATACGGTCCGCGGCACGCGTGTGCCCCTGGAAACCAACGCCGAGATCCTTGCCAGGAAACTGTGGGGCAGGATGCTTGATTCCAGGAAGCTGCTGGCGCGGGACCTCTATGACTTCGCCGTCGCGAGGCACCACGACTCTGCCGCGGTCCAAGCCGCAATGAAGAACATCGAAGTCTCGGACCTCCGGCAACTGCACCGCGAACTCCAGAGCCTCCCGGAGGGCTGGATGGAGCGGGCTGGCCAGCGGCCGCTAATCCGCCCGGTCTACCCCAAGGAGGCCCGAGATCCCGCTCCCTTTGTGGCCGACGAGGTCCGCCGCGAGATCCGCTCCAGAACACCGCCTCTTCACGAGCGGTCCCCTCCCGCCTGGGAACGCTGAATCGCACCATGCTCGACATTGCGAAGATCCGCCACTTTTACTTCCATCCACCCGCCGACGATCCAGACCGGCTTCCTTCCCGGGAGGAGCTTTACGCCCGCATGGAGCGGCGCGATGTCGAGAACTGCATTCTGACCGGCGGAGACCCCCGCGAATGGGGCCTCGGCAAACACGGTGCTCTAATCGGTGGCCCAGGGAAACCGCCTCGTCATATCGCGCAGGATCCCGAGTTCGCGATCCCTTACCGATCACCGCGCCCCCTGACGTGGTTCCAGCACCCGAAGGCCCTTTCGGCACCCCCCACTCCCCCGGAGGAAGTGCACGCCTTCTTCGCGCATCTGTCGGGCGGCCACCTGGCCGGCTATCCGGACCGCCCAACCGGCGCAGAACTCGCCTGGATCTTTCGTTCCCCGCACCTGACGACCATCGAACGTGACCAGGTGAGGCACGTCTTCGCCTGTATCCACCCCTGGGACCTGCCCGGGCTTCTCTGGTCCGGAGGCATGTCCGTCCACGAGGTCGCCCGCGCCATCCACATTTGCACGACACGCCGGCAGGACGTAATCGCCTGGATCAATCTTTTCGCAGTTCCGCCGGACAACCGGGTCTGACCGGGGCGGCCCGCTCTCCGGGCTGGCGATCGTGAAGCTGGTCCGGGACGCCGGGATCGGGGCGGTGCCCGGGCGGTGCCCCAGGCGTTCCGGTCGAGTTTCCGTGACGGGGCGGCAGAGTGTTCGGACGCGTCCCGCGAGGTGTGTGAACTTGCCCTGGCCCACGTGAAGTCGGACCGGGTGGAGGCTGCCTACCGCCGGACGGACCTGTTCGAGCGGCGGCGGGCGCTCATGGAGGAGTCGGTCGCGTTCCTGGCTGGACCCGCCCGTTCCTCGCCGCCGGTCGGGCACCCGGCGGGCGTGCGAACCGGGTTCTGCGTGTCGGTTCGATGTAGCCGGCATGAAGAAGGCAGACCTGATCAACCGGATAGTAAAAGCGACGCCTCTTCGAAGGCGGGACGCACGGGCGACCGTGGATGCTTTGTTCGAGGGCCTTGGCGCGGCGCTGGTGCGCGGGCAGCGGGTGGTGCTCCGGCGGTTCGTGGTTTTTCACACCGGTCGCCGCAAGACGGGCGTGGCGCGGAACCCGCGCACGGGAGAGCCCAGGCGGCATTCGGCGAGGACGAGTGGTGCGCTTCCGCCCCTCGGTGAGTTTCCGCAGCTTGACCGGTTGAGCCAGCTCCGGTCGGCAGGTCCGGGATCGTGCTTGGGTCGGCATTAGCACCTGATGCACCGCCGGTTGCACCGACTGCTTTACCGCAAGATTCCGCGGTGAGCGGACCAACGGGGCCAGAATCTAGCTG
>Ga0209021_1001708_pt1 | contig 21007 bp, 20 predicted proteins | sample PinacodermFT_FD_187299 | JGI IMG/M metagenome (GOLD analysis project Ga0209021, IMG submission 187299) | Host-associated microbial community of the marine sponge Aplysina aerophoba from Gulf of Piran - sponge pinacoderm, lysed by freeze-thaw... | ecosystem: Host-associated > Porifera > Sponge >... | reverse complement strand
AAACGCGCGAGTGCGGAGGCCGAGCGCAGACGGGCAGCAGAGGAACGCGCCAATGCCGAGGCGAAATCCAGGCGGGCAGCAGAGGAGCAAGCGCGGGCATTAGAGAAGCAACTCCGGACACTCGCTACCGCAAGCCCTTCGTCGGAACGCAAGCCTTAGCAGCCAGGGCCAAGAGTCCTCAGCGGGCAGGCCGGTTCACTACCAAGCTATCCCAAGCCGCGACCGGCCGTTCCAACCTCAGGAGATGGCTGATTGGGCTTCACCGCAGGCCTCCCCGCGGGCACACAATGCCTGCCACATACACAGACCTCGCGACCGGCGACTCTTGCCCCAAGCTGCTCTGGGCGAATCCATCGCTTTTTCGGGCCGCAACTAAGGATGGGGCAGATAGGGAATCAGGCTGCGGAAAGTGCCGAGGTCTCCGTGCGGACCGTTCACGCGACGACCGGATGGTGCCGATGGGGAACTCCTCATAGGGGTCTCCGGGGTCTTGGATTGCTCCTCCGCATAATCGCAGGCGACAATCCGCTCCTACTTGTCGCGTTTCGGCGGTGGGGGCGGCGGGGGTGGTGGCTTGGTCGGTGTGGGCCACCCGCTCCCTTTCCGGATGACGTCTTGCTTGATGATGTCCGGTTTGCGACTAGGCTTCGGCGTGCTGGGCATGAACCTCGGTCCAATACTTGTAACTCTCTTCCTGGCTACGGGCAGCGAGTTTCTCGACGAGGCCAACCTTCGATGGTGCCTCGGCTATCGCTGTAGAGGTTCGCTCCGCCAGATCCTTCCAGCGCTCCCTGACCACAGAATCTCTTTCCTGATAGACATCAGCCCACAGATCGCTCCATTCCACACTCAAGCGATCCAGTTGCCGGTAGATGTCGAGACAATATGCAATCGAGTCAGTTGTCTTGGTCTCGGCAAGCCAGATATTGAGTCCTGCCGCGGCGACGAATGCAACCGGCACCCAGAAACCTAGATCCTCCTTGAAGAGGAACGCAACGACCGCACCGGACGATAACACTGCAGCAATCCACCTCAGGATTCTGTTTGAACGCTTTTGGCGTGCAATCAGATAGCCGTAATACCGTCTCATCCGGTCATTGCCTACCATATCGTTCCACACCAGCCGTGCGGTCTCTTGGCTCGCTCGGTCCATTCCCAAGCAAATATTAGCATGCCTTGAAACTACTTCCAGAGGCTCTTCCATGGCAGAGCTTGTACCGAGTTCCTGTCTGCAACTTCAGTTCCAAGGCAGCTGCGATCACTGCACACCATACCGACCGGAGTCCTACGGCGTTGGCCATCGCACAGCCAGGGTGAAGCCATTGGCGGACCTCGACCGTATTTCGACTGATCTTGTGGTCCGCACTCCGCCAGTTCGGATCCTCAGGAACAGGATGCCTGTACTGCTACGATCCGGTGTTTCCGTACAGCTTTAGCGTGCTTAGCCGAGCGCGAGCCCAGTCGCACTGTTCCAGCCCTATTCGGCAAAGTACCCCGGCCGCGCCCGGACTTGCGCACCCGGCGCGTTGACTTTGATCGTCACGCGCCGCCAGCTTCCGTCAAACTCTTGGTCCGCCGGATAGTAGGCAATCTCGTACACGCTGCGCAGCTCGCGGGCCAAGTGGGGCAGGACTGGCTCGATGTCCGCCACGGAGCGAGCGGTGAACAGTCTGCCACCGGTCTTTTGCGCCAAGGACTCCATACGCTTGCGCGCCTTGGTGGACCAATTCCGCCCGAAGCGCTCGCCCGATAGCAAGAAAATCGGATAGATCCGAGTGTCCATCTCGCCCGCCGCCTTGATCAGGCGCGACGCCGGCATCATGGACGGAGCGTTATGGCCGCTGATGCGATTGTCGATGCCGTCGCTGATCACCACCAGAGCGTTTCGCTCTCCAGACAGCGCGGCCAGTTCGTCGTCGTAAGCCAGCACGATCGTGTCCCACAAGGGAGATCCGCCAATCGGATACGGCAGCCTCCTGAGACGCTGGGTGAGCGCGCCTCGATCCGAAGTCAGGGGGGTGAGCCGATTGAACATGCCCTCCGTCATCGCGTATAGAGCCACCCTGTCGTTCGGCCGGGCCAACTCGATCAGACGCCGCGTCGCCTGACGCATATGGTCCAAGTCCGTCGCCGTGCTGCCGCTAAGGTCCAGCAGCACGGCTAGGTTGAAGGGCGACTCTTCCGGGTCGGCCACCCGGATTTCCTGTCTCCGACCCCTTTCTTCGACGATGAAGTCATCCTTGGCCAAGTCGAGCATGGGACGCCCGCCACTGTCGCTGACAGCGACGCTCATGCTGACCATGCGAACCTCGGAGCGAAAGAGAGATTCACCGCTTTGCCCACCGAATTGGCCGGAACTTGAGGGAACGGACCGCCTGGCCCTAGTTGCCGCTGGCCGGACCCCTTGGCGGCGCCGGGACTGGGCCTCCAATCGGTCCACCACCGCTTTCGAGGTGGTGTGCGGCCTGAGCGGCCAGCCTTTGGGAATCTCCCAATCGCGCACGCGCAAGACCGTGGGCGCGTGGAGTTGTGCATTGACGCTGCCGTAGGACAGGTCTTGCGAGCGACCCTTCTTGAGCAGCTTCCAGACCCGCAGGTTCGGCCCGATGGGAAAGGAGAGCACCGGCAACATGCGATCTGGTGGGGTGTCAACCACTCCCGGACGCTGGCTGGACTCCAGGTTCAGGATCGTCACCTCCAGCGGGACGGTCAGCGAGAGCGAGCCCCGCGCCGACTGCACGGCGGCGCGCTTGACCATCCCCACCAAGCTGATGTCCCCTGCATCGGTCCTGACCGTGAACGGCAGTCCCAGGGGCAGGCGCACTTCGATATCCGGGCTCTCCCCTTCAGGGGCCAAGGCCTCCGCCAACACCCGGACCGGAGACCGGCTGACGGCAATGCCCTGCCCTTCACGCGATGCAGACCCGGAGCGCCACATCTGGACGCCGCTTCCGAGGACGACCTCCACGCTGATCCCGCCGTGGAGGTTCACAATCTCCAACGGCTGCGCGGCGGCTGCCGCGACAAGCAGGGACGAACATATGACGCGCACGAGCATGGGACGCGGGCTGCATTCATTCTGACCCAACCAGCGGCGCAAGGGTAGGGGAGCAGATCTGCACGGTACATTGGAGCAAGCGCCTCAATGGCTAGCGTCAGGCAAAACGTCATCGTCGGAACCAGCGGTCACATCGACCACGGCAAGACCTCGCTGGTCCGTGCCCTGACCGGAACGGACACCGACCGCTGGGAAGAAGAGAAGCGGCGCGGCATCACCATTGATCTCGGCTTCGCCAGCCTGGACCTGGGCGACGATCTGCGCATCGGATTCGTGGACGTGCCAGGCCATGAGCGCTTCGTGAAGAATATGCTAGCAGGGGTTGGCGGAATCGACATCGTCCTGTTGGTGGTGGCCGCAGACGAGTCTGTGATGCCACAGACCCGCGAGCACTTCGAGATCTGCCGCCTGCTAGGGATCCCGCACGGCCTGATCGCCCTAACAAAGGCCGATGCGGTAGACGAGGAAATTCTCGAACTCGTCAAGTTGGAAGTCGAGGAGTTCGTGTCGGGCTCGTTCCTCGATGGCGCGCCCATGATCCCGGTTAGCAGCGTAACCGGCGCGGGCACAGCGGAGTTGTGCCAAGCCCTGCGCGGAGTGGCCCGCGACGTCGAGGAGCGCGACGACAGCGAGCTGCTCCGCCTGCCCGTGGATCGCGTCTTCACCATGAAGGGCTTTGGCACGGTGGTAACCGGAACGCTAGCCAGCGGCCAGCTCCGGGTCGAAGCACCAGTCGAGATCTTGCCGGGCAGGCAGCAGGCCCGTGTCCGCAACTTAGAGGTGCATGGCGAGTCCGTCGACCTGGCACGGGCGGGGCAGCGAACCGCGATCAATCTGGTTGGCATCGCCAAGGCCGACTTGGAGCGCGGCATGTGCCTCGCCGAACCTGACTCCTTCGCGCCTACTGTGCAGTTCGACGCCCGCATCGAACTGCTGCCCTCGGCCAAGCCGCTCAAGCACGCAGCTCCAGTCCACGTGCATCTCGGTACCGCCGAGACCGTGGGACGCGCCTACCTGCTCGATGCCGCCGGTCGCCGATCCAGCCTTAAGCCGGGCGAGTCGGCATTCGTCCAACTTCGCTTGGACCATCCGCTGGTGGCGGTCTCGGGCGACCGATTCATCCTGAGGCAATTCTCCCCCCTGACCACGATCGCGGGCGGCACGGTGTTGCAACCGCAAGCCGTCCGACACCGCAGGAAGCAAGCTTGGCGCCCAGCGCTGGAGGCCCTTCGCGACGAGAATCCGGCCGCGATCTTGGAAGCGCTGTGCGCGGAGCGGGGATTCGGCATGTCCGGTGCAGACCTGACCGCGATCACGGGCCGTCGGGAATCGGCTTGGCGCTCCGTCGCACTCGCCAACAAGGAGGTCCGAGTTCTCCGCGACAAGCCGCTGTGGGTCTGTGCAGAAAAACACGCGCAGGCAGCCGCCGACCGCCTGCTAATCGCGCTGAAGGAGTTTCACACGGCCAACCCGCTGGAATCGGGCATCCCGGTTGAGGCGCTGCGCAGTAAACAGTTCGGAGATGCGCCGGAGTTCTTCGCGGATCACATCTTGCAACGTCTCGAAGCGGCCCAAAAGGTGGAGCTGGACGGCGATCTGGTCAAGGCGGCAGATCACGAGATCCGTTTGGGCGGTGACGAGCGCGAAGCCAAGGAACAACTCCTAGCCGCCTTTGAGCAGGCCGGACTGCAGGTCCCACTGCTGAAGGACCTACTGCCTACGCTCCCGATCGACAGCGGCCGTGCTCGGCGTATTCTAGCGGCGCTGTTGCGGGAAGGCGTCTTGGTGCGAATCAACGCGGAACTGGTGTTCCACAGCGATGCGGTCAATGGATTGCTGGCTCGGCTGGCTCCGCTGCGGGGCCAACTCGTAGATGTCGGTGAGTTCAAGGCCCTCGCCAACATCAGCCGCAAGTACGCCATCCCATTGCTGGAGCACTTCGACAAGCAGAAGGTGACGCTGCGCGACGGGAACAAGCGCCGCGTGCTCTGAGGCCGGAGCCCGCCACGGTCCGCAGGTGCTACGATTGCTGCACCGCGACCGATGCGCGGGATGATCGCATGTCGAGCCTCGTGTGCAGTCTGGCCGGCGGCAGCGTGGGGGCGAAAGAAGGCCGCTCTTGGAACGCCCTCTCGGCAGGGCCGCAACAACGCCTCGCAATCCTGCGCCGCTATCGTCGTGTCGCCTTGGTCGGCGTCTCCGCCAACCCCTTGCGGCCAAGTCACTTCGTGGCGGTCTATCTCGCTAACCGTGGCTATAACATCGTGCCCGTCAACCCGCGTGCCAAGACCGTGCTGGGAAGGGGGTGCTTCCCCAGCCTGAGCGCGATTCCGCAACCGGTAGATGTGGTGGACATCTTCCGTCCGCCACGATTCGTCCCGGCCATCGTGGATGAAGCGATCCAGATCGGGGCCAAGGTCATCTGGATGCAGTTCGACATCGTGCACGAGGAAGCGGCACGGCGCGCCCGCGAAGCGGGCCTTGAAGTCGTCATGGACCAGTGCATGAAGGTCGAACACGCGCGCTTCTTTGGCGGGCTGTCGGCTCTAGGCCTCAACGGCGGCGTGGTGTCTTCCCGCAGCTGGGCACCCAAGGATGGCAGCCACAGTCTGAGATAATGGCGGCTCACGCCGGTAGGAGTATTGCCAAGCCATGAAATTCGGAGTCAACACGCTGATCTGGTCCGGCTCGTTCGAGCCTGACAAGTACCCCATTGACGCGCTGAAGGAGGTCGGGGTCGACGGGATCGAGATTCCAGTCTTTGTGCCCTCAGAACTCGACACCGCGGCCGTGCGCAAGACCTGCTCGGAACACGGCCTCAACGTCCACTTTTGCTCGGTCAACCCGGAGGGCATGAACCCGATCAGCGACGACGCGACGGTGCGCGCCAATACTGTCGAGCATTGGAAGGCCGTGATCCGCACCGCGGCCGAAGCGGGCGCGGACCAAGTCGCGGGACCGACTCATTCGCCGGTGGGCTACTTGCCCGGGCGGCGCCGTACCGAGGACGAGTGGAAGTGGGGCGTGGAGTTCCACCAAGCCTTGGCCGAGGACCTCGCCGACGCGAACGTGACCATGGCGGTCGAGCCGCTGAATCGCTTCGAGACGTATTTCCTCAACACAGCGGCAGACGCCTACCGCTTCGTCGACGAGATCGATTGCGAGCGCATCGGCATCCTGCTGGATACGTTCCACCAGAACATCGAGGACAAGGATCTGGGCGACGCCTACCGCACCTGCGGTAAGCATCTAATGCACGTCCACACTTGCGAGAATGACCGCGGCACGCCCGGATCGGGACATGTTGACTGGCCCGGCGTCCTGCAGGCGATCAAGGAACTCGGCTACGACCGCTGGCTGACCATCGAGTCGTTCAACGCACACATTCCTGAGTTATCAGCTGCGACGGCGATCTGGCGCGATCTGGCCGCTTCCATGGACGACATCGCCATCGACGGCACAAGTTTCCTACGCGACCTGTGGGGACGCACGTAGGCAGTCGGCCAGGCCGCTGACGCGTTACCGGCGGGGTGGCGCCAGACGGAATTGTCGATCGCCGGTCGAACCGGCGCGAAATGGCAGCCAAGCATTTCAAGAGCTCGCAGCCACTGGGGCTGGCCTCCATCTTCGCCTGCATATCGATCGCCACGATTCGAGGCTTGAACCCGGTCGCGATCAAGGTCGTGCTCTTCTCGATGCCCCCGTTGCTGGGGGCATTCCTGCGTGTCGCCATCGCCAGCGCGGGCATTGGGGTCTTTGCGGCAATCCAAGGGATTAGCCTCAAGCCGCAGCGGGGGGAGTTGATCCCACTCGCACTGCTCAGCGTGATCTTCGCAGTACAGATCAGCGCCAACCAAACCGGAGCGGACTTCACCTCTCCCGTGCTGCTGGCGATCCTGTTCAACACCTACCCCATCACTACGAACCTGATCTCGGCCTTGGTGGTGCCCGAGGACCGCCTCAGCCTCCGCCGCGCGAGCGGCCTTGCGATAGCGTTCTGCGGAGTGGCGTGGGTACTGACGGCGCGCATCGAGAGCCCTCTAGCCCCCCATCCCCTGCTCGGCAACGCGCTCGTGCTGACCGCAGCGACGCTGCTGGCGGTCCGCATGGTCTACACCCGCCAGCTGGTGCTGCGTATCGACTACGTAAAGGCGGTCTTCTGGCCGCTGGTGGGGGCACTGCCGATCTTCTTGCTGGGCTGGCAGGCCATTCCCGACTACATGACGCGGGCAGACCACGACTGGCGGACTTGGGTGGCTCTGCTCTTCCAAGGGCTAGTTGTCGGAGGAGCCGGCCAGCTCGTCTGGGTCTACCTAATCCGCAGGCACACTCCCGGCACGGTGATCGCGTTTTCGTTCATCACTCCGGTCAGCGGGGTAGCCCTCAGCTCGGCCTATTTCGGCGAGCCGCTGCCTGCCCGGCTGGTGGCGGGCTTCTGCGCAGTCTTGCTGGGCATAGGCTTGGCCGCGCGTAAGGCTCGCACGCAGAAGCCGCCGCCGCCGAGTCCGCCGCCCGGCTTTGGCGGCACCGCCTGAGAGTGGCTTCGCAGTCAGTTCCTGTCTGTGAGACGCACCATCGGCACAAACCGTACGGCAAGCCGCCGCTGTCGACGCAACTTGCCCCGGGCATCCTTAGTCACCAAGGTCAAGGATTGCGTGCCGTAGGTCGGTCCGACCGGCACAACCATGCGTCCGTCCGCCGCCAGTTGTGCGACCAAGGCTTTTGGGATTTCCCGCGGTGCCGCCGTGACAATAATGCGGTCAAACGGGGCGCGTTCGGCCCAGCCTTGGTAACCATCGCCCTGCTGGACCGTAGCATGTGCATATCCAAGTTCTGCTAGGGCGCGCGCGGCCCGAGCGGCGAGCTCCGGCACGATCTCGATGCTGTGAACAGAATCGGACAGGCTCGCCAAGACGGCAGTCTGATAGCCCGAACCAGTGCCGATTTCGAGCACCCTGTGGTGCCGTTCGAGTTCAAGCAGCTCGGTCATGAACGCTACGATGTACGGCTGCGAAATGGTCTGGTCGTAGCCGATAGGCAAGGCCGTGTCGTCCGTTGCGAACTCGCGAACCTCGGAAGGAACGAAGCGCTCGCGGGGCACCCTGCGGAGCGCATCCAGCACCGCCGCCGACTGGATGCCGCGGGCTTCGATCTGCTGCCGTACCATGCGCCTGCGCATCAGTTCCCAGCGATCCTCCACGGGCTGAGCGGAAGCGCCCAGAAATGAGACTAGCAGCGCAAACGCCGTCACGGTGATGAGTACCGCGGCCCGAGCCATCGCCGGCAAACATCGTAGCAGCCCGCACGAAGCGTCGGAGCCACGAAGCGTCGGAGCTATGCCCTGAGCCGCTCACAAGAGCAGATATGACAGGCCGCTGCCGCTGAGATCGCCCCTCTTTGAGCTAGGATCAGCGCAACAGATCCCGAATGCGTTCCAACGCCACTTCAATGCGGTCAAGCGCTGCCGCATAGCTGAATCGCAAGTAGCCCTCGCCATAGGACCCGAAAGAGTTGCCAGCCAGGCAGGCCACGCCAGCTTCCTGCAGGATCCGTCCCGCCAGTTCGGTCGCGTCTATCCCAGTCTCGGAGATGTTCGGAAAGGCATAGAATGCCCCGCCTGGCCTCGCGCAACGAACCCCGGGGATCGCATTGAGGCCTGCGACGATCACGTCGCGCCGCCGGATGAACTCGCGCACCATCACCCCCACGCTGTCTTGCGGCCCGCGGAGCGCTTCGATGGCAGCGCGCTGGGTGAAGCTGGCAGTGTGCGAAGCCGAATTGACCTGCAGCATGCAGACCGCGTCCACCATCCATTGAGGGAAGACGCCGTAGCCGATGCGCCAGCCAGTCATCGAGTACGCCTTCGAGAATCCGTCTAGGATGATCGTCTTTTCCGCCATTCCGTCCAGCGAAGCAATCGACGTGGGCCGCTCGTCGAACGCAATGAGGTTGTAGATCTCGTCCGATAGGACGAGCAGGTCGCGATCGCGGACCATGTCGGCAATGGCTTGCAGATCCTCAGGGGGAATGGTGCCGCCCGTCGGGTTCTGGGGCGAGTTGAGAATGACCAAGCGGGTGCGGTCCGAGAGCAGGCTCGAGAACCGGTCCAGGTCGATGGAAAACCCGCGGCTCTCCAACAGCGGCAATGGCACGGGCTTGGCACCGCTCGCACCGATCACAGACTCATACATGGGGAATCCCGGATTCGGGTACATCGCCTCGTCGCCGGGCTCGAGCAGCGCCAGCATCGAGAAGAACAGGATCGGCTTGGCCCCCGGCGTGACCACGACTTGCGACTCAGACACCGGGATGCCGCGGCTCGAAGCAATGTAGTCGGCAATGGCCTGCCGCAGTTCCGGGTCACCCTGCGTTGGACCATACTTCGTGTATCCGTCGGCCAAGGCTTTCTGACCAGCAGCGACTATGTTCGGAGGTGTCGGAAAGTCGGGCTCGCCAATCTCCATGTGGACGACGTCCTTGCCGGTGGCCTCCAATGCCCGGGCCTGGACCAAGACCTCGAATGCACCCTCGCCGCGCATGCGTCCGATTCGTTTCGCTATCTGCATAACCAAAACGCCGAGTGTAGCAAGGCGGTCATTGGTGTCCGGGACCAACCCGCCCGATGCTCATCACGGCCGACACTTGACCCCTACCCGTTTAGCCGGGCGCTGCCTTTCGGACATCCTGCCCTGCGACGCAGCCTGAATCTAGAAGCTGAAGTCGAGGGGGTCGAGGCAAGGCAACCGGAGCGGCCCAGGGAAACAGGGTTTCATTCGCCCCAACTAGACTACCTGCAAGCAACGAGAGCTGGCAGCTGGATTTCGATCGGCCGGTGCGTCATCCGGCCACCGAGGTCGCCGCATGGTTGCTGCTGCCCTCGAAGGCACGCGTTCGCGATTGCTTGAACCGCAGACTCCCCAGCCCCATGGACCTCAATCAGCGCTTGGTTCTCGATCCGGATGGGACTGCGGAGCACCAACAGCTTGAGGGCTGTCACGACGAGGGCTGGCGCCCGCTCTCCGAACGCCAGGGGGCGCGGCGATCTCGAGCGCCGCGACGAGGTGAACGGGATGCCGCCGATGATAACGTTTTGTTGTAGAATGTTATCGTGATTCGGACGCAGATCAGTCTTACCGAAGAGGAGTACAACGTAACTAAGCAGGAAGCCGCCCGACTAGGCATTTCGTTTGCCGAGCTGCTGCGTCGCTCGCTCCGCGCGATGATCCCGCCGGACGACTCGAAGCCGTGGATGCGCTACGCCGGTATGGTCGAGACAGGAGATCCCGATTCGAGCCAGCGGGTTGACGAAATCGTTTATGCCACAAAGCCTTGAAGCGTACGTGGATACGTCTGGCCTGATCGCATTTGCTGATCGATCAGACACTTGGCACGCGCTCTTCTGCCGACTGTTCTCGGACCCGCCCCGGCTGATCACGAGTCCGCTTGTCATCGCAGAAGGACACGGCTGGTTCCTGAAGCGCTATGACCGCACGAAGGCACTGCAGTTCCTTGCGATGGTTGAATCCATCAGCGCCCTACGTCTGATCCCAATAGACCAACGCGACATCGAAGCAGCGACCAAACTGATGCGTCGATTCTCGGATCAAGACCTAACCCTTGTCGATGCGGTCGGCCTGCATGCAATGGACACTCGAAAGACAGGGGTGTGCTGGTCTACCGATCGCCATCTCGGGATTACCGGAGCGAGACTCGCGATTCACCTGTGATGGCCTGATCGCTAATCGGAACCTAACGGGGGCCGATGAGCCGCTAACCCGTCGCAAGCAACGGGATTTTCGACCAGTCCGAGGGCTCCGCACGTAGAATTCTGGCCCCTTAAGAGAAACTTTGGAAACATTTTCTGTAGTTCTTGTTTCGAACTCTCTCGATCTGACCGGGTGCTTGAAGTGTTCCCGCAAAGCTCACCTGTGTACATTCAGGTCGAATTCACATCCAACCGCATCCACGAACCAACCAACCAGCCCCGGCGAGCCGGTGCCGGGCCAAGTGGCCGAGTTCCTCAGTCACCCTATGGATACGTCTACTTTGCCGGTGGGACGCACGGAACCGTTCTGGAACTCGATCGTCCAAGCTACAACATCAACATCGTCCAATCCCCATTCGCCGGCCCAGACAAGCGGTTCCGATTCCGCTTGGTTCGGCGCCGCTCGCCCTAGATCCCGACAGATCTCGGGACTGTAGTAAACCGGTATCGGCGAGGGACTAGCGGGCAGGTCAGAGCGGTCCAAGTAGCCATGCCGCCAAAGCCGAGTGCAGATGCTGCAGTGCAGAAGTTGTTTGACACCGCCATTGTCCCTGCGGTTGAATCTCGGGCCCGAACGTCGACCAACGAGGCACCCGATCCGGGAAGAGATCGAAGCTCGCATCAACCGACCCGCCCCCGAACGCTTGCGGTCGCGAACAGCGCGGCGTGATTGGTGCCATGCTGAAAGGTCTCTCCAGCCGCTCTCGGCAGCGCCGCAGCCGACAAAGCAGCACTGCACGGATCGGCGGGGTATAGCGTCCTATGTTGAGAGGCCAGCTAACGCATGGACACACCAGCCATGCCATGCTTCGGGCCGGGGCTGATGGCCGTTGAACGGCAGGAGCGCCTCGACGCGAGGCTGGGCACGGAAGCGGCGCCCGGCGGCGACGCCCTTGAAGCCCACATGCGGCGGATGTTCCGGTTGATCTACCGGATTGTCGGCAACGTGCCCGATGCGCAAGACCTCACCCAAGACGCGCTGCTGAAGGCACTCGGCCGCAGGGAGCAGCTCAAGGACGATCGCAAGGCCGTCCAGTGGCTGAACCGGATCGCCGTGAACACGGCGCTAGACTTCGTGCGGAAGCGCAGTCGTGTTGTCTTTGAAGAGATCGAAGCCGCGCCGCCGGGCAGTGCGGCCAGTCCCGAGCAAGAGGCGTTGCGAGCCGAGACTCGCGTGTGGATCGAAGGCGGGCTGAAGCAACTGTCGGAGCGTGAGCGCACAGCGCTTCTGCTGCGGGACGTCGAACAGATGCCAGCCGCCGAGGTTGCGCAAGTGATGGGTTGCTCCACGGCCACGGTTCGTTCGCATATCGCCAACGCACGGGTCAAGTTCAAGCGCTACCGGGAGGAAACTGGGCAATGAGCGATTTTCGACGCCATATCGACGAGCGCACCATCGCCTTGCACGCGGGCGGCGATCTGTCGCGCTTGAGGCGCTGGCTGGCCAATCGGCATCTCGCCCGCTGCCCGGCCTGCCAAACGGCGCTGAACGAATACGCAGGGTTGCGCGGTGCGCTTGCAGAGGCTCGCCCGGTGCCGCAGATTGACTTCGGCGCTCTGGGCCACAAGGTACGCGTAGCCGCAGCCCAATCCCGCCCTGCTGCTGACGCACAGACACGCTGGCACTGGAGAGCCGCAGCGGGACTCGGGGCGGGCGTGGCCGTGGCTGCGCTTGCAACGCTGTTGCTGCTGCCGAATTCCAACGATTCCAAGTCCGATCCCACACTGGCCGCCACTCCCGTCCCGGCCGCGCCTGCGGAACTAGGTCCGTTGGCTGACTTGGATGTGCAGTTGACGAGCGCCGGCAGCTTGCGAGTGCAAGCCTTTCACTCCGGCTCAGGCACTCTGACGATCACGGACTATTACGCGCCATGAGACCCCTGAGAATCCACCGCACATTCGTGTTTGCAGCCATGGCGGTGGCATGCACGATCCAATCCATGCTGGCACAGGCTCCGCAGGTCGCGGTTGACATCCCGGAGGGCGTGCCCCTCCAAGTCGCCGCGCGCGACTTCTCGGCTAGCGAGTTCGAGATGCGCGGAGGAGCAATCGTGATCCACCTTGCCGGGTCGGTCCGCTTCCGCCACCAAGGCACGGATCCGGTGCGCGCCATCGCCCTGCGCGTAGCCGCCGGCCAGGAGACACTTGGCGGCCGCGCCACGGTGACAGTCCCGAGCTTGCACGCGGCCCAGGACGAGCACTTCGAAGTGCCGCTGAACCTGCGCCTGGTGCGCCCTCTGCCGCTGGGCCAAGGGCCTGCGGTTCGCATCGAGCCTGATGCGGTGCTGTTCGCCTCGCTGGCCGCTGCCGGGCCCAACCGGCTCGATTCGATTCGCAAGCTGACGGTGCTCGAGATGGAGGCGCGGCGCGACCGGGCCTACTTCCTAGCCCAGTGGCGGCGCGGGGGTAAGACAGCCTTGACCGCGGCGATGCAGGCCAGCCTGCGCCGCCAAGCGGCTCGGCCCCGGCTCGAGGTTCGTCTGGCAGGCCAGGGGCCGGCCACGGTAGCGGCCGCCCCGCCAATCCGCGAGATGGAAATCGCATTCGTGAACCAGCCCGACGCGCCGCTGGTCCTCGAGTCCGGCTCCGCTCGCGTGAGCGGACTGGTTTCCGACGCCCCACGGTTTCTCCTGCGTAGTCGCGCAGGGCGGGCGGTGCGACATTTTGACATCGGGTGGTTGGTGCGCGGCAGCGACGGGTCGCTCTATTCGGTAGGGTCTGCACCCGTCGCAAGGCAGACCGGGGTGGTCGGCCAGCAGGCTCAAGAAACTACCGGTGAGGGTCGGTACCTGATCCGCCCCTCGGCCGACGAGAGCGGGCCGGGCATTGGCGCGATGCTGGCCTACTTGCGCAGCGCCCAATTGGAGGACGGGACGGTCTGGGTGCCAAGCCGCGAAGCGCTCGAAGTTTCGCGGCTCGCTGAGGCCGTACCCGTCTCAGCAGAGGAACAGCGACTGAGCCAGATGTACCGCGAGCAAGGAGCGGAGGCAATCGCCGAGGAATTGCGCAAGTTCGACCAATCCGTCGGCGGTGCCCGGGAGAACTGACAAGGCAATGCCGCGGGCGCGCGGCCAAGGCACTGATCGACCGTTGGAGGGCTGGGCGGGCCGATGGACAGGCCCGTCCTTGGGCGGGCCGTGACGGCATCAGGCGCCACAGTTTCGGATCGCAAGACTCCGCATTTCTCGCGAATTCGGCCTTCGACACCCCTCCGCTCTGGGCACGGAAGCCGTCCCATGATTGGCCAAGTTTCCGAGATTGTCACGCCGGTATGGGCTTGGTACAATACGGACTTCTAGTGGGGTTCGCAGCAATCCCCGATGCACGCTCTGCGAATCCGCATGTACCCCTGCACCAAGAACCACGAGGATTGAACCTTCTATGGGTCTTCTGATCGCAATCGTTGTCTGGGCCATCACCTTCGCGATGGCCCTTCCCTTCGTCACCCAGACCTGGTGGATGCCCGAATCGATCACCGAGCTGGGCAACCAGATCGATAATGCATTCAACGTTACTCTGATCGGCACCGGGATCATCTTCCTGCTGGCTCAGGCGGCCTTGGGCTACACGGTCTGGCAGTTCGGCCGCCCCAGCGACAAGCCCGCCTCCGACTCGCATGGAAACAACAAGCTGGAGTTTCTCTGGACCATTGCCGCAGCGCTCATCTTCGTCGGCCTCACGTTCTTCGGCTACTCGGTCTGGGCCGAGACGCGCTTTATCGAGCAGAAATCGATGGAACCGTCCGCAGACCGGCTCATCGTGGAGGTGACCGGCCAGCAGTTCGTCTGGAACATGCGCTACGCCGGCGAGGACAACCAGTTCGGACCGACCGACATCGCGCTGATCGACGACGCCGCTGGCAACCCGGTTGGCTTGGACCGCAGTGCACCCGGCGGAGCCGACGACATCATGGTGCCCGAAATGCAGGTGCCGGTGAACCAAGAAGTCGAAGTCGTGCTCAAGTCCAAGGACGTGCTGCACAACTTCTTCGTTCCGGAACTGCGCATCAAGCTGGACACCGTCCCCGGCTTGGTCGGCAAGCTCCGCTTCACGGCAACCAAGCAAGGCAAGTACGAGATCGTGTGCTCGGAGCTATGCGGCTTGGGACACTACAAGATGCGCAGTTTCCTGCACGTGGTCACCCAGGAGGAGTACGACGCGTGGATTGCCGAGCAGGCTTCGTACCTGTTCTGACAGCCCCGAAACCGCGGCGTTGAGGATTTGAGCCAGTCATGACCGAAGTTCAGCCATCCAAGGAAGTTGCCGAATACACCGAAGTGCATCGGCACCCGGAGCCGAAGAGCTTCCTCTGGAAGTACATCTTCTCGGTCGATCACAAGGTGATCGGCATCCAGTACTTGCTACTGGCGGTCGTAGCGGTCTTCGTGGGCATGGCCCTGAGCCTGCTGGTGCGGCTGCGCCTAGTCTGCCCGGAGTGCTCCTATCCGCTGCTCGGCCAGTTCTTCCCGGTTGGTGCGCCCGAAGGCGTGATGACGCCGGAGTTCTACCTAGCCATGCTGACGATGCACGGCACCGTGATGGTGTTCATGGTGCTGACGACGGCACCGCAAGGCGGCTTCGGGAACTACTTCCTGCCCATCCAGATCGGTGCCGCAGACATGGCCTTCCCGCGCCTGAACATGCTCTCGTTCTGGACGACCTTCGTGTCGTTCTTGCTGCTGATGGCGGCGTTCGTGGTCGAAGGCGGAGCGCCAATGAGCGGCTGGACAGCCTACCCGCCGCTGAGCGCGCTCCCGGAAGCGACGGTCCAAGGCATTGGCCAAGACCTGTGGCTGGCGTCGATCGCGGTCTTTTGCATCGCCTCGCTGCTGGGTGCGCTCAACTTTATCGTGACCACGCTGGACTTGCGCGCCAAGGGGCTGACCATGATGCGGCTTCCGCTGACGTGCTGGACTTGGTTCGTTACCGCCATCTTGGGCCTGCTGGCATTCGGCGTCCTGCTGGCCGCCGGCGTCCTGCTGCTGATGGACCGCAACGTGGGCACGAGCTTCTTCGTGCCGGCCGGGCTTGTCGTGAGTGACAAGGTGATCGACCACTCGGGCGGCTCTCCGATCCTGTGGCAGCACCTGTTCTGGTTCTTCGGCCACCCCGAGGTCTACATTGCCATCCTGCCGGGCATGGGCGTCACATCCCACGTGCTGTCGACATTCGCCCGCAAGACGGTCTTCGGCTACAAGGCGATGGTCTACGCTATCGCCGCCATCGGCGGCTTGGGCTTCGTGGTCTGGGGCCACCACATGTTCGTCAGCGGCATGAGCCCCTACTCGGCATTCGTGTTCTCCGTGCTGACCATGTGCATCGGAGTGCCGTCCGCCATCAAGACCTTCAACTGGATCGGCACGATGTGGGGCGGTAAGATCCGTTTCGCCTCGCCGATGCTGTTCTCGATCGGGTTCGTCTCGCTGTTCGTCTCGGGTGGGATATCCGGCATCTTTCTCGGCCAGCCGACCATTGACCTGTACTTCCACGACACCTACTTCGTGGTGGCACATTTCCACCTAATCATGGGCGTGGCGGCGATCTTCGGCATGTTCGCCGGGATCACGTTCTGGTTCCCGAAGATTTTCGGCCGGATGATGAACGAGCCGCTGAACAAGATCCACTTCTGGCTCACGTTTGTCGGCGTCTATGCGATCTTCGGCCCGATGCACTATCTCGGAATGCTGCCGCACCCGCGCCGCTATGCCGAGATCACCAGCGTGGACTATCTCGGAGCTACCGGTGCTGCGGAGCTGCACATGTTCATCACAGTTGCGGCGGTGCTAACCGTGCTGGCACAATTCCTGTTCTTGTACAACTTCGTCAAGAGCATTTTCTCCGGCAAGGAGTGCCGCGAGGAGAATCCGTGGGAAGCCACGACGCTGGAATGGGCGATTCCCTCCCCGCCGCCGCACGATAACTTCGGCGGGAAGGTGCCGCATGTCTACCGCGGGGCTTATGACTTCAGCCTGAGGGGCGCCAAACGCGACTTCGCAATGCAGTGCAACGACGACAAGGCGGTGTTCGGAGAGCCCTCGCCACAGACGTCCGGCGACTGATCAACCACAACGATGCCCGCGACTCTCAGTCCAAGCGACGCGCCGCCCGTCACCACAACAGGTGGCGGGGATTTCGTCACGCTGCCCCCGTCGCAGGAAGGCGACTGGCACAGTTCCGGCAGCGACCGAGTGGTCCAGCGCTACAAGCTCGGCGTGTGGATCGGTATGTGCGGCATCCTGATGTTCTTCGCTGCCCTGACCAGCGCGATGATCGTGCGGCAGGGCCTGTCGGGTGACTGGGAGCCCGTTTCTGTGCCGCCTGTGCTGTACGTCAGCACGCTCGTCCTGTTGGTATCGAGCTTCACCGTCGAGCGCGCTCGACGCGACGCCGTAGCGGGAAACGCCGAAGGGCTGCGACGTTGGATGAACTGCTCGGCGGGTGTCGGCTTAGCGTTTCTGGGGGGCCAGCTAATGGGCTGGCAGGACTTGGCTGAACGGGGCCTCTACCTAGCGTCCAATCCGGCTAACTCGTTCTACTACCTGCTCACCGCAGGCCACGGACTGCACTTGCTCGGCGGTATCGCGGTAATGGGTTACGTCTGGGTGCGAATCCGGGCCAGCCGGCCTTGGCCGACGCGCCTCGCCGTCGTGGAAGCGACTGCGCTGTATTGGCATTTTCTCGATGTCCTGTGGATTTACATCCTAGGACTGCTGATGTTTTGGAGGTAAGCGGATGTCGGAAGGACACGCGGCCACTATGACGGCACCGACATGGCAGGGCGGTGGTACACCGCTAGCAGTCGGTCACAAGAAGCTCGGGATGTGGCTTTTTATCGTCTCGGACTCGTTGACATTCTCGGCCCTGTTGCTGACCTACAGTTACGTGCGCGTCGCCAACGACTGGCCGACGCCGTTCCACTTCTTCCCGTCGATCGTCTTCTCCACGATCATGACATTGGTGCTGCTCACCAGCAGCCTGACCATGGTCTACGCGGTCTCGGCCGCCCACCACGGCGCCCGGCGCAAGGCCGTGAAGTGGATCTGGGCGACGGCCTTTTTCGGCACGATGTTCGTAGTGCTACACGGGTACGAATGGCTGCACCTGATGCATGACGAAGGCATGTACCCGTGGGCCAACGAATACGGCACTCCGCTATTCGGCGGGACGTTCTTCCTGATCACCGGCCTGCACATGTTCCACGTCATCACTGGTGTGGCGTACCTAGGCATCGTCGCGCTCGGCTACCGCCGCGGAAAGTGGCTGCCCGAGGACGTCGAGGTGGCCGGGCTCTACTGGCACTTCGTGGACTTGGTCTGGATGTTTGTCTTCCCCTTGATCTACCTGCTCTCCACGAGCGTCGACTGAAGCGAGCGAGATTGACATGCTGCTATCCCTGATCGGCTACCTCTTCTGCCTAGCCTTGGGCGCTTGGGGCTTCGTCACGACCGGCCAGCTCCTCGCCTCCGGCGCTATCACGGCTACCTTGGACAACCTGTTCCTGGCTCTGTTTGCAGCCCTGATGGGCGTGACCTGTTTCGGCTATCTCGCTTGGAGGTTCTATCCGGCACTCGCGACCAGCGGCACTGCCGCACCGGCCTATGCCTTGCCCGAAGACCCGCCTTACACAGACGCGCACTTGCCGCTCTTCAACAAGATCTGGATCGGCCTGCTCGTGCTCACAGCGATCGAAGTTGTGCTGGCCTACGTGCAAATCGCGGGGCTGCTAATCATGCTCGGGATCCTGTTGGTACTGTCGCTGGTCAAGGCGGGCATGATCATGTCGACCTTCATGCATCTGCAGTTTGACAACAAGCTGCTGGCGCTGATCGTGGTCATTCCGGCGGCGGGCTGCATCTTGATCATGTGCGGCTACTTCTTCCCGGACAGCTTCCGGCTTGTCGACCTGAGACCGTGACCGCATCTTCCGCCACCCACGTGCGGCGCCTGGCACTCCCTGCGTGCGTAATCCTAGCCGCCGTCCTGCTGGTGGCATTGCCCCCGCGAGCCCCGGCGCAGGGTTGCTCGATGTGCCGGGAAACCGCGGCCATGCAGAAGGATCGAGCCTTGACGGCCCTTCAGCGCGGGATCGGCGTGCTGGCGGTGCCGCCGCTGGCAATTGCGACAGGCGTGGTCTGGTTGGTCTGGAAACGCAGAAACCGGTTCGCCAGCGAATAGGGACGACCCGCACGGCTCGCCTGCTGGCGCTAATGGTAGATCTGACTAAGGCGGCCAAATTGGCCGTCCTTAGTGTCGATGCGGCCGTTCGCCCTCAGTGGTCGGGCGATCGGCTGCTGCAGGCGCGGGACTGTGTTCGTGGTGTCCAGCCAGCACGCCGTTGTGGTCCAACGATCAGATGATGACCTGCGTGGCCGACTGGTGGGGAAGCCCCTGCTGTATTAGGATCTCGTGAACTGGAGCGAGATTGCCCTCATCCGGAGCCTAAGAGCCAAATATCTGTCGGCTTGCTCGCGCGAAGGTCTCGGCAGAGATCCGGGGTGCTTCCGGGGCAACCTTACGAAGCCGCCTCTCCACTATCTCCCTCACGATCGCCGATGCCATGGACTCCTCCTCCATGGGGTTCGTCTTGCGGGGTTTCAGATGTTGTCTCGTTTTCTCCAGCCTTGACAATGGATTCGAGAATTCTCGTGACATCAAAGACATCCGTCTTACCTGTAGGATACAATATTCGCTCTGGAAGCAGTTCAACTACGGCATTTTCGGAATCAGACGGCGAGCGCACTGTCTTGAAGATTTCACGCGCCTCCCTATCATCGATGATGAATTCGTGTGTCGGGTAGCCACTGATCAATCTCTCAAGCGACTCTCCCGAATCATCTTTGAGATTCGCCCCGCCCAGACGCTCGCCGTACTCCTTCGCAATCTTCATCATTCGGTCAACCTCGGACATTCGATGGGGATCAATCTTATAGCCGCTATTGGCTGGAACAGGCCGGCTACGAGCGTTCCTGAGACATCAAACGCAGTTTTCGTCGAAACTGTGTTGGCGCTTCGATTGACGATTGCGACCATATAGTGCTCAAAGGCCTTGAAAGCCTCTGCTTGTAGCATGGCCAGAGCCCCGAGAGTGTCCAAGCCTGAAGCCCTGACCGCGATTTCATCGTCCTTCGCAATTTGTACGTCTAGTGGACCCAATTCACCGAACGGACTCATCGCAAGTTCAGCGGCCCCGACAGCAATGAGCGTGCCGGCACTCTTACACGGCCCCAGAACAACTAACCGGAAGCCTCCGTCGAACTCGTATAGGTCCTGTATTAATCGAGCCAGTCGGTAGGCACAATGCGCGTCTCCGCCGTATGTTGACAGTACAAGCGAGATTTTCTGGCGGTTTCGAGTCTTGGCCTCGACGAGGGTCGAAATGAAACGATCCAGATTCGGCCTAGAGATTGCGCCGCTGTAGACCAAAAGGTCGCCATCTTCCTTCTCTAGTGTCTTCAGCAACTTGTTGGCTCTCTTCAAGTCAATCATATAGTTCTAAGCCGACTATTTTCTATTCTAACCCAGTTTACATCAACTCAGTCTTCTCCAGTGGGCCGAGGATGTGTTACCTCTGATTGTGTGCGCTGGGCTACCCAAGTCCCCAGTCAAGGTGCGGATAGGTGGGCGCGGTGCAGGCTAGTTTCGGGATCCAACGCGTACGTATGATGAATTTTCTGGTAGGTGGAGAATAAAGTTTCAATGACATTAAGAGGTCGCACTACACGGCAAGACGGTGTCTAAAGCGTGCTGCGGACTTGGGAGGCCTTCATTCCGTGCCCGAAATCTACAGTGGGCAGCTTTGTGAGCTGCATTCCCAGAAAAACTCCCTGGGCGCTTGACATACGCAGAACAGTGTTGCAATATCATTAAGAAAATTAAGGTATGGTTAAGCACGGTCGCATCTTGATCGCTCTGCTGGTGGCCCCGTGGGCCTTCGGCAGCTCGTGGACTGTCTGTGTAACCGACACGGCTGCAGTGCTGACTCCCCCGGTTCGAGGCGCGGTTACCCGAGAGTTCCGCTCCCTGATGGGCAGTCAAGGGGCAGGGCTGGCGTTCGACAAGTGCTCCACGGGCGGGCCCAGGATGCATCTTCTCGTCAAGGACGAGCCGCCCAACGGCTTGGAGGGCGTATTGGGCTTGGCTCGCCGCAAGCACGGGCGCATCGAACCCCAGTTGCATGTCTTCTA
>Ga0209021_1001696_pt1 | contig 21101 bp, 19 predicted proteins | sample PinacodermFT_FD_187299 | JGI IMG/M metagenome (GOLD analysis project Ga0209021, IMG submission 187299) | Host-associated microbial community of the marine sponge Aplysina aerophoba from Gulf of Piran - sponge pinacoderm, lysed by freeze-thaw... | ecosystem: Host-associated > Porifera > Sponge >... | reverse complement strand
ACGCCGGTATACCCGCGGTATCAACCGTTCCATGAAGTACAGGCAGGTCGCGAGCACCGGGTTGATCTCCCGGTAGAACGTGGTCCCGAAAAGATGGTGCAGCAGGACCATCACCGGGGGGCCGTTCAGAAACCAGGGCAGCAGGACGGGTATCTTGTTGATGTCTTCGATGACGACGTCGAAGGGCCGGTGGGAAAGGCGCCTGCGGTAGTGCCACGGGACGGTCAGGTTGAACGTCCATTTCCCGCCGAGACGGATGACCTCGATCCCGTCTACTTGCTCGGATTCCGCGGCGCCGGGAAAGCTGCAACAGAGCAGGGTGACCTGATGTCCCCATTCGGCGATCCGTGAGAAAGTCTCGTGCAGGTGCACTTCGGCGCCGCCCGCTTCCGGGTTGCGGATATCCCTCCAGTTAATGACCAGAATGCGCATTTGCCCGAACCCGGCGCGCCTAGGGACCGCCTGTGTCGCCGGTATCCTGACCGCCTGTGTCGCCGACCTCCTGACCGCCTGCGTCGCCGGCCTCGCCAAGATCATCGATCATCGCCTGTACGACCGAATCTTCCGGTGCGATCCGCCGCCACCTTTCGAGGGTCTCCAGCATGCGTGCCGTATCCTGCTGCAGGTAGTAGAGGTTCACCAGTTGGTCGTATCCCGCGGTGTATTCCGGAAATGCCGCCACGCCTCGTTCGAGCAAGGCTGTGGCCTCATCGATCCGGCCCTGTTTTCTCATGGCTTGTGCCAGCGCCGTATACCCGTCGAAGGTCTTGTATACGCCGGCCAGTTCGAAAGCATGGGGTTCGACATCCGCAAACACGCCCTTGTCTGCATAAAACTGGATGAGCATCAGCCGTTCCAGCACCCCGTTGCTGATGTCGTATTCCAGGTACTTCTCGACGGCGGCGATGGCCTGGTCGATTTCACCCCTTCTCCAGCGATTGAGCGCCAGTTGATGGAAGGATACGGTGTAATTCCGCAGGAGGGTGCGAATCTGCCTGTCCTTGTATACCTCCGGGTCCGCAATGCCGCGATACCGGTAGACGTTCCATAGATTGTGCTCTGTCCTGTCGAGGTCCATGAGTTCCGGGTTGGGGTCTCGGACGACCTGCCACACCATGCCTTCCAGCTGCAGGTATTCGTCCAGGCCCACGTCGTTCTCCGGCGAAACGGTTACGGCGAAATAGACGGGCCTGGTCCAGTTGTTCTGTTCCAGGATGTGCAAGATCATCAGATCCTGCACCCTCAGGTATCCGATGTCCTCCCCAAGCGTACCGGCCCTCGGCACGGTCCACGTGAGCCCGGCGATCTCGACCTCCCTGTCGTCCCAGCCCTGGACGTTCAAGGACTCGATGGTCTCGTCGGGCAGCGCGATCGGCACCCGGGGCTCCTGGTACTTCAACTGCTTGATGTACCAGTCGGTGTTGAGCAGGCTGAGATTGATCACCCGCACATCCTTGCGTATGCCTTCCACTTCCTGCAGGAACCAGAGGGTGAAGGTGTCGTTGTCGCCGTTGGTGAAGATGAGGCCGTTCTCTTCGCACGACTGCAGTATGTTGTACGCGTAGTCGTACGGGATATAGTTGCCTTCGCGCGAGTGGGACTCGTAATGATAGGTGAAAGGTACGAGCGGAAGGGCGAGCGACAGCATGGCGATTCCCGCGGTGCCTTTTTCCACGGGTAACCGTAAGCGTTCCAGCCACATCGCTATTTGTCCCAACAGCGACCGGACGCCGATTCCCATTAGTATCGCGGTATAGACGAAGGCCGGCGTATAGAAATAATCCCGGATGCGCACTTCGCGCTGTATGCCCTGGCTGCCGTCGGAAAAATTCATGTACAGGATGAGTCCGATACTGCAGGTGAGCAGCATCCCACCCAGGAACAGGATACTTCGCCGGTCACGCTCCGCCTGGGTGAGGATTCCCAGGGCGACCAGGAGGACGGGGAGGATCCAGTAGGGGAAGCCGGGATCGTTGAACTGCCGGGAAAAGAAACGCCAGAACCCCATGTTTTCGCCATTGCCGAACTGGGACGACCAGCTTCCTTTGCGATTGAACATCGATTCGAGCATGCTTTCCTGTCCGTATTGCTTACGCTCCAGGAATCCCTCGAAATTCTTCCAGTTCGACGGGTCATTCTCGTTGATGACCGGCTGTTGCGCCGCCCGGACCGGTACATAGAAGTTCACTGAGTATCCCAGCACGGCGAGGCTGAGCACGATGAGCCAGAAAGGCCACTTGTACCGGCCAGGATCATCAGCCGTCGCGGAGACCAGCGCGAGAGCCAGGCTCACCAGCGCCACGCTGAACATGACCGTTCCCCAGGTGGCCTCGAATCCGCCGATAACAAGCAGCGGAAGTCCGTTGTATGACCCTATTTCATCCAATCCGAATAACATCACGGCGACGGACAGGACGAATGCCAGCGCCGGGAAGCCCCAGGGCAGCCGTCCCCTGGATAGAACCAGGCCGGCGGCGGCGAGGGGGACCGTGAGGAAGAACACGTCGATGGAGGCCACGACACTGAATATGATCAAGCCCATGACCGCGCCCAGCAGGATCAGTTTCCTGTTCGACCGAATCACCCTGTCCGTAAAGATTACGCACAGAAAAGCGGCGGGCAGGACGAGCATGGTGAACATGTGCACCGCGATGCCGAGAAAAGCCAGATAAGCGACCAGGAAAAGATACCGCTCGCTGCCGTCCTGTTCATGGTTTTCGATCCAGTGCAGGATCAGCCAGGTGCACACCATCATGAACAGCATGGAGAGCGCGTAGACCTCGGCTTCGACCGCGTTGAACCAGAAGGTATCGGAGAAAGCAAGCAGGAGCGCGCCGGTCAGTGCGCTGCAGCAAACGACCAGGCTTTCGTAAAGGGTCAGTCCGTTCCGTTCGCGGTTGAGGGTAACCGCCTTTACGATGACCAGGTAAACGGCCGACACAGTCAGCGCGCTGAAAAGGCACGAAGAGAAATTCACCAGCCAGGCGATGCCAAGGCCCAGGTCGGGCAGCAAGGTGAACAGGCGACCGATCAGGATGTAGAGCGGGGATCCGGGAGGATGGGGTATGCCCAGGGTATAGGATGCCGCAATGAATTCGCCCCCGTCCCAGAAAGGCACGGTGGGCGCGATGGTCTTGGTGTATACGGCCAGCGACACGATGAAGGCGGCCGCCATGCCGATCATGGACACAACGCGATATGCGGACATGTTCAGCTATTCCCCTTGAGGTCTTTTATACGTCGGGACGTCACGATGCCGGCAGGCGAGGGATCCGGGATTCACCGGCCGGATTCGAGCCGGTCGGCGAGCATTTCCGGCAGGCCGGCGTCTCGTATCTTCCGCTGCGCGGTTTCAAGGTCGTAGGCAACGCGCACTATCTCGGCCCTTTTCTCCGCGGTGTCGTATATGCAGTAAGCCGCGCGGGGATCCCCGTCCCGCGGCTGGCCGACACTGCCCACGTTCACGATGTATCTGCATTCCGGATCCATCCCAACCTCCGGCGCCGCGATCTGCCGGCTTCGGTCCGCCGTTGCCCGCTTTTCGAATATCCCCGGCGTGTGCGTATGACCCACTACGCAAAGCGCAATGTCGCCGGGCATCGCATCGAATGCTTCATCCGTCAGCCAATGCGAAGTCAGGTATATCCAGTCCTCCGGGTTGGCCGGACTCGCGTGAACGGCGAAAAGATCATCCTTCCGCCACGTGTAGGGCAGTGTGCCCAGGTAGCGCCGGCCGGCGGGCGTAAGCTGCCGCCGCGTCCACAGAGCCGCCTCCGCGGCATAGCGATTGAAAGTAGCGATATCCAGTCTGCCGATCGCGGCATGATCGTGATTGCCGGCGATCACGTCAGACGTCAGTCCGATTATGCGGTCGAGACACTCGTTTGGATTGGCTCCGTACCCGACCACGTCGCCCAGACAGAGGTACCGGTCGATGCGTTCATCGGCAAGGGCTTCGAGTACGGCATCCAGCGCTTCCAGATTTCCATGTATGTCGGACAGCATGCCGTATCGCACTGTTCGGATTCATTCCCTGTGTATGCGCGGGTATACCGATCGGGCAGGATCAGGTTTGGTCCGTCTCCACCAGATGCTTCGCGGCCACTGCGTCCAGGACGCCATTTACGAACCCACCGGACTGTTCCGTGCTGTACTTCTTGGCCAGTTCGATCGCTTCGTTGATGGAAACCGCCGTCGGTATATCGAGAAAGGCAATGAGTTCGCAGGCGCCCAGCCGGAGGATGCAGTCGTCGATGCGGGCCACGCGGTCCCGGTCCCAGTGCCGCACCACCGCGTTGATGTGACTGTTCACAGTCTCTTCATGCTGGCGGAGCCGATCGATCAGCGTCTCGGCGAAACGCCGGGTGTTGCGTGACGCCAGGGACCAACCGGGCAGCCTTGGAAGGGCCTTGCCGGGGTCGTCTCCGGTCTGTTCGGCGAGGTATAGCGTCTGAAGCGCCAGTTCACGGCCCAGGCGGCGCTCCCCCGCGCGTGCATTCACTCCCGATCCCTCGTTTCGTCCTGCCCTCCCGGTGCGCGCTGCCCGTCTAGCCTGCGCATCAAGTCCGCCATTTCCAGGGCGGCCAGGGCGGCGTCCCAACCCCTGTTGCCGGCCTTCGTACCCGCGCGTTCGATGGCCTGTTCGAGGTTTTCCGTGGTCAGCACGCCGAAGATCACCGGCACCCCGGTATCCCTGGCGGCGGCGGCAATGCCCTTCGCCGCTTCCCCTGCCACGTAATCGAAATGGGAGGTCGCGCCGCGGATGACGCATCCCAGGCAGATCACAGCGTCATAGATACCGCTTGCCGCCATCTTCCGGGCCGCCAGCGGGATCTCGAAGGCGCCGGGCACCCAGACCACGTCGATCCGGTCTTCATCCACTCCATGGCGGCGCAGCCCATCCAGCGAGCCCTTCAGCAGGGACTCGCTGATAAACCCGTTGAAGCGGCCGGCCACGATACCGTACCGGTCACCGCCCCCGTTGACCAGGCTGCCTTCGATGGTTTTCGTCACGAACTCGCTCCTTGCGGATCACAGCAGGCTGTCGAAACTGACGTCGTCCGGCGGCTCGTCGAGATCCAACAGGTGTCCGAGTTTGCCGCGCTTGGTCTTGAGATAACCCACGTTGTACCGGTTCGGCGAAGTCTGCAGCGGGACGCGTTCGGTCACTTCGAGACCGTACCCCTCGATCCCGATCCGCTTCGACGGATTGTTGGTCATGATCCGGATCGTGGTCAAGCCCAGGTCCGCCAGGATCTGGGAACCGATCCCGTAGTCGCGGGCGTCCACGGGAAGCCCCAGCGCCTGGTTCGCTTCCACCGTATCATGGCCCTGGTCCTGCAGGGCGTAGGCTCTGAGCTTGTTGGCCAGTCCGATGCCCCGTCCTTCCTGGCGCATGTACAGCAACACACCGCTCCCCTCGTCGCTGATGCGCTTGAGCGCCTGCTGCAGCTGGTCGCCGCAGTCGCATCGCATGGACCCGAATACGTCTCCCGTGAGACACTGGGAGTGCACGCGGACGAGCACGTTCCGCTCGCCGTCCACGTTGCCCTTGACCAGGGCGACGTGGTGATCGCCGGTCAGGTCGTCTTCGTACAGGTGGGAGTCGAATTCCCCGTACTTGCTGGGGATGGTCGTCGTGACCACCCGCTTGACGAGTTTCTTGCTGGCCCGGCGATACTCGATAAGGTCCTTGATGGTGATGATCTTCAGGTCATGATCTTTCGCGATCTCCACAAGCCGGGGCAGACGGGCCATGGCGCCATCGTCGTCCATGATCTCGCAAAGCACGCCGGCGGGGTAGAGACCGGCCAGCTTCATCAGGTCGACGGTGGCCTCCGTGTGTCCGGCTCGCCGCAACACGCCGCCGTCGAAGGCCTGCAGCGGAAAGATATGGCCCGGACGGGCAAGGTCCTCGGGCCTGCTGCCCGGACGGACGAATACCTGAACCGTCTCGGCGCGGTCCGCCGCCGATATGCCCGACGTCGTGCCATTTACGGCATCGACGGACACGGTGAAGCGCGTGCCCAGCAGGGCCGTGTTGACCTCTTCGCCGACCATGGCGGGCACCTTCAGCTCTTCCAGGCGTTCGCGCGTGGTCGGAAGGCAGATCAGTCCACGACCGTACCGGGCCATGAAGTTAATGGCCGCCGGAGTCGTACTTTCGGCGGCCATGATAAAATCGCCTTCATTTTCGCGGTCTTCGTCGTCGATGACTATCAGTATGCGCCCGGCCTTGATCTCTTCGATGGCTTCCGGGATGGTACTAAAGGGGGACGGCATGGAGTTCAATCGTGTTTTCGGTTACCCGGACAACGTGCGTCCCGGTCTGTATTCGAGCCGCCGCCAGGCTTTGCCGACCTACATTTTTTCTCTCAACCAGGCTTCGGTGATGGGTGAGACATCCTGGTCACCGCCGGGATGAGCATTCCGGCCGGTATGCATAAGGGACGCGACGTAACGGCCGATCATGTCCACTTCTATGTTGATCTCGTCACCGATCTGCCTGCTTCCGAACGTCGTAATCGACGCGGTATGGGGTATGATCGATACGGCTGCCAAATTACCCGCCAGACCGGCGATTGTCAAGCTAATTCCATCCAGCGCAATGGACCCTTTCTCGATGACGAAGGGCGTCAGATCGTCCGGTATTTCCACCTCGTACCACAGGCTGTTGCCCTGTTCTTCCCGCGCCACGATGCGCCCCACGCCATCCACGTGGCCCTGCACCAGGTGGCCGTCAATACGGTCCGACAGGCGCATCGGCCGCTCCAGGTTCACCCTGTGCCCGACCTGCAGATTCCCAAAGGTCGTCCGGGAAACCGTCTCGGGTACGATCTCCACGGAAAACGCCTCGTCGCCGTAATCCACAATGGTCAGGCAGACTCCGTTGACTGCGACGCTGGCGCCCTGCGCCAGGTCCGGCGCCAAGGACGGCGCCTCCACCGTCAGTTTCAAGCCGTCCCGGCCGCCGTCGAGGGCCTGGATCATACCCGTGGTTTCAACGATTCCCGTGAACATGTATGCTACTCCTCGTATCCTGCGCTCTGCCCGGTGACTTGCCCATGACCTCTTCAGCCCTACGCCGGCGCGCCCATGATTTCTTCAGCCGTACACCGGCATTTCCTCAATCTCTTCAGGGGTATAACGGCGTTCCCGTGATGAGAAAATCGCCGCCCAACCGTTCCACCTGCGGATCGTTCAGGTCGATCGCCTTCGAGAGATCGTCCAGTTGCAGGCCGGCGATCGAGGGGATCCCCGCGCCCAGGATGCGCGGCGCGACGAAACAGGCGATCTGGTCTACGGCCTTTTCCCGAAGGAATGAAGCGGCCACGCGGCTTCCGCCTTCCACCATTAGGGTCACGATCCCCGACCTGCCAAGTGCCGATTTGAGCGGATCCACCGGGACAGATCCGTCCCCGCCTTCCATTACGAGCACTTCGGCGCCCACCCCTTTCAGCGCGTCGATCCGATCTGTGGGCGCCGCTTCCGTAACGCAAACGGTCGCCGGCGCATCGCCATTCAATATACGCGCGTCCAGCGGAGTCCGTGCCCGGCTGTCGAGCACGATGCGACGGGGCTGTCGGCCGTCCACGTGCCGAACCGTGAGCCGCGGGTCGTCCGCCAGCACGGTGTCGATGCCCACGAGCACGGCGTCCGCCCGGCTGCGCATCAGGTGTACCCGTTTTCTGGCGGCCTCCCTGGTGATCCACTGCGATTGGCCGTTCCGCGTGGCGATGCGGCCGTCCAGCGTCTGAGCCAGCTTGAGCAGCACGAAGGGCCGGCCGGTTGTCCGATGATGCACATAGGCCGCGTTCAGTTCCCGCGCTTCCGCCTCCAGGAGGCCCGTCTCCACTGCGATCCCCGCGGCGCGCAACCTTTCAATCCCCTTGCTGGAAACGCGTGGGTCCGGATCGGTCATGGCGACGTGGACGCGGACGATGCCCGATGCGATGATCGCGTCCGTGCACGGAGGCGTACTGCCCTGGTGGCAGCAGGGTTCCAGGGTAACGTACAATTCGGCCCCTCGACCGCGGTCTCCGGCTTCGCGCAGGGCCTGGGGCTCCGCGTGCTGTCCTCCGTATTCCCCGTAGTATCCCCGGCCCAGAACGATGCCGTCGCGGACGACCAGAGATCCCACCATGGGATTGGGACTGGCCCGGCCAATTCCCTGCTCCGCAAGGTCCAGCGCCTGGCGCATGAATAACGCGTCATTTTCCGATTTCGTCATGGCGTAAGCTAGGGTTTCCGCGAAGAGGGTGTCAAGGCCTTTTGCCCTTGACAACAGGGGATTCGCCCCCTAGTTTGCGCCAGATTATATGGGGCGTACCGAACACCGCAGGCGCGTACCGAACCGCAGAAAGGAGACCGGGCATGGCCACCCTGCCGGAGGCCGAATTCATCTGGTTCAATGGAAAACTCGTACCGTGGCAGGACGCGAAGATCCACGTGCTTTCCCACGTGGTCCATTACGGTTCGAGTTTTTTCGAGGGCATGCGCTGCTACGAGACGAAGCGGGGGCCCGCGGTGTTCCGGCTGGACGAACACGTGGACAGGCTGTTCGACTCCTGCAAGATCTACCGGGTTGAGATCCCCTATTCCCGGGACGAAATCCGGGACGCCGTCCTCGAGACCATCCGGTCCAACAAGCTGGGTTCCTGTTACGTTCGGCCCGTGGTGTACCGCGGCTATGGCCTGCTCAGCGTCGACCCTCTGGGCTGCCCCGTGGAAGTCGCCATCGGGACGTGGAACTGGGGCGCCTATCTCGGCGCCGACGTCCTGGAGAACGGCGTGGACGTATGTATCTCATCCTGGAGCCGTCCCGCGCCGAACACCCATCCTGCCCTGTCCAAGGCCGGGGGTAACTACCTGAACTCCCAGCTGATCCGCATGGAGGCCATCGAGAACGGGTATAGCGAGGGCATCGCCCTGAACACCAACGGCCTGATCAGTGAAGGCAGCGGCGAGAACATCTTCGTCGTGAAAGACGGCCGGGTCATCACGAACAGCCTGGCGGCCTCGGTCCTGGGCGGCATCACGCGCAACTCCGTCATGACGCTCGCACAGGACGCCGGGTTTGAGATCGTCGAACAGGATATCCCCCGGGAGATGCTCTACATCGCCGACGAAGTGTTCTTCGTGGGCAGCGCCGTGGAAGTGACGCCGGTCCGGTCCATCGACCGCATAGACGTCGGCGACGGTTCCCGCGGCCCGGTCACGAAGGAGATCCAGGACCGGTTCTTCGCGGTTACCACCGGCGACGGCGAGGATACCCATGGCTGGTTGGCGTATGTGTGACCTTCGACTACCCCACCCACACCGGGTGATCCGCGCCAAGGTGTTCGTATCCATCCGTCAGCATGCGCGGGTTGCTTCCGTCGGCATTGACCAGCCAGATGCCGCTCGGTGAACCCACCTTGGCACGGCAGAAGGCAAACAGGGCGCCGTCCGGCGACCACGCAGAACGGAAATTCCAGACGCGGGGTTCGTAAGGAATGAAGTCCGATTCCGCGCCCGTGAAGGGATCGAGCAGGCAGATGGCGGTACCGCCGCGGGCGTCTTCCGGGCAGTAGTCCCGGTTGAAGTGGTCGGTGTCCGGCCTTTGCGCCTGGTACGGCCAGGCCGTGCGGGAACCGGGCTCGGCCCGGGTATAGGTGACCCTGCTCCCGTCCGGGGTCCACTGGGCGATGTTCGAACCGCCGCCCCGGGAGTCCGGGTCTCCATAGGACGTGGCGAACCACTGGCGCTGTCCCGTCGTGACCTTACGGTGCGGCGCACCGTTGAGGCCGCCCGGACTGCCGAGGCACAGATCGGCCCAGTCGTGCCCCGGATCATCGGGATAGTGGCAGTCCTGATAGACCAGCCACTCGCCGTCCGGCGACCACATGGGCCCGAAGTACAGGTGGCCCGGCGCCGACGCGACTTCCACCCGGTTGCCCCCGTCCAGATCCGATACGAAAATGCAGTAGCTGTCCCGGCCGTCCAGCATGGTCGCATGGTACGCGAACCTGCGGCCGTCCGGACTGATCTGGACGCAGTACACGAACCCTTCCTCCGCGCCCGTGATCTCCCGCGGGTCGGAACCATCAACGTCCATAGTCCAGATACGCTGTTTCCCGTCGATGATGGGATTCATCACGAGACGATCCTCGCCCGGCAGGATATGGGTGCACCCCATGAACGGCGCGGGCCGGTTCTTGAGGGCAATCTCCTCCAGCAGACGGTCTTCTTCCAGGTCGTATATCCAGAGATGGACCCGCACGTTGCCTTCCCAGGCCTTGCCGGGTTCGTAGCTGGACACGATCACCCTGCGCCGGTCTTCGAACAGGGGGCCCCAGCTCCAACTGGCCATGCCCGGCACATCCGGACTCGGATACCAGACCCGCGCGCCAACTGGGCTTGCGGCGCCATCCTGGCCAACTGGGCTTGCGGCGTCCTCCAGGCCAACTGGGCTCGTGGCGTCATCCAGATCGGCCACGCCCAGCCGCCCGTGGGAGTTGAAAAGCAACCTTGGACACGTGTTTTTCATGATGATTTCCGCCGTTACGCCGGGCACCGGGTTCTCCGCTACCCTAGTGGCTAGGGCGTCGTCCATAGGATCCCGGCGTGTAGACCGACGTCGGGGGTGTTCTGGTACTGGCTTAGGTTCTCGGTCAGGCCCATATCGAGCGACACGGACTCCGACAGGGCGTACCGCACCCCGGCGGTCGCCTCGATGGCCGTGCGGTTCAAGGGACCGAGCTTGCTGCTAGGAAAGGGACCGATGTTGACCAGCGTCTGGACCAGCGCAGCCAGCCGGCCCGTGGTCCGGTATTCGAAAGCCAGCAACAGCGTCGAGATGGAACGCAGAGGGAATCCCTCGCCCAGGGTAGGCTTCCCCAGCCTGCTATGGGCCAGGTTGGCATGAAAGACCATATCCTGCTCCGGCCGCCAGGTCGCGAACAGCGCCACCTGGAAATCCGTTCCCCCGCTGCCGGTCAGCGTCTCCAGGTTGCCCGTGGGCAGCTTCACGGCGCCGGCAAGGGACAGGGTGAGTTCCCCGCCGTCTCGGCTTAGCGGCGTCTTCATCCGCAACACGAGGTCACCCGGCCGGAAATCGGCGGACTCCACGCTTCTGATCCAGAAACGGCGGTCCCGTACGACGAATACGCCATAGTCGTTCCTGGGCGTCCACTCCCTGCCCCCGTTGGACAGGTTGAACATGCGGTGGAACCCCTCCACCGCGCCGTCCAGAAAGCCGCCGCCGTGCTTGAGGAACGGCATGGTCGCGCCAATCTGCACCCGCGAAACGATCCGCCAGTCCAGGTCCACCGACACGCGCAGGGTTTCCGAATCGACGAACAGCCGGTATTCGTTTGCCGGCGCGGCCCGGTAATAGTCATCGGCGATCAGGGTATCGCCCACGGGAAGGGTGCTCGCGTAGGTATTGGCGTAGTCGAACCGAACGGCCCAACGGGCCGACCGCCGCGGTACCAGGTCTCCCGCATCGGGACGGAGCCCGAGGAACAACATTCTTACCGGGAACTGGTCCCGCTGCATGAAGGGACCGGTGGCAGGGGACTGGGAGAATACGGGAAAGGCGATGGTTAACAGGCTGCAGGCAACCGCCCGGCGCAGCAAGCGAGCCGCGCCCGGAAAGCGAGCCGCCCTTGGCAAGCGAGCCGCGCCCGGTAAGCGAGCCGCCCTTGGTAAGCGAGCCGCCCTTGGTAAGCGAGCCGCGCCCGGAAAGCGCGTTTCAACCCGGATACGGTGCGATGTATATTCCGTCATTCCACGCTCCAGTCCAGGTCACGCGCCGGGATCTCAACCCAGGTAGGCCAGCGTCTGGCCCGCGATCACCTGGACGCCCGGGTTTATGGAGACATGGGTCACGGTACCTGCGACGTCGGCCGTGACCTGCATTTCCATTTTCATGGCTTCCAGGACCACGATGACGTCCCCTTCCTCTACGGTCTGCCCGGGGGCGACCGCCACCTTGAGCACTTTGCCGGGGATCGGCGCGATGACCGGCGTGGTCCCGGCCCGTTCCGCCGCCTCCGAGGCGGCCTCGGACGTATCGGGCTGCAGGTCGACTTCATAGGCCTTGCCGTTCACGATCGCCGTTTTGCCCTCGATGCGCAGCGCGTAACTTCTGCCGTTGACGGTCACCTGGTATCCACGGGGACCGTCCGTTCCAGGCAGTGCGTCCTCCGGCGGTACCTCATGGTCCTTCGCAACCTTCTTGCGGACGCCGATGAATCCCTCGCCCTTCAGGAAAGCCACCCCCCGGTCGCCGCACGCGGCGACGATGAAGATGTTCTCGTCCGTATCCTCGATCCCGGCTTCCTTCAGCACGCTTCGCGCCGCTTCGACGCCCTTCTTCGGATCGGTATCGTTCAGTTCCAGCACAGGCCGCCGGTTGGGCGGCAGGCCGAGTTGCTCCGAGGCGATGTTCACGACCACCGGGTCCGGGGGCACGGGCGTCTTGCCGAAATAGCCCAGCACCATGCGTCCGTAGTCTTCGGCGATCTTCTTCCAGGGGCCCATCATCACGTTGTTGAAAGCCTGCTGGAAGTAGAACTGGGAAACCGGGGTGACCGACGTGCCGTACCCGCCCTTCTCTACGACCTCGCTCATGGCCTTGATGATGGCGGGATAGCGGTCCATGATGCCATTGTCCCGGAGCATCTGCGTATTGGCGGTCAGGGCGCCGCCCGGCATGGGGCTCCAGGGGAGCAGGGGTTCGACGGCCACGGCCTCGGGGGGAAGGAAATAGTCTTCCATGCACTCCTTCAGGACCTCCGCCGCTTCCCGCACACCGTCGGGATCGATGTCCAGGTCGTAGTTCGTGCCGCGCAGCGCGTGCCACATGACGAGGATGTCCGGCTGCGAGGTGCCGCCCGAAACCGGTGCGAAGGCGAGGTCGATGGCATCGGCGCCGGCGTCGAGCGCCGCCTGGTACGCGGCGACGGCGATGCCGGACGTGTCGTGGGTATGATAGTGGATCCAGGTACCCTCGGGCAGCAGCTTCCGGGCGGCCTTGACGGATTCGTAGGCCTTGGAAGGCACGGCCGTGCCCGAAGCGTCCTTGAAACACACCGAGTCGAAGGGAATGCCGGCGTCGAGGATCTTCCTGAAGGTCTCCGTGTAGAACGCCGCGTCGTGAGCGCCCGAACATCCCGGCGGGAGTTCCATGACGGTGACGCACACCTGGTGCTTGAGGCCGGCCTCCGTGATGCACCGTCCGCTGTGCACGAGGTTCTCCACGTCGTTCAGGGCGTCGAAGTTCCGGATGGTCGTCATGCCGTGTTTTTTGAACAGTTCGGCGTGCAGACGAATGATGTCGCTGGGCTGCGAATCCAGTCCGACCACGTTAACGCCCCGGGACAGGGTCTGCAGGTTGGCGTCCGGACCCACGGCCTCCCGGATGGCGTCCATCCGTTCGAATGCGTCTTCGTTGCAATAGAAATAAGGCGACTGGAACAAGGCGCCGCCGCCGGCTTCGAAGTAATCGATCCCCGCGTTACGCGCCGCTTCCACGGCGGGCATGAAGTCCCGGGTAAATACGCGCGCGCCGTAAACGGACTGGAATCCGTCCCGGAACGTGGTGCACATGAAATTGACTTTCTTTTTCACTTTAGTTCCTTACGGTTTGGGGGAATAGATGCTTTCTCAGATCCTGTGCCACCTCTATCTACATAATATCTACATTGTGTCTACGTGCCCGTGGTACCGGTTTTTTTGCTTCTACGTGCCCATGATACCGGTTTTTGTTGTATCGACGTGTCCTTGGTATGGGTTTTTTGCTTCAACGTGCCCGTGGTACCGGTTTTTTGCGCCGTGCTTATACGCCTACCAGCACCGACCATAGTATGCCCGCGGCGATCGCGGAGCCAAGAACGCCAGCCACGTTGGGCCCCATGGCGTGAAACAACAGGAAATTCCGCGGGTCTTCGCGGTGCGCTTCCACCTGGGCCACCCTCGCCGCCATGGGCACTGCGGATACGCCCGCGGCGCCGATCAGCGGGTTGATCTTGTCTTTGACAAACAGGTTCATGAACTTGGCGAAGAGCACGCCGCCGCTCGTCGCGATGCAAAAGGAGACCACGCCCAGCGCGAAAATGAAGAGCGATTCCAACGAGAGAAAGGCCTCAGCCTGCGTGCTCGCGCCGACCGAGAAACCCAGCAGGATGGTGACGATGTCGATCATCGACGTGCGGGCCGTGTTGGCCAGCCGTTCCGTCACGCCGCATTCCTTGAGCAGGTTGCCGAAGAAGAGCATGCCCACCAGGACCACCGAGTCCGGCGCGATCATCGCGGCAATGATAAAGGCGACGATGGGGAAGATGATCTTCTCCCGCTGCGAGACCGTCCGGGGCGACGCCATGCGGATGAGCCGTTCCTCCCGCGTGGTAAAAAGCCGCATGATGGGCGGCTGGATGATGGGGACCAGGGCCATGTAGGAATAGGATGCGATGGCGATCATGGACAGCAGGTGGGGCGCCAGTTTCGAAGACAGGAAAATGGCCGTGGGACCATCCGCTCCGCCAATGATCGCGATGGCGCCCGATTCAGCCGGAGTGAATCCGACGGCCATGGCGCCCAGCAGGGTCAGGAAAATGCCGATCTGGGCGGCGGCGCCCAGGAGGACGAGCCGCGGGTTGGACAACATGGCCGAGAAATCGGTCATGGCCCCGATGCCCAGGAAGATCAGGGGCGGAAAGATGCCTTCCCTGACGCCGAAATAGATGTAGTAAAGTACGCTTCCTTCGTCGTAAACCCCGTGGCCGTCCCCTTCCATCATCGGGATGTTGCCCAGCATGATTCCGAAACCGATGGGAACCAGGAGCAGCGGTTCGTACCGGCGGACGATCGCGAGCACGATCATGACCATGCCGATCAGGATCATCACGCCGTGTCCCCACGTCGCCGAGGCCAGGCCGGAAGCCGACAGAAAGTCATACAGTATCGTCATTTAATCTGCCCGCATGGCCTGATTACCGGTTGTTGTTTTTTTCGTCGAGTGCGAATCCGACCGCCGCGGCCACGGCTTCGTCGTCGTGCGGGGATTCCGAATCGGTGGGGTTGTGCGGCCCTTCAGGGAGAATACCCCCGACTGAGGCCATGACTTTCGGCAGCATGGCAATGCAGAAGCTGATCGTGGCGAGGGCCAGGAACACGATGAACATGCCGGTGAAGGCGATTTCGAGACCCTGGCCGTCCACGATGCGTTGCCAGCCGATATACAGGGGAGTGGACATTAGCCCTTTGACAGAATCCGCAGTGACATTAGATATTATCGATTGGATCAAATAAAGGGCGGAACGCGCTCCGGGCAAGGGATTTATGGGGTGACTGCCGCCGCGTGAAAAGGTAGTTTCCCGTTGCCCCTTCAAAGTCAGACACCCGGGAATCCGATATGAGCACCGACACCAGGAACCTCACGTATGCACTGGCCCCGGACCGGGTATGGGACGGCGTTTCGGACGAGCCGCGCGCCGGGGTGGCCGTCGTGGTGAAAGACCGCCACATCGACGCGGTCCTTCCGGTTGCGGAAATCCCTGCCGACATGGAGACCGCGATCCTGCCGGACTGCACGCTCCTGCCCGGCCTGATGGACGCCCACGTCCACTACAGTTCCGTCATGGGACCGGCGTTCCTGGCCGCGGGGGTAACCACGGTCCGCGACGTGGGAAACGACCTGGCGTGGATCCTGGGCGAGCGCGAGCGCCACGCCAATGACCTTTCGGCCGGCCCCGCCATCCTGTGCTGCGGCCATCTGCTCGACGGACCGCGGGTCTACTGGCCCCAGATGGGCCGAGCTCACGCAAAACCCGGTGAGATCGCCGAATCGGTCCGTCGGCACGCCGAAGCCGGAGTGGACCAGATCAAGCTGTACGCGGGCGTGGAACCGAAATTGCTGAAGGCGGCTGTTGACGCAGCCCATGAATCGGGTAAATTCGTGGTGGCCCATCTGCAGGCTACAACCGCGGAGGATGCCGTGCGGTTCGGGCTGGATGAATTCGAGCACCAGGCCGGCTGCGGCGTAGCCTGGCGCGCGGCCTCCGAGATGGAAGACGATCTCATGATCGATCTGCTCCTGGAGCGTGACGTAATCATCGACCCTACCCTGGTGGTCTGGGACCGGCTCGGCCGCATCCTGGACCGGCCGTTCCACCACGACGACCGGAAGTCCTGGGTCCACCCCCGCCATCTGGATATATGGCAGCGGTACCTCAGCCGTTTCGGACCGCCGGAGCACCGGTGGAGATATCAGGGCGCCATGACGCACCTGAAGCGGTTCCTGCGCAGGGCGCATCAACGGGGCGTGACCATCGCGCTGGGCACAGATACGCCCTTTCCCCACCTCGTCCCCGGGATGAGCGTGCATGACGAACTCGCCATGTACACGGACGCCGGCATTCCGGCCGTGGACGCGCTCCGGTCCGCCACTGCCGTAAACGCCCGGGTGCTGGGCATCGACGACCGGACCGGGACGATCCGGCCGGGGCTGCGGGCCGATCTCGTCGCAGTACGGGGGAATCCCCTCGAACGGATCGAAGACATCGAAAACGTACACTGCACCGTGCGAGAAGGACGGCGTTTCGAACCGTCCGGACTGATGGAGGTCCATAGGTCGACCTACGACAGGGAACCCGACGGCGCGGTCACGCGGGATCTGCAGGATTACGTCGACGGAAAACTGTTGAATCGGCCGGCCTCATGAAACGCATGATCAAGGACCTCCTGTTCTGCCTGATGATATCCGCCTTCACGGCGGCCATCCCCGCGGCAGGCGCAAGTACGCTGCTGGCGATGACCGGGATCATCGAGGACGACAGTGCGCTGATCTGGATTTTCGTGGTCCTCGCGATACCTGTTTTCATTTTTACCTACATGCGCGTCACAAGGAATTCGCGCGGTTGAGCGCGGCTGAATACGGCTGAGCAAGCAGGTAATGGACACTGAGCGACCGGATGCGGCTGAGCAAGCAGGTAACGGACACTGAGCGACCGGACGCGGCTGAGCAAGCAGGTAACGGACACTGAGCGGCCTGGCTCTTGTGATCGCGGGCGGGCGCGACGGTGGCGATTGAAAACGGATCAGCTCTCAACCCCAGGGAGGACGGCAACATGACACAAAATGCGCAAGCGGCGACGCTGGGCGGAGGTTGCTTCTGGTGTCTCGAAGCGATCTATCAGCAGGTCAAGGGCGTCACGGTCGTGGTGTCCGGTTATGCCGGGGGAAGCGTTGACAACCCGGATTACAAGTCCGTTTGCACCGGTGCCACGGGGCATGCCGAGGTCGTTCGGATCACCTTCGATCCGGGCGCAATCAACTACGCGGATCTCCTGCATATCTTCTGGCGCATTCATGACCCGACTACTCGCGACCGCCAGGGCGGGGACGTCGGTACGCAATACCGTTCGATCATCCTGTACCACGACGAGGAACAGAAACGCACGGCCGAATACTCGAAGACGGAGGCCGACGCGTCGGACCTGTGGAGCGCGGCGATCGTCACCGAGATCGAACCGCTCACGACGTTCTTCGAAGCCGAAGCGTACCATCACGACTATTACCGCAATAATCCACGGCAACCCTACTGTTTCATGGTCATCGACCCGAAAGTGGACAAGTTCAGAAAGTCCTTCCAGCACATGATTTCTTGATCGCAGCAGTGCGATTCGCCGTCTCGAGATCCGCGGAAGTGTGACGCGCAGTCATGCGGTCCGCAGTTGAAGGAGTAACGATCCTTGCGCGTGGGCATCCTCTCGCTGATCCACGAATCCAATACCTTCAGCAATACGCTGACGACCCTGGACCTGTTCCGGCGGGACGGGATCCTCACGGGCGAAGCCGTTGCCGACCATTTCAGGGGCGGATTCCACGAGATCAGCGGATTCCTGGAGGGCCTGGACGACGCCCGCATCGGCGCCGTACCGCTCTTCTACGCATCCACGCCCCCTTCCGGCCGGATTACGCGGGGCGCCTGCGACGCGCTGATCGAGATGATGTTCGAACAACTCGCGGGCGCGGGGCCGCTCGACGGGCTGCTCGTCGCTCCCCACGGCGCCAATGCCGGAGAGGGAGCGGACTACCACGACCTGGACGGCTACTGGCTTACGCGGCTGCGCAGGGAAATCGGACCGGACCTTCCGGTCATCTGCACCATCGATCCCCACGCCAATCTCTCAAGCCGCATGATCTCGGCTTGCAACGCCACCATCGCCTACCGCACCAACCCGCACCTGGACCAGAAGCAGCGGGGTCGGGAGGCCGCGTCGCTCATGGCCCGGACCCTTTCGGGTGAATTGCGTCCCGTGCAGGCGGCATCCTTCCCGGCCGTGGCCATCGGCATCGAGCGCCAGGACACGTCCTCGCCGCCCTGCCTGCCCCTCTACGAACAGGCAGATGCGTGGCTGAGGGAGGAGAGCGTCCTTTCCAACAGCATCGTCCTCGGGTTTCCCTATGCGGACGTGCCGGAAATGGGCTCGGCCATTGTCGCCGTGACCGACGGCGATGCCGGACTGGCCCAACACATCGCCGACGACCTCGCCGGATACCTGGTCGCCCATCGTGAAGAATTCGTCGGGGAGTTCGTTTCCATCTCCGACGCGGTCAACATCGCGCTGGGCAGCGAGGGACTCGTGTGCCTCCTCGACATGGGCGACAACGTGGGCGGCGGCTCGGCCGCGGACGGCACGCTCATCGCCCATGAACTGCTGGGCCGCGGCGACGCGCGGACCTTCCTCTGCCTGTACGACCCCGGGTCCGTCGAACAGGCCGTTTCCGCGGGCGTCGGAGCGCGGCTTACACTGGAAATGGGGGGCAAGACGGACGACCGGCACGGTCCGCCCATCCGGGCCGAGGTGCGGGTACGTGGCATCCACGAGGGACGCTTCACCGAATCCGCCGTGCGCCACGGCGGCAGGACGGCCTTCGACATGGGCCGGACGGCGGTCGTGAGCACGGACAGCGGACTGACGGTCAGCCTGACGACGCTGCGGACGGTCCCGGTGAGCCTGGGCATGATGACCAGCATCGGCCTGGACCCGGCTGATTTCCAGGTGCTCATCGCCAAGGGCGTACACGCGCCCACGGCGGCCTACGCCCCGGTGAGCAAGCGCCTGATACGGGTGGACACGCCCGGCGCCACGACGGCGGACATGCGGCGGTTCGAGTACCGGTACCGACGGCGGCCGCTCTATCCTTTCGAAGAATGAACAGGCAGCGCACGGAAGACTGAACAGACAAGGCATGAGCGTATGCCCGGACCGGATCCTCCGGGTTCTCGCATAACCGCTCCCTTATCCGGCTTTCGCACGGATGCTCGAAGAGTCCGTATACCTTGACAGTAAACCGCCCGGTGATTATGGTTTTACGGAATGCGCGGCAACCCGGATGGTCAGGTGGCTGCCCGCTGTGATTTCGGCAAACGTATACGTGCAGTGACGTACAAGTGACTGAATGGACGGGCAGTGACGGGCAGCGATGGGCAGTGACGTACAAGGAGAGACCGAAGGAGAGACCGGATGGATGATCTGAACGTAAAACTCGATCAACTGGAACGGGATGGTTTCGTGTTGATCAAAGGCGCCCTGTCTCCGGTAGAAACCGAGGAAGTACGTTCGCGGATCTTCCACGCCAGGGAACAGGGGTGGGAAGAAGGCCTGAACGCGGTGGGCAACATGTGGTTCGACACCCTGCTGGACCGGGAACCCGGGATCTTCGGTCCGCTCGTGGGCCATCCGAGCGTGGCGCCGCTGCTCTACGCCATGATGGGCAAGCAGTGCCAGCTCCGCAGTTTCCGCGCTCACATCAACCCCGGCGCCTATACCCAGGAATGGCACATGGATTTCTACGGCTACTGGAACGAGAAGCGGGAAACGGAAAAACGAAGGCTGGCCGTGCAGCCCAGCAGCGTGAACACGACCTTCTACTTCCAGGACAACCTCCCGGGCCAGGGCCATCTGAGGTTCGTCAAAAACGGCCACCTCTCCGAGCCGCCTCACCTGTATCCCCGGATCGAGCATGAAGCATTCGAAATGTGGTGCTACGCGCAGGAACACGTCGTGCTGCACCCCATGGCGGGCGACGCGGTCGTCTTCCTCAGCCACATCCCCCATCAGGGCGCCAAGGAAGATGACGACATGGAACGGTGCAACGTGGTCTGCCATTTCCAGACCTGCCCGATGTACGAAGGCGTATGGTACGTCTCCAGTCCCCGTCCCTTCAAGGGGTCCTTCCCCTTTCACAAGACGGTGCCTGCGGGGATGGACTAGCCCTGCGATACACCCGTTGCGAACGGGCGGTTGTTCACTGTATCCCGATGTTTCCAACCTTCGCGACGAAATCCGTTGACACGATAAAAACCGTCCTTTAAAATACGTTCCTGTGTTGTTAAGTTAAATTAATGCATAGGGATAGCGTTCATTAACTATCGTCGGTCCGGTTTCCGGGAGGAGGCCTTCATGACCACCACCAAGAAGGAACTGGTGGAACAGATCAGCAAGCGCCTGGGGCTCAAGAAAGAACAGGTATTCCCTGTTGTCGACCAGACGTTCGCGGCCATGCGGGATTCACTGATCCAGGGCGATCGCATCGAAATCAGGGGATTCGGTGTTTTCGAAGTCAAGGACACGAAGGCCCGCACTTCTGCGCGCAATCCCCGCACGAGTGATATCGTTTACGTCCCGGCCGGAAAAAAGACCCGTTTCAAACCCGGAAAACTGTTGAAAGAAGCCCTTCGGGTCCCTCTCGATGACTGAAAACAAGGCGGACTTCATACCTCCCGCCGTCCTCTCGAAACTCACCGCATTCGTCCGTCCGCATCTGTTACGATGGATCATGTGTCTGTGTCCTATCCTGGCCGCCGTGCTGGACACGGCCGCACAGCAGGACACGGCGACCGTACAGGATTCGACCGCCTTGCAGGACACGACCGTCGAAACGGCCCTGCATCAGATCCCCGCGATATCGCTGGAAGAAGCCGTAACATTCTACGAATCCGGCCAGAGCGACCGGGCACGTGAGGCCTTCCTGCGTATTCTCGATGACCGGCCTGAAGAGCCGGTAGTCCTCTACCATATGGGACGGCTGGAGACGGACCTGGAAGCGGC
>Ga0209021_1001693_pt1 | contig 21141 bp, 19 predicted proteins | sample PinacodermFT_FD_187299 | JGI IMG/M metagenome (GOLD analysis project Ga0209021, IMG submission 187299) | Host-associated microbial community of the marine sponge Aplysina aerophoba from Gulf of Piran - sponge pinacoderm, lysed by freeze-thaw... | ecosystem: Host-associated > Porifera > Sponge >... | reverse complement strand
TGGCCCGGTGGAGTTGCACATCTGGATGACGGCCAAGGACGGCCAGGCCGAACAACTCGAGACGACGTTCGAAGAGGTGTTCTATCCAGCTGTCAGCAGCATGCCCGGCTTCAGGAGCGCACTCTTGATGCGCAAGCCGGCGACCTCCGAATTCACGCTGCGACTCAGCTTTGACACCGAGGAGCAGCGCATGGAGTGGGTCGCCTCGGACAAGCACCAGCAGGCTTGGCCGGCTCTGTCGGCACATTCACAGCAAACGCGCCACGACGGCTTTGCGGTCGTGCATCCGAGATAGGCCTGTGTGACGCCCGTCAACGTTTCGCCCGCTTGGCGGCCCGGCGCGGGTTGGCCTTGCCGGGCTCGGTGGCCTCGAGGAACCCATTCAGGATGCCGTTCATGAACCGCGTGGACGCGTCGCCATCGTAGCGCTTGCCGATTTCAAGGGTTTCGTTGATGACGATCGCCGGGGGTGTCTCGCCCCTGCGCAGCTCTGCCAGAGCCAGTCGCAGCAGGTGTCTCACCACCGGTTCGATGCGCTTCGGCTCCCAGCGATCGGCGCTGTGCTGCGCGATGATCGCATCCAGCTCCGCGGAGTTGCTCGCCGCATCGCGAAACAGCCGCTCGGCGAAGGCATCCACCGGCAGAGCGTCCTCGGACGCCAAACGTTCGAAGAAATCTGCGACAACCTGGTCCGGGTCTGCGCCTCCGGCGTCCCACTGGTAGATCATTTGCAAGGCGCACTCGCGAGATCGGCGACGGGAGAGCATAGCGGAATCACGGGACCGTAGCGGTCACTTGGCGCGGATCTGGCGCAGCAGGTTGGCCATTTCGATGGCCGAAGCTGCCGCTTGGAAGCCAGCGTTGCCGCTCTTCGCCCCGGACCGGTCGATCGCCTGCTCTACAGTCTCGCAGGTCAGCACGCCGAAAATGGTCGGCACGCCGGTATCGGGCCCGATCCGCGCGATTTCGCCGGCCGCCCCGGAGGCCACGTGGTCGTAGTGCGCCGTCTCGCCGCGGATCACGGCGCCCAAGCAGATCAAGGCGTCGAAGTCGCTCCTCTTCGCTAAGGCTCGCGCGGCGGTTGCCAACTCCAGCGAGCCGGGCACGCGGGCCACGAAGACTTGATCCGGATCGCCGCCGTGGCGGGCGATCGCATCCAGCGCCCCTTCCAGCAGCCGATCCGTTATGAAGCTGTTGAAGCGCGACACGATGCAGCCCAGACGCAGCTGTGCTGCGTCGAGCCCGCCCTCTAGCTCTGTGAATCCGTGGCGCGGCATTGCAGGCGCGATTTCATCGTAGCCAATCCGGCCGCCTAGCGCGTCCGCCGCGACCGGCTCAGCGGCGCAGAGCTTCCGGAACCCTAGTGCGATCGTGCTGCTCGAATCGAAGCGTCCACTCCAAGGGCACGTCCGTCGGCAGGTAGCAGACCTTGTCGTCGCAAGCTTGGTAGCGCAGGCTCCCCTTTAGCTTCAGCGCACCGTCTTGGAGCAGGTCGCCGAGTTGGTTCGGCTGGCCGATCATGACGTCGCGCACAAGCCGGAACGAGCCCTCGTAGACTGGCACCCGCTCATCGATTGCCGGAAGGTGCAAGGTCTGTGCCTGCGGAAACTCGGCCTCGTAGTGGGTCAGTCCAGAGTCCTCGTCCATGCTCCAGGCGATGGGAATGTAGCCTTCCACCTCGGGCGCGTAGACATGCATCTTGTCATTGAGGTCGATGTCCAGCACCAAGGCGAATCGATTGCCGCCGCGTACGCTCTCGTCGCTGGCCCACGCGGTCACCTTCAGGTGTGACGTCCGCGCCTGGGTCCGCGCACCCCCGGCGTCGGAACCGAGCTGGCGGACCAGTACACGGCCGGCTGTGAACCGATCCCTGTAGCTCGTCTCGTGAAACTTCTCTGCCACTTTCCGATCAGGCCCTAGCAGGAATTCGACGGGATGCGGGATGCCGTAGAACTGGTGGCTCTCTGGCACGTCTTCGTTCAGCACGCCGAAGGCGCGAATGATCTGCGAGTCAGGGTCGGAGAGCAGTGGGAATCCGATCCCGGCGCGCTGCGCGAATGCGCCCAATGCCTCGCGCTTGTCATTGCTGACGGCGGCGATGTTGACACCGCGCTCCTCAAACGCTTCGCGCTTGCGTTCCAGCTGCACGAGCTGGCCCTTGCAGAACGGTCACCAGTCCGCCGAGCGGAAAAACAGCAGCAGCAGCCCCCGCTCGCCCGCCAGGCTGTCGAAGTCCCGCACTTGCCCCGACTGGTCGACGGTTTCGAAGGCCGGCACGGTCTCGCCGACGTCCGGCCCGGCGGCGAAAGCAGAACCCACCGCAGACATAAGCATCAAGGCCGCCGCGAGACTGGCCAGCCAGCCGAGGCGGCACGATCTAGGTTGGCACATGGACCTAGTGTAAGCCAGGTGGCTCCTTCGCTTCACTCACCTGCCGGGGTCCAACCGTTCCAAACATAGTGAGCGACGGGGTGTTCCGCGAGGTTTACTAGGTATTTTGTGCGGCCAGCCCGGGCGTGACGGACCGAGACCGAACGGATGCTTTTCTTGGCAGTTATTCAAGCACTTTGACGTGCGTGTCGGTTTGGACGAGATCGACGGGTCCACTCTGCCAGTCCCTTTCGTCGAGACAATCGATCAGAACGCAGTCGCTGCGGGCTCAGCACCCTCGGTAACCCGCCCTTGAAAAAGTCCCAGGCGCGGGCAGCCCTGCGTGATAGGTTGGCCAGCTTATTCGATGCCGGCTCCTTCAAGATCCGCATTTGTTTCGTCTGATCTGGCGAACCGGGCCGCGCGCGTCTTCACCATGTCGTCGATCTCGGCCATGGCCCGGCGGGTCTGCTCGTTGGGCACCTTGAGTTCGAGGGGCAAGGCCTGATCGACGGCAATGCGATGGAACAGCGACCGCACAGCGTCCGTGGCCGTCAAACCCTGTGCCGCGAGCGCCGACGTGGCCTTCCTCTTCGTCTCGGCGTCAATCCGGACATGTACCCTCGAAGTCTGCGTCTTCATCCGAGCCTTCTGTATCGCAACTGCGATCTGTTGTGTCATGCTGATGCAACCCAGTCCGAGCGATGGGGTCAGCCCGGCCGAGCTAGCCGTTGACCCACTACTTGAAGGCGGGTCATGAGCGCGAAACCGATCGGCATCGTGGCCGTGGACGTTGCCCTAGGGGCTGCAGCCAACACGGTGGGGCGGATGATGCGGGTGGAACTGAACGTGGATGTCACCTACCTGCGCGATCTGGCGAACCGAGTTTGAACCCCGGACCGCCGCCACGCACGGCTGGATGGATTGATCGAGGGGCAATCCGCGTCGCCAAGAGCGCTTGGAAACTAGACAATAGAGGGTTTGCCCCATGCAATACCTCCCTTTCAGCCTCGCGCCCTTTCGACAAACTTGCTCCGCCGGCAGCTGTGCCTGATCGGGTCGCCATAGATGGCGAGGCTTATACTGCTTGTCTAGGAAGGAGAACCAAGGCAATGGCAATGGCCGAAAGCAGCCCGGCCCCTCTCAGCCGGAACCCCAAGGTCATGAGTGGCACGGTCGTGTTCAACGGAACCCGGGTCCCCGTGACCGCGTTATTCGACTACCTCGACACCGAAGGAGCCCTCGCCGAGTTTCTGCACGATTTTCCCACTGTCTCCCGCGAACAGGCCAGGGCAGCGTTGCGCCTAGCGCGCCTAGCGCTCACCCGGCAGCCGCATGAAGATCCTGCTAGATGAGCACCTCCCGTATGCTCTGTCCCGTTCGTTCCCGGACGACTGGGACATCTACAGCACCCAACGAATGGGCTGGCAAGGCAAGGAAAACGGCGAACTTCTGCAGCTCGCAGCGGCCCGGGGTTTCGATGCGCTGATCACGGCGGACAGGAATATGCCGCACGAGCAGAACCGGGACACCAAGCTCCCTGTGGTTGTGCTGCGGACCTCCAGCCTGCGAGTGCGGGACCTGCAACCGCTCGTCCCGCAAGCAGCTGCCTTGCTCGAGAAGCGGGCGTCTAGGACATTTCACGTCATCGGGGAGAGCAGGCGCACGGACCGGTCCCGGGAGCGCCCGAGCGAGCAAGGGGCCTAGGCTCTGCGCCCCAATACCCGTGAGCGACAGCACTACCAGTTCTGGGCCGTGACGGACGTCAAGTTGACGGGCAACCGCAGCGACTCACATCCTTGTGGGCCGACAGCGGCCGAAACCACGCGCTCTTGACTCCCCCGCTTTGATGCGCGTTTGCGGGCAGGCACCACTATTTCCGATTCCGCAACCTGTGCGGACGTCATCTACGCCATGTCGCCGTGCCGCGCGAGCATTGGCTGGCCCGGCTGGTCAAGCCTGCGGCGCCCCCAGCTTCCGGTCTTGTTGGCCAGAAATTCCCCCTACCTGCTGCTGCCGTCGCCAGTCGCCTATAATCAAAGCTTGCTGGGGTCGGCGGCAGTGCCGCCAAGTCTTCAATCCCAATCGCGGATGCCCTGCGGGCGCAGGTAGATGGCAGGGTGGAGAGGCAGTGTGCGCCCGTCGGGCAGCCCCCAGATTTGCGAGCTATAGGTCGGCGATGGCAACCCAGTTAATGGAAATCGCGGAGAGTGTCGTTCCCAACGACTCGCTCCAAGAATTCTACGAGAAGATGCTCCAGTGCTTCTACGTGGAGGAGCGCGCCAAGGTCTTTGTCAAGCAGGGCAAGCTGGCCTTTTATTCCTCGACCCGCGGACACGAACAGGTTCAGGTGGGGGTGCCGCTGCTGATGCGCCCGGGCCACGACTGGTTCTACACCTACTACCGCGAGAAGAGCGTGGCGGTCACGCTAGGCATGCCCTACAAGGACATCTTCTTAGGCCTGCTCAGTCGAGACGGGGACCCCAATTCCGGGGGCGTCAACATGCCTGAACAGTGGTCTAGCCCCGATCTCAAGCTAGTGGCCCAGAGCGCCTGTACAGGCAGCCAGTTTCTGCCGGCCGTCGGCGCGGCCCGCGCCATGCGCCACGACGGCTCCGATGCCATTGTCTATGCAGCTTCCGGCGAGGGCGCTACCAGCGAAGGAGAGTTCTTCGAGGCGTTGAACTGGGCCACTCGGGAAAGCCTGCCGGTGCTGTTCGTCGTGCAGAACAACGGCTACGCCATCAGCGTTCCGCAGAAGTATCAGACGGCGTCCAAGATCCACCGGATCGCCGAGGGGTTCGGCCTGCCTGCGTACGAACTCGACGGCACGGGCACGTACGACGAGATGTACCAGCTCGTGCCCGGCCTGATCCGGGACATCCGGGCCGGCAAGGGCCCGGCGCTGCTCGAGGTCAACGTGGTCCGCTTGGACAATCACTCGTCCTCCGACGACCAGCGCAAGTATCGCAGCGAAGCGGAGATCGAATTCGCCGCCTCGCGGGATCCGGTCCTGCAGGCCGAGCGGCAGGTCTTGGATGCCGGCATCATGAACGAGGCCGAGATCGAAGAATTGCGGGCCCGCATCAAGTCCGAGGTCGACCAAGCCGCGGAAGAAGCCGAAAGCCATCCGTATCCGCAGAACTACGACGTGATGCAGCACGTGTTCTCGGACCAGCTGCCAGTCACCGAAGAGTCCGAGCCGAACTTCATCAATCCTAGGGTGTCGATGGTCCAGGCCATCAACTCCGGGCTGCGCGAGGAAATGCGGCGCAACCCCAAGATCGTCATGTGGGGCGAGGACATCCAAGACCCCAAGGGCGGCGTCTTCGGCGTGACCAAGGGGCTGAGCGACGAATTCGGCGAGAGCCGCTGCATGAACGCTGCCTTGGCCGAGGCGTCGATCTTGGGCATTGCTGGCGGCATGGGCACGGCGGGCTACATGCCAATCGTCGAAATCCAGTTCGCCGACTACATTTGGCCGGCCTTCATGCAGATGCGCGACGAGATCGCGCCGATGCGGTGGCGCAGCGCCGGCGCTTGGGGCTGCCCGATGGTGTGCCGCGTCGCTGTGGGCGGCTACATCAAGGGCGGCCCGTGGCACTCGGCCAACATCGAGGGCTTCTTCGCCAACGTACCCGGCTGGTACGTCGTCTACCCGTCCTGCGCCCAGGACGCCAAGGGCCTGCTCAAGACGGCCGCCCGGATGCAGGACCCGGTCCTGTTCTTGGAGCACAAGGGCCTCTACCGGGCCATGCCCGCCCGCACTCCCGAGCCAGACGAGAACTACCTGATTCCGTTTGGCAAGGCTTCCACGCGCCGCGCCGGCACCGACCTGACGGTTGTGACCTGGGGCTACACGGTGCATCAGGCCGAGGCAGCCGCCAACGCACTGGCAGAACAGGGCGCGGGCTCGGTGGAAGTGATCGACCTGCGCAGCATCATCCCGTGGGACAAGCAGGCGGTGTTCGACAGCGTCCGACGCACCAATCGTGTCCTGGTGGCCCACGAGGACAGCCTGACTATGGGATTCGGCGCGGAGGTCGCCGCCGAGATCTCCCAGCATTGCTTCAACCACCTTGACGCACCGGTCGCCCGGCTCGGGGCGCAGGATTGCTTCGTCGCTTCGGCCGTCAATCTCGAGCGCGAGACGCTGCCCTCGGAAGAATCCGTCAAGCTGGCGATGGAGCGGCTGCTGAAGTACTAGGCCCACATGCCACCGCTCGGGCAGCGAAAGGCGCTTCGCCCCGGCCTTGCCTGCGCGGCGTGGCTGGCAATTCTCGCGCTTCTACCGTGGGCCGCTTGCAGCGCGCCGCCGCCGCCGGTCTCGAGCGGGTCCGCGCCGGCGCGACTGCCGACCACGCAGGTCACGCTGCCGAACGGAGCACTGATCGAAGCCGAACTGGCGATCACCCCCGAGGAGCAGGCCCGCGGGCTGATGTTTCGCGCGGACTTGGCGCAGGATCGCGGCATGCTGTTTGTCGGCAGCCGCTCCGCTCCGCGCTCGTTTTGGATGTACCAGTGCTTGATTCCCCTAGACATCATCTGGATGGACGGCGCTCACCGCATTGTCGAGATCGTCCGCTCGGCGCCGCCCTGCCGTTCGACCGATCCGGCAGACTGCCCAAGCTACGGCGGCACTGCCAATTCGGCCTACGTGTTGGAACTCGCCGCCGGCCAGGCCGACGCTCATGGATTGCGCCTCGGCGATCGGCTGGACTTTTAGCCGTAACCCCGGCGCTCGAGAATCCGCCATGCTTTGTCAGGGCTAGGTGCGTCCGCACGCCCTGCCAAGCATGTCCAAGAAACGCATCATCGCCGTCCTGTTCGGCATCGCTCTCGTCTATTTGGTAGGCAGCAGGGTTTACGAGGCCAACCAAGCGGCGAACGCTCCCGCCAAGAAGAAGGCCGCCGGGCGCGTGATCAACGTCGACGTGACCGAGGCCCGGCTTGGCCCGGTCCGCGAGGAGCTGCTGCTGACAGGTTCGCTCAAGGCGAAGGAGACCGTCGATATCAATCCGAAGATCACCGGGCGCATCGAGAAGATCAACTTCTTGGTGGGCGACTGGGTCGAGGCAGGCGCGATTGTTGCCGAAATCGAGGTGGACGAGCTGGTGCAGCAGGTCAGGCGCTCGGAGGCGTCCTATTCGGTGAGCGAGGCCAACATTGTCTCCCGCAAGGCCGAGCTGGCCAGCTCCAAGGCGGATCTGGACCGCGCCAAGCTGCTGTTCGACGAAGACCTGCTCTCGCCCCAGGAATACCAGCAGTCACAGACTTCGCTGGAGGTCTTGGAGGCCCAGGTGCAACTTGCCGAGGCCCAGCTTGAGCAAGCCACCGCCGAACTGAGCGAGCTGCGCATCCGGCTCGAGCAGGCCAAGATCTACGCGCCGATGAGCGGTTTGGTGTCAGCCCGCTACGTCGATCCCGGCGCGCTGGTGGCACCAGGCAACTCGATCATCCAGATCGTGAACCTGTCCACGATGGTGACGCGTGGCAACGTGCCCGAGCGGAATATCGACAAGCTGACCGTTGGCAGCGAGGCGGCAGTGCATGTGGACGCCATCCCGGGACAACAATTCGAAGGACGCGTTGCCCGCATCGCGCCGGTGCTCGATGCGGCCACCCGCAGCGCGATCATCGAAATCGACATTCGCAATCCGGGCGCGGTGCTCAAGGCCGAAATGTTCGCGCGCATCACGCTCGATCTAGGCTCGACCCGCGAGGCCACCTTGATCCCGCGTGACGGCTTGGTGTATCGCGGCCAGCAACCAGGCGTCTATGTCGTCCCCGACGAGCAAGATCGGCCAGTGTTCCGGGTGATCGAGACCGGGCTCACCCGCGAGGGCCAGATCGAGGTGTTGGCGAACTTGGACCCCGGCACCCGCATTGTCGGCCGCGGAGCGACAATGCTGCGTGATGGCGACCGCATTAGCACCGGCCCCGGCAGTGGCCGAGGCGGCGGTGCGGGCCGTGGTTCGGGCAGTGGCGCCGGCGGTGGCGCGGCACAGAAGGCCGTGACCAAGAGCGCAAGCTAGGCTTTACCGGCCCGCTGGGCGCTTGTTCCGGCCCAATCGCCGCGACCGGCGTGATTTGACTTGACCCGCGTTCTCGCGGCGGGGGTAAGATTAGGCAGGGGTACTTGTGAAGTACAGCCTCTCTACCGTGTCCATCCAGCGGCCCGTGACCGTCTTGATGGCCTGCTTGGTCGCCATCTTGCTCGGCGCGGTTGCCTTTGTCAACATCCCAGTCGACCTGATGCCAGAGATCGTCTACCCGACGATCAGTGTTCGGGCCGAGTACGCCGGGGTGGCACCCGAGGAGATGGAAACGCTGGTCGTGCGCCCGCTGGAAGAGGCGTTCTCGTCAGCCCCCCACGTGAAAGAGCTTTCCTCCTCCATCTACGAAGGCCTGTGCTACGTGCGGGTCGGTTTCGACTACGGGGTCGACATCGACGAGGCGGCCAACGAGCTGCGCACCCGGCTCGATCGCAGGCGCCGCTACTTGCCGGAGGACATGGATCCGCCGAGCATGTACAAGTACGATTCCTCGCAGTACCCCATCCTGTACTTGACCGTTTCGGCGCGCGACATGGGTCCGAAGGATCTGCGGCATTACGTCGAGAAGCAGATCCAGCCGCGCCTCGAGCGCGTGCCCGGGGTTGCCGCATTCACCGTGCGAGGAGGCTTGCGGCGCGAGATTCACGTTGACCTGGATCTCAAGAAGTTGCGAGCACTCGAGCTCTCGATCCCGACCGTCGTCCAGATCCTGCGGCAGGAGAACATGAACCGACCGGTCGGTCCGGTCGACGAGGGCCGCTTTGAAGTCTTGCTGCGCACGCGCGGCGAATTCCAGAGCTTGGAAGAGATTCGTAACGTCGTGCTGGCGACGCGCAACGGCGTACCGGTGCATGTGCGCGACATCGCGACCGTGGGCGACAGTCACGAGGACGTTGACTACATCGTCAGCGTTGACGGCCAGCCCGGCGTCCGCATGTACGTCTACAAGCAGGCCGGGGCGAACACGGTCGAGGTCTCCGATGGCTTGTGGGCCGAGGTGGATCGGATCCACGCGGCCCTGCCCAACATCCGCATCGAGAAGACCCGCGATAGCGCCGACTTCATCCGCGCCTCGATCGATAACGTGCGGGGCGCCATGCTGCAGGGCGCGGGCTTGGCGGTGCTCGTGCTGCTGTTCTTCCTGCGCAGCCTGTCGAGCACCCTGATCATCGGCATGGCCATCCCGATCTCGGTCATCGCAACCTTCGCGCTGATGTTCTTCAACGGGTTCACGCTCAACACCGTCTCCTTCGGCGGGCTGGCGCTGGGCGTGGGGATGCTGGTCGACAACGCGATCGTGGTGCTGGAGAACGTCTACCGCCACCGCGAGGAGGGCAAGTCTTCGCTGGAGGCGGCGATCGACGGCAGCCGCGAGGTATCGATGGCGATTTCCGCCTCTACGCTGACCACGGTGGCGGTTTTCGTGCCGGTGCTGTTTATCGGCGGCATGGCCGCGCAGACCTTTAAGCAACTTGCCTACGTGGTGAGCTTCGCCCTGCTCTGCTCTTTGGTGGTCGCGCTGACCGTCGTGCCGGGCTTATGCGCCAAGCTGGCCAGCCGGCGCAAGGCCGGCGCGCAGATCAGTCGGCTTAATGATCTGGCCCGCGGATGGCAGCGCAACATGGCCGCCGCCTACGGCGGATCGCTGCAGTGGTCGCTGCACCACAAGGCCCCGGTCGTCGCAGCTGCGGCGCTGCTGTTCGCGCTGGCGATGTACCTGACGCCCTACCTCGGTGTTGAATTGCAGCCTGAAGTGGACGAGGGCGAAGTTCGCGTCAACGTAGAGCTGGAACCTGGCACGCGCGTCGAGGTTACCGACGGGATGATGCAGCACCTGCGCGTGGTCGCGACAGAAGCCGTCCCGGAGATCACGACGGCCATGGTGACGGCGGGGGGAAGTTCCCGTAGCAGCGGGTCCGGCGCCCATATTGGCGAATTGCGCCTCAATCTCGTCCCCAAGGGCGAGCGCAGCCGCTCGGCGCGCGACGTGGCCAACCATCTGCGCGAGATCTTGCAGGTCCAGCCGGGCATGCTGGTCAAGACCCGCGTGTCGGGCGGCATGTTCAGGCGTTCGAGTAGCGAATCCGATGACGACCGGCTGTCGGTCGAGATCCGCGGGCACAACATCGAGACGGCGGCCCAGTTGGCCGAGACGATCCGCGAGACGATGGAGCGCACTCCCGGAATCGCCGAGCCCACGATCAGTCAGCGCCCCGGAATGCCGGAAATGTTGGTCGAGGTCGATCGCGTGCGTGCGTCTGACTTGGGCCTGAACGTGTCCGAGATCGCCCTCACCCTCGAGACGGCGATTGGCGGCTCGCGCAGTTCGATGTATCGCAAGGAGGGCGACGAGTACAACATCTTGGTCCGCCTGCGGGAGCAGGACCGGCTTGATCTGGACAATGTTGGGCGCATCCCGTTGACGACTCCGCTAGGCACGACGATCACTGCTGGCAGCGTGATCGAGTTGCGGCGGCAGGAAGGTCCGACGTACATCAGCCGGGTGAACCAAGAGCGGCGCTTGTTCGTTTCCGGAGCGCTCTCCGACCGCGACTTGGGGAGCGTCGTCGGCGATTTGTCGGACCAACTCAGCGGCATGGCCATGCCCGAAGGGTTCTCGATCGAGTACGGCGGGGAGTACGAGGAGCAGCAGGAGACCTTCCGCAGCCTCTTCCTTGCCTCGGTGCTGGCCCTGGTCTTGGTCTATATGGTGATGGCCGCGCAGTTTGAATCGCTCAAGGATCCCTTCCTGATCCTGTTCTCGGTTCCGCTGGCGGCGATCGGTGTTGTCCTTGTGCTGCTGGTCACCGAGACGACCTTCAACCAGCAGGCGTTCCTGGGGGTGATCGTGCTGCTCGGCATCGTGGTCAACAACGCCATTGTGCTGGTGGACTACACCAACCTGCTGCGCCGCGATCAAGGGTTGGGCCTGTACCGGGCTGCTGTCACGGCGGGCATGCGCCGGATGCGCCCGATCCTGATGACGACCATCACGACGGTGCTGGGCCTTGCGCCGATGGCGCTGGGCTTAGGGGCGGGTTCGGAGTTGCAAGCTCCGATGGCCCGGGTGGTCATTGGCGGGCTGGCGACGTCCACGGTCATCACGCTGGTGTTCATCCCGGTGATGTATGTCGCCTTCGAAGAGCTGTTTTCCCGGCGAAGGGTCCCGCAGCCGGCCATGCGCGCCGCCCAGCCCGCGGCGGGCGACTGATGCCCGGCGGTAACCGCGCACCGTCTAGGCTGCGCCATATACATATTGGAATTGTCGGCTGCTCGCAGCGTACCCGGCTGGGTTGGTTGCGGCGGCTCTTGCGAGGTCTGACACATGAGCCTTCCTGAGTTCTCGATCAAGCGCCCGGTCACCGTGCTGATGGCGGTGATGGTCTGCCTTCTGCTCGGCTTCATCGCGTTCACCGAAATCCCGGTCGATCTGATGCCGGAGGTCAACTATCCCACGCTGAGCATCACCACAGACTACGAGGGCGTGGGTCCGGAGGAGATTGAGACGCTGATCAGCCGCCCGCTCGAGCAGATTGTCTCGGCGGCCCCCGGTGTCGAGCGCGTCACCTCGACCTCTAGCGAAGGCCGCTCGTCAGTGCGGATCGAGTTCGTCTTTGGCACCGATATCGAAGTCGCTGCTGACGAGGTGCGCTCGCGCTTGGACCGGGGCCGGCGGACGCTGCCGGACGATATCGAACCGCCGACAATCTTCAAGTTCGATGTGACCCAGTTCCCGATCATGTTTCTCACGGTGGCCACCGAGGATATGGATCCGCGCGAGCTGCGCATGTTCGTCGAGAAGAACATCCTGTACCGCTTCGAGCGCATCAAAGGGGTCGGCCAGGTGCGTGTCGGGGGCGGTCTGCGGCGCGAGATTCACATCGACTTGAACTTGGAGAAGCTGCGTGCCCTTGACTTGTCCGTGGCTCAAGTAGTCAACACTGTCCGGGACGAGAATCTCAACCGGCCGGTTGGCCCGGTAAAGGAGGGTCGTTTCGACGTACTGCTGCGCACCAGCGGGGAGTTCAACAGCGTCAGCCAACTCCTCGACGTAGCCTTGGCGTCCCGCGAAGGCGTCCCGGTCTACGTGCGCGATATCGCCGAAGTCGACGACTCGCACCCCGACATCCGCCACTACGTGGGCGTCAACGGCAACCCGGCGCTCCGCCTGATCATGTTCAAGCAGTCCGGCTCCAACACGGTAAAGGTCTCGGATGCGGTTTGGGAGGAAGTCGCCGAGATCCATCGCGACTATCCGCACATAACGATCGACAAGACCATGGACACCGCGGATTTCATCACTGCGGCGATCCGCAATGTCCAGACGGCTGCCGCAGTGGGCGCGGTGCTCGCGGTTTTCGTGCTGCTGCTGTTCCTGCGCAGCTTGTCGAGCACCTTGATCATCGGCGCTGCGATACCGATTTCGGTGGTCTCGACCTTCGCCCTGATGTATTTCAACGGCTTTACGCTCAATACCGTTTCCTTCGGCGGCCTCGCCCTCGGCGTGGGCATGTTGGTCGACAACGCGATCGTCGTGCTGGAGAACATCTACCGCCATCGCGAGGAAGGTGCCGAGTCGCAGCAGGCTGCGCTCGTCGGCAGCCGCGAGGTGGGCATGGCGATCACGGCATCCACATTGACCACCATCGCAGTGTTCGTGCCGGTGATGTTCATCGGGGGCTACGCAGCGCAGACATTCCAGCAACTGGCTTACGTGGTCAGCTTTTCGCTGCTGTGCTCGCTGGTCGTGGCGCTGACGGTCGTGCCGGCCCTGTGCGCGAGGCGCAAGGGGACTGCCAGCGGGGGCGTGCGGATCCTGCGCTATGCCGAGCAGGCGATGATTGCGCTAGCGCAGTCCTACTCGGAGATCATCCGCTGGGCGCTGTCCAACCGCCTGACAGTGACCGGAGTGGCCGTAGCGCTCTTCGTCTGCGCCATTTGGCTGACCGGCTATCTCGGCGTCGAACTCGAACCCCAGGTTGACGAGGGCCAGATCCGCATCAACCTGGAATCAGAACCCGGCACCAGAGCGGAGGTGACGAAGGAGATCGTCGACCGCATGGAGGCGATCATCATGAACGACGTGCCCGAGGTCGAGTACATCATGACCGAGGCCGGCAGCGACAGCCCATTCCGCTCAATTTCCACGCACATCGGTGAACTGCGCATCACGCTGGTCGACCAGAGCCAGCGCGACCGGACGGCGCGCGAGATCACCAACATGCTCAGGCCCAAGCTGTTGGCAGTGGCGCCAGGAGTGCAGCTGCGCACGCGTATTTCCAGCGGAAATTTCGGGCGGCGGCGCGGAGGCGGGGGCGATAGCGATCGCCTGCAGATCACGATCCGGGGCTATTCCCCCGACACTACGGCAGCCCTCGCCCTGCAGGTGCGCGATGCCATGCTCGCTGTTGACGGGGTGGAGGAGGCCCAGATCAGCCGTGAGCCGGGTTCGCCGGAGATGGTGGTCCGGGTTGACAGGCTCAAGGCTGCCAGCATGGGAATGTCGGTTGCGGAAGTGGCGGCGACCCTCGAGACAGCTGTGGGCGGGCGCCGCTCCACCTTCTACCGCGAAGAGGGCGACGAGTATGACATCGTGGTGCGCTTGCGCGAGGAGGACCGGCTCCAACTCGACCAGGTTGGGCGCATTCCGCTGCGCACGCCGCGCGGCGACCTCATCTACGCCGATGACGTGGTCCAAATGAACCGCCAGGAGGGTCCTGTCGAGATCGACCGGGTCGACCAGGAGCGGATCGTCTATGTCTCTGGCACGATCGGCGACCGCAGCTTGGGCGAGATCATCGCGGATCTTCGTGTTCAAGTCGACCAGATCAACCGGCCGGATGGCTACGAGATCCGCTTTGGCGGCGAGTGGGAGGACCAGCAGGAGTCCTTCCGGGAGCTGACATTCGCGGGCATCTTGGCGCTGCTGCTGGTGTATATGGTGATGGCGGCGCAGTTCGAGTCTCTGCGCGACCCGTTCATTATCCTGTTCTCGATTCCGCTGGCGGCGATTGGCGTGGTGACCATGCTGGTGATCACCGACACCACTTTCAACATGCAAGGATTCCTCGGGGTGATCGTACTGGTGGGAATTGTGGTCAACAACGCGATCGTGCTGATCGATTACACGAACCAGCTGCGCCGCGAGCACGGCTACGGCATCAGGGACTCGGTCATCACGGCCGGCGGCCGCCGGCTGCGGCCCATCCTGATGACCACGATCACAACTATCCTGGGCCTCACGCCGATGGCGCTCGGCTTGGGGGAGGGCTCGGAGTTGCAGGTGCCGATGGCGCGCGTGGTGATCGGCGGGCTGCTAACCTCGACGCTGATCACGCTGGTGTTCATCCCGGTGGTGTACGCCACGCTGGAGGAGGCCACAGAGAAGCTGGCGCGGCGGCGTCGCAAGGGCTTCGTGAACGAGCCCATGCAGCCCGTAGCGGGCGATTGATTGCCGCGCGGGGCGATTTTTTCGATTTCGGCTCGCGTTCCGCCGCTTGCATTGTGTAGAATGATCAGTGCCCGGCTTGTCCCGGGCGTGAAGACTCACTGAAGGAGTACCAACCATGAGAACCATCCGTCTGGCCAGCTTGGCGCTTGTCTGCTTCGCTCTGGCAGCGGGCGCGGTTTCCGCCGCCACGCTTTCCGGCCCCGAGCTCCGCGGCAGCTACATCGAATCGCGCAACGCCGAGATTTATGCCTCGCACTGCTTCGCCAACAGCGAAGTCGGCATTACCGGCGACCTTGCCGTAATGGCGTGGGACATCGAGCAGGGCAGCTTCAAAGGGGTGTCCTTGGCGAACACCAGGGTTGTGGCTGTGGTCAACGCGACGTCGACCATCGGCAATCCGTTCGGCGACCCGCTCCCGGCGAAGTCGATGCTGATCTTCGACGAGAGCACCTCCGTGCTCCAGCGCGGCGCGCTGGCGGCGTTTGTCAAGGCTCAGGCCGGCCCGTTGGTGGCCAACGTGGTCCACACGGACACGGCGCCGATCGAGATCGACTTCCACGGCAACCTGCACGACCGCGTGGCGACCTTGCGGGCTGGGGAGATCGTCTCGCTGGAGACGCGCGAGATTCGCGGCAGCGATTCGTTGTGCCACCTTGACGACATCTACTACCAGCCGCTGGTCGCACTGGATCACGCCATGCCGGCGTTTGCCATCGAGCAGTCCTTCCGCGGCGACGGCCTCGGTCACAAGATGCGCGAGTACCGGCGCTCGAGCGCCTATCTGGGCACCTTCGCCGTTAGCGGCAGCTAGGATCCCACGTCGCGCAGGCTAGATGAGTTCAGTGCCGGAGCGCCGGTTTCGGCGGCTCCGGCACGGCCCCTTTGAAGTGCCAGTCGGCTCAGCTGGCAGAGTTCGCAAGGAGAATTGGATGCGACGCTGGTGCGCCATAGCGACTGTACTTGGGGCGCTCGCCCTGTTGCCAGCTGCGCTGGCCCAAGAGTTCACGGCCGACACTGGCGCGCCCCTGCCGGACACCGTGCCGGAGGCCACGCGCGGGATGATTGCCGCCGAGGGTGTGTCAGTCAAGGCTGGCGACACGGTGGTGGTGCGCTGCTGGATGCGCACGGCGCCATTCGAGGGCGACTCTGCCGGCGGTTTCGGAGTGCGCTTCGACAACGTTCCCGAGGGAGCGTTCCTGGGTGTGCTGGAGTTTCCGGAGCAGGGGTCTGACTTTCGCGAGCAGTCCGTGCCCGCAGGCGTGTACACGCTGCGCTTCGGCCTGCACCCGGAGGACGGCAATCACATGGGCGTCGCCCCGAGCCGTGACTTCGGCTTGCTGGCCCCTGTGGAGAAGGACCTGGAGGTTTCCCGGAACTTCGACTTTGACGCCATCGTGGAGCTGAGCGCCGATGTCGGCAACCCACACCCCACCGTGGCTCGCCTGGAATTGCCGGAAGGGGATCAGGGGCCGCACTTGTGGGAGAACGACTACGAGCATTGGGTGCTTGACGTGCCGGTCGCGGACACCGTGGTCGGCATCGTGGTGGACGGCCATGCCGAAGAGTAGGGCGCTGCCGGGAGGGGTTTGACGCAAGGGGCGGGCCTTAGCGGGCGCACCCCGCCATGTGCTACCCTGATGTGGTGGTGTCGCAGGCGGATTCCGCTTGCCGGAAGGTGGTCTTCAGGACCGCTTGACGCTCGCCCGCGCAATGCCTATGATGGATTGAGGAACTGGTTAGGGCGCGTGTCCGGCGTTTCGATTCCGAATCGGAACGCTGGGGGTGTGCCAGCGCTTGTGGCGTACCGGCCGATCCTGCGGGGCTAGTCCCCTAGGGATGTGGGCCGGAAGTTGGACGGGGCCTGTTCGAGGGCCTTGGGGGGTGCCGCCCCGCGCGATCCGATGCCGAGAAGGTCCCAGCCGGGACTCGTTATGGCGGAGTGAGCGGGGGCTCAACTGAGCTTTGCGGATGCGCAAGGTTGCGCATGCTCTATGCATGCGCACCGGGGCGGACGTACCGAGCGTGGCCGGGAACATCGGTGGGAGGTAGTCAGGATCGTGCCAACATTCAGCCAATTGGTCCGCAAGGGCCGCAAGGTGCCGAAGTACAAGACCTCTTCGCCCGCCCTGCAGAAGTGCCCCCAGAAACGCGGCGTGTGCACGCGCGTGTACACCGTCACCCCCAAGAAGCCGAATTCCGCGCTGCGCAAGGTTGCCCGCGTGCGGCTGACCAATAGCATCGAAGTTACCACGTACATCCCGGGCGTCGGCCACAACCTCCAGGAGCACTCGATCGTGCTCATCCGTGGCGGCCGCGTCAAGGACCTGCCCGGTGTCCGCTACCACGTAGTGCGCGGGACGCTCGACGCTTCCGGCGTCGAGGACCGGCGCCAGGCGCGTAGCAAGTACGGCGCCAAGCGCCCCAAGAAGTGAGCCAGGAGGGATTGCAGCCATGCCGCGCAGACGCGAAGTTCCCGTCCGGACCCCGCCGCCGGACCCGGTCTACAACTCGACCTTGGTGTCGAAGTTCATCAACTGCATGATGTGGGACGGCAAGAAGTCCATCTCCGAGCGGATCTTCTACGAGGCCATGGAGAAGGTCCGCAACAACACTGGCGACGACCCGCTGCCGATATTCAAGAAGGCCGTGGAGAACGCCAAGCCAGTCGTCGAAGTCAAGTCCCGCCGCGTGGGCGGCGCGAACTACCAGGTGCCGATCGAGGTCCGGCCGAACCGGCGCCAGTCGCTGGCGCTGCGCTGGCTGATCGGAAACGCCCGCAATCGCAGCGAGAACCGCATGGCGGACCGCCTTGGCTCCGAGCTGCTGGAAGCCGCGCAGGGGCGCGGCACGACCATCAAGAAGAAGGACGACGTGCACCGCATGGCCGAGGCCAACAAGGCCTTTGCCCATTTCCGCTGGTAGCCGCGATTCACGAGTTCAGAGCGAGTTCCGATGCCCCGCACCGTCCCAGTCGAGCGCTACCGCAACATCGGCATTGCCGCGCACATTGACGCCGGCAAGACCACGACCACGGAGCGCATCCTGTACTACACCGGGCGCCTCCACCGCATGGGCGAGGTGCACGACGGCACCGCGACCATGGACTACATGGAGCAGGAGCAGGAGCGCGGCATCACGATCACCTCGGCCGCGACGACCTGTTTCTGGCGGGACCACCAAGTCAACATCATCGACACGCCCGGCCATGTCGATTTCACGGCTGAGGTCGAGCGCTCGTTGCGCGTCCTTGACGGCGCCATCGCGCTGTTCGACGCCGTGGCCGGCGTGCAGCCGCAGTCGGAGACGGTCTGGCGCCAGGCCGACAAGTACCAAGTGCCGCGGCTGGCATTCATCAACAAGATGGATCGAGTCGGCGCCAATTTCGATTACGCCGTGCAGACGATGGTGGATCGACTGAAGGCCAATCCCGTTGCCATCCAGCTCCCGATCGGCTCGGAAGACCGCCTGCAGGGCGTGGTCGACCTGGTCGAGATGCGCGGCATCTTCTGGAAGGACGAGACGCTCGGCGCGGAGTACGAGGTCGGCGAGATTCCCGCGCACCTAGCCGAAGAGGCCGCCGACCGGCACGAGAAGATGGTCGAGAAGGTCGCCGAGGAGGACGAGCGGCTGTTCGAACTCTACGTCGATGGCGGCCAGATCGGCGTCAGCGAGCTCAAGGCCGCGATCCGCCGCGCCACTACGGCGATGCGGATCACGCCGGTACTGTGCGGCTCGGCCTTCAAGTACAAGGGCGTGCAGCGGCTGCTGGACGCGGTCGTGGACTATCTGCCGTCCCCTACCGACGTGCCGCCGGTGCAGGGCAGCAGTCTGGACGGCGACGAGCAGATCACCCGCGAAGCCAGCGACGAGGCCCCGTTCTCGGCCCTGGTCTTCAAGATCTTGACCGATCCGTTCGTCGGCCAGCTTGCATTCCTGCGGGTCTACTCGGGCGAGTTCCGGGCCGGGGGCAGCGTGTACAACGTGTCCAAGGGGCGCAAGGAGCGCGTGGGCCGGCTGTTGCGCATGCATGCCAACAAGCGCGAGGACGTGACCGACGCGCAGTCCGGCGAGATCCTTGCGGTGGTCGGCCTCAAGACCGTCCAGACCGGCGATACCATCTGCGACGCGGAGCAGCCGGTTGTGCTCGAGCAGATCGAGTTCCCCAATCCGGTCCTGTCTCTGGCGGTAGAGCCCAAGACCAAGGCCGACCAGCAAAAGATTGGCATGGCGCTGACCAAGCTGTCGCAGGAGGATCCGACCTTCCGCGTGCAGTCCGACGCCGACACGGGCCAGACGATCCTGTCGGGCATGGGCGAGCTGCACTTGGAGATCCTCGTGGACCGGCTGCTGCGCGAGTTCCAGGTAGCCGCGAACATCGGGCGGCCTCAGGTGGCCTATCGCGAGACCATTCGCAAGGCGTCCCAAGGGGAAGGCCGCTTCGTGCGCCAGACCGGCGGGCGCGGCCAGTATGGCCATTGCAAGATTCGGATCGAGCCCATCGAGGGCTCCGATGTCGAATTTGAGAGCGAGATTTTCGGCGGTGCGATTCCAAAGGAATTCGTAGCCGCCGTCGAGAAGGGCGTCCGCGAAGCGCTGGGCAACGGACTGCTGGCCGGCTACGAGACCGTCGGCGTGCGGGTGTGCGTCTATGACGGCTCAACGCATGAGGTGGACAGCTCGGAAGTGGCCTTCAAGGTGGCCGGCTCGATGGCTTGGAAGGATGCGGCCCAACGGGCCAAGCCGGCCCTGCTCGAGCCTGTCATGGCCATCGAGGTCGTTGTCCCGGAGGAGTACGTCGGCGACGTGATGGCGGACATCAACTCGCGGCGGGGGCGCATCGAAGGCATGGACCTGCGCGGTTCGACCCAGGTCATCCGCGCTTTCGTGCCGCTGGCGGAGATGTTCGGCTACGCCACCGACCTGCGCTCGAAGACGCAGGGCCGGGGCAGCTACACCATGCACCTGCACACCTACGAGCTAGCGCCGGCGGCTGTGCAGGAAGAAATCGTCAGCCGCATGCGCGGCAAGGTCATCAAGTAGGACCGCGAGGACACCGGAGAGGAGAAGGGAAACATGGCAAAGGAAAAGTTCGACCGCTCGAAGCCGCACGTGAACGTGGGCACGATCGGTCACATCGACCACGGCAAGACGACGCTGACGGCGGCCATCACGCGGGTGCTGTCCAAGCACGACCCGTCCAACGAGGTGCGCTCGTTCGATTCGATCGACAACGCGCCGGAGGAGCGCGAGCGGGGGATCACGATCGCGACGGCGCACGTGGAGTACCAGACGGCCAACCGGCACTACGCGCACGTGGACTGCCCGGGGCACGCGGACTACATCAAGAACATGATCACGGGGGCGGCCCAGATGGACGGGGCGATCCTGGTGGTGGCGGCCACGGACGGGCCGATGCCGCAGACGCGCGAGCACATCCTGTTGGCGCGGCAGGTGGGGGTGCCGTACATCGTGGTGGCCTTGAACAAGGTGGACATGGTGGACGACGAGGAGTTGCTGGAGTTGGTGGAGTTGGAAGTGCGCGAGTTGCTCAGCGAGTACGACTTCCCGGGGGACGACGTGCCGGTGGTGCGGGTGTCGGCGCTGCAGGCGTTGGACGGTTCGGAGGCGGCGGAGCCGGGGATCGACGAGTTGATGCAGGCGGTGGACGACTACATTCCGACGCCGGAGCGGGACGTGGACCGGCCGTTCCTGATGCCGATCGAGGACATCTTCTCGATTTCGGGGCGCGGCACGGTGGTGACGGGGCGCATCGAGCGGGGCCAGGTGAAGGTGGGCGAGGAGATGGAATTCTTGGGCATCCGGGAGACGCACAAGAAGGTGATCACGGGCGTGGAGATGTTCAAGAAGCTGTTGGACGAGGGCCAGGCGGGGGACAACGTGGGGTTGTTGGTGCGCGGTCTGGGCAAGGACGAGGTGGAGCGCGGGCAGGTGGTGGCGAAGCCGGGCAGCATCACGCCGCACACGAAGTTCAAGGGGCAGGTGTACGTGTTGAAGAAGGACGAGGGGGGCCGGCACACGCCGTTCTTCAACGGGTACCGGCCGCAGTTTTACTTCCGCACGACGGACGTGACGGGAGTGGCGAACCTGCCGGCGGGGACGGAGATGGTGATGCCGGGGGACAACGTGGAGTTGGAGGTGGAGTTGATCGTGCCGATCGCGATGGAGCAGGGCTTGCGGTTCGCGATCCGCGAGGGCGGGCGCACGATCGGCGCCGGCACCGTCGCCTCCATCGTCGAGTAGGAT
>Ga0209021_1001683_pt1 | contig 21236 bp, 18 predicted proteins | sample PinacodermFT_FD_187299 | JGI IMG/M metagenome (GOLD analysis project Ga0209021, IMG submission 187299) | Host-associated microbial community of the marine sponge Aplysina aerophoba from Gulf of Piran - sponge pinacoderm, lysed by freeze-thaw... | ecosystem: Host-associated > Porifera > Sponge >... | reverse complement strand
TCGAAGCCCGGCCTTGACAAGCGAATTCCCATCCATCGCAAGAGTCTCCTCGCGGGTTCATCCGAACCCGGGACGACCGTCCGCGCATCGTACCGCATGGTGTTCCGGTTGGGTAGGGGATGCGCAACGGCGGATCCCGGCAACATCGCGCCGCCGACGGCGCAGCACATCGCGGTGACGCGCCCGGGGAGACGCGCTTTCGCGCGCGCCTTCCGGCAGTGTGCCGTGGGCCCGGCGATTCGCGGGAGGGGCACCCATAGTGGACAACACCGGGGCGTGAGGGGCACCCATTGTGGACAACACCGGGGCGTGAGGGGCACCCATCGTTGACAACACCGGGCGAGAAGCGTAGAAATGCAGGATCGCCTATGGTTGGAGTCGTACGTCTGGAGCCTGCAAGGGGTGCGGGGTGGGTCCGTCGGCTCACGGGGCCGGGCACGGATGAACGGGCGGCTGCACGTGGCCTTGGGTGGACGCTTGTGCACGGAGGGTGGACGCGCATGCTCGAGCCACGGCGGAGCGAGGTGGATCCGATGACGACGCGTCGCGGGAGACCGGAGGCGTTCGGGACGCTGGCCGGCATCACCCTCTTGGTCCTTGCGGCCGGCGCCGCCGTGGCCGCGCCGGCCCAGGCGGGGGGCAAGTTCATCTTCGCCAACTCGTCGGCCTACGACACCCTGGACCCGCACGCCATCTTCGACGTCGGCCGAGTCGCCTCGCGGATCAACCTCTACGACGGGCTGATGCGCTGGTTCGACAACCCGCCCCACCTGGAGCCGTGGCTCGCCGAGAAGGTCGACATCTCCGATGACGGGCTGACCTACACGTTCACCCTGCGCGACGCGAAGTTCCACGACGGCTCGCCGGTCGAGGCCTCGGACGTCGCCTACTCCATCGACCGCATCCTCGAGATGAAGAAAGGGGCCTACTCGCTCTTCGAGGGCACCGTCGCGCCGGGATCGACCAAGGCGCCGGACGCGAAGACGGTGGTCTTCACCTTGTCGAAACCGTCGGCGATCTTCCTCGCCACCGTGCCCGAGATCCACGTCGTCAACGAGGAGCTGGTCCGCGCGAACGAAGCCGACGGCGACCTCGGCACCGCGTGGCTCTCGAAGAACGATGCCGGCTCGGGCTCGTTCCGGCTCACGCGCTACGACCCGGCCATCGGCTGGCAGGCGACCCGCTTCGAGGATCACTTCTTCGGCTGGGACATGGTCGAGGATCCCCTCGACACGATCGAGTTCCGGACCGTCGTCGAGATCAACTCGCGGGTGCTCGGCCTGATGAACGGCGATTTCCACGGCACGGACGGCTATCTGCCGCAGGACCAGGTGAAGCGCCTCGCGGCGAGCGAGAACGTCGTGGTCGACGAGCAGGAGTCCATGCGGATCTTCTACTCGATCATCCACAACGGTCGCCCGCCGATGAACGACGTGAACTTCCGCAAGGCGCTTTCCTACTCCTTCGACTACGACGGGTTCATCGACAACATCCTGTCCGGCTCCGTCGCCCGCGATCCGGTCCCGCTGCCGAACAACATGTGGGGCGCGCCGGCGGACGTCGAGGGCTACACCTACGACCTCGAGAAGGCGAAGGAGCACCTCGCCATGGTCAAGGAAGAGGTGCGCGAGATCACCCTCGGCGCGCTCGCCGGCTACGGTCAGACCGAGCAGGCGGCGGCCCTCCTGCAGAACGGGCTCAACAAGATCGGCATCGAGTCGAAGATCGTCTCCGAGACCTGGCCGGTGGCGTCGGGCAAGATGCGCGACGAGGAGCAGATGTACGACCCCCTGTTCCTGTGGAAGTCGACCTACTACGCGGACCCGAACAACTGGCTGGGCGAGATGTACGCCTGCGAGCAGATCGGCGCCCGCAACAACTCGTGGTACTGCAACGAGGAGGTCGACGCCCTGCTGAGCGAGGCCCGGACCTCGACCGACCAGGCGTTGCGCAAGGCCAACTACGAGAAGGCCAACCGGCTGCTGATGGAGGATGCGGCCGGGATCTTCGTCTACAACACCAAGTGGTTCGGCCCGTTCAACAAGGACGTCAAGGGCGTGCGCTTCAGCCCGATCGGCAACGGCCAGGAGATGCGCTGGGTGTCCATGGACTAGCCCGGGAGACCCGAGAGACCTTCGTGGCCCGCCCCTTGCGGCGGGCCGCGGACTTTTCGATCCCCGATGCGCGCGCTCGTCCTCACCGTCAACCGCCTTGCGTGGTTCGTGCCGACGTTGCTCGGCCTGCTCGCGATCACGTTCACCATCAGCCACCTCATTCCCGCCGATCCCATCGCGTTCATCGCGGGCGACAACGCCACCGCCGAGCAGATTGCCGCCCTCAAGGCGAAGTTCGGCGTCGACAAGCCGATTCCGGTGCAGCTCTGGAATTACGTGCTCGGGGTTGCCCAGGGCGATTTCGGAGTCAGCCTCTACACCCAGCGCCCGATCGTCGACGACCTCGTCGGCCGGCTTCCGGCGACCCTCGAGCTGGCGTTCGTGTCGATCGTCGCGTCCGCGATCCTCGGCATTCCGCTCGGCGTCCTCGCCGCCGTCCGGCGCAACTCGTGGCTCGACCACGCGCTGCGGGTGTTCACGGTCTCCGGACTCGCCATCGCCGCGTTCTGGCTCGCGATCCTGTTCCAGCTCCTCTTCGCCATGCGCCTCGGGTGGACCCCGCTCCAGGGACGGGTGGACGGCTGGGGGCCGGACGTCATCACCGGCTTCTTCCTCATCGATTCGGCGGTCGCGGGCGACTGGGGGGTGTTCCGGGACGTGGTCGCGCACATGATCCTTCCCGCGGTGACGCTCGGCTTCCCGGCCATGGCGACCGTGATGCGCTTCACCCGGGCCGGGGTGCTGGACGCGATCAACTCGAACTACGTCGACTACCAGCTTGCCATGGGGGTTCCGCACCGGGTGGTGATCTGGCGCTACGTGCTCCGCAATGCCCTCATCGGCACGGTCACCCAGCTCGGTCTCATCCTGGGCAACCTGATTGCCAACGCGGTGGTGGTCGAGGCGGTCTTCGACTGGCCGGGGCTCGGGCTCTACGCGGTCAACTCGATCCTGCAGTCCGACTACAACGCCATCATGGGGTTCACCCTCGTCATCGGGGCCGTCTTCATCATCGCCAACCTGCTGGTGGACGTCACCCACGGTCTCATCGACCCGCGCGAGTCCCATTGAACGAGGGTGTCCCACCGAGCCGGTCCATGAGCGAGCCTGGAGAAACGAGCGCGATGATCGGGCGGAATGGGCCGAGGCTCCGGTAGTGGCGACCTTCCGGTTCCTGCTGCGAAAGCTCGCCGCCGACCGAACGGCGGCCCTCGGGGCGCTCATCGTCGTGCTGCTCGTCGCGGTCGCGATCGCCGCGCCGGTGCTCTCCACCCACCCGGAGGACGTGACCGAGTTCCACCCCCCGGAACGCCTGCTCGGTCCTTCGGGGGACCACTACTTCGGCACCGATCGGATGGGCTCGGACGTCTACTCGCGGATCCTCTTCGGCGCGCGCATCACCATCTCGATCGCGGTCATCGCGATCGGGGTGAGCGTGCTCATCGGGGTGCCGGTCGGCCTCGTCGCGGGCTACTACCGCAACTGGGCGTCGGACGCCCTGATGCGGGTCTCGGACATCTTCCTCGCCGTGCCCCAGATCGTCCTCGCGATCGCCATCGCCCAGACCCTCGGGCCATCCATCGAGAACGTCATCCTGGCCCTCTCCGCGACGTACTGGCCGTTCTGGGCGCGGCTCGTCTACGCGGAGACGCGCTCCGCCCTCAACGAGACCTACGTCGAGGCGTCGATCGCGCTCGGAGCGTCGCCCTGGCGGGTGATGCTGCTGCACGTGCTGCCGAACATCTCGTCCTCGCTCATCGTGCGCACCACCATCGGCATGGGGGGCACCATCCTCACCGCGGCGGTGCTCGGCTTCCTCGGCCTCGGGCCGCCCGCCCCGAGCCCCGAATGGGGGCGCACGATCGCGGAGAGCCGCGAGTTCCTTCCCGAGGCGTGGTGGTACGCGACCGCGCCCGGACTCGCCATCTTCCTGGTGGTGATGGGCTTCAACCTGCTCGGGGACGGCCTGCGCGACATTCTCGACCCCCGCACCCGGCGCTCGACCGATGGGTGAGCCGGCGGGAGGGCGCATGGACGGCCTCCTGGCGGTCACCGACCTCGAGGTCGGTTTCGCCACCGAGAGCGGGCTCGCGCGGGTGCTCGACCACGTCAACTTCCGGATCGGGCGGGGCGAGATCGTCGGCCTGGTGGGGGAGTCCGGCTGCGGCAAGACGACGCTCGCGCGCGCGATCCTCGGCGTGCTGCCCGCGAACTCGGCCCGGATCGGCTCGGGGGCGATCGACTTCGAGGGGCGGAACCTGCTGGACGAGGATACGGCCTCCCTCGCCGACGACGTGCGGGGCCGCCAGATCACCTTCGTTCCCCAGGACCCGTTCTCGTCGTTCAACCCGGTCTTCACCATCGGTGCCCAGATCGACGAGCTGATGAAGTGGAAGTCGCCGGCGGCGGAGCACGGAGGGGGCATGCGGCGCTATCCGAGGGCCCGCCGGCGGGCCGACCGCGAGCGGGTGCTCGAGCTGCTGCGCACGGTGCAGCTCCCCGATCCGGAGGCGATCCTGCGCAAGTACCCGCACGAGGTCTCCGGGGGACAGCGCCAGCGGCTCATGATCGCCCTCGCGCTCCTCCCCGAGCCGAAGCTCATCATCGCGGACGAGCCGACCACCGCCCTCGACGTCACCATCCAGGCGCAGATCCTCAAGCTCCTTCGCCGCCTCGCGACCGACCGCCGGGTGTCGGTGCTCTTCACCACCCACGACCTCGGCACGGCCTACGAGATCTGCGACCGGATCACGGTGATGTACGCCGGGCAGGAGGTCGAGAGCGCTCCGTCCGACGAGTTCTTCGCCGCGCCGCGCCACGTCTACACGACGCGTCTGCTCCAGAGCCTGCCGAGCCGCGAGCACGGAATCAGCGGGATTCCGGGCCAGATTCCCGGGTTGGTCGAGCCGCCCTCGGGCTGCCGCTTCCATCCGCGTTGCGACTCCGCGTCCGCGATCTGCCGCGCCGGCCGTCCGGGAGTCACCGTCGTCGGGCCGGATCACCTGGTGCGCTGCTACCACCCCGTGGAGGGCGGTGCAGGGGAGGCGGCGGCGTGAACCGCGTGAGCGGCGCGACCGGCGCGAACGGGTCCGGCGGCGATCTGCTGCGGATCGAGGGGCTGAAGAAGTACTTTCCGATCCGCAATGCCTGGAAGCGGCGCATCGGCTGGCTGAGGGCCCTCGACGACGTCTCGCTGACGGTCGCCAAGGGCGAGATCCTGGGGGTCGTCGGCGAGAGCGGCTGCGGCAAGTCCACCCTCGGCAAGACGGTGATGGGCATCCATCGCCCGAGCGGAGGGCGGGTCGTCTTCGAGGGCAACGACATCACCGACACCACGCCCTACGAGGCGCGGAGCCTTCGCCGCGACCTCCAGTACACGTACCAGGACCCGGGCGCGTCGCTCGACCCGCGCTGGAAGATCGGCCGGTCGCTCGACGAGCCCCTCGTCATCCACACCAATCTGGACCGGGCGGCTCGGCGCGCCGCCGTGCGCGGCATCCTGGAGGCGGTCGGCCTTCCCGAGGGTCATCTCGACCTCTACCCGCACGAGATCTCGGGCGGGCAGCAGCGGCGGGTGGGGCTCGCCCGCATCCTCACCCTGCAGCCCACCCTGGTGGTGCTGGACGAGCCGACCTCCGGGCTCGACGTCTCCGTGCAGGCGACGATCCTGAACCTGTTCCTCGATCTCCAGAAACAGTTCGATCTCACGTACGTCTTCATCAGCCACGACCTCGCGGTGGTGCGCATGATCTGCGACCGGGTGGCCGTCATGTACCTGGGGAAGGTCGTCGAGCTCGGTCGGACCGAGCAGGTCTTCGACCGCCCCCGACACCCCTACACCCAGTCGTTGCTGGCCGCCATCCCGCAGATCGGAAAGGGCCGGATCACCGAGACGTTCTGGCTGGAGGGCGAGCCGCCCGACCCCGGAAACCTGCCTTCGGGGTGCCGTTTCCGGACCCGGTGCCCGCGCGCCGAGCCGCGCTGCGCCGATGCGGTGCCGCCGCTCGTCGAGCACGTCGCGGGTCAGGCGGACGCCTGCCTCCTCTCCGCGGGCGGCTGATCCCGCCCCCCGCCCGCGCTCGTCGTCGGGCGCCTCGGGGCGGCCGGTACACGGTCCCGATCCGGATGGAGCAGGTCCGGCGCGAGACGCGAGCGGTACTCTCGCTCCCGAGGTGCCGTTTCCGCGCGGACGCCGCTCCCGCCGGACGCGGCTCCGGGAACGCACCGGTTCGCGTGGCTCCCGGCGCCCGGGTTCCCCCGGGGAAATGCCCCTCCGGCGGGTCCGGGGCGCCTACATTCCCGCCTGTTCCCGGCAGTGCCGCGCGACGTCCGCGTGAGTCGCGAACCACACGTCGGCGTGGGAGCGGATGTAGCGGATCAGCTCCTCCAGCACCTGGATGCGGGAGCGGTGGCCGATGAAGTGCGGGTGCATCGTGAGGAGGAAGAGCCCCTCCTCGGCGTAGGCGCCGTCGAACTCGCGCGAAAATACCTCGAGCACGCCCCCGGGGGGGGTGTACGGCCGCAGTCCGGAGAAGCGGTCCATCGCCCAGTACGGCGCGTCGTCGCGGATCCACTCGACGGGGAGCTCCACGATCCCGGTCGCCTCGCCGTCCTCGACGAGCTCGTAGGGCTCGTCGTCCGCCATGAGCGAGGAGTCGTAGAGGAGACCCATCTCGCGGGTGATCGCGAGGGTGTGCTCGGAGAAGTCCCAGGAAGGGGTGCGGATGCCGACGGGACGCTGGCCGGAGATCTCCTCGAGCTTGTCCGCGGCCCGCATCTGGAGGTCGCGCTCGTCAGCCGGCGGCAGGGCCGAGTTGAGCTCGTGGATCCACGAGTGGATGCCGATTTCGTGGCCCGCACCGACCACTGCGCGCTGCTCCTGCGGGTGGAGCATCGCAATCACCGCCGGCACGAAGAACGTGGACGGCGCGTCGTATCGGTCGAGCAGCTTCAATATGCGCGGCACCCCGACCCGGGCGCCGTACTCGCCCTGGCTGAGCTTCCCCGGGGAGCGCTCCCCCCAGCGCAGGGTCTGGGTCTCGTGGTCGGAGTCGAAGGAGAGGGCGACCGCGCAGCGCGCCCCGCCGGGCCACGCGGCGGGCTTGAGCGACCGCCCCGCGCGGACCTTCTCGACGATGGGGCGCCAGCGCGACTCGGGCCAGGTCCAGGTGTCGGGCTGGGCGGGATTGGAGTTCGCGGATCGACTCATGGGAAAGGGTCCTCATGTCGGGGCGGGGCCGCCGGAAGGCTCCGCCGGGCGGGCGCCCTATCATGGCGAGCTTGCTCCCCGCCCGCAATTCTCTTTGCGGCTCCCGATCGTCGCAGGGGAAGGGCCGCGAGAGGTCGCGAAATCCTGACTCACTATCGGCGGCGACCACGACATCCCAGCGCGCCTCCAGCTCCTTGACGATCGCCCGCATGTGGCGAATCGGGCCTGCCTCGAGACTGAAGGCCGACGGGATGGACGGCGCGATATCCGGCGCTGGTCCCGGGGAGGCGCAGCGCGGTGCGTTCCCGACCGCGCGCCTTTCGGGACCGGTGCAGCGGATGCCGATCAACGAGGTCGAGCTCGTTCGTGACCGGGAAGCGCTCCATGCCCTCCGGGCTCCGGCCGGAGGGTCGGACAAGTCACGGACTTGACGGGGCGGCGGGACGGACATGCACCGGCATGCGGTGCCGGAGCCCGTGATAGTCTCTGTTGACAAGTGACAATATCGATTCCGCCCCTGCACCGGCGGCACGGATTTCGCCGCCGTACTCCAAACACCCCAAACAGGAGTCACGCCGTGAGAATCTCATTCCCAACCCTCCGGAACGTCACCTCCGCCGGATTCGGCGCCGCGTTCGTGCTCGCCCTCGCCGTGCCGTCCTCGACGGCGCTGGCCGGCGCCCTCGACGACATCAAGGCGCGCGGCGAGTTCACCTACGGCCTCGAAGCGCAGTACCGGCCGTTCGAGTTCCGCGATGAAAACAACGACATCATCGGCTACGACATCGACGTCGCCAACGAGATCGGCGAGCGCCTCGGCGTCAAGGCCAACCCGGTCGACACGAACTGGGCGGCGGTGATCCAGTCGCTCAATTCGGGGCAGTTCGACCTCATCCTCGGGGGCATGACCGCCACCCCGGAACGCTTCAAGCGGGTGAACTTCTCGTACCCCTACATGGAGGCGAGCTCCGGTCTGCTCGTCAATGCGGACAGCGGGATCGCGGATGCGAGCGGCCTCAGCGACAAGGTCGTCGGCGCGGGCGCCGGGACGCCGTCGATCAAGATGCTCCAGATGTCGGCGGAAGAGCATGGCCATTCGTTTGATGGCGACATCAAGACCTACGACGACGACGCGGTCGCCTACGAGGCCATGCGGGCCGGTCGGGTCGAGGCCTACGCGTCGTCGATCGTGAGCCTGATGGAGTTCGCCAAGACCGCCGACGGGGAGTTCGCCGTCGTCCCCTTCACGTCGAAGCACTGGGGGCAGGAGTTCACCTGCATGGCCTTCCGCAAGGAGGACGAGGACCTGCGCGGAGCGTTCAACGACATCATCGCGGAGATGAAGGCCGACGGCACCCTCGAGGCGCTGCAGAACAAGTGGTTCGGGCAGTCCTTCGTGGACCTGCTTCCCAACGTCGCCCCCGAGTGGTGAGCAGCGTGCCTGACGGCGGCCGCCGCCATGGCCGGCACGACGGCTCGCGGTGGACTTCGGCTACATGATCGAGGTGGTCCCGAGGCTCCTCCCGGGCCTCCGGATCACCATCGAAGTGAGCGCCATCTCCCTGGTGCTCGCCACCCTGATCGGCATCTGGCTGGGCGTGATCCGGGCCTACACCAAGGCCCGGAATCCGCTCAACTGGGTGCTGGACGCGTACGTGTTCTTCGTGCGCGGCACCCCGATCATCGTCCAGATCTTCGTCCTGTTCTTCCTCGCGCCTGAGCTCGGCCTCCGGATCGACCCCTACTGGGTCGGGATCATCGCCCTCACCTTCAACTCGGCGGGCTACCAGATCGAGATCGGGAGGGCCGCGGTCGGGTCGGTCGGCGCGGCGCAGTTCGACGCGTCGCTCGCGCTCGGCTTCTCGCGGCGGCAGACCATCTGGCTCGTGATCCTGCCCCAGGCCGTCCGCCGCATGATCGCGCCGCTCACCAACGAGATGTCGCAGCTCATCAAGGCTTCGTCGGTGCTGTCGGTCATCACCGTGTTCGAGCTGCACAAGGCGGCGAACGCCATCTCCTCGGCGAGCTTCAAGTACGTCGAGCTGCTTGCCCTCCAGGCCGTCTTCTATCTCGTTCTGATCCTCTCCGTCAGCCGCTTCGCTCGCTGGATCGAGACCTCGGTCCTTGGCGCCGGCGAAGGGGCGGCGGACTTCCAGGTGCGCTGAGCGAACCATGACCACCGGCCTCGACACGCAGTTCATGCTCGACATCCTCCCGAAGCTTCTTCGGGCGACCTGGATCACGATTCAGATCAGCGTGTTGACGGTCATCTTGAGCTGCGTCTTCGGGGGCCTGCTCTCGGCGTGGCGGATCCTCGGCGGGCGGGTCGTCCGGGCCGTCATCTACGGCTTTGTGGAGTTCACCCGCGGAGTGCCCCCACTGGTCCAGATCGCGCTCATCTACTTCGCCCTGCCCCGGTTCGGCGTCGTGCTGAACGAGTTCTGGACCGGCGTCGCGGCGCTCACGTTCATCGGCGTGGGGTACACCATCGAGATCGTGCGCGCCCAGGTGGAGTCGCTCGGCCGCGGGCAAAGCGACGCGTCGCTCGGTCTCGGCCTCAGCCCGTGGCAGACGCTGTTCCTCGTGCTGGTGCCGCAGGCGATGCGGCGGATCCTGCCGCCCCTGACCAACGAGCTCGTCAACGTGATCAAGGCATCGGCGCTGCTTTCCGTGATTTCCGTCAACGAGCTCACCAAGGTTGCCAACGAATTGATATTCATACATTTCGTGGTGATCGAGGTCCTGATCGAGCTGACGTTCCTGTACCTCGTCGTGGTCGGGAGCCTGATGTGGTTGTCGCGCTGGCTGGAACGCCGAAGCGCGACGTGAGGAGAGGAGTCGGGAGATGGCATCGATTACTCGGGGAGACCGCGGGCGGATCGGCTTCCTCCTGCCGGCGGACGGACTCACCGACGACGAGTACTGGAGCTGCCTTCCCGACGGGGTCGCCCTGCTCGCGGCGCGATACGTGGTCGCGGGGGGTCTTTCGCTCGAGGAGCTCGAGTCGGATACGGACACCGGGCCGATCCTCGATGCGGTCGAGCTCGTTCGCCAGGCCCAGGCCGACGTGGCGGCGCTCGCCGACTGCGCGGGTGCGGTCGTCGGCGGGCTCGACTATGAACGCGACCTGGTGGACCGGGTGGCGGCGAAGCTGGGCCGGCCGGCGACCTCGACGCCGCGCGCGATCGCGGCTGCGCTCCATGCGCTCGGGGCTCGGCGCATCGTCCTCGCCGCGCCCTATCTCGATGTCGTGGTCGAGAAATTCGCCGGCTTCCTCGCCGGCTTCGGCATCGAGACGCTCGAGTCGAAGGCCATCGCGTTCGCGGCGGAGACCGAGATCGCCGAGCTCGGCCCGGAGCGCTGGCGGGCCGTCGCAAAGGAGGTCGATCGGACCGAGGCGGATGCCATCGTGCTCGGCGGAGGCGGTATCCGCGCTGCCGCGGCGCTGGAGGCGACCGAACGCGATCTCGGAAAGCCGGTCGTCGCCGCTCCGGCCGCGCTCATCTGGCACGCGAGCCGCCTCGCGGGAGCCGACGCGACCCGCTCCGGGCTGGGCCGCCTGTTCTCCGAGTGCGGCGCCTCGCCCGCCGGGCCGGCCGCCGCAGGGACTGGCGGACGGAGAATGACGCGGCGGAGGATCTTCACCGGGGGAGCCTTCGAAGACATTGCGGGCTACGCCCGGGCGGTGGTGGACGGAGAGTGGATCTTCGTCTCGGGCACCACCGGGTACGACTACGCGACCGGCGAAATCGCCGACGACCCCGTGGAGCAGACCCGCCAGTGCTTCCGCAACATCTCGTGGGCGCTCGGGGAGGCGGGAGCGAGCCTCGATGACGTGGTCCGGGTGGTGGCCTACGTGGCGGAGCCGGAATCGTTCTCCGACATCGCGAAGGTGTTCGGGGAGCACTTCGCCGACATCCGTCCCGCGAACACGACGGTCATCAGCCGGCTCGTCAGCCCGGAAATGAAGATCGAGATCGAGGTCACCGCTCGCCGGCGCCCCGCGACCTGAGCGATGCACCGCGGCGGGGTCATCGCCCGGGTTCGCCCTCGGATAGAATCGGTGCCGCGCGAAATTTCAGGAATCAGCCGGTCTTCCGGAGGGGCGGCCGGGCGGAGCTTTCATCGATCATGAGTCAATCGCGAGTACGTTGTCGCCTTGCCGTGGATGTCGGCGGGACCTTCACGGATGTGGCCCTCGAGCTCGGCGCCGGCGGTGGCGTGGTCACCGCCAAGGTGCTGACGACGCCGCATGCTCCGGAGGAAGGGGTGGTCGCGGCGGTCGGGCAGGCAATCCGCGAGGCGGGGGTCGGTGCCGGTGACGTCGGCCTGCTCATCCACGGGACGACCCTTGCGACCAATGCGCTCATCGAACGCACCGGGGCGAAGACCGCGCTCCTCGTAACGGAGGGTTTCCGGGACTCGGTCGAAATGGCCCTCGAGAACCGGTTCGAGCAGTACGACATCTCCATCGACCGGCCGGCTCCCCTCGTGCCGCGGCACCTGCGATGGCCGGTCACCGAGCGGATGAACCATGTGGGCGAGGTGCTGGTTCCTCTCGACGAGCGTTCGGTGCGGGCGCTCCTCCCCCGCTTCGAGCGGCACGGGATCGAGGCGATCGCGGTCGGCCTGCTTCATTCCTACGCGAATCCGGGCCACGAGCAGCGGGTCGGGGAGATCCTCGCCGGCGCTTTGCCGGACGTCCGCATCACGCTCTCGAGCGAGGTGTGTCCCGAGATCCGGGAGTACGAACGCCAGTCGACGGCCTGCGCGAACGCCTACGTCCAGCCTCGGATGTCGGGTTACCTCACCCGTCTCGAGGCCGAGCTCCGTGCTCTCGGCCTCGCGTGCCCGCTTCTCCTCATGACTTCGGGGGGCGGCCTCACCACCCTCGCCAACGCGACCCGCTTTCCCATCCGGCTCGTCGAGTCGGGACCCGCCGGCGGCGCGATACTCGCGACGGAGATCGCCCGCGAGTGCGGCGACGAGAACGCGGTCTCCTTCGACATGGGCGGGACGACGGCCAAGATCTGCCTCATCGACGGCTACGAGCCGCAGTCCACTCGGACCTTCGAGGTGGCGCGGGCCTACCGCAACCTCAAGGGGAGCGGCCTGCCGGTGCGCATTCCGGCCATCGAGATGGTCGAGATCGGGGCCGGGGGCGGGTCCATCGCGGCCATCGACGGGATGGGCCGCCTCGACGTGGGTCCGGCGAGCGCGGGAGCCGATCCGGGGCCGGCCTGCTACGGACACGGCGGCCAACATCCCACCGTGACCGACGCCGACGTCGTGCTTGGCCGCATCGGTCCCGACGATTTCGCGGGAGGTTCGATCCGGCTCGACCCGGTTCGAGCGCGCAATGCGATCGGAAATGCGGTGGGAGAGCCGCTCGACCTCGCCGGTCCGCTCGCGGCGCTCTCCATCTCCGAGATGGTCGACGAGAACATGGCGAACGCGGCCCGGGTCCACGCCGTCGAATGGGGCAAGGACATTTCCGCCCGCACGATGATTGCGTTCGGCGGAGCGGCGCCGCTGCACGCGGCCCGCCTCGCCCAGAAGCTCGGCCTTCGCCGCGTGATCGTGCCGGCCGGAGCGGGAGTCGGCTCCGCAATCGGGATGCTGCGCGCGGCGGTGTCCTACGAGGTGGTGCGAAGCCGCTACGTTCGCCTTGCCGAGTTCGACCCGGGGGTGGTGAATGCGCTGCTTGGCGAGATGAACGAGGAGGCGCGCGCGGTCGTCGTGGCCGGGGCCGGAGACGCGGAGCTCGAGGAGGTCCGGCACGCATTCATGCGCTACGTCGGCCAGGGGCACGAGATCGTGGTGCCGCTGCCGGTGCGGACGCTCGAGACAGGCGATGGCGAGACCCTCGCGGCCGCGTTCGACGCCGAGTACGCCCGCCTCTACGGCCGCACGATTCCAGGGCAGGAACGCGAGGTCCTGAGCTGGACCCTGACCATCACGGCGCGAAGGGAGCCGTCGCCCGAAGGCGACCCTTCCTCCGTGAATGCCGGCGTACCTCGTGCGCCGGCGGCGCATTCCGGGGCCCACCACCCTTGCGCGGACGCGGCTTTGGACCGGACCGCACCGGCCGAGCCCCTGGCGGGGACGGACGGCGCCCGCCACCTGTTCGATCCGGTGCTCGCCGACTACCGGGGCGCTGCGGTATACCGGCGCGAGACGTTCGATCCCCTGGACGACGTAATGGGGTCGGCGGTAATCGTCGAGGATCAGACCACCACCGTCGTGCCGGAGGGATTCCAGGTCTCCGTCAATGCGTTCGGCCATCTCGTCCTCGAACGCACGGACGGATCGGCCTGATTGAAGGAGAATGCGCAACATGGACGCAATTGACCGAATCCGACGGAACGGCTTGATTGGAGGAGCATGCGCAACATGAACGCACTTGACCGGATCCGGATGCAGATCCAGTGGAACCGGCTGCTCTCGGTCGTCGAGGAGCAGGCCCAGACCCTGGTCCGCACCGCCTTCAGCACCTCGGCGCGCGAAGCCGGCGACATCTCCGCCGGCGCCTTCGACACCACCGGCCGGATGCTGGCCCAGGCGGTGACCGGCACCCCGGGCCACGTGAACGCGATGGCCGCATCGGTGAAGAGCTTCCTCGAGAAGTACCCGCTCGAGGCGATGGAGGAGGGCGACGTGTTCCTCACCAACGATCCGTGGCTCGGCACCGGTCACCTCAACGACTTCACCGCCGTGACCCCGACGTTCCACGGGGGCCGGATCGTGGCCCTCTTCGCCTCCACGACCCACGTGGTGGACATCGGCGGTCGCGGCTTCGGGCCGGACGGACGGCAGGTCTACGAGGAAGGCCTCAACATCCCGATCCTGCCCCTCGCGAAGCGCGGCGAGTTCAACTCCCTCGTGCTCGAGATCGTGCGTGCGAACGTCCGCAACCCGGTCGAGGTCGAAGGCGATCTCTACTCGCTCGCGGCCTGCAACGAGGTCGGGGGGCGGCGCCTCGTCGACATGATGAACGAGTTCTCGCTCTCGGACCTCGACGACATTTCGCGCTACGTGATCGACGCGTCGAGGGAGGGAATGCTCGCCGAGGTCCGTGCCCTCCCGCACGGCACGTACCGGAACTCGATGCGGATCGACGGCTACGAGCGCGAGCTCGACCTCGTGGCCGCGGTCACCATCGACGAGACGGGACTCGCCGTCGACTTCGACGGCACATCCCCGGTGTCGAGCTACGGCATCAACGTGCCGATCACCTACACCGAGGCGTACGCGAGCTTCGGTGTTCGCTGCGTCATCGGCTCGCGCATTCCGAACAACGCGGGGTCGCTCGCCCCGGTGCGGGTCACCGCGCCGGTCGGCACGATCCTCAACGCCCCGCATCCCTGCGCGGTGACCGGGCGGCACGTCATCGGGCAGATGCTCCCCGACGTGGTGCTGGGGTGCCTCGGACAGATCATTCCCGACCGGGTACCGGCCGAGGGCACCTCGTGCCTCTGGAACCCGGTCCTGCTCGGTGGGCACGGCATGACCGGCGACGACCTCCAGAGCGGGCCGGCGTTCGCGATGAACACCTTCCATACCGGGGGGACCGGAGGGCGCCCGGGAAAGGACGGCCTCGACGCGACGGCATTCCCCTCCGGCGTGCGCAACACCCCGATCGAGGTGAACGAAACCATCGCGCCGCTCGTCTTCTGGCGCAAGGAGTACCGCGAGGACTCCGGCGGTCCGGGCGCGTTCCGGGGAGGCACCGGACAGATCATGGAGGTCGCTCACGCGGGCGACAACGCGTTCGCGATCAACTCGATGTTCGACCGGGTGGTCCATCCGCCCCGGGGCCGGAACGGCGGCGGCGCCGGTCAGACGGGGCGCCTCTACCTCAAGTCGGGCGCGGCCGAGTTCAGGGGCAAGGGGCGCCAGACCATCCCGCGGGGCGAGCGCCTCGTGCTCGAGATGCCGGGCGGGGGCGGGCTCGGCGATCCCCTCGAACGGGACCCCGAGCGGGTGGCGGACGATGTCCTGAACGGCCTCGTCTCGGCGGAGCGTGCCCTGGCCGACTACGGGGTCGTCATCGGAGCGGACGATCGCCTCGACCGCGAAGCGACAGTGAGCGAACGGCACGCGCGGCGAGCCCCCGCCGCCGCGGACTGAATCCGTCCCCGGCCGCCCGCCCGCGAAGGGCGGCCGGCCCCGGGTGGAGCCGGCCGGCGGATCGTCAGCCGGCCGCGATGGCGGTGGCCGTTCCGGTGAGGACGGTCTCTCCGTTCTGGTTGGTGGTGGTGACCGAGAAGTCGACGAGCCGCTCGCCCCCCTCCTCGCGAACCGCATCGACCCGGGTGGCGGCGGTGAGCGTATCGCCCGGCCACACCTGGCTGGTGAACCGCACCCCGAACCTGCGCACGTTCTCCGCGCCGACGAGGTTGGTGATCGCGCGTCCGGTCATCCCCATCGTCAGCATCCCGTGCGCGAACACCCCCGGATAGCCGGCCGCCTCACGGGTGTAGAGCTCGTCGGTGTGGATCGGGTTGTAGTCGCCGGACGCGCCCGAGTACATCACGAGCTGGGTGCGGGTGAGGTCCTCCACGAGCACCTCCTCGTGGACGTCGCCGATCTTGAATTCTCTCGTCGTCATCGCGGGTCTCGAGCTCCTCTTCAGCCCCCGTTCAGCCCTGGTCTACCGGGCGCTCGGTCGTGACCGTGACGCTTCGCGCCCGGCACACGAGCTCGCCGTCCGGGTCGTGGTAGTCGACGAACCGCTCCGTGAACTCGAGCCGCCCGGCCCGTCGGCTCTGCTTCTCCCACGACTCCCCGTCCCGGTAGGTCGCGGTCAGCACGTCCCCGGGCCGGAGGGGGCGCCGGTACTCGAAGTGCTGCTCGGCATGCAGCCCGCCCGAGGCGGGCGGGTCGCCGTCGATCCCGCTCGGGGTCGCGCCCGAACCGAACCACTTCTCGCCCGGCTTGGGGCGGGTCGGGTGCTCGGGGGCGAACTGCGCCACCGCCTGGGCGAACGTCGGGGGCGCGACGATGCCGCCTGCCGTGGTCATCTTCGCCGCTTCGGCGTCGTGGTAGGCGGGATTGGTGTCCCCGATGGCGCGCGCGAACATCATGATGTGCGACGCTTCGACCGGAAACGTGACCTTCTTGGATTCGGACACTCGTTGGTTCCTCGCAGGTCCTGGGCCGCGCGGGCCGAAGGCGGTCCGCGACGGCGCAATTATCGGTGGAATGTGGCGGCGGTCCAACCCTGATCCGGACCGGAACCGATCACCTTCGGACCACCTCGCGGCGGGTCCCGGGAAGACCGGTGGCGGCGCCGCGCGGGCCGCTAGCCGAAGAGCTCCCGGAAGCGTCCCACGCAGGCGCGGAATCCGTCCTCGAAGGTGCCGCCGTCCGGGCGGTAGACCGCCTCGAGGGAGATCGCGCCCGCGTAGCCGACCTGTCCGAGCCACTCCGCCATCGGTTCGAGCGAGGACGCGAGCTGGCCGGACCCGAGCTCGCACACGCGAAGGTGCGCGGCCGGCATGTCCGCCACCACGTCCTTGACGTGCAGGTGCCCCAGGGCGGCTCCGTCGCCGAGGGCCTCGATCCCGAGCGGGTGGGGCGGCTCGCTCGCGAACATGCAGTTGGCGGGATCCCAGAGCACCTTGAGGCGCTCCGAGCCGATCTCGTCGACCAGGCGACGGCCGGTCCGGGCCGAGCAGATCGTTCCCCCGTTCCCGGTCTCGACGACCAGGGTGACCCCCTCGCGCTCCGCCATCTCGACCGCCGGCAGCACCAGCGCCTTGAGGCCGTCCCAGGCCCCGTGCGCGACGTTCCACTGGTCCGCTCCGTTCTCCCCGAAGAGGATCATCTCGCGGCGTCCGGACATGATTCGGACAAACCCGCAGTCGAGCCGGTGGGCGAGGTCGATGCAGCTCGCGAGCTTGTCGAGGTGCGCTCGATGCTCGTCTCCGCCGGGCTCGGTCTCGCGCACGAGGAGACCGCCGAAGATGTGCCGGGAGACGCACGAGACCGGCATCTTCGCCTCGCGGACCAGGGAGACGACCCTTTCGGTCTCGTCCGCGTCCAGGTCCCCGACCTCCCGGTCCCATACGTATTGGAGCTCGATCTCGTCGAGCCCCGCGTCGCGGGCGACCCGGAGCGCGTGCCCGAGGTCGCGGCTGATTCCGTCCGAGATGACGCCGAGGCGGCTCATGCTTCTGTCCTCGCTCTCGGGTCCGCGATTCGGACCGATCCCGGAGAGGCTATCACGATACGATCGCGGTCATGGGTGCAGGGGTCCGACAGCCGTATCGCGACGTGGTGGTCACCGTCCCGGTGACCATTGCGTACGAGCGCTATTCCATTCGCAGCGCTCACTGGTATCTCGGCCGTTCGCTTGCCGAGCTGCTTTCCGGTTCGGGTCTTGCGAAGGCCGAGGTCGACGGCGTGTGCGTTTCGAGCTTCACCCTGCCGCCCGACAACGCGATCGGCCTCATGCAGTACCTCGGCATGTCGCCCCGCTGGCTCGACGCAATCAACCTCGGGGGGGCGTGCGGGGTGGTGGCGCTCAGGCGCGCGGCGCGCGCGGTGCAGGCCGGGGACGCTCGGGTCGTCGCGTGCATCGCGGGCGATACCAACCACGTGTATTCGTTCCGCCACAACGTCTCGAACTTCAGCCAGTTCGCGCGCGATGCGGTGTATCCCTACGGCTCCGGCGGGCCGAACGCGAGCTTCGCCTTTCTCACCGACTACTACATGCGGCACTTCGGGGCGACCCGGGAGGACTTCGGGAGACTCTGCATCGCGCAGCGCGAGAACGCCCTTCGCTTCCCCCACGCACTGATGAAGCGCCCGCTCACGATGGACCAGTACCTCGGCGCGCGTCTCATTGCGGAGCCGCTCCGGCTCTTCGACTGCGTCATGCCTTGCGCGGGCGGGGAGGGCTTCCTCGTCATGCGCCGGCAGCAGGCGGAGGACCTGGGACTTGGCCACGCCCGCATCCTCGGCACCATCGAACGTCACAACGCGTTCCCGGACGACCCCATCCAGATGCGGGGCGGCTGGGCGCTCGATCGGGACGACCTCTACGCGATGGCGGGGGTCGGGCCGGCGGACATCGACGTTCTCGAGACCTACGACGACTATCCCGTCATCTCCCTCATGCAGATCGAGGATCTCGGCTTTTGCGGGAAGGGGGATGGGCCGGAGTTCGTCCGGGAGCGGACGTTCACGGCGGACGGGGACTTCCCGGTGAACACCTCCGGCGGCCAGCTCTCGGTGGGGCAGGCCGGCATCGCGGGGGGCTACCTCGGCCTCGTGGAAGCGGTGCGGCAGGTTACGGGGGAGACGCTCGGCGCCGCGGTGCCGAATGCGAAGGTCGCGCTCGTCTCCGGGTTCGGAATGATCAACTACGACCGGGGGCTCTGCTCGGCGGCCGCGATCCTCGCCGCCGCCTGAATCGGTGGGGCTCGCGTCCACCCGCGCCGGGGCCGGAGGAAGACGCTCGGCAGTGGCGCCCGGCCCGTCGGACGACGGACCGGGCGCTTCGTTCTCGTCAGCCGGCGGACGTCCCGCCCGCCGGGCCGCTCAGTCTCCCTGCGTCTTGCTCAAGGTTCCGGCCTTGAGCCGCTGCTCCTGATCGGCGAGGGACTGGTTCTCGTTGCCGAGCTGTCGCACGTGCCAGACGATCCAGTACACGACGCCGATCAGCACGAACAGCCATTCCGCACCTACGAAGGGGTAGATCGGACCGATTTCGGCGATGTTGCCGGCCCAGTTCTCGAAGCTTCCGGTTGACATGGTCGGGTCCTCCTCCGCGCGCGCCTACGTGAGACGGGCCGCGCTCTCGTTCTCGGCATCGACGATTGCCTGCTCGTCCGCCTCCACTTCCGCGCGAACCGCGGAATCGAGGCCGGCGATCTCCACCGCCTCCGGGATTCGCAGGATGCCGGAGGCATGGAGGATGCGGGCGATGATCCACCCCGGCAGGAAGCCGAGCACGCCGAACATGATGATCGCGCCCGCGATCTGGCCGAGCGGGTTGATGCTCGTGTACGACGGGTCCGGCGACGAGGGGTAGCCCCAGAGCACGAAGCCGGCGATGACCACGCCGAAGACGCCGGCGTAGCCGTGCACCGCGACCGCCCCCACCGCGTCGTCGACCCGGAACCGGCGCTCCACCCAGCCATGCATCTTGTACATGAAGATGACCCCGACGATGGCGATGATCATCGCCTGGATCGGGTGGTAGAGGTCGTTCCCGGCCGATGCGGCGATGATGCCCGCGAGGCCCGAGGAATAAGTCCAGAACGGGTCGCCCTTCGATATCCAGTATCCCGCCAGCAGGCCGCCCGCCAGCGACATCAGGAAGTTGAAGGTGATAGCGCTCAGGGTGGTCGGCCCCAGGTAGATGTTGGTGGCCGAATAGAACACGCCGTCGCCGGACTGGACGTCCCAGATGGGAATGTTGCACGCCACGTAGAAGCCCCAGAAGCCGGTATAGATCAGGAACAGTCCGATCGCGACCAGCCAGGGATTTCGGGGATGGATGTTGCGTGGCGTGCCGTCGGCCGCGAACTTGCCGATCCGTGGGCCGAGGACCACCAGGATGCCGAGCGCGAATCCGCCCGCGATTGCGTGGATCACTCCGGAGGCGTAGGCATCATGGTAGCCGAGGAGCTGGACCATCCAGCCCTCCGCGTGCCAGCCCCAGGCCGCGTCGATGATCCAGAACACCGAGCCGATGGCGACGGCAAGGATCCAGAACGCGCCGGATCGGATGCGTTCGATCACCGAGCCCGAAACGATGGATGCGGCGGTCCAGGAGAACAGCAGGAACGCGGCCCAGAACACGCCGTTGATGCGCGCCCAGCCGTTTTCCGCGTCGTCCGCGCCGCCCATGTGCGCCCCCATCACGTTGCTCCAGGGAACCGCGTGGGGTGCCTCCACCAGGCCGCCGGTGAAACCCGGGCCGTTGGGGAGAGCGAAGTAGATCCACCACCCGAAGAAGAAAAACGTTATCGTCACCAGCGGGATCAGCATGGTGTTCTTCATCAGGGTGTGCATGTGATTCTTGTGCCGGGATGCACCTACTTCGTACATGCAGAACCCGACGTGAATCAGGAACATGATCACGACCGTGAGCCAGTAGTAGAACTCCGTGAAGATCGTGACCAGGGCAGACAGTTGGTCGGTCATCTCTCACCTCGCGTCAGTGCAAAGCCGAGTCGTCACTTCCTGTTCAATTTCCCTCTCGCCCTTTTCAACCCTTCGAGTATGGCCCAAGATTGGTGTTCGGGCAAATCTCCTTCGCAATCAACCGTCGACCAAGAGTGCAACGCGTAGTGTCGGCGAACCTCGGAAGCGACGGAATCGGAGCGCGCGAAATTCCCCCGAAACGGCGGCACGACGTTCCCGAGATTCCTTGCCATTTCGATCGAATTCTTGCAGAACGAAGAATCTCGCGTACCGTGAACAATAATTTCAATTGCTTCGCGAATGAATCGATTGTCCATGTTCATCAATTGATTGCGAAGAACGGGGCCGGCTTCGAAGGTTCCTTCACCGCACCGGCACGTCCGGGGGAGGACGATTCGTCGAGCTGATGAACGACCATGAACCGCCCGCTACGAAACTGCGAGAACGCAATACGACGCGCGGCTCCGGAGTATCGGTTGCGACGGGTTTTCCGGCATTCGCGTCGTGCGGGCAATCGGACAGCTCCGAGTCGACCGGCGCGCGAAGGGCGCCGTTTGCATCGCCCGGACGGTGCCCGCGTTCGCATCGGCCCCGGCGAGGGTTCGTGTCCGTCCTCGTCCGGCCCCGATCTCGGGCTTCGCATCGGCTCCGCGCCGCGCGGCGATACACTGTCGGCATGACCACTCCGCTCCCCCGGCCGAAGCGCAAGGACCCGATCAAGCGCACCCGGCTCCCGGCCCTGCCGCCCGCGCCGC
>Ga0209021_1001682_pt1 | contig 21242 bp, 22 predicted proteins | sample PinacodermFT_FD_187299 | JGI IMG/M metagenome (GOLD analysis project Ga0209021, IMG submission 187299) | Host-associated microbial community of the marine sponge Aplysina aerophoba from Gulf of Piran - sponge pinacoderm, lysed by freeze-thaw... | ecosystem: Host-associated > Porifera > Sponge >... | reverse complement strand
CTCGCCAAGGGGTTCTGAGGGCGCGTAGGCCGGGAGCGCCGACGGCGCCGCCCGCCGCAGGTGAAGAGAACGACGAAGACACTCCTGCGCAATCCTGGGGCGGCCGTGCTGGGCTACGTCACGGTCGCCGTCGTCTCTTTCGTCCTCCCCGTGATCCTGTGGATCGGGCTGGGGCCGGACGGCGCGTTTCTGCCCGGCCGTTGGGATACGTATGCCGCGAAGCGCATGGGCCGTCTCGCCTCGCGGGTTTGTATACGGGTTTCCATACATACATGGTTCGCCATATGAAAACGACCCTGAACCTTCCGGACCCTCTCATGCAGCGCGTTCGCGAAGAGGCGGCGCGTCGCAGGACGACAATGTCCTCCCTCGTGGAGGCCGGTCTCCGGAGGGTCCTTGCCGAGGCCGACGATCACTGCGCCAACAAGACGTTGCCGCCGCTTCCTTCCTGGCATGGTGGCTGCTCCCGGGTGAACATCGCGGACCGGGAGGCCCTGGACCAGGTGCTGAACGCGGAACGGGACGAGCAGCTCTTCGGCGTCGGACGGGCCGAAACTCCGGAAAAGTAAGTGCTCGTTTTCGATTCGAACGTTCTGGTGGACGCCGCCAACCAGGACTCCCGGTTTCACGACCCGTGCCTGCGGCAACTCGAAGCCGCCCGCAAGAGCGCCGCTCCGGCCTTCCTTCCGTGGAGCGTCTGCTATGGAGTTCCTGCGGATCACGACGCACCCGAACCTGCTGTCGTGGCCATGGACGGCGTATCGGGCGTTCGAATTTCTGGAAGCGGTCCTTGCGTCACCGGGTTTCGATCTTCTCGTTGCCACTCGGCGCCATGCCGCGGTGTTGGCTCAGACGCTGGCGGACGTCCCGGATCTGCGTGGCAGCGTGTTGCACGATGTCCACATCGCCGTCCTCATGCGGGAACACGGCTTGACGCGGATCTGCACCCGGAACAGCGACTTTCGCCGCTTTCCTTTCCTGACGGTGGCGGACCCGACGGACGAAACGCGGTGATGGCCCGGCTGATCCGGCACTGATTGCACGCGGGGTCCACGGGCGGCCGCGCCGCACACCACCAATGAGAGGGTTTTGGACGCGGCGCGGCAGGAGTTCCGGGAGGCGCAGCGGCTCGGGCTCGAAGCCCACGCCTCCGACCTGAACCCGGCGGCGGTGCTCAGAATCACATAGGCTCGGCCCGGCAGGCGCGTTGCGTCACCCGGGCTCCGTCCGTCCTGCGGTTCGCCGGGGAGCACATGTCCGGTCCCCGCCGCCAGTCGCCAGGCCAGCGCGCCCGGCCCGCTCACGAATCCACCGGGGGAGCGTACCGGCGCAGGTAATCCATCAGGCTGGGGATTCCCGGTTCCCAGGAGGGCCCTCGCGCCGTTCCCCAGATGAAGCCGAGGTGGTCGAGCCGCTGCCGCACCGCGAAGGCCCGGTCGGGGTCGGCCTCGCTACCGAGGCCGTGCGCCACGGCGGCGTCGAGTTGTTCGTAGGTCAGCGCTTCTTCCCGGTCCCCGCTCGCCTCCCGGGCCGCGACGAATGCATCGGCGACCGCCCGAGCCGCCGGCAGCAGCCGTTCGTCCGCGATCTCGCCGTAGCGGAGCTGGTAGTAGGCGTCCCGGGTCTCCGCGAACCGCTCCCGGGCGAGGTCCCGGTCGGTGGCGGTGACTTCCGGCCGGGGCTCGCCGCCGGCGTCGCAGATCTGCCGCCAGATCGCGTCGCCCCAGACCTGCGTGAAATACGGGTAGCCGTGGCAATCGCGGACCACCGAGTCCAACACCTCGCCCGCAACCGACACACCGCGTTGCCCCAACGGGACGCGGATCGCCTCGGCTGCTGCCGCATCCTTCAATCGTCCGACGCGAATCCGGGTTCCCCGTCCCCAGAAGGACGCGTTCATGTCGCGAAGCCGCCTCGGCAGGTCGGGAGTGCCCGCCAACACCAAAAGGAACGGATGTTCCCCCTCCAGGAACTGCGTGGCGTTCAGGAGCGTGTGTCCCACCTCCCGGTTGAGTGTGTGCGCCTCGTCGAGGATCAGCAGCAGGGGCCGGTTGCGGACGCGGGCCTCCAGCAGTTCCTCGAGCGGTGGCAGGGGACCTCCTTCGATCCCCCAGGCGATGGTCGCCGACAAAGCGGGGATCTTGACTTCGCTCGGCCGGAAGCCCGCGAGCCAGGAGCGGGGCGCGATGTGTTGGGCAAGCTGCACGAGCGTGGGAACGCGCGACGGCGTGAGGAAGAGGACGTCCAGTCCGGGAAAGGACTCCGCAACCTCCCTCTCCAACCACTTGAGCAAGACCGTCTTCCCGTTTCCACGGGGGCCGTACAGGAACAGCGCGGTGCCCGGCGGGTCGCCGCCGGCGAGCTCGGCAAGGCGCTCCCGGAGCAACCGCTGCTCCTCTTCCCGCCCTGCGAGGTAGGGCGGCGCGCCGCCGAAACCGGGACGGAAGGGCCGCAGCGGCGGAATGGGCGGCATCCCCTCGCATCATAGGGGTGCCCGGCGGGCGGTGCCGGTCAGCCGATCGGCGTGCCGTTCGCGTACGCGTGCTCGAGATGGAGTCGCTGGAGCCTTCGCGTGAGCGCCCCGGGGGAGCCGCTGCCGATCCGCCGCCCGTCCACCTCCAGCACGGGCGTCAGGGCGCCCGCGGTGCCGGTCGTGAACATCTCGTCGGCGGTGTACACCTCCGTCAGCGAGAGGTTCTTCTCCACCACCCGAAGGCCGTCGTCCCGGGCCGCCCCGATCACCGTCGCCCGGGTGACACCGGGCAGGCACGCGTGGGTGTGCGGCGTCTCCAGCGCGCCGTCCCGGATCAGGAAGACGTTCGTGGCGTTCGTCTCGGCCACGAAGCCGTCCAGATCCAGCATCAGGGCGTCGTCCACCCCGGCGTGATTGGCCTCGATCTTGGCGAGAATGTTGTTGATCAGGTTGGCGTGGTGGATCTTCGAGTCGATGCACTGCGGGCTGTTCCGGCGGATCGCGGAGGTGATCAGGCGGATGCCTGCCGGGTCGTACACGAGCGGCTTCCACTCGGCCAACACGATGAGCGTGCAGCCGGACCGGTTCCACTCGGGGCTCATTCCCGAGGTCACCTTCTCGCCGCGCGAGAGCGTCAGGCGGACGTGAACCCCGTCCGTCATGCCGTTGGCGCGGAGGGTCTCGAAGAGGGCGGACCGCACGGCCTCCCGTGGCGGCACGTCCGCGAAAGCCATCGCGTGCGCGGACCCCAGCAGCCGGTCCAGGTGCCGGTCGAAGTCGGCGATGCGCCCCCGATAGACGCGGAGGCCCTCCCAGACCGCGTCGCCGCCCTGGACCGAGCTGTCGAAGACGGACACCTTCGCGTCCGATCGGGGCTTCAACTCGCCGTTGATCGAGACCAGGATGTCGGCGTTTCGCGGGTCGGGGAGTTCCATTTCGTCGTCAGCAGGAAGGGGGGCTGCCCTGAAGCCCGGGGGCGGCTCGGAACGCATCAGCGCGCGCCGCTTCGATCGGTTGCTTCCCGCCGCGAGAGTCGCACGCCGGCTCAGCCTTGGTCGGGCATTGTCGCGGCCAGCTCGCGCAGGGTCACCAACCGGATTTCGTCGGGGGCCCCCAGACGTTCATCGTTCGTGAGGAACGTGGAGCAGCCGTGGACAAGTGCGGTCGCCAGGTGGAGGGCGTCCCTGGAACGCAAGCGCAGATGGGCCCGGAGGTGGACGGCGCGCTCCATCACGCCCCGATCAACCGGCGCCAACGTGATGCGCGGGGTTCGTTGCAACAACTCCAGATAGCTGGCAACGAGTTGGCGCCGGCCGTCCCGGACCGGCCGGGGGAGTATCTCGACGAGGGTCAACTCGCTTGCGATCACGGTGATGTCGCGCCGGTCGATTTCGGCGACCAGGCCGGCCATGAGCCGCCGATGCTGCGGGATACCTTCGAAGATGTAGATGTAGAGATTGGCGTCGAGGTACGTGCGGCGGCCTAATGGAAGATCCGACAGCGTCACTCGGCCCGGCCAGCCGCGATCTCTTCGTCAATGGCCGCAGCGGAGTCATAGAGCCCGGAGGCGGCCCCCAGCAGGTCGGACATCGTGTAGGTCCGGCCACGCTCGCGAACCTCCTGGGCCGTGACGATGACCCGATTCCCCTCCGCGGCGATGTGCAGGAGGTCACCCTCCCGGAGACCCATGGCCTTCACGACACTCGCGGGCAGCGTGATCTGATTCTTGGCGCGGAGTCTGGTCAACTGCATCGGCTGCATTCCCTCTGGTCGGAAAGTACGACAATCCTACCATCGCAGTTCTGAGTCTGACCCGCGGTCTCCCTACTGGCTCCCTCCGATCAGCAACAGCTCCGTCTGCCGCGGCGCGAAGTACTTCGTTCGTTGGTCCATCACGCCGCCTCCAGTGGCGTGATATCCGAGAGGTCAGCGGTTTTCCGGGCGCGGGCGAGGTCGTACGTCCGCTGCAAATTCACCCAGAACTCCGCGGTGTTGCCGAAGAACTTCGAGAGCCTCATCGCGGTATCGATCGTCAACGCGGTCTCACCCTTCACCAACCGCTCGATCCGCGTCCGCGGCACGTTCAGTCGGCGCGCAAGTGTGATCGCACTCATGCCGAGCGGCTCCAAGTACAGCTCTGCAAGGACTTCGCCCGGGTGTGAGGGGCTCTCTATCAGGGTCATCTCTCGGCTCCTTCAGTGATAGTCCACGATTTCGACGTCTGCCGGTCCCCGATCGGTCCAGACGAAGCAGATACGCCACTGGTCGTTGATGCGGACCGAGTACTGACCGGCTCGGGTTCCCTTGAGCGCCTCCAGTCTGTTGCCGGGCGGAAACCTGAGGTCGTCAAGAACCACTGCGGCGTCCATAGCCGTGAGGATCGCGCGGGTCCGCCGGACCAGGTCGCTCGGGAACCCTTTGCCATAGTGATCTCGGACCGCCCCGGACGCGAGCCTGCCCCTCGTGCTCACGATCATGGACGGCGTGTATCATAACATGATACACGCCGTCAGGAAACAACACTGACTGACGGTGCGAAGACGGTGCCCTCGACGGGCCTCTGCCGCCGAGCCCCGACTGATGGCGCTCCCCCTCCTACTGGGCGCCGCCAATCAGCAGTAGCTCCCTCTGCCGCGGCGCGAAGTACTCAACGCCGCCCTCGGGGAGCACCCGGGCGTTCTCCTCGATGCGGATCGGGAGCACCAGTCCGTCCCACTCCGGAATCGGGGTGCTCACGTGCAGCTCGACCGAGTACCACGCGTCCGCTTTCAGGGGATACCGCACCCGGTCCCCGTAGGCGAACGGCCAGTCGACCGCGACCCGCGCCCCGATGTCGTGGGTGGAGTTCCCGACCGAGTGGGAATAGACGCCCACTTCGGGCTGGCGAGGATCGACCTCTTCGTTGCCTCCCGTTTTCGGCTGGCCGGACTGGTACCCCAACTCCCCGACGTCTTCCATCGTCTGCTCCCAGACTTCGTGAGCGATCGCTCCCGGCTTCCAGTTCCCCGTCAGGATGTCGGTTATCTCGAGCGCCTTTTCCCAGGCGTTTTGAATGCTCTCCGGGGCCTCGGTCTCTCCGGGCCGCAGCACGTAGGCCGTGCGTTTGATGTCGGTGCGGTAGTCGAGGTAGCCGACCCCGGCGTCCACCGACAGGATGTCCCCCGGCATCACGACGTGGTCCGGGCTGTTGATCGGCAGGTTCTCCCCGTCGCGGGTGATCCGGACTCCCGGCAGGAACTCGGTGATGAGCCCGAGCTCCATGGCCCGCTGCCGCATCCACCAGTGGATGTCGGCGACGGTGGTCTCCCCCACCGTCACCACCGCGTCGGAGAACGCCTCCTCTTCCCACGCGACCGTCCAGGCGCACAGGTCGGAAAAGACCGGAATCTCCTCGGGGATGTGCATCTCCCGGAAGTCCCGGATCACCAGCTCCGCCGACACCATCCGCGCGGCGTACGTCTCACCCAGTGTCTCGTCCAGGAAGTTCCGCAGGGTCCAGGTGAGGCCGTCCGCCATCGGCAGGGTGGGAGAGACGTTGATGCCGATCCGCCGCGGATCGCGTTCCTCGATCACCCGCCGGAGATGGGGGCGGACACCCTCCTCGGTGTAGCCGTAGAAGACGAGAACGTCGTAGGCGTCGCTGATCGTCGGGTCGCGGAGCGAGTGCGAGCCGATGAAGATCTTCTCCGGCGTGTCCCCACCGTGGTCGAAGAAGATGTAGGCGTTCCGGACCCCTCCCCAGCCGCCGCCGATCTCGGAGAGGATCGGGTCCACGTGGTGTTCGCGGCTGAACGTCAGCCACATGTCGATGTCGTGCGCCCGCATCGCCGGGAGCACGACGGTGTCCAGCCGCTTCGTGATGAGGTCCTTCCGGATCTGGGCGCGTTCGCGGGCGTCGGGGATGTCGATCGCTTCGGTGGGGAGGAGGTCCTCCTCGGGGGCGCTCGCCGGAGCGCAGCCGCCGGCGGCCAGCGCCAGCCCTCCCGCCAGTAGCAGACTTCTTCGAATCATCACGTTACCTCCGTGGCGGATCGCCGAGCCGGGAAAGCAGCTCCCGCGCCTGCCGGTGATCGGGCTCAATTGCAAGTAGCCGTTCCAAAGACCGCGTCGCCTGGCCGGTCTCGCCCTGGCGAGCCAGAACCGCGGCGCGGTTGAAGAGGGCCGGCACGAACTCCGGCCGTGCCGCAATCGCGGCGTCGTAGTGGCGGATCGCGGTTCCCGCATCGTTCATCTTCGCGAGCAGGTTCCCGAGCCGGAAGTGGGCGAGGGCGAAGTCGGCCTTCGCGGACACGGCGCGCCGATAGTGCTCGAGAGCGTTGTCGGGCCGGCCCCGGGCTTCCAGCGCTTCCCCGAGGCCGTGGTGTGCTTCGGCAAAGCCCGGCCATTCCTCCAGCGCGCGGCGGAAATGCGTCTCCGCCTCGTCCGGGTTCCGTTGGGCCAGGAGGACCGTCCCCAGGTTGTGGTGCGCCTGGGGGAGTTCCGGGCTCGCCTCGATGGCCTCGCCGAAGAACCCCGTGGCCTGTTCGACGTCGCCGTTCAGTAAGTGGAGCCGGCCGAGGTCGCTGAGCGCCAGGGCGAAGGCCGGCCGGATGCGCACGGCCTTTTCCAGATGGCGAATCGCCTCGTCCCGTTCGCCGAGTTCGGCCAGCATCCCCGCCAGGCTGAAGAGAGCCTGTTCGTCCTCCGGGTTCCGGTCCAGCTTGAAGCGGTAGCCGGCGAGGCGTGCCGCCGTTTCCTTCTGCGCGAAATCCAGCTTCAGGGCGGGGAGTTCTTCTTCCCGCCGGGGGACGACCTGGACCCATAGATCTCCCATCTCATCCGAGGACTCGGGGCCGTACAGCACCCGGCGGGGCGGATCGCGCGGGTTTTGGGGATTGGCCGCCGAGTTGTCGTAGGTGAACTCCATGGCCAGCCGGGCGCCCGCGGGAAGGGATACCGGCTGCACGAAGCGGTACTCCGCCTGCCAGTTGAAGTCCCACTCGGGGATATGGAGCAAAGAGCGTCGCCTTCCATCTTCGAACTCGGCCCAAACCCTCATCTCCTTGCCGAGGTAGTGGGCGTGCGGATAGAGACCCACCAGCTCAACGGCCACCGGCACCCGGTAGTCGTCCGAGATGCGGTATCCCGTCTCGCCGGCGGGAATGTCCATCGCCTTCGTCCCGAGCCGTAGCCGGGTCGAGGTGCGTGACGGCGGTTCGCCGAAGTGGAAGCCGACCTGAACCCGCACCGCGGCCGCGTCCGGGCGCGGGAGCAGGTGGAGCTGGAGCACCAGATCGCTGCCGTGGGGAAGCCGCCAGGCCAACCCTTCAGGGACCTCAAGCGACGTCTTCCCGGGCGTCCAGCCGAGAAAATGCCCATCCGGGCTCTCGGCGAGGCCGGCCTGCATGCCCGCCCACCCCGGTTCGGGGTCGAGGGCGTCGAGGTAGCGAGTGGAGCGCGCCCCGTCCACCAGGACCACCGCGTGATGGACCACCTCGTGGTTCCCGGGCCGGAACTCCATCGCTTCGACGAACCGGTCGCGCACGCTGGGGATCGGAACCACGAAGCTGCGGAAGACGTCGCGCCCGGATTCCGGGACCACGTAGGGCTCCGCCATGGTCACCACCAGATCGGGTTCGCCGAGCTGCCATCCGGCCGCGAACTGCGGGGCTGGCGGCAACTCCGCCGCGTCGCCCTCGACCGCGCCGCCATCGGCCCAGCTTCGGAGCGTCCGGATCTGCTCCCCGGTCAGCCGGCGCTCGCCGACGAATGCCGCAGGCCCCGGTTCGGGCAGCCACGGGGGCATGTACCGGGCCGCGGTCAGGGCCGCGATCCGTTCGGCCCGCTCGCGCGCGCCGGCGTAGGTCTCGAGGCTGAACGGGCCGATGCCGCCCTCGCGGTGGCAGGTGACGCAGTGCTCGAAGAGGATCGGGGCGACGTCCCGGGCGAAGGTGGCCGGCTCCTGGGCGGGCGCGAACCCGGTCGTGATCGAAACCACAGCGAGGAGAACCACGACCGCAAATGCCCGTTTCGGACCGTACCCGCTCGCCTCCGGCCGCTGCAAACGCAGCCGGGAAGGGGCTCCGACTTCGACCTTGAGGTTGGATCCCTTTCCGGTCGAGCTACCGGTGACTTGTTATCCACGCCCGAATTCTGGGGCGGCCAACGAGCGGGGCGCCATCGAGGTGGGCAAGCTGGCGGACATAATCGTGATCGACGGCGATCCGTGGTTCGACATCATGGCCCTCGACGACCCCGTACTGGTGGTCAAGGACGGCCGGCCGTACCGCCGCTGACCCGTGAGGGAGTACGGACGATGAGGCTTGTGAGAACCGGATTCGGGGTCGCGTTGGCTGCGCTGCTGCTTCCCCTTTCCGCAGCCCATGCCCAACGGGCCGACTGGGAGACCCACGGCGGAGATCCGGGGGGAATGAAGTACTCGTGGCTCGACGAGATCAACCGGGACAACGTGGACCAGCTCGAAGTCGTCTGGAGCTGGGAGACCGGGGAGCAACCGCTCTCGATGGCCAGCTCTCCCATTCGGGGCGAACAGGTCGCGCCCGGCAAGTTCCAGGGGACTCCGGTCGTCCTCGATGGCGTCATGTACGTCAGCACCTCCTACAGCCGCGTGGTTGCGCTGGATGCGGCTACCGGGCAGGAACTCTGGGCCTACGACCCCCGCGCCTACGAGTGGGGGAACCTCCCACGGGGTTGCCGCTTTTGCCACCGCGGCGTCGCCGTCTGGACTGACGGCGAGGAGCGGCGCGTCTTCATCAACAGCCGCTGGATGCTGGTGGCGCTCGATGCGTTGACCGGAGAACCGATCGCGTCGTTCGGCAAGGACGGGGTCGCGGACCTCACCGACAACCTCATGTGGGAGACGAACCGGCTCCTCTACACGAACACCTCACCGCCGGTGATCTACCAGGACCTGGTCATCGTCGGCAGCGGCGTTCCCGACAACCGGATCTTCCGGAGGAACCCGCCCGGCGACGTGCAGGCGTTCAACGCCCGCACGGGTGAGTTCGTCTGGAGCTTCCACACGATCCCCCAGGAGGGCGAATACGGCAACGACACCTGGGAGGATGGTTCCTCGTCCTACACCGGATCGGCCAATGTCTGGGCGCCCTTCACCGTGGACTCCGAGCGCGGCCTCGTCTATCTGCCCATCAGCACCCCGAACAACGACTACTACGGCGGCCATCGCAAGGGAGACAACCTCTTCGCGGAATCCATCGTGTGTCTCGACGCCAATACCGGCAGGCGGGTCTGGCACTTCCAGACCGTCCGCCACGGGATCTGGGACTATGACCTTCCCGCACCGCCCAACCTGATCACCCTCGAGGTGGACGGTGAGACCATCGATGCGGTCGCCGTGGTGGGGAAGACGGGATTTGTCTATGTCTTCGACCGGGTCACCGGCGAGCCGGTGTGGCCGATCGAGGACCGCCCGGTGCCGGCCAGCGACGTGCCCGGCGAGCGCGCCGCCGAGACCCAGCCCTACCCCACGAAGCCGCCGCCGTTCGGCCGGCAGGGGTTCACCGAGGACGATCTGATGGACTTCACCCCCGAACTGAAGGCCAGGGCGCTCGAGGTCGTCAAGGAGTATCGGCTGGGCTCGCTGTTCACTCCACCCTCCCTGGAGGGGACGATCGTCATGCCGGGGATCTGGGGCGCCGGGAACTGGGGCGGAGCGGCCTTCGATCCGGGTACCGGGATGCTCTACGTCAAGGCAACCAACTGGCCCTCGCTGTTCCGGGTGTCGGAGCCCGACTCGCCCTTGGTGGAGGCCGACTACGTCGGCTCGGGCTTCGGAGCCCGGCTGGAACTTGTCCGCGGGGTCCCCGTGCACAAGCCTCCCTACGCCACCCTGACCGCCCTCGACCTGAACGCCGGCGAACTGCTCTGGCAGATTCCGCTGGGCGACTCGCCCCAGATCCGCAACCATCCCGTGCTGAAGGACCTCGATCTTCCACCGCTCGGGGTGGGCCCGCCGCAGCACGGACAGTCCGCGGCGCTCGTCACCGAAGGAGGGTTGCTCTTCATCAGCGCGGCGAGCGACTATCTCTACATCTTCGACAAGACGGACGGCGCGTTGCTCCGGGAGATCCCCTTGGGTGGTGGCGGTTTCGGCAACCCCGTCACCTATCTCGCCGAGGGACGCCAACTGGTGTCCATCGCGACGTCGCAGTCAGATGGATCGGAGGCGAAGGTGCTTACTTTCCATCTGCCCCGATAGGTGACGCGCCGGTATCGAAAGGGCGCCCCGGTCAGACCTTCAGGTAGATCCGTTTCCGGTCGAGCCACACCGCGATCGCTGTCCAGGCCGCCACGTTCGCGAGCGCGAAACCGAAGGACCCGTGAAGCGGACCGAGCCAGGAGGCGAAGAAGACCTCGTAGGTCCAGGTGTAGGCCGAACCGTCCCCCCGCGCGGGGAACAGCAGCATCGTCTTGATGACCAGCCCCGACGCCACGAACGCGAGGATGGCGTTTTTCCCCAGCGACTCCAGGGGCAGCGTCCAGCGCGCCGGCTTCCTCAGGTCCATGATCAGGACGAAGCGCGGCAGCAGGCAGAGCGCGATGCCGGCGGTGAACAGCACGTAGGAACTCGTCCAGAGGTTCTTGTTGATCGGCAGCCAGAAGCTCCAGATCCAGCCCAGGGTCAGGAACGTGAACCCGGCGGTGAGCATGCCGGTCGTCTTCAGGAACGGAGGGCTCTTCGCCCGGAGCCACTGCCCGCAGAAGATCCCCAGCAGCGCGCTCGCAATCGCGGGAACCGTGGAGAGCACCCCTTCCGGGTCCCAGGTGCCCTGGTAGAGCGTCCCGGGGAGCAGCAGGCTGTCCAGGTAGGCGGCGAGGTTCGTCCCGGGCTCGAGATCCCCGGCGACCCCGCCTGGCGCCGGAACGAACCGCATCACCGCCGCAAATCCGATGAGGCAGGCGCCGGTGAGCACGGCGAGACCCCGGCGGCCCATCCACAGGAATGCGGCGCCGGCGACCAGGTAGACCACCCCGATCCGCTGGAGCACCCCCGGCAGCCGCAGCGATCCGAGATCCCCAACGAGATGCAGGAACGGCCAGGCCGCCATGAAGAGCCCGAGTCCGATCAGGATCGCGCTCCGGCGCAGCACCTTGAGGAAGAGCGCCCCGCGCGCCGTTCCCGCCTCCACCCGCCTTCCCAGCGAGAAGGGAATCGCCACTCCCACGATGAACAGGAAGAAGGGGAAGATCAGGTCCGTCGGAGTCCAGCCGTGCCAGGGGGCGTGGAGCAGCGCCGGATAGACATGCTCCCAACTCCCCGGGTTGTTCACGAGGATCATCCCGGCGATCGTGGCGCCGCGGAAGGCGTCGAGCGAGCGGAGGCGGGCGGGCAGGGTCGTCATTCGCTTCGCAGTGCGTCCACCGCCAGTTCGAGGAGTTCCCGGTCGTAGGTGCGGAAGTTGGCGCGCGTCAGGGGGACAGAGACGTCGGGAACCACGGGATTGCCCTCCAGCACCTCGGTGTCGGGGCGAAGCGTGTGCCCGATGTTCCACATGAACTCGGCGACCGGCCGATCGGTGCCGGGGAAGTACAGGACCTCCTCGTGCTCCCAGGTGTTGCTGTAGCCGCCGGTCGGCATCCCGATCACGGTCGCGAGGTCGTTGTCGGCGAACATGGAAAGGAACTGGTCCAGGTGGGAGCCGCCGTGCGGGCCGCCGATGATGGCGGCGCGGCCCCGGAAGTGGACGGGAGCGGGTTGCAGGATGCCGCCGGCGTCCCGGGGCAGGTGGGCCAGCTTGAACGGGGTTGGCGGGGTGTACTGGTCACCCCTCTCGATGGCGTCCGCCGCATCGGTCCGCGCCCAGTCGCGGAGCCAGCTCCGGCTCAGGTTGAGCCCGAAGATGTCGGGGGCGTCCTCATCGACCTCGATCTCCTGGAAGCGTTCGATGAGTTCTTCGCCGGCGTCGCTCAGCCGGACGTTGCCGAAGGTCGTGCGGAAGGCGCGCGGGACCAGACGCTGGATCGCGTAGGCGCCGAACGAGCCGCCGCTGCTCCCCCGGACGTCGATGATCAGGTCGTGGTCGAGCAGTTCGTCCCGCTCCGCGAGTTCCACGAGGTCCATCACGTCCTCGATCAGCGACCGCTCGAAGTCCAGCCACTGGAGCAGGACGATCGGCTCACTCTCGTGCAAGTGGACGTGGAAGTTCTCCCGCGCCAATACCTTCTCGAACCCCTCGAATTGCGGCGCCGGCCCGACGTAGTGGGTGCCGCGCTCGCCGTAGGGCAGGGAAACCGCGTAGTGGTCGCCGGCCGCGTTCTCGAGGGTGAGGTCCAGTGTGTCGGAGTAGAGGTCCGGCGGAACGTTGCGCACGATCAGGGGCAGTTCCCGCGCCATGTGCCAGTAGAGGCCGTAGAGCGTGGAGTGCCGGATCCACTGGGTGAACTCGGCGACGTATTCGGCGGTGGGCCGGCCGTTCACGGCCACGATGAGGTCTCCGGGTTGCGGGGAAGGCAGTTCCAACCCGACCCTGGCGACGAAGAACTGCGGGTCGTCCAGGTCCGAGAAGTCGGGTAGAACCAGAATTGGAGCCGCGAGGTCGGGGGTTTCCGGTACCTCCAGGCCGCCCTCCACCGGATTCACGCTCAGATGGCGGTCCCGCCGGGCGTTACTGAGCTTCACGAGGCCGTAGAAGAGTTCCTCCTCGGTCTCCGCGGCCAGGAACTCGGTGCGGAGGTCCTGCATCGCCGCGAGCGGCGAGAAGGACAGACCCTCCTCCTTGAACTCCGAAAATGCCTCCCGGCGGGCCGTCTTCTCGACGATCTCATCGAAGAGCACTCCCAACTGCTCTTGTGTTGCTCCGAGTGGGGTGCCCGGGGCCTCTTCCGCCGTCTCGCACCCCGCCGATGCGCAGGTAGCCACCAGACAAAGCGCCGTCCAGGCCAAATGCAACTGGGTCACAGGCTCCTAGCGTATCGGGCGGGTGCTCCCACCTTCACCCACGGGCCAGTGGGACACCCTCCACGATGTGTCGCTGAATCGCCTCGGCCCAACGGGCCATGAAGTCCTCGAAGTCCTCGCCGAACGAGCGAACGAAATCGTCCGCCGCGGATGACAGGGACGTCATCCGGTACTTCACGGACGCCCGGCTTCGGCCCTCCCCGTCGGGGGTCACATCGACGTCCACGATGGCGGTGTGGTGGTCGGGGACCACATACACGAACGACGCGGCGCCGGTGGCTGGCTCGTGTCGGGTCTGGATCCACGTTGCGGCTCGTCCGCCCTTGTTGGTGGTTTGGAACACGAGGCCCTCTCTCGCCCCGGGCTCGATCGGATTCGGGTAGCGCGGGTCCCACCCCGCCACCCACCTTCGTTCACCCTCGGCACTGAAGAGTGGGAACGCCTCCGTGGACGGCAGGGCCATCGCGACGAGGCCCGCCTTCTCGACATGGACTCGCTCGCCGGTATCAGTTGTCATGGTCGCTCCCAGCTTGAATGATGCTGCGTTGTCTCGTTGTGAGTAAAGGCCCAGGGGCCTGGTGGACGACTCACTCCAGCTCGCCAGTTGCGGGGTCGGAGGCGTCCCCACGCCTCTGGCAGACGCGACTCGGTGCACCCCCGCGTGCCGCCTCTGAAACCGAACCCGCCCGCAAGTGGTACAACCCCCGCCCGTGGCTGACCAAGACTTCCGACGCATCCGCGCCCTCTGGCCCGACCACCTTGGCCTCGCCCGCGGCAAGGTCCTGCTTCCGGGCGCCGCTGCGACCGGGCACTGCCTCGCCACCTTCGCTCTCGGCTTCGACCGGGAGATGGACGCCTACCCGGGCTCGGGGCTCCTCGAGGGCCTGCCCGACATGCGCGCCGTCTTCGACCCGGCCGCGATCCGGGAAGGCTGGCACCCGGGAGTTGGGGTGGTGGTTGCCGATCTGGAGGCGGGGGGCAAGCCGCTCGAGCGTTCGGCGCGGCACATCCTGAAACGCGCCATCGCCGCGCACGAGGCCGACGGACGCCGCCCGGTGGTGGGCATCGAACTGGAGGCGTTCCTGTTGACGCCGGATGGCGAGGGCGGCTTCAGCCCGGTCGCGACCCCCGGCTCCCACGTCTACGGCTCGGGGCCGCTCATGGACCCCACCGGAGTCATGGATGCGGTGCTCGACATCGCGGATCGCGCGGGCATCGTCCTCGAGTCCTTCCACAGCGAGTACGACGACGGGCAGTTCGAGCTCACGCTCGGCAAGAAGGACGCCCTCGCCGCTGCCGACGAAGCGTTCCTGTTCAAGCTGCTCGCCCGCGAAGTCGCCGCCGAGCGGGGCCACCACCTCACCTTCATCGGCAAGCCGTTCAGCGATCGGGGCGGCTCCGGGCTCCACGTGAACCTGAGCCTCGAAGAGGGTGGGAAGAACGTCTTCGGCGATCCCGACGGCGAAGGCGGGCTCTCGAGGCTCGCCTGGTCGGCGGTCGCCGGCCTGCTCCACCACCACCGGGGACTGGCGGGAGCCGTCGCCCCCACGGTGAACTCCTACCGGCGCCTGCGCCCGGGGCAGATGAGTGGTTACTGGGCGAACTGGGGCCACGACCACCGGGGCTGCGCGGTGAGGATTCCGCTGGAGCGCGGGGAAGGGTCGCGGGTCGAGCATCGCCTCGCTGACGGCGCCTGCGGCCCGCATCTCGGGGTAGCCGCCACGCTGCTGGCGGCGCGGCTGGGGATCGAGCGGGAACTCGAGCCTCCTCCCGAAGAAACCGGGGACTGCCTGGAGGGTTCGGACACCGAGGTCACGGTTGCCGAGGACCTGGGGAGGGCTCTGGACGATCTGGAGGCGGATCAGGATCTGGCGGCCGCCTTCGGGGAGGAGTTCGTGCGGATGCACGTCACCGTGAAGCGCCGGGAGTGGGAGCGCTTCCGCGCCCACACCACCGACTGGGAGAAACGGGAGTACATCCCCTATCTCTGAAGAAGTCGTAGGCTTGGTGAAATGAACGCGATTGCGCCCCCGCGAGTGACTTCGCTCAAGGTGCAGAACTACCGCGGTCTCCGCAATGTGTTGTTGTCCAACCTGACCCCGCTAACTGTTCTCCTTGGTCCGAACGGCAGTGGGAAATCCACTGTCTTCGACGTTTTCGCATTTCTTTCGGAGTGCTTCACTGAGGGAATCCGTAGACCATGGGATCGGCGCGGGCGGTTTCGCGAACTGCGCAGCCGCGAGAGTGATGGGCCCATCGTCATTGAGTTGAAGTACCGCGAGCGCGAGCGTCCGAGGACGCCTCTGATTACCTATCACCTGGAAATCGATGAACAGGACGGGCGACCGGTCGTCGCGTATGAGTTTCTGCGCTGGAAGAGGGGACAATGGGGAAGGCCTTTTCAGTTCATGGAGTACCGGCGCGGAGAAGGAGCAGTCATTACCGGAGAAACCCCAGAGATCAACGACCGACGAATGCCGCGCGAACTATCCGGACCGGATGTTCTGGCGGTCAGCACGCTTGGCATGCTGGCGGAAAATCCGCGCGTCATCGCATTCCGCGATTTCGTAACGAGTTGGCATCTCTCGTACCTGTCAGCGGATGCGGCCCGTGGAAACCCGGAGGCGGGAGGACAGGAGCGGCTGTCTCCGACCGGAGACAACCTGGCGAACGTCATCCAGCATCTGCGCGAACAGCATTCGGACCGACTCGACGAGATTTTTGGAATACTGCGACGGCGGGTGCCTCGCATCGAGAAGGTTCAGGCGGAGGCGCTCGCGGACGGCAGGCTGCTTCTCCGTATCAAGGACGCCCCGTTTGCGACACCAGTCCTTTCTCGATTCGCGTCAGACGGGACGCTGAAGATGCTCGCCTACCTGACGCTGCTGCACGATCCAACGCCACCGAAGCTGATCGGAATCGAGGAACCTGAGAACTTCCTGCATCCAAGACTGCTGCCGGAGCTGGCGGAAGAATGCCGGGCAGCTTCGGAGGGTACGCAACTGCTAATCACTAGCCACTCGCCTTTCTTCGTCGATGAACTGAGACCGCCGGAAGTAAGAGTGTTGTGGCGCGACGACGATGGCTACACCCAAGTCCAGCGTGTTTCCGACAGTGCCGGTGTCAATGCCTTCGTAGAGGAAGGTGCGCGGCTTGGAGACCTCTGGATGGAAGGTCATTTCAGAACGGGCGATCCGCTTGTGAATCAGGGCGGCCCGTCGCGCGGATCGGCATCGGATCCCTCATGAGAACTCGCCATTTGGCGTTTCTTGTCGAAGAACCATCTATGGAGGCCTTCCTGCAGGTTCTGCTTCCTCGCGTACTTCCGGAAGACCAGACCTTCGAAATCCACGCGTTCCGGAACAAAGTTGGCCTGCGCCGGAACCTGAGGGCCCGGCTTCGTGCCTACGCGCGATGGTTGCCAAGTGACTGGCGCATAGTGGTCGTACTGGACCGGGATTCCGACGACTGCCACACGCTCAAGCGGGAACTTGAAGCAGTGGCTGTGAGTAGCGGGCTACGCACGCGCTCACAAACCGGGCGCGCTGATTGGCAGGTCGTAAACCGGATCGCGATCGAGGAACTCGAGGCTTGGTACTTCGGCGATTGGCAGGCCGTGTGCGAGGCCTATCCCCGCGTTCCTGCCACGGTACCCCAACGGGCAGGGTTCCGGGACCCCGATGCCATCCGCGGAGGAACGTGGGAGGCTTTCGAAAGGATCCTCAAGCGCCACGGATACTTCACGACGGGTCTACGGAAGACGGAAGCGGCGCGCACACTCGCCGCTCAGGTTTGCTGCCGGCGCAATCGCTCCCGAAGCTTCTCGGTGTTCATTGGCGCGGTCCTCGAAGCGGCGGCGTGACCTCCGCCGCCACCGTGACTCGAAGCAGTGCGTCTTCCTTGAGTTTCGCGGCCACCGTCACCGCCGAGGAACTCGACCGGGATCCGGACCCCATCCTCGCCCGTCTCCGCGAAGAGGAGCCGGTCGCCTGGGTCCCCGCGCTCCAGATGTGGTTCGTGACCCGCTGGGACGACGTCCAGGCGATGGAGGACGACCCGGAGACCTTCAGCGCCGCGACCGAACCCAGCTTTCTCGCCAGGACGCTCGGTGAGAACATGCTCACGCTTGATCCTCCCGCCTGCACGCGGCTCCAGAAGGCGTGCAAACCTCCTTTCCTGCGGGCGGGACGGAGCGGCTCCTTCGCCGAGCACGAACTCCCGGCGATGTGCGACCGCCTCATCGAGTCCATGCGGGCAGATGGCGAGGCGGACATCATCGCGGGCTACGCGGCGCTCGTGAGCGCGGGCTCGCTCGCCACCGTCCTCGGCCTCGACGCCTACGACTTCCGGGAGGTCTGGGACTGGTGCGAGGGGCTCTGCGTCGGCGTCGCGAACTTCGAGCAGGAGCCCGAGGCGTTCGCCGTCGGCCGGCGGGCCGCCGACGCGGTGGAGGCGGCGGTCCTCGCGAGGCTCGACGAGCTTCGCGAGCGCCCCGAGGCTTGCGGACTCCTCCACATCCTGCGCGCCGAGCAGAACCTCTCGGCGGCCGAAATCGTGAACAACGTCCGCCTGATGATCTCGGGTGGAATCAACGAGCCCCGCGACGGGATCGGCCTCGTGGTGTGGACCATGCTCAGCGACGACGGCCTCCGCGAGGCGGCGCTGGGCAGCCCCGCGGGGATGCGCCGCCTCGTGGACGAGGTGCTCCGCCGCTACACCCCGGTCGGCACCATCACCCGCACGACCACCCGCGAGACCGAACTTGCCGGAGTCCGCCTTCCCGAGGGCGTCCTGGTCTCCGGCATCCTCCGCGCGGCGAACCTCGACCCGGCCCGGTTCCGGGACCCGGGGCGGCTCGACCCCACCCGGACCGAGGGCGGGAACGCGGCCTTCGCCCTCGGCGTCCACCGGTGTCTCGGGGAGTGGCTCGGGCGGCAGGAGATCCGGGTAGGCGCGGAACGCCTGTTCCGGAACCTGCCCAGCCTCCGTCTCGCTTCCGGGGAGAAAGTGGAACTCCGCGGCTTCGAGTTCCGGGGGCCGAAGCGCGTCAGGGTAGTGTGGGACGCTTGACTTGAACGTATGACCACCCTTGACACTGCCGAGAAGGTTCTCAGGGAGGCGGGGGGTCGTCCCTTGTCTTTGTCCGAGATCACCAGACGGATGCGACGGAAGGGCTGGAAGACGCAGTCAAAGTACGGACCGTTGTTCACGGTCGGTGTTTCGGTTGCGGACGATGTCAGGGATCGGGGCGCTTCCTCGCGATTTGTTCGCGTCCGGAGGGGCGTGTACGCGCTAAACCCGAATCGAATCAAGACCGGCACCGTTCGGCGATCTGCCATCACGAACTCCACTCGAGGCAGCGTCGGATTCCTCTTTCCCCGCACTCCCTCCGGAGAGGCGTCCCTCCTGCGGCCGCCGCCCTGGCACTACTCCGGGGTCATGCTGACCATCGAGTACCTCGCCGAGCCGGGCGCGGTGGCGGCGCTCCTGCCCGCCCCGCTGGAGCCGGTCGCCGACCGTCCCGACGCGGTCGCCGCCATCTGGGCCGAATGGCAGTGCTGCAGCGGTTCGGGCGTCGAGCTGCTCGACCCGGTCCGCACCCAGTACAAGGAGTGCCTGCTGGTGGTCCGCTGCCGCTGGCGGGGCCGGGACTGGTCCCGATGTGTGTTCATCTGGGTGGACAGCGATTCCTCGCTGGTGCGCGGCCACTTCCAGGGGTATCCCAAGAAGCTCGGCGAGATCTGGATGACCCGCCCGGCGCTCATCGGGCAGGCGGGTCCGCGGCTCGCCCCCGGGGGACGTTTCGGCGCGACCGTGGCGGCAGGCTCCCGCCGCCTCATGGAGGCCGAGTTCACGATCACCGGCGAGGCGGAAGGCGCCGGTTTCGTGAACGCCCATCCCATGCTTCACCACCGGCTCATGCCGGCGGTGGAACCAGGTGGCGGCGATGCGCTTCACGAACTGGTCGAGGTAGCCTCATCCGACGTGGAACTCGGGACCACCTACACCGGCGACGCCACCTTGCGGGTGTTCCCGTCGCCGACCGAGGAACTCCTCTCGCTCGCGCCCCGCGAAGTGCTTGGCGGCTTCTGGCGGCGCGTGGGCTTCACCTTCCGCGGCGGCCGAACGCTCGCGCGCGGGGAGGATTAGCACATGGCGATCGCCGGCTTCGGGATCCTCTCGCACGTCCCGACCATCATGCTCCCCGAGGAGGTGCGGCGGGAGCTGAACGAGGGCAAGGAGATCAGCCTGTTACCCGGCCTCCGCCGGCTGCGGAACGAAGTCCTCGACGAGCTCGAACCCGAGACTTTCGTCATCTTCGACACCCACTGGGCGAGCACCGTGGAGCATCTGCTCACCGCCCAGGAGCGCCGCTCCGGCCGCTACACCTCGGACGAGCTCCCCCGGGGAATGCACGGGGTTCCCTACGACTACCCGGGAGATCCCGAACTCGCCCACGCCGCCGAGGCCGCGGCGCACCGGCTCGGCCAGCCGGCGCACGCTTCGGAAGATCCCTACCTCCCCGTCCACTATCCGACGATCAACCTGCTCCACTACCTCTGGCGCGGCGAGCGGGTGGTTTCCGTGAGCTGCTGCCAGACGGGAACCACCCCGGACTTCCTGGCGATGGGCCGCGCGATCGGCGAGGCGGCGGAAGCGACCGGCCGGCGAACGGTGCTCCTCGCTTCCGGAGGCATGAGCCACCGCTTCTGGCCGTTACCCGAGCTTTCGCTCCACGAGGCCTCGGACCCCGTGCATGTCCGGACCCCGGAGGCCCGCGCCGCGGACGAGGAACGCCTCGAGTGGCTGCAGGCGGGGGATCACCGCCGCGTCATCGAGACGATGGACGACTACGCCCGCTTCGCCCCCGAGGGACGCTTCGGCCACTACCTGATGGCCGTCGCGGCCGCCGGCGGCGCCGAATGCACGGCTCCCGGCCGGCTCTTTTCGGAGTACGAAAACGCCATCGGAACGGGACAGGTCCACGTCTGGTTCGACCACCCGGCGGGTGGTTGGACGGCGGACGGGTAGCGGCTGCAGATCCTCCGGCGAGTAGGACCCCCCGCGAGTGCTGTCTGGCGTGGTATAAATACGCATTGTATATACACCGTGGAGTTCGAATGGGACGAAACGAAAAATCGCGCCAACATCCGGAAGCACGGCGTGAGCTTTATGACCGCGAGCAGAATCTTCGACAAGCCCTTCCTTACTCGCCGCGACGACCGCAAACAATACGGCGAGGATCGTCACATCAGTGTGGGAGAAGTGGATGGAGTCGCAGTAGTCGTGGTTGCGCACACGGACCGTGGCGACCGGACGAGGTTGATTTCCGCCCGTCCCGGGTCCAGGAAGGAAAGGCAGGCTTGGCATGAGCACATTCGACAAACCGCTTGAACCCGAACAGATCGCGGCAGTCAAGGACGAGTCCCTCGACTTCAGCGAGATTCCTGAGCTCGACGAGAACTTCTGGCGAGAGGCCAAACTTGTCGAGCCCGACCGTACCGAACAGATCTCACTCCGGGTTCGACGGTCGGTGCTTCAATGGTTCAAGCGTCCGGGCAGGGGTTACCAGACCCGCATCAACCGGGTGCTCGAGACCTACGTGCAGGCCCAGCAGGAGTCAGAACAACGGCGCGTGGACTGACGCGCCGGGCGGGAGGCTCGCACTCGCTGACGGACTGCGCAAGAAATGTGCTCTTCCGAACGGGGGAGCACCCATGAACCGAAGAGCATTCCTCGGGACTGCCTGGTCTGTCGCGCGTCAATCAGGGTGAGACGTCAGCGGCAATCAAGGTGAGACTGGATCGTGGGAAGTTGGCGGGAGGGATGATGGCGTTGCGGGAGTCGGAA
>Ga0209021_1001670_pt1 | contig 21355 bp, 8 predicted proteins | sample PinacodermFT_FD_187299 | JGI IMG/M metagenome (GOLD analysis project Ga0209021, IMG submission 187299) | Host-associated microbial community of the marine sponge Aplysina aerophoba from Gulf of Piran - sponge pinacoderm, lysed by freeze-thaw... | ecosystem: Host-associated > Porifera > Sponge >... | reverse complement strand
CGCCGGTCGAGGACGCAGGCGGTATTGCAGACTGCCGCGACTCTGTCGGTGCTGGGTTCGCGCAAGGCGGCTCCGGGCGGGCGCTCGAGGCGCCAGGCGGGCAGTGGCGGGATCCCGGGAGTCTCCCGGACATCTCCTGTCGTGCGACATCTGATCGGCGAGAGCAAGCGTTCGGGCGTGCGGGTGCGGGAGTCGGCCGGGCCTTGCGTACGAACACAAGAGAAGGGCGGGCAGCGCGCGTCGGCACAGACCAGCACAAAAGCTGGCAGGCAAGGCAGAAGAAACAAACGGGAAAGGGACAGACGACAGCTGCGCTCTGTGGAGAAAGACGCGGGCTGTTCTTCTTCGCCAGGCAGCCGACGTCGTCAACGCCGCTCTGAGGCACTGGATGACTTTCCGGTTGTGCGCGCCGGTCGGTCTGCGCCGCTGTCTCACCAGCACAGGACAAGAAAGAGTGCACAGGACGATCGGGATCCGGATCACCCGGATCTGGACCCCCACGGGTATTGGAAGCAGCCCTTGCGCACCTGTACGGGCCCCCGCCGTGTCAGGTTGGAGCAGGGCAACTTTCACCGCATTCACGAGAATCTGGATGGCTGCTACGTGCAGGTGGGTCATGTGGTCCTGCGCGGCGATCAGGCCCGGGATATCTTCCCGGTGGGCAACAGCACCCATCCGTTCACCGGTTGGTTTTACTCCACGCATTCCGATTTGACGGTGCAGCTGGAGCGTTCCCGGGGGGATGCTGTGCTGTTTGGAGCCGTCCGGGACGGTGAGATTACACTGCATATGAAAAACAGCAGCCTGGTGACGCATGATGGCGGCCGGGCGGCACTGTTTGGCGAGCTACAGGGCAACAGCCAAGTAGGAGTCAGCTTGCTGCGCAACAGCCTGTTCAATGCCACAGGAGTCGGAGCTGTGCAGGCAGGCCTGGTGGGGAGCGTCCATGGCGCCGGAAATTTTATTCGTGTGCACGAGATTCTGGACAACCGGGTGCAGGCATGGGCCCAGGCGACCAACGACTGTCAACAGACGGCAGTGGCCAGTCTGGGGCTGGGCTTGCTGCGCAGTAACGGCAGGCAGGATGTTTATCAGGACCTTGTCAGGGGCAACCAGCTCCAGGCCCGGGCGGGCAGCGGCTGGGCAGCAGCGGCCATGCTCGGTGTGCTGGATAAGCCGCAGGGGCACAGAGGGCATCTGTGGAGCTTCCAGCGTGAGCTGCATGACAACAGCCTGCAGGCCGCCGCTGGGGAGCCGCAGCCCTCTTGTCCGGGCGGCAGCCGTGCCAGCCTGGGCTATGCTGATGTCCCCGGTTCCTTGCCGGCCTTGGCATCACCTGCAACACGGCTGTACGCCAAGCAGGCTGACTGGGTGAACAATCGCGTACAAGCCGTGCTGGAGGGCAGCCAGATCCTGGCGGCTGACAACAGCAGCTGCGTCAGCCAGGTGGCAACGGCCGCTGTTGAGTTTCTGCAACTGCAACAACGCGGCCTTGCACCAGGACAGCTGCAGGGTCGCACGCAAGGGCAGTCTTTGCTCCCGGCGACAAGGGTTGCAAAACTGTTTTTGTTCTCCGGTGGCAATGCCGAACTCCCCCTGTTCCCTGCCGAAGCCGGCCTCCCCGGCAATGTCACCGGCTTTGTTGATGCAGCGAGCTATCAATGGAGGGCTTCCAATGACACCGGGTCCCTTGGGAGTCAGGATGTCCGGATCGGCAGCAGCCTGCAGTTGGCGGGCTGGCGTGAGGCTTACGAGACTCTTCGCTATTCCGAGTCGCTGTTTCCCCCTCTGACCAGGCAGTTTGAACATACCTGCAAGGAAAGCCGTGGGCGGGGCAACGCCTTTCACTACCCGGGAGAACGCCTGCAATTGATGATCCCGGTCAACAAGCAATGGTTGTTGCTGACGCGGCAGCGCTACCCCTGGCAGCAGGACCATGACCTGAAGGGGGTACTGCGTGTGACCCGCTACCGGGGAGAAGGGAGGGTGAACAACCCCAGGGTTGGAAGCGAGACTGTACTTTTGTACCGTCCACACGCCGGAGATCCGCAGCTACTCGATGTCAGTGCCGGCTACAGTCTGGTGCAGGGCCACCAGTTGCACCTGGTGTACCAGAAGGCGGGCTGGTCGCCCCAGGTGGTGAGTCTGGCGTTGAATGAAACCGACAGCGACTACCGCGTGAGGCAGTACGATGAACTGGCGGGGCAGGCGCGCTTGTTGTCGGAGGAAGACGGAGACTTGCATCTGTGGATGCAGCAGGAGGACAAGGACATCTTGCTGGTTCATGGACTGGGCACAAGCCCGATGACCACCGATAGCAGCAATCTCACTGGTAGCACCGATATCAGCAATCTCACTGGTAGCACCAATCTCACCAATCTCACCAATCTCACCAATCTCACAGATATTGGTATCGGGGTGCGCTGGGGATTTGATTTGTCTGAGCAGCCGGGTGGGACGGCACTGCTGGCTCGTCACGGTCAATGGCTCTACGCTGTGCGCCAGCAGCAGGGGCAGCGTGCCAGTCTGCGTCGCTGGCGGGTGGAGGATTCTGTGATGGATCCCGACTGGCAGCTCAGCTGGCCGGGCAGAGCGACAGCGGATGTTCGTCTGGTCGCCGCGTACGGGCGGCTGTATGCGTTGGCCGCTGACAGCATTTTCAGCGGTCTGTGGATCCAGATTGCGGCAGCAGGCGGTTGTGCACACTGGCAATGGAGGAGCTTCCCGCCATCACGTAGTTTGCTTCCTGCCGAGCCTGCCATGCCGCCCACATCCTGGGGCCCGCCAATCGAGGTGTCTTTTCCCCGTTGGCGGCCCACATTTCCCGTCCAGACAATTCTGGCGGACGAGGATCCTGCGCTCTCGATATGGGCAGGTGTCTGCGTTGGTGTCTCCTGCTGTCTGGGACTGATTGGCTGTGCGGGATGCCTGGCCTTTCTTGCAAAACAAAAGAGGAACCAGGTCTGGCGGATGGCCATGGCGCAGGAGCTGTCCCGTCCTCGGTGGCAGGAAGCAGGGAGGCTGGAGCTCAGAGACGTCTGGCCACGGGAGGGGTCGGCCATGCCGCAAGAACAGCCGCCCGAGCAGGATGAGTGCGCAGGGAGCGCAGGCGTGCACCCGGTGGCAGCGTCTGTGCGGCCGCAGACACCATCCCCGGCTCCTGATGATGACGCCTCCCCACAGGGCAGCACGGCTATGGAGGTTGAAGTCGAAGTCCATGCAACGGCGCTGTAAGACCCTTGATGGTGACCATGGAACGGAACGCCGCAGTTCTCCTGGTGTCTAACCAGGCACCAGGGCGGCGTCGCGCCCCCGGCTGTCTGTTACGGGGCAATCTTCCGGAATATGCGATGCCTGAAGATCCGCTTTAAAGAAGAGTGACGCAGATGTACAACCTCAGCACCAACAGCACCAGCTACCCCGTGAGGCAGTCGGGCCAGGCCGGAGCGCGACGGAATCCGCCGAGGGCGCGGGTGCTGTTACAGGCCGCTGCGACACTGGGGGTGCTGGGTCCGCGCCGGGTGGCACCGGGTGGACGGTCGAAACGCCAGGGAGCCCGCGTCGCTACAGCAGAGGTTTCACCGGCATTGTCTGTCGTGCGACAGATCGCCAGGAACAAGCGCTCGGGAGTACGGGTGCGGGAATCGGCCGGGGCTGGAGCGCAAACGGACGATAATGCTCGTCAGGACCGGCGTCGTTTGCCGGGAGAGATCGTCAGCAAAAGCGGCACGAAAAACAAAAGCAACAAACAGCGGGAGGGTGCACGCAGACAGCCAGGGTCTACGCAGAAGGACGTGGATTTTTCCTCTTCGGCAGGCAGTCGACGTCGTCAACGCCGCAGAGCGGCACTGGATGACTTTGCTGTGGTGCGCACGCGTCGGTCGGCAGGGCAGGCCTACCCGGACAGGACAAGAAACCGCGAGCAGGAGGCTCTGGGTCCTGCCAGGCATCATAAGCGTTTTGTGGGGACCTGTACGGGCTCCCCGGTCGAATTGGGACGCGATAATTTCCACAGTATTCACGCCAATCTGGATGGCTGCTACGGGCTGGTCGAGAATGTCGAGCTGCGCGGCGACAGGGCCCGGGATATGTTTCCGGTGGGCAATAGCACCCATCCGTTCACCGGCGTTTTTGACAACGGCCCTTTCTGGCTGGGAGTACACCTGGAGCGCTCCCGGGGGGATGCCGTGCTGTTCGGAGCGGTCCGGGATGCTGAGATCACCCTGTCGCTGAATGGCACCAGGCTGGTGACGCGTAATGGCAGCCGTGCGGCTCTGGTCGGCGAGATGCAGGACAACAACTGGCTGGGCACTGTCCAGCTGCACGACAGCCTGTTCGAGGCCAGCGGAGCCGGGACTGTGCAGGTCGGCCTGGTGGGCACAACCCTGGGGGCAGGCAACCGGCTGTTTGTAGCAAAGGTCAGCAACACCAGCATGCAGGCGTCGGCGGTGGGAGCCTCCGATTCCTGTCAGCAGCTGGCCGTGTCCAGCCTGGGGCTGGGTTTGCTGCACAGTGACGGCAGGCAGGATATTTTCCAGCAGATTTTTGCGGACAACCGGCTTCAGGCCCGGGCCGACAACGGCTGGGCGGCGGTGGCCATGCTGGGTGTGTTCGCGCATCCGCACAATCAGGGCCAGCTGTGGAGTGTGCAGCGCGCGTTGTATAACAACAGCCTGCTGGCAGAAGGCGGCGCGGGGATGCACGCCGGTGGCTTGCCGGTTGCCGGGTGTTGTACGCCAGGCGGCAGTGCCAGCCTGGGCTACGCTGATCGCCAGTCGGCAGCGCCCGTTTCCGCACCACCAAAGATGCGGCTCTACGCCGAGCAGGCTGACTGGTTGAACAACAGTGTGCAGGCCTTCACGGCGGGCAATACAACACTGTCCCCGGCGGCTGACAACCGGAGTCGTACGAGTCTGGTCTCGACGGCCGCTGTCGACTTTGTGCTGCTGCAACAGCGCAGTCTGGCTCCAGGACAGCTGCGGGGCAGCCCGGCAGGCCGCTCTTTGCTGCCGGCGGCAAGAGAGATGGCACTGTTTTTGTTCTCTGGTGGTGATGCCCGACTCCCGCTGTTTGCTGCCGACACCCATGGCAGCTGCAATCTGACCGGCCTTGTCGACACTGCCGGCTTCCAGTGGGCTTCTGGCAGTGACTCCCGGGCCTGTGCAAGCCAGCTCGTCCAGGTCAGCAGTCTGCAGCCGCCCGGCTGGCGTGAGGCGTACAAAGCCTTACGCTATTCCGACTCCTTGCTGCCCGCCTGGATTCTGCTGGGTCACGAATGGGACTGTAGCCGACAGGACACGCGTACTGGCCCCTTTCACTACACGGGAGAACGCCCGCAGTCCCTGACCCCTGTCGCTGGAGGATGGCTGCTGCTGACCCGGCAGCGCTATCCCTGGCAGCAGGATAAGGATCTGAGGGGGCTGCTGCGTGTAATCCCTTACAAGGGAGGGACGTTTTCTTCTTTACTGACCATCGGGGAGGACGGTCTGGAGAGCGGCGGGCCTGGCTTGTACCGGCCGCACCCCCAGGACCTGCGGCTGCAGGATGCCAGGGCTGGTGACAGCCTGGTGCAGGGCCATCTGCTGCACCAGTTGTATCAAAAGCCGGGGCACCCGCCCCAGCTGGTGAGTCTGGCACTGAATGAAACCGACAGCTATTACCGGCTGCGGCAGTATGATGCACTGACGGGACAGGCGCGGTTGTTGTCGGTGGAAGATGGTGAGTTACACCTGTGGATGCAACAGGAAGAAAGCGACAGCTTGCAGGTTTACCGCCTGGGCGCAGCCGCGCAGGTCACCCCTGCCAATACCAGTAGCGAGCCGCGTTGGGTGTTTGATTTGTCGCAACAGCCGGGCGGGGTGGCCTTGCTGGCGCGTGAGGGCGCATGGCTCTACGCGGTGCGGCAGACTGGCATGACGGCCAGCCTGCGTCGCTGGCAGCTGGCGACGGCGGCGATGGATTCTGGCTGGCAGCCCGACTGGCCGGGACAGGTGACGCCGGACCTGCGTCTGGTCCTGCTTCAGGGGCGGCTGGTGGGGCTGGCTACTGATGGTGTTGTCGCCCCCTTGATCCCTTACAGGTTGCAGGTGCCGCCTGGCGGTGGCTGCGTGTTGTACGTACCACAAGTCGATGTGCCATGGCATAGCTTGCCTCCTGTCTCCGAGTTCCCGGCTACTGTGGAGCCCATGCCGTCCATGACGCCCGGATTTCCTGTCCCGCCCTCCTCCCCTGGTGAAGAGCCACCCCGGACCGGGCTCGGGTTGCCCGCAGTCCCGATCTGGGCTGACGCTTTGATCAGCCTGGTCACAGGTGTCGGACTCGCGGCCCTGGCGGGAGGGCTTGTTTATTCTGTGGTGATGAAGGTACGCCGATGTCAGATACGACGACGAGGTCTGGCCGAGCGGCGCCAGGAAGAGGCGCTGGAGCTGGACGTGCGGCATCCCCATGAGCGGCAGGTATCGCCAGCACCACAGGCCGGGGATGCTGACAGCAGCGGGGCCAGTGGCCGTGACGACTCGCCCGCGCGCGCCTGAGCCTTGTGCATCGGCCAGTGCTGGTGCCAGTGCTGCGCAAGAGGCTGCCGTTTGCGAAACGGCCCTGTAACAAGCCTCAGAGAACGCTGAACTTCGACCTTTGCCCGGTGTCCAAGAGGCCGCCGGGTGGAGTTTCTTCGCGTGAATCCGTCAAGCGATGCCGCCCCGCTCCAGGCGCGATGCCGGATCAGAATTCGAGAAGACGCACGAGGGCCACAAGAAATGCATAACATCAGCGGGCACCAGATGTTGCCCCCGGCGCAGACCGGGCGTAGCCGAGGGGCGGTGGGACAAGCGGGCGTAAGGCTGGTGGTGCCGACGCTTGCCGCCCTGTCAGTGCTGCGGCCGGGTCGGCCAGCGGCGGGGGGGCGGCGGTCGAAGCCGAAGCGGACCACAGCTGTGGCACCATGGCTGCCCGGGCCGTCTTCTGTCGCGCGACCGGTGGCCAGCGGGAAAAAACGCACCGGGGTGCGGGTGCGGGAGTCGGTCGGTGCCGCACAGCCTGCGGCTTATGCGGCGCAGGAAACCCAGGCCTGCGGACCTGTGCCCTTGTCGGGCTTGTCGGGAAAGAAAAAGAAAGAGCGCAAAACAGGCAGGGCACAACGCCGACGGCCGCCCACCGGGCGCAGCGAGGCTGTCTCTTGCGCGGGCAGTCGCCGCAAACAGCGCCGTGCCCAGGCGCTGGATGACTTTGCTGTGGTGCGCGCGCGTCGGTCTGCACAGCCGTCCCATCAGCACAGGACCCGTCATGATGAGCAGGATGTCCCGAGCCCCGACAGGCAGCGCACAGGCCGCTTCTATAGCTGTACAGGCGCCCGGGTCGACTTGCGTCAGGACAACTTTCATCGCATTCACGCCAATCTGGACGGTTGCTACGGGCTGGCGGAGGATGTGTTTGTGCAAGGCGATCAGGCCCGGGCTGTCTTTCCGGTGGGCAATAGCACCCATCCGTTCACTGGCTTGTTTCACAATCCCAGGTTCGAGTTGCGTGTGCATCTGGAGCGCTCCAGCGGGGATGCCGTGCTGTTCGGGGCAATCCAGGACGCCGAGATTGCGTTGCGTATCAGCGACAGTCGTCTGGTGACGCATAATGGCAGCCGCGCGGCCCTGGCAGGCGAGATGCAGGACAACAACTGGATGGGCACTGTCCATCTGCGTGACAGCCTCTTCAAGGCCACAGGAGCAGGGACTGTGCAGGTCGGTCTGGTGGGCACAACGCTGGGTGCCGGAAATGTTGTTGCTGTGCATGAGGCCAGCGACACCAGCATGCAGGCATTGTCTGTGGGGGCGTCCGACTCCTGCCCGCGGGCAGTGGCCAGCCTGGGGCTGGGCCTGCTGCACAGCAGTGCCCGTCAGGATGTTTATCAGCATGTTGTCAGGGGCAACCGGCTCCAGGCCCGCGCCGACAGCGGCTGGGCGACGGCGGCCATGCTCGCTGTGTTTGACCAGCCGCACAATGACGCCGGGTCTCTGCGCAGTGTGCAGCGCGGCCTGCATGACAACAGCCTGCTGGCTGAAGGCGGCGTGGCGCGGCATGCCGGTGGTTGTTCAGGGGGCAGCAGTGCCAGCCTGGGCTATGGCGATGTCCAGTGTGCCGCGCCTGGTGCGGTGCGGTCACCGACACGGCTGCGTGCCGCGCAGGTTGAGTGGTTCAACAACAGTGCGCGTGCCTTGCCGCTCGGCAGTCAAGTCCCGGGCGGGGCAGCAGACAGCAGGACCTGTACCAGTCTGGTTTCAACGGCCGTTGTCGATTCTGTGCAGCTGCAACAGCGCGGTCTGGCGCCGGGACAGCGGCAGGACAGCCTGGAAGAACGCTCTTTGCTTCCCGCAGCACGAGATATGGCGCTGTTTTTGTTTTACGGCGGCGATGGCCAGCTCCCCCTGCTTGCGGCCGGCAGCAACGGGACCGGTAACATGACCGTCAATGTGACCGGCTTTGTTGACACAGCGAGCTTCCAGTGGGCTCCTGCCGGAGACTCCCGGGCCTTTGACAACCGGCTGCTGGTGCGGGGCAGCAGTGTGCAGCCGGCCGGTTGGCGGGAGGCCTTCCAGGCGTTCCGCGATTCAGAGTCGGTATCCCCCACCGGCTGGCCCTTTTTGAATTCATGGAGCTGCAAGGGGCAGGATGCGCACAGCGCTCTCCTTCACTATCCGGGCGAACAGCTGCAGTCCATGACTCCTTTCGAGGAGGGCTGGGTGTTGCTGACCCGGCAGCGCTATCCCTGGCAGCAGGACAATGATCTCAAGGGCTTGCTGCGTGTGACCCGCTACGGGAGGGAAGACTTTGATCCAGGCAATCCATGGGTAGAGGGGCGCCTTGTGGACGGCGAGATTCTTTTGTACCAGCCGCACGGCCAGGACGTCCTGGCGCAGGATGCCAGGGCCGGCTACAGCCTGGTGCAGGGCCATCTGCTGCACCAGATGTATCAAAGGCCGGGCGGAGCACTCCAGCTGGTGAGCCTGGCGCTGAATGAAACCGACAGTCACTACCAGCTGCGCCACTATGATGAACTGGCCGGGCAGGCGCGCTTGCTGTCGGTGGAAGACGGCCAGTTGCACCTGTGGATGCAGCAGGAAGACGAGGATAGCCTGCTGGTTTACGGACTGGGCACAGCCCCGCTGGCCCCCAATACCAGCAGCTGGTTGCGCTGGGGCTTTGATCTGTCCGGACAGCCGGGCGGGCCGGTGGTGCTGGCGCGTGATGGCCAATGGCTCTACAGCCTGCGCCAGGCGGCCCGGCAGGCGGCCAGCCTGCGGCGGTGGCAGATGGACGGGTTCGTGCTGGACCCCGACTGGCAATCCGGCTGGCCGGGCAGGGTGACACAGGACCTGCGTCTGACACGGCTCCATGGACGACGGCTGGTGGGGGTGACGGCCACTGAGCTTATCAGCCCTGTGGTCCCTTACAGCCCTCTGAGTCCCTTCGGTCGTTACCGGCTCCAGCTGTCAGCAGCAGGTGGCTGCCTGCAGCAGCTGCGACACGGCTGGCCGCCCTGGCGCAGCTTGCCTGCGGTGCCCGCTGCCCCCGTGTCGCCCACCACCGCAGAACCCTCGCCTTCCCTGGCGTCCACCCTCCCGGTCCTGCCGGCTTCCGGGGGCCCCTGGTCGTTGACCCGGTCTCCCTGGTTTCCCGCCGTTCCGGTCTGGTTTGACGGTGTTCTCACCGTGATCTTTGGTGTTGGCACCGCGTTCCTGGCAGTGGGGCTGGTGGGCTGTCTGGTGTGTTCTGTGCGATCCAGGGTGCAGCAGATACAGCGCCGGCGGGCGGCGCAGTCTCCGGCACGGCGACAGCAACAGGCACTGGAGCTGGGCGAACGCCATTCCCGGCAGCAGCGGTTGCCGCCTTCAGAACAGGCGGCGGGCTCTGGCAGTAGGGAGCCTGGCTCCCATTCGCGTGATGCGGCGCCTTCTTCATTGCCCTGTGCGTTGGAAGATGGCACCGCGCGTGAAGAAACCGCTCTGTAACTACCCCGGCAGTGGGCCCGGAACTTTGCTCGCTGCCCGGTGCCCAACGGACTGCGGGTGGTGTTTTTCGTCGTGAATGCACCTTGCCGGTCCGGGCCGGTCTGCTCCGGGCGCACTGCCCAGCCGGGCTGGTAGAACGCGAGATAAAAAGAGGCCACAGAAAATGCATAACATCAGTAGCAACTACTCTCCTGCCTTGACACAGACGGCGCGGACCAAAGGAGGGCTGGGGCCGCCAGTCGTCCGTGTGTTGCCGACGCTTGCCACCCTGTCGGTGTTGCGGCCCAGCCGGGCAACGACGGGCGGGCGGTCGAAACCTCAGCGCGTCACGGGTGTGGTGCAATGGCAGCCCGGGGCGCCTTCTGTCGCGCACCCCGTCACCGGTACAGGGAAAAAACGCACAGGGGTGCGGGTGCGGGAGTCGGCCGGCGCCCTGCAGCGTACAGGCAATGCAGAGCATGATGCGCCGGCCTGCGAGCCTGCAGCTTCCCCCGTCAAGAGGGAGCAAAAAACAGGCAGGACAAAACGCAGACGGCCGCCTGCCAGGCGCTGCGGCACCGCCTCTTGCGCTGGCAGTCGGCGCAAACAGCGCCGTTCACAAGCACTGGATGACTTTGCTGTGGTGCGCAGGCAGCGCTCAGCAGGTTCGCCCCACCAGAAGACGGCAAGAAACAGCGAACAGGACGACCAGAACCCTGACCAGTATCGGAATCGTCCCTTCTCGACCTGTACGGGCCCCTTTGTCCGATTGAGGCAGGACAATTTTCGCAGTATTCACGACAATCTGGACGGCTGCTACGGGCTGGAAGAGAACCTGGTCCTGCGCGGCGACCAGGCCCGGGATATGTTCCCGGTAGGCAATAGCACGCATCCGTTCACCGGCTTTATTCTCAGCCAGAGTATTCGTGGCGTGCCTCTGTACGTCAGTGTGCACCTGGAGCGGCTCCAGGGGGATGCCGTGTTGTTCGGGGCAGCCCGGGACGCTGAGATCAGGCTGTATCTGCAGGACACCAGCCTGGTGGCGCACAATGGCAGCCGTGCGGCACTGGTCGGCGAGCTGCAGGGCAACAACTGGTTGGGCACTACCGGGCTGCACAACAGCCTGTTCAATGCCACAGGAACCGGCCTGGTGCAGGCCGGGCTGGTGGGCACCACCCTTGGCGCCCACAATACGCTGGCTGTGCGCGGGGTCAGCGGCACCCGGATGCAGGCGTTGGCGGTGGGGGCGTCCGGCTCCTGTCAGCCGCAGGCCCTGGCCAGCCTCGGGCTGGGTGTGTTGCAAAGCAGCGGCAGACAAGATGTTTTTCAGCAGGGTATCAGGGACAACCAGTTACGGGCCCGGGCTGACAACGGCTGGGCGGCGACGGCCATGCTCGGTGTGCTGGGCCAGCCGCATGGGCACAGCGGACAGCTGTGGAGCCTGCAGCACCAGCTGTATGACAACAGCCTGCTGGCTGAAGGCGGCCAGGAGCTGCATGGTGGTGGTTATACGGGGGGCAGTCGCGCCAGCCTGGGCTATGGTGACATCCCCTGTGCATTACCTGTCGCTGCGCCCCCCGGAACACGGCTCTATGCCTTGCAGGCTGATTGGGTCAACAACAGTGCGCAGGCCGTGCCGGGAAGCCATCAGGTCGCGACGCTGGCGGCTGACAAGGGGACGCGCACCAGTCTGGTCGCAACGGGTGCTGTTGATTTTGTGCGGCTGCAGCAGCGCGGTCTGGCGCCAGGACAATTGCACGGCAGTCTGGAAGGCGGTTCTGTGTTGCCTGCGGCACGAGAAATGGCGCTGTCCTTGTTCTCTGGCGGTGATGCCCGGCTCCCCCTGTTTGCTGCCGAGCCTGATGGGCCCCGGCATGTGACCGGGCTTGTTGACACAGCCAGTTTCCAATGGGCTGGTAGCGGTGACGCCCACGCCAATGAAAATGCACTCGTTCGGGTCAACAGTTTGCAACCGCAAGGCTGGCGTGCGGCCTATGAAGCCTTCCGCGACTCCGCGTCGCTGTTGCCCTCCTGGCCCTTGTATATTGCTCAATGGGATTGTTTGAGCAAGAGCGCTGGCGGTGGCCGCTTTCACTACACGGGGGAACGCCTGGAGTCCATGACCCGTTTCTATGGGGGAGGGCTGTTGCTGACCCGGCAGCGCTATCCCTGGCAGCAGGACCATGATCTCAGAGGATTGCTGCGTGTGACCCGATACAGGCTGGAGGATTTGTCTTTCGTGCCTCCATCGACGCAGGCGAGTCTGGACAACGGTGGCATTCGTTTGTACCAGCCGCATCCCCGGGCTCCCCTGCTGCAGGACGCCAGGGCGGGCTACAGCCTGGTGCAGGACAACCTGCTGCATCAGTTGTATCAAAAGCCGGGGCATTCCCCCCAGCTGGTGAGCCTGGCGCTGGATGAAAGCGACAGCCACTATCTGGTGCGGCAGTATGATGAACTGGCGGGGCAGGCGCGCTTGTTATCGGTGGAAGACGGCGAGTTGCACCTGTGGATGCAGCAGGAGGCCAACGACACCTTGCTGGCTTACGGCCTGGGTACAGCCCCGCTCCCGCTGGCCACCAACACCAGCAGCTGGCTGCGCTGGGGGGTTGATGTATCCGCGCAGCCGGGTGGACCTGTGGCACTGGCGCGTGAGGGTCACTGGCTCTACGCGGTGCGCCAGGCGAGCAACGGTACGGCCAGCCTGCGTCGCTGGCAGATGGAGGCCTTTGCGCTGGATCCTGACTGGCAACCTGACTGGCCGGGCAGGGTAACGCCGGACCTGCGTCTGCTGCTGGTCGGCAGACGCCTGGTGGGGGCCGGAGCTGATGGCCTTGGTACCCCTTACAGGTTCCAGCTGCCGGCAGCCGGTGGCTGCATGTCGCGAAGAATCGGTGCCTGGCCGCCATGGCGTAGCCTGCCGCCTGCCGCCGCCAGTGAAGAGCCCCGGCCTTCTGTGGCCTCTACAGTTTCGGTTGCGCCGCCCTCCTCCCGTGAAGAGCCATCCAGATCCGGGAATGGGGACGCCATTCCGGGCTGGCCTGAGGTTGCCGCTGGCGTAGCGCTGGCCTCTGGCGCCGTCCTGGGAGTAGGTCTAATGGGTTGTCTGTTTGTCTGGATACGCCGGCACCCGCGATCAACATCCGATACAAGAGAGGCTGGGGGACAGGCCGGGCGGCCTGCTGCGCAGCAACAGCCAGCGGTGCTGGAGCAGGAGGCCGGACGCACCAGGCAACAGCGGTTGCCGCCGTCAGAACAGGCTGTGGACAGGTAACACAGAGCTGCCCATGAGGCGGAGACGCCCGCGCCCACCGGGGGCGTCTTCGTTATTGCTGCCACTGCCCGGAAGCGGCATCCCTTCGTGAAGACACTGCCCTGCCAGTTCCTTGTCAGGGAGCGGTGAACCTTGATCCTGGCCCGGTGTCCAGGAGGCTGCCGGTTGGTGTTTTTCTTCGTGAATCCGTCAGCGGATGCCTTTCCGCTCTGGGCACCATGCCAGATCAAGATTCAGCAGTTCGGGAACAAGGGGCACCCAGAATGCATAACATCAGTACCAACTACACCTCTCCCCTCGCACAGACTGGCCGAACCCGGGGAGCGGTGCGGCCAGCTCAGGCGCGAGCAGTGCTGCCGACACTGGCGGCCCTGTCGGTGCTGAGGCCAGGGCGGGCAGCGACAGGCGGGCGCACCACGAAGCCGCAGCGGGCCATGAGAGTGACGCAAGGGCTGCCAGCGACAATGGTCGCGCGAGCCGCCACTGCCGGAACAAAACGTACAGGTGTGCGGGTACGGGAATCGGCTGGTGCCGCGCAGCGCACAGCACAGCGGGACCATGATACCCAGGCCAGCGGATGGTCAGAGCTCCTGCCCGCACAGAAAGAGCAAAAAACAGCCAGGAAGCCTCGCAGACAGTTACCTGCCAGACGCAGCGGGGCTGGCTCCAGGGCTGGCAGTCGCCGCAGACAGCGCCGTTCCGGGGCGCTGGATGACTTTGTTGTGGCATCGGGTCCCGGTGCGCGGGCGGGACGAAACAAAAGGGACGACGGTGACATGGCCATCAAGGCCCCGGGTCGGCCTGCTGCCCCCCGTGCCGCAGTGCCTGTTCCCCTGGGCAAGAACAACTTCACCCGCATTCAGGATGATCTCAATGGCCATTACCGGTTTGTGGAAGATGTGATCCTGTGGGGCTATCAAGGTTCGTTTCTGCCGGTGGGTAACAGCACACACCCGTTCACCGGCGTACTGGACGGCGCCGGTCACAGTCTGCGCCTGCACATGGGTCGGTTACAGGGCGATGTGATGCTGTTCGGCGCCATCAGTCACAGTCGCATCACCCTTGCTGTTACCGGGAGTTATCTGAGGGCAGCCAGTGGCAGCCGGGTGGCCCTGATTGGTGAGATGCAGCATCATAATCGTGTGCACATCACCCGATTGGAACACACAGTATTCAAGGCTTGGGGATACGGGGTGGTGGAGGTGGGGCTGGTGGCCAGCACCTCCGGCGGGCAGAATCAGCTGGTGCTGGAGAATATTGTTGGCAATAGCCTGATGGCCACAGCCGTTCCCCCGTCTTCTTTATGCACAGCGCCCTGCCAGCACAGGGCCAGCGTCAGTCTGGGACTGGGCACCATAGTCTCCTCCGGTAATCAGACCCTTACCCAGATGAGGCTGATCAATAACAACCTGCAAGCCCTGGTAATGAACAGCAAGGCGCCTCCGGCGCAGGTGAAGAGCCCGGGCCAGGCGCTTGCCGCTGTGCTGGGCTTGTTGGGGGACCCGCGTGCCACACGGGCGCGCATTGCCAGTCGACAGCAAGAGTTGCGCGACAACACTGTGCGAGCCTATGCGGGATGGGAGCGGGTAACATCAGACCCCGCCGATGTGGGACGCGCATGGAAAACCGGAATCAAACCCGAGGTACCAGGGTACGCCTGTGCCAGTCTGGGTTACGGCGATCTGCGTTGTTCCGCCGCACTGCCGGTGCCGGGCAATGAATGGCTGTGGGTCGCCCAGGCCGGGTGCCACGACAATATAATCAAAGCCGAGTCGGATGCCATGTCAGAGTTGGCACGTCTGGCGCTGGCTTACGGTGCTGCTGACGACAGCAAGGTCATGGTCATTCGCCCCAGCGTGGCACGTGTCAGTCTGGTGACCCATACGGCGGTACGTACCCTGCTGGTGCAGCATCAGGGCCTGGGCCGCAACGCTCTGGATGTGCGGGCTGACGGCGATGCGAGCGTGGAAGAGCGCTCCCTGCTGGGGGCAGCGCAGGAAATGGTGGCCCATCTGTATTCTGGCGGTGATGCGCAAGTACCCTTGTTCGCCCGCTGGGACTACTTCACCCAGTGCCGGTCTCCTGTCGTGGTGGATACGGCCGGCTATCAGACGAAGGGTGCCATTTGTGCGCCGTTTCATTCTTCCGTCCCCGTGCAGCTTGTGCAATGGAACAGCCTGGAGCCGGACGACTGGCGCCAGCTGCACAGGAGCTTGCGTTTGAGTAGCTTGTCGTTTCCGGACCAGGGGCGCGTGCTTGCGCCCTGTGCGTTTGATGACAGTGCCTTTCACTATCCGGACGAAGTCCTGCAGTCCTTGACGGCTGCTGATGGCGAATGGCTACTGGTGACCCGGCAGCACTATCCTGCCGCACCGGCGCATGATCTCAAGGGCCTGGTGCGCGTGACCCGCTACCGGGTGCCAGCTGATGGCGACAGCCGGCCGCACAGCCTGGCCAAGGCACGGCGGGGCGGTATCCTCCTGTACCGGCCGCCCGCCGGCGACGCCGTGCTGCAGGGCGGCCCCCCGGTGCAGGCTCTGGTGCGCGGCGGTGAGCTGTATCAGCTTTACCAGCGGGGAGCGGGGCAGTCGGCCCAGTTGCTGAGCCTGTCGTTCGACCCGCCGGGCTCGCACTACAAGCTGACCCGGTATGACGGCATGGCCGGGCAGGCGCGGCTGTTGTCGCTGGAGGACGGTGAACTGCATCTGTGGATGCAGCAGGATGACATTGTGCTGGCGTACAACCTGGGAGAAGAGCCCGCTGACAATGACGGCTGGGTGCGCTGGGGATTTGACCTGTCTGATCAGCCGGGTGGTCAGATCTTGCTGGCGCGTGCGGGTGACTGGCTTTACAGTGCCCGCCAGCAGCAAGACCGGCCTGCCAGTCTGCGCCGTGCACAGCTGGGCTCGGCGGGCCTTGATCCCCACTGGCGACAGAAGTGGAAAGGAGGGCTTGTGTCAGAAGGCATGCGCCTGGTTGTCGCTGACGGACCGCCGCAGGTACTGCCTGCGGGCACTTTGGTGGATCCGCGGGCACCGGATGTCGCTTTTCAGGCGCAGGTGCCCGCTGGGGGCGGCTGCCTGCAGTGGTCGCGGACGGCCTTGCGCCCGTTCACCGGCCCGCTCACCGCCCAGCCCGTTGGCCAGCCCGCCAGTCAGCCCTCCGGCACTGACGACGGGATGCCCTCGCCGACAATGGTGGTGGTCTGTGCCGCCCTGGGGGCGGGGGCGGGTGTTCTGCTGGTCAAATGCGTCCTCTTCGGTCGCCGGGGCCGGCGCGGTTGTCGCAGCTTGCTGCGTTCTTGCCGGGCGCGGCCAAGAACTGCGCCAGCTGCGCCATGGAAAACAAAGTAATCCGTGCAGGTGGTGTGCAGCCCTTCCTTGTTCTCTTTCTCTGCGCATGGAGGAGGTGGTCGTGAACCGCTGGCCAGAGCCCTCAAAAGGGCCGCCATAAGCTCTTTCTCACGCGAGGAATCGAAGCTGGTGCAGCAGCGTTGCGGTATTCAACAGGCTCTTCACCGGCTTGAGCCGGGCAGGTACCAGGCCTGTGCCTGGTATGTTGGCGCAGGTGATTTGTGAGCCTGCGCTGATAGCGGAAACGTTTCCCGCATCGCTCAACAGAGCAGCGCAGGGGTTTTTCTCCCGTAGGAGTACGCCGGCGAGTTTTCAGCAGATGCCGGTGTCCTGATCCCTTCCCGCAGGCTTCAACAGCATCGGGACAAGGCTTGTGTGTGGTTGTGACCTGCCTGTGCACCTTGCGATGGGTGGCTGTCGAGGACCGGTTGTCGCACCTTGCGCCAGGGCCGACAGCCAGCAGATTTTTTCCCCTGTGGATTCGCAGGTGCCGGTTGCGCACGTGCTGATAGTCGAACCTTTGTCCGCAACCTTCCACAGGACACTGATAAGGCCTTTCTTGCGTATGGACTCGCATATGCAGCTTGTGGTTTGAAGTTGTTGCGAACCGCTTGCCGCACCCCTGAACGGGGCACAGATAAGGCTTTTCTTTCGTATGAACGCGAATATGCCGCTTTTGGTGTGCACCTGTTGAAAATTGCTTGCTGCATTCCTCGAAGGGGCAGCTATAAGGCTTTGCGCCCGTATGAACGAAGATATGCCGCTTTCGATGTGTTGTTGTTGCGAACCGCTGGCCGCACCCCTCGAAAAGGCAACTATAAGGCTTTTCTCCCGTATGGACCCGCACATGCAGCTTTCGATGTGTTGCTGTTATGAACTGCCCGGGGCACCCTTCGACAGGGCAGATATAAGGCTTTACTCCCGTATGGATCAGAAGGTGCAGGTTGTGCGTGCTCCTGTATCGGGAACGGTGCCAGCATCCGTCAAAAGGACACAGATAAGGCTGTTCTCCCGTATGGATGCGAAGGTGAACTTTTCGCACATCCTGACTCCCGAAACTTTTCCCGCACCCCTCGACAGGACAGATATAAGGCTTTGCTCCTGTATGGGTGCGCAGGTGTCTTTTGCGCACAGCCGCGTAGCCGAAACGTTTTCCACATCCCTCAAAAGGACAGGGATAAGAGCGTTCTCCCGTATGGATGCGCAGGTGATATGTGCGCGTGCTTTCATACGCGAAAGTTTTTCCGCACCTCTCGACAGGACAGATATAAGGCTGTGCTCTCGTATGGGCTCGCACAGGCCCCTTTCGCGCTGCTCCTGCCGGGGACCGCCTGCTGCGGCTCTCCACAGAACAGGGATCAAGATATTTCCTCTGCGAGCGGCAAGCACGATTCCTGACATGTCTTGCGTGCGCACCGTTTTTCCTGCGGCCGGGAAGCGAGCAAAATACGGGCGGTTGTTCTGCGGTGGCGGCAGGAGGGATGCTGATGACACTTTGCGCGCCGGGCTTGCAGGGGGCTGTAACGGGGGTCACGAGCGGCTCCGGAGTGGGGACAGTGATACACGGGGCCTTGGACAAGGATTCAGTGCTGTTTGTCAGCCTTGTACGGACCAACCGGTTACCACCGCCATGGCGTTCCCCGCTGACACAGGCACTGGACCACAATGTTTGTACCAATGTTTGTGCCAATGGCATGAGCAACAGTGTGCTGCCCCTGCGTCAGTCCTGGCTTTCCCACTCATGCAAGCCCGGGCAGAGGATGTTGGATTGGCCAGGGACCCAGGCGTGACAGAAACGCTGTAAACACTGGCGCTTCGGGCTGTTGCTTGGTGCCGGCACGCGGAATCGAACCCAGGACCTACTGATGACAAGTCAGTTGCTCTGCCAACTGAGCTACGCCGGCCAATGGCGATCTATCCTGCGGGCCATTTTTTTTTGTCAATATTCCCGCCGGGCTGTCTGCAGGTTATTCAGGCTGTGAAATGGTCCCGTCCTCTGACCCCTGTCTGCCTTCCGGGGCCCTTCAGCTCATTTTAAAAGTCAGATGACGTATGCCATTTCCTGTGCCAAGCTTGTGACCCGGGAAAGGGAAGACCGGGGAGCTGTAAGGGGAGCTGTAATGAGCATGAAAAAATTAGCGATTTGCACAGGGTGTGTGGCGTGGGTGGGGTTGTGCTGTCTTTGTGCTGTCTTTGGTCTGGCTGGCGCGAACGATGTACACGCAGGCGCCAATCCTCGCGTGTTTTTTGACATCACCATCGACGGTGAGCCAGCGGGTAGAATAGAGATGGAACTGCGTGCGGATGTTGTGCCCAAAACGGCCGAGAATTTCCGGGCATTGTGTACGTGTACCCAGAAAGAGTTTGGGTACAAGGGCAGCGCTTTTCACCGGGTTGTCACGGACTATTTCGCCCAGGGGGGTGACTTTACCAATGGCGATGGCACAGGGGGCAAGTCCATTTACGGCGAGACATTCGCAGACGAAAACTTCAAGCTCAAACACACGGGCCGCGGCTGCCTCTCTATGGCCAACGCGGGCCGAGACACCAATGGCTCGCAGTTTTTCATTACCCTGAACAAAGCAGATTGGCTGGATGGCAGGCATGTCGTATTCGGTCAGGTGGTTGAGGGGCTGGATGTTCTCGATGAAATAGAAAAATGCGGTTCAGCTAGCGAAAAGCCCTCGAAGAAAATAGTTATTGCCAACAGCGGGCAGCTGTGATGACGCCGGGACGGGCCCTTGGGTATGGACGAGGAGGGCTTGTCTTCTGCCTGTTGCGACTGCTCCCGCAAGTGCACACAATGGGCGTGTTTCACACTGACCGACGGGGCCGGTGGCGTGCTTTCATTCCCTTCCGCCCTGCTGCTGGATAGGGACGGCGCCCTGTTTGGCAGCGAAGCGGTGCACAGACGCCTCCGGCAGCAGGCAGCCCGGACGTTTTCCATAGAGCTGTCCGATGCGCTCTGTAACAGCGCCTTCATTGGTGCCTCTTTTGAGGCCTGCACCCGCGCCATACGGCAGCCGGGCGGGGAGAGCATCAGGCTGGACGCGTTTGTACAGCAGCTTGTTCGTCTGGAAGTCTGACATTGTCAGGTTCCGAACGATGATCAGACGCAGGCCTGATTTGCTTGTCTGTCTTGTTCCCGGATTCCCGTGAGACAGCCTACTTTGGTCGCGTTCCCTGACGCCCGCCCGGGCATGCATACTCTGTCTGAATACGGGTTCATAAACATCGATCATTGAGTACAGCTGCGGCCTGTTCTGCGGCAACCGCACTGGAATGCCATGAATTTTCACGCACAGCCGTGTGTATCTTGCCGGCGAAACAGCAGCAATAGAGTGACAGGGGCTGAGCGTAATCAGGCGAAAGAGTGCTGGCGGGGTGTGCGGCCCCGGCTCAAAAGATGTCGTAACAAGATGAGGGTGAGCCTGGAAATTGTATTGTAGGGAGGTCAGCCATGCAGAACGTATCAGAAAAATATGCAGTATCCGCAGGATGGGCCATGCAGACGACCGCCAGCCCGGAGCCCAGGCCAGGACAGGGTGCCGTATTCGCGGAAAAAGAGGTGCGGACTACAGGGAGCCTGGAGTACGTTCAGTACCTGGAGTCTCAACTGAGCCTGGCATTGGCGTCAGGAGCACGTCTGCAGCACCAGCTGCAAGCAACAGAGGTGGACGCGCACCGGTTGTGGCAACAGGTGGCCCAGTTGCAGCAGGAAAGCAAAAAAAGGGAAGCAGTCTGCAGGGAACTCCAGGGCGCCCAGAATGCGTGGATGGGGCGCAGTCGATTACTGGAGCAACAGTTGTACGCACTCCAGGTGAGTACAGATCAGACGACTACGCGGTTACAACAAGAGCTGGCCGGGATACGGGCCGAGCTGGCGTCTTCAAAAACGCAACAAGCAACAGATGACAGCAAGATGGAGTCTCTTTCTCAGGAAAAGGCGCAGCTGCAAGCAGAATGTCAGTCGTTACGAGAGCAGCTGAGGGAGATACCGCAAGAGCAGCTGAGGAAGATACAAGAAGAGAGGCTGAGGAAAATACAGGAAGAGAAGCTGAGCAAGACACAGCAAGAGAAGCAGAGAAAGATAGAGGAGAAAGGCTATGCCAAAAACCCCAAAGTCAATGAACTCATCGCCCAGCTGACAACGAAAGAAATGGTCAGGATGCCGATTCTCAGACGGCTGATGCTTAGCCCAACAGCTGGGCAACAAAACCTCTGGGAGGACCTGTGGAAAAACCGGAAGTGCGTTACGGACCAGGAGATCAAAGACGTGCGCAGCAACGAGTTACTCTCACAGGAAGATCAAGTGATACTGCTGTTTAACAAGGCTGCGGCGTCTTCTGGCGATATAAAGTTGCTGGAGCTATTAAACAGCAAAGACATGCCAAGGGCATTGAAGTGCCGCCTTTACGCCGGCATGAATGCGAACCTCGCTGCACTGCAAAGCGCGTATTCCACAGCCGAATAAAAATTCGGCTGATTTTCAGCCCCGCGCACGCCGGCGTCATCCCGGCGAAGGCGGGGGGACGGCGCCAGGCTTGTCTCTCACAGACTGCTCATCATCATCGGTCTCTCACACCCAAACCCGCCGACTTTGGTGCCAGAGAGGCGCCAGGCTCGGTGGCCCTGTTCCCTTCTTTGTGCACGCGACACTGGCAAGACGCACCCTGTGAGCGGTTCTGGTGACACAGCAGGCTCCTTCAGGCGAGGCCGAGGGCGCAGTCAACCGGGAGCTGCGTGCCTGA
>Ga0209021_1001663_pt1 | contig 21399 bp, 20 predicted proteins | sample PinacodermFT_FD_187299 | JGI IMG/M metagenome (GOLD analysis project Ga0209021, IMG submission 187299) | Host-associated microbial community of the marine sponge Aplysina aerophoba from Gulf of Piran - sponge pinacoderm, lysed by freeze-thaw... | ecosystem: Host-associated > Porifera > Sponge >... | reverse complement strand
GCGGGCATAGGCCTGCTGGTGGTGGTATGGCTTGTGGTCCGCTTTGTCGGCCCTGCCCTGGGCTGGTGGACCTTACAGGGCTGAGCCGTCCGCAATCAGCGAGAAGAGAATCAAGACATCAGTTTGTTCTGTTGCCGCGCTCTGCGCTGGTGCGTGTCAAGTTGGCAAATCCAGGCAGCAGTGCCCGTCGATTCCGGTCCCTGGCCAAGCCTCGGTAGCGCACCTTCCGATAACCAGACACCCTCTTGACATGGAAGCAGGCATGGGCAACCTTTGCCCTCACCATGGCTTTGCGTTTCTCCATCAGGTCATCCACTCCTTTTTGCCAATGTTGACCTCAGGTTGTGCCAGGGTATAAGCTGCCAGGAAGGGGAAATGTGGAGGAGGGCATATCAGATGGGGGATCGGTGTGGAGTATGCTCTAACCCCATGCTCGACTTGAGCTTGTCAAAGAGGGTTTCAATACTGAATGGTTGGGGCAACAACACTGTGTCCAGCGTGGGCACAAGGGAGTTCTTCATGGTGCGGCGAATGCCGGTGACCCCAGTGGAGACCCCATTGCCAGAGGCGCACCAGGAAAGGCTTGGAAAGATAGCCTTTCTCAGCGAAGACCTTCCCTTCCGGCACAGCGGTCATGGCCTTGAGCGGTTTGCGGTCGTCACTCCTTACATACTCCTTCCATCGGTCATCCTGAACCCCATGATCCGGCCCTGACGATTGCCGAGCAGATGGAGCTTGAAACCGGAGAAGAGGTCCCATTTCGTCAATTGGAACGCCTGAGCGTACGATCACCCATAGGATTCGGGCAGTCGGGTAAAACCGGGACGCGGTCCCCACGCCCAACTGATTGAACTCAGGTGTTGAGTGCGTGCAGCGAGAAGCTGCCAGACCGCCGTTAGCGCATCTGTCCGTTGCATAACAAGGCCGTCCCCATCCCTCAACCTTTGAAAAAGCGCAGTGTCCGGGGATGACCCCATCGGCCATCCACCCGGAGGTTGGGGTGATTGAAGGCCATGTGGCGCAGGATCCAGAACACCCGCTCCACCTGCTCTGGCGCGCCAACGGCCTGGGCGATCTCTGCAGCAGTGCGGGGGGTGGCATCCAGAAGAGTCGCCACCTGTTTTTGCAGGCTCAGCACAGCAGCGGCAGCTTTTTTGCCCGCTTCTACGCCCGGCTGATGGTAGGCGTTGACATTCACCAACTCCCCATAGAGTCCCACTGTCCGCTCAAACAGGGCCACCAAGGCCCCCAACTCCCGTGGACCGAGACGCTCCATGGTGATGGTGATGGTCTGGCGGCCACCCTCGGTGAGGGCGCTGCGGGTGCCTTGGAGGAATCCGTCCAGAACGTCTCCAGGGCTGTCGCCCTCCTCCATCAGGGAGCGGGCGGGGGGGTCCTTGAGGACTTCGATGAAGGTGACGAAGAAATTATCGATGCCATCCCGAAGCTGCTGCACATAGGCGTGTTGGTCCGTGCTGCCCTTGTTGCCGTAGACCGCAATGCCCTGATGTACTACCCCCCCATCCCGATCACAGCGTTTGCCGAGGGATTCCATCACCAACTGCTGCAGGTAGCGGCTGAACACCTCCAGGCGATCCCGATAGGGCAAAACCACCATGTCCCGCGTTCCCCGCCCCGAACCGGCCACGAACCAACTGGCCGCCATGAGCGCGGCAGGGTTGCCGCAGAGCACAGGTTGACGGGTGGCGCGATCCATGGCCGCCGCCCCGGCAAGGAAGTTTTCCATCGGTACACCCGCCAGCAGCCCGGGTAGCAGTCCAACAGCAGAGGTGATACTGGTGCGCCCACCCACCCAGTCATGCATGGCAAAACGTTGCAGCCAACCTTCCGAACCGGCTTGCCGATCCAGCTTGCTTCCCGGGACAGTAACGGCCACAGCCTGCGCTGGCCACTGCCCCCCCAACTGCTCCAGACAACGGCGGGTCTGCACCATGCCGATGTGGGGTTCCGGGGTGCTGCCGGATTTGCTCACCACGATCACCAGGCTGGTCTTGAGCCGCTCCCCCAGTTCCCCATAAGTGCGGCCCATGCCCTCCGGATCCACGTTGTCGATAAAGTGAAACCGCAGGCCAACGCCGGTCTGCTGCAAGGCGTGAACGATGAGTAGGGGTCCCAGTCCCGATCCGCCAATCCCGATCCACACCACATCAGTGAAGGCCCGTCCGGTAGCGGTGGTGATGGACCCTTCCAGCACACCGTGGGCAAAGCCGGCCATGGCCTGGTATTGCTGCTGAAGCTCTTCGGTGATGGCGGGATCCGGCGCCAACTGCGGGGTCCGTAGCCAGTAATGGCCTACCTGGCGCTGCTCGTCGGGATTGGCAACGCTCCCTTTCTCAAGGGCCGCCATGGCCGCAAAGGCACTGTCAAAGCGCGACTGAAGGCTGGTGAGCACGTCCGGGCTCAAGGCCGTGCGGCTGGCGTCCAGCCAGAAGCCCAATGCCTGGTCATGCCAGAGCAACGCACAGAAGCGCTCCCAGAGTTGGCCGTGGCTGGTGCTCTCAAGGAGGGGGAAGGAGGGGATTTCGGGAGCAAAGCTCATCCAGGCCACATGCTGGTTGACGCAAGGCTAAGCCATCATGCAGCCAGCACCCCAACGCAATCCTCAACCAGCACCAGCATTCTGTACCAGGATCAGCCCACGCTCCAGACACCGGCCGCCATCTCCACCAGAGGACGCACCAGTTCCGTGCCACAGAGGAACCAGGCAAAAGCAGCGCCACCGCAGCCACCAAGCCACCAGCCACTAGCGAATTCTTCCCAGCCGGCCCTGGTGAACAGGTCACTTGGTGGGTTGGGAATGGTAACGGAGGGAGGCTGCACCTTGGGACGACTGCCTGCGGTCCCGTAAAGAGACAAGGCAACGGTGAGCAGGGTGACCATGGTCACCGTGGACAACAGACCGGCGGTGGCAGCCGCCTCGGTGGCCCTCAGGCCACTTGTGACGGTCAGAGGACCGTAGAGAAAAAAGCCGTGGGCCATGCCCACCTCCAAACCACGGCGGTTGGGGGAGAGGCCTTGCCGGTATGCCGGCAGAGCATTCAGAAAAACCTTGATGAAAGCGTTGGAATTGAAGGGAGTGGCCAGGTTCCCAACAGTGGGGTCCGCAACGGGAGTGACGGTCATGGTTGGCGAGGGAGACGTTAATTAAGCAGACAAAGCGCGCCGGGGAGACTGCCGGGTCAGTCCGTGGATTCAACAACCGTGAACAGGATCCCCATGGCCGCAAAAGCGCTGATGAGCACAAGGGGGATAAACACTGCTGGCATCCACGCTGCGGCGTAATCACCAATCATGCTGAAATCACCAATCATGCTGGACAAAGCAAAAGGGTTGTTTCAATCATTGACAGCGTCCCAGCAGGCTGAGGACAACATGCCCACAATTGATACCTCGAACCCTAAGTGCCAGCGCTTGACCACAGCAACCACGGTCCGGAGGTGACATAAAAGTTCAATCCTTGTGGCGCTGGGGTAAGAGGATATGATTTCATCATGAAGATCCTACTGCTTGCTGGTGTTGGCATCGTTCTTCTTGTTGGAGTCGTTCTGCTGATACGGCGGCGGTCCTTGAGGAAGCAGATCCCACCCAGCCCGCTGCAGACCCGTGCTGTTGAGGGTCTCGTCCAGGGGGACTTTCGTCCTTCCCCCTCTCCCGACCAGGCAGCAGCGGTTCATCGGTTGGGCCAGCCCCAGCCCATGGATCCACGGCAGCGACGGCAGATGCTGCGGTACTTGAAGTCTTCCTATGACAAGGGGTCACAAGCCCGGCTGGCTGCCGTGGAAGACATGGTGGCCTGGGGACACCCCGCTTGCCTCCCCCTGCTGCGACGTGGCCTACGGGATGCGGACCTTCGTGTGGTGGGCTTGTCGGCCCGTGGTCTGGAGCGCTTCCGTGGCCCACGCCAGCGCCAGCATCTCAGACATCCTCCACGGCGCTCCCATCGGCTACGGGGTGGTGACCACCCCTCAAAACCTGTCTAATCCTGTAGATGCTGCGGTTCTGACTTTCGTGGTAGGTGCGCATCAGCAGCTCTCCCAACAACCCCAGGCAGAACATCTGCACGCCCGCCAGCACCAGCACGACGGATAAGGTCAACAAGGGACGGCTGCCGATATCTTCCCCCATCATTTTCACTACCAGCAGGTGAAAGCCCGTCAGGGAGCCGATTGTAATAGCCAGGAGCCCGGCAAAGCCGAACACGTGCATGGGCTGGGTCAGGAAGCGCTGCAAAAACCAGACGGTGAACAAATCCATCAGCACCCGGAAGGTGCGGTCGATGCCGTATTTGCTGTGGCCGAACTGCCGGGCTCGGTGGTTGACTTTGATCTCGTCGATGCGAGCACCCTCGATGGAGGCCAAGGCAGGTAGAAAGCGGTGCAGTTCGCCATAGAGGTTCATGTCCTCCACCAACTCGCGGCGGTAAGCCTTGAGGGAGCAGCCATAGTCATGCAACTGCACCCCCGTGACCTTGCCGATCAGACGGTTCGCCAACTGTGAGGGCAGCTTGCGACTCAGGGTCTTGTCCTGGCGCTGATGCCGCCAGCCACTCACCAGGTCGTAGCCTTCCCGCAGGCGGTTGATAATGCGGGGAATATCGTCAGGGTCGTTTTGCAGGTCCCCGTCCATGGTGACGACCACACGGCCGCGGGACACGTCGAATCCCGCGGCCATGGACGGGGTTTGGCCATAGTTGCGACGCAGGAGTACGGCCACCAGTTCCGGCGTGTTCCGGGCCAGTTGTTGCAGGCGCTTACCCGTGCCATCGGTGGAGCCGTCATCAACGAGCACCAATTCGAAGGGCTCCTCCATGGGCCGCATCGCCTCCAGCAGTTGCTCCAGCAAAAACTCCAGGCCGTCGGCCTCGTTGTAGAGGGGAACCACCACGGAAATGTTGGGCTGAGCCACGGTCATTGGCTGGTGCAAGGGCAAGTGCCGGGAATCCGCGTCTCTTCCCGCGGGGTCTGGTCGGTCATGGGTGTGTCGGCAGTGGTGGGTGGCGTCTCCATGGGTGCCGCTATTACGGATGCGAGGCAGGGCTTGGCGCATCATGGAAGGGTGGCGCCGTCATGGCAACGCACCACCCGGCCAGCACCCCGTAGGTGACGGCGGTAGTGGCTGGCCACCGGGCTGATGTCCTGTTGATGGAGGGAGTCAACGGCAATGTGTCCATGACCATGGGTAGACGAGGAGCTGTGCATGTAGCGGCCCTGGCCCAGGTGCAGCCCCACATGGGTACAACGCTCCGGGGCGCCGAAGAAGACGAGATCTCCGGGTCGCAGCAGGCTGAAGTCGTCAGCGCTGACGACCACAGGCTGGCAGAAGCGCTCCTGCTGGTACGCATCCCGTGGAATCCAGACGCCAACGTTGGCGAACGCAGCCTGTACCAGGCCTGAGCAGTCGTAGTCGGGGCTGTGGGTGCCCCCCAGGAGGTAGCGATTCTCAGTAGCCATGGCCTGGTGGGCAAACCCCAGAACCTCCCCCAGACGTCCCTGAATGGTGGCGGCACTCAGCAGCAGAGGTTGGTACCGGCCGGGCTGAAGTTGCTGACCCAACAGGTCCTGGCAGTCCATGAAACAGGGATAGCCATCCTCCGCCAGGCGTACCCGCTGGCGTGCGCCTGGAGCCGGGTTGGGGGGAACAGCCTCCAACAGCAGTACCCAGCGCCCTGCCGACGCCTGGGTACCCAACTCCGGACCATGGCGCTGGGCATAGCCCGGAGTGTTACGGGTGAGGCGCCATGTGGAGAAGGCCTCCGGAGAAGGTACGGATGTCATCCGTGCTCCGGGAACTCGAATGGATTCGGTACGCTGCCCATCAGTCTGTTCAACATGGGTCTTGGCTTTCTATGCCAACAATGGGGAACTGCAGGAGCACCTGTCGTGCAGCCTGAACGACCTGGAGCAGCATCGGCCATGGGTGGCTCAGCAGGTATCCGTCACCTGGTTGCGCTATGAGCATAGTCTGATTGATCAAGCGGCACAGCTCTCCAGCGCCGAGTTCTGGGCCTTGCCGGTGGCAGGAGCCAGCCATTCCGGCGCCATTGCCCGTTACCCCGCCAGTGTGGTGAAGTTGGTGTACATGGCAGCCCTGGAAGCCTGGTATGCCCAGGGCATCTTGCGACGCACGGCGGAGTTGGAGCGGGCCACTACAACCATGATTGGCCACTCCAGCAACGATGCCACCGCCTATGTGGTGGATGTGCTGAGTGGCACCACCAGCGGGCCGGAGCTTTCCGGAGACATCTACATGGCGTGGCAACGGCAGCGACAACTGGTCAACCAGTGGCTACAAGAGCAAGGCTGGCCCGAGTTGCAGCACTGCAATTGCTGCCAGAAAACCTGGGAGGAGGGACCCTACGGACGGGAGAAGCAGTTTTACGGCCCTCAACGGCAAAACCGCAACCGCCTCAGCAGTGATGCCATGGCCCGCTTCCTCCATGCCGTCATGGCGGGCGAGTTGATCTCCCCGGTGGCCAGCGCCCACATGCGTCAGCAGCTTCGGCGCTCCTTGGATTCCGAGGCCCGCCTGGCGGATCCTGAAAACCAGGTGGACGGCTTTCTTGGCGCAGACCTGCCTGAAGGCAGTCGGCTCTGGAGCAAGGCTGGCTGGATGAGTACCGCCCGGGCTGACGTGGCCTATATGGAAGTTCCCCAGCGACGGCCTACCCTTGTGGCAGTGCTGGGGGAGGGGGCATCCAGCGCGGACGACCGCCACTGGCTACCGGAACTCATGACCAAGCTGCTGACGGCCTGCTGAACGGGGCCTGTAACAGATTGACCTTCTCCCTGTAGCCTCATCCTGACCTGGATTCTAGCCTGGACTGGTCACCTTCCCCCGCTTGCCTGATTTCCGCTGTGATGAGTGCTGTGGACACTGCTCCCCTGAACCACAACAATGCGAATGCTCCCACGGCAGGGGGGTTGTTAAGCGAGAACGGCATCAACAAGATGGCCAAGGTGGAAGCGCTCAAGCTGGCGAGTGACCACTTGCGGGAGCCCCTGGCCAGCGAGCTGGAAAACGATGAGTCCCGTTTTAGCAACGGGGCTGTTCAAATCCTGAAGTTTCACGGGAGTTATCAGCAAAGCAATCGCGACCATCGGCACAGGGATTGGAGCATGATGCTGCGGCTGCGCTCTCCCGCTGGACGCATTCCTGCCCAGCTTTATCTGGCCCTCGACGAGCTGGCGGATCGTTATGGCAACGGCACCCTGCGGGCCACCACACGCCAGACGTTTCAGTTGCACGGTATCCCCAAGCAGGACCTGCGCATGGTCCTGGGAACCATTGTGCGCAACCTGGGCTCCACTCTCGCCGCCTGTGGCGATATCAACCGCAACGTCATGGCGCCAGCAGCTCCCTACACCACTGGTGGCTACCCCGCCGCACGACGGCTGGCGGATGACATTGCCGCACTACTGACACCACAGGCAGCTCTGGGAGCCTACCTGGATCTGTGGGTAGACGGGGACATGGCTTACCGCCTCCGCTCAACCGCCAAGGTCAGGAAAGTGAACCGTCAGCCTGCTCCTTCGGCCGTCCATAGCGGTGACGAACAGGAGCCGCTCTACGGCAGTCGCTACATGCCACGCAAGTTCAAGGTGGGGGTTACGGTTCCAGGGGACAACTCCATTGACATCCTGACCCAGGACCTGGGGTTCGTGATCTTCACCGACACCATGGGCAGGCTGGTGGGGGCCAATGTCCATGTGGGTGGTGGCATGGGGCGCACCCACAACAAGGAGGACACCTTTGCCCGCACTGCGGATCCGTTGGGATATGTGCAACGGCACCAGGTGCTGGCTCTGGTCAAAGCCGTTGTGGCCCTGCAGCGGGACCACGGCGATCGCCAAAGTCGTCGCCACGCCCGCCTCAAGTATCTGGTTCACGATCGAGGCATGGATTGGTTCAAGGCTTGCCTCTCCAACTATTTCCACGGGGACATCCGGCCCCTGCGCAAAGAGCCCACCCGGAAGCTGGAACACTACCTGGGCTGGCAACGTCAGGGGGATGGTCTGTGGTTTGTTGGCCTGCCCGTGATGACGGGGCGTGTGGCCGGTCCCCTCAAAGACACCCTGCGAGAACTGGTGCAGCGTTACCGATTGGAGTTGCGTGTTACCCCCAATCAGGACATCCTGCTCTGCGGGATTGCCTCCAACCGGAAGCGGGACATTCAGGACCGTTTGGATGCCGTTGGCTTGCAAGAATCAGCCCTGGTGGAACCCACCGCATCCCATGGACTTGCCTGCCCTGCCCTGCCCACCTGTGGCTTGGCCATCACCGAGTCGGAGCGTACGTTTCCCGATGTGCTGGCCCGTTTTGACGCACTGCGCCGAAGCCTGGGCATTCAACAACCCCTGTTGATCCGCATGACCGGCTGCCCCAACGGTTGTAGCCGGCCCTATATGGCCGAGGTGGGCTTGGTGGGCAGTGCAGCAGGTCACTATCAACTCTGGCTGGGGGGCACCCCTGGTCTCACCACCCTGGCCCGTCCTGTTCTGGATCGCCTGCCCCTGGCGGATCTGGAAGCCGTCCTCCGCCCCTTGTTCAGCCACTGGGTCCGGACCGCAGCCAGCAAAAGTTTTGGCGCCTTTTGCCAGGACTACACCACCGAGCAATTGCAAGACCTGTTGGGGACCACCGGCTTTCCCCCTGCGGCGTAGGCGGGCAGGATCCCGTGTGACTTCCGGTCCCGTCCTCGGCCCCCACATGACGCCGGCGCCGCAGCGCGGCCCTGGGCAGCCTGGTTGGACATGTTCTTTCCTGGCCCTGTTGGCGGCTGCAAGATCCATGGCGCCACCTAAACTGGTGGTGTTGAGTCGAGCTGTGGGCCTGAGCGGGCCCCTACGCAAGGCAGGATGCCGGGTTACCGTGGAGTGGAGGATGCCCAATGATCAAGCCGGAAGCAACAAACCTGTTGCGGATCGCAAGACGGGATCTTGTCGCCGCATCTTTCCTCCATGAGCCCCATGCATCAGAGGCAAGCTGGGGGTTATTGATTCATCAAGTCCTTGAGAAAGTTCTGAAGGCCTGGCTCGTGAATCTTGATGTGCCGGTACCGCCGGCTTACGATCTAAAAATTCTGATTCGTCTTCTGCATCAACAGAACGTGAATATAATCGAACTGGAAAATTTTACCGTCTTTAGTCAGTTTGCAGCGCAATGCCGCCATGAAAGTGATCCGGACCCTCTCCATCTCAACCGACGTTTTTGGGAAATACGGGCAGAAGAGCTTGTGAACCACCTTTCCACCATGGCCAAGTAGTTGTTCGGTCGGCAGTGGTACCCGGCGCTCTGGACACCATGGGTCCACCGTGTCACGCTGGTTGCAGCAATATCAGTGCTTGTGGCTCCGGACTTTTGGCAGAAGAAACCGTGGTGGTGTCAGCCCTGGAGCATCCTGCTCACCGGTGTCGGCCTGCTGGTTGGCGGCTGGTGGATCACACAGCGTTGGTGGGTTGTGGTGGGGTTGGGTTGTCCCGTTGTTGCCTGGTGGTGGCTGTTTCTGGTGCTGGCCCCCCGGTTCGAAGCGCAGCAGGGAGGCGGGTCGAAGAAGAAGTGAGTCGAGAGGCGTGATGTTTTGTCAACAACGGCCATGGGGGTGTCTTCACTTGTGCCTATGTTGATCTTGTTATTCGTTCATCGCAAGAAGCAACATGCTCACAATGGACGCCAAAAGTCGATGGCTGGTTGTTTTTGTGATGGCAACTGCAAGTCTTGCTGCTGCTTGTCGCCGCCCTGGCGTGACACCCGTGGGTGAGCAGCCCATCAACGGTGGACTTCTCATTCCTGCTGAGCAGATGTCCGGGGAAAGCACTGCGGCAACGGATGATGATCCGGTACTCAAGATCGGTGTTGTCACGGATATTGGCAAGCTTGACGATCGAGGCTTTAACCAGCTCGCCTGGGAAGGGGCACAGCAAGGCGCAGCGGCAATTGGTGGTGAAGCGAGTTATATCGAGAGCGAATCAAAGGAAGACTATGGGAGAAACATCAATACCTATGTGGAGCGTGACGTTGATGTGATTGTCACCGTTGGCTTTGCCCTGGGGGAAGCCACCACTGCTGCGGCCAAAGACCATCCGCACATCATCTTCATTGGCGTTGACCAGGACCAGCGTGAGACGCTCCCCAACCTGGCGGGACTCGCCATCCCTGCCGATCACTCCGGTTTTCTCGCTGGCGCCCTGGCCGGGATGCTCACACGGTCCAATACCGTTGCCGCCGTTCTGGGCACGGACAGGATTCCTCCGGTGGTGGCGTTCAAGGAAGGCTGGGAGAGCGGCGCCCGCTACACCAATCCCGATGTGAAGACCTTCGCGAAGTACCATCCGGGTGCGCTGAACGTGGTGTTTAACGACCCCGACTGGGGCGCCGCCACAGCACGGGAGTTCCTGGATCAGGGGAGCGACGTGATCTTTGCCGCTGCCGGCAATACGGGCAACGGCGCCCTGGTGGCTGTGGCCGAGGCGGAAGGGGCCTACTGCATTGGTGTGGATGCCGATCAATGGCAAACCCTGCCTGAAGCAAGATCATGCCTGGTGACCAGCGCCTTGCGATTCATTGGTCCCGGTGTTGCCGAGTTGATCACGGCAGTTCATAACGATGAATTTTCCGGTGGCAACACCATCGGCGACGTGGGCCTGGCGCCCTTCCATGACTTTGATGCCGTGGTCACGGAGCCAATGCGCGATACCCTGGACGCGGTATTGACGGGTCTCAAGGATGGCAGCATCACAACCGGTTATGGGCCATCCTGATTGACCCTGGCCCGGTTGTGGGCAAATTGGGACAACGACCGGGGCCATGGTCAGGCCATGGCATAGTCCTCGATGTTGGCCCGCAGATGACGCAGACTGGCCATACAATCTTTCTCCAGCTTGCGCACCCGGTCACGGCTGATGTTGAGCACCCGACCAATGCCTGTGAGACTCATGGGTTCATGCTCGCCAATGCCATAGCGCATTTTGATGACTTCGCACTGCAAGTGCGGCAGTCGGCCCAGGATGGCTTCAATGTCATTCTTGAGGCATTCACCATCCACGACTTCATCGGGGGCAGGGCCTTCATCGCAGAGCAGTTCCTGCAGGGCAGTGTCGTCTCCATCCCCAACCCGTAAATCCAGACTCACGGGTTGACGCGCACGGCAGATGATGTCCTTGACTTCACTGGTGAGGGTATTGACCTCGTCTTCGGAGCGCTTGAGGGCGCCGGCAAGCTGGGCCATGGTGGGTGCGTGCCCCAGTTCTCTGTTGAGGCGGACAATGAGTTCGTGGACGATACCGTCCTGCTCTTCATCCAGGGCAACGGCGGCGGAGAGTTCCACCACGGTGGGTGTGCGTCCCAGTTGCTGGCTCAGTTCCCGCTGGCTTTTCTTCAGGCGGTTGAGAACGTCCGTAATGTGAATCGGTAAGCGGATGGTGCGGCTCTTTTCCGAAATGGCCCGGGTAATGCCCTGACGGATCCACCAATAGGCATAGGTGGAGAACTTGTAACCCCGGCTGGGATCAAACTTTTCTACGCCCCGCACCAGGCCGATGGTGCCTTCCTGGATCAGGTCCAGGAGTTCCATATTGCGCTTGGTGTACTTCTTGGCCACGGACACCACCAGGCGCAAGTTGGCGGAGACCATCCGCTCCTTGGCGCGACGACCGCTGCGGAGGCGACGTTGCAACTGGGCAGGTCTCAGCCCCGCAGCCTTGGCCAGCTCCTCCCAGGTGGGGGCAACGCCGGTGTCCTGTTTGAGCTGGGCCTCCAGTGCTTCCAGATGCATGAGGTCCTGCACCTGACGACCCAACGTGATTTCCTGTTCATGACTCAGCAGGGGGACGCGGCCAATGTCCCGTAGATAGGAGCGCACCAGATCGGCATCGGCAGATGATTGACCGGTGGATGGGGCTGAGGAGGATGAGGTGGCGGTCATGTCCTGTTCATGGCTGGGCAGAGGGGAACGGCCTGTGGGCCGTCGGGAGGAGCGCACCGGATGGGCACTGGCGGTTGGTTGACCGGTGAATGGGGAGGTCGAGATGGCCAGAACCATGGGTGACGTAAGCTGCTCCGAATTGTGGGCAAATCCTAACCTTAAGAACCGTAAAGAAGATCACGGATTTTCCCGTTTTCAGAAAATTTAAGTAGAAGTGCTTACCCAACTGCAGGTCGGTGAATCTCTCACGCTAGCGAGCTCCACGGTGGTACTGAAGAGGAACGTCCTGGGGATGTTACACCGCGGGCCTCAAGCCACAGGCAGCAGCAACCTGGAGGCCAGTTGCAGATAAACGAACACCCCCGCCACGTCCACCACCGTCGTAATGAAGGGGGCCGACATCAAGGCCGGGTCAAAGCCCAGACGACGAAACAGGAGGGGCAGCAAGGAGCCTGCCGTTGCCGCCATGGTGGCAATGGCCAGCAAACTCCCCCCCACTGCCAGGGCCACCTGCTGCGGATAGCCCAGAACCCAGGCCACCAGACCGACAATGACGGACAGCAGCAAACCCAGTAGCGCCCCGGCAGCACTCTCCCGCAACACGGATTGCCAAGCTCCGACGGCCTGAATTCGCCTTGTGCTCAGACCACGGATGACCACCGTGGAACTTTGGGCGCCCACGTTGCCGCCGGTGCCAATGAGCAGGGGAATGAAGGCTGCAAGGGAAACATATTGAGACAACACTGCACCCTGGGCAGCAATCACGGAGGCGGTGCCCACGTTGGCCAGTAGCAGCACCAGCAGCCACACGAGCCGGCGGCGGGCCACCTGCAGCAGATTGATCTGAAAGTAGTCGTCTTCGTCCGTGGTCTGGATGCCGCCAGCGGCATAGAGATCCTCCGTGGCCTCCTGTTCAATCACGTCAATGACGTCATCCACGGTGACGATCCCCACCAGCCGGGCCTCACGATCCACCACCGGTAGCGCCAGGAAGTCGTAGCGCTGGATCCAGCGCGCCGCTTCCTCCTGGTCCACTTCCGTGGTCAAGGACACCACCTCCCTGGTCATGGCCTCGGCCACCAGCAACTCCGGCTCGGCCGTGACCAGCTCCCGCAAGGACAGAGTTCCCGTCAGGCGACTGAAACCGTCGGTGACGTAGAGGGCGTAGACGGTTTCCGTCTCTCGCGCCCGACGGCGCACCACGTTCAAGGCTTCCGCCGCCGTCTGCTGCTGCTTGAGGGCGATGAACTCCGTCGTCATGAGCCGGCCCGCCGTGCCGGGGGCATAGCCCAGTAATTGAGCCGTAACGCGGCGCTCTTCCGGGCTCAGTTGCTGCAGCAGGCGCCGCACCACCTTGGCCGGCAATTCGTCGAAGAGACGCACCCGGTCATCCGGCGCCATCTGCTCCACCACCTCCAACACCTCGTTGGAGCGCAGGGTCTCCAAAAGGGTCTGCTGCACCAACGGTTCCAGATCCTCGTAGACCTCAATGGCCAGATCCTTGGGCAGGAGCCGAAAGCCCAGCGCCTGTTGGGCGGTGGGCAGGGTGCCGATGGCTTCGGCAATGTCCACGGGTTGGAGGGGTTCCAGAAGATGTTTGGCACGGTCGTAACTGCCGTCTCGCAGCAGCACAGCCAACTGCTGGGCAACCTGCTCGGAGACACTGGGGCGGTTGCTGGTCATGCCCCTTGGGTCCACAGGCAGTAACAGTTTACGGGCGCTGCTGCCCCTGGCCCGGCAGTTGACCCAGCCAGGCCATGGTGAGTCCGACCGTCAGACCCAGACCCAGCCAGAGCAAACCCGTTACGAATCCTTGCTGCTGCAGTTTCTCGGTCACCAGCATCCAGGAGGAGAAGGTGGTGAGTGATCCACAAAATCCCGCCCCCAGCAGCAACTGGAGCCCCTGACGGGAGGGGGGCCAGGTCACCAGCCAGCCCAGCAGCCAGCTACCCAAACCGTTGACCAGAACGTCGGATCCCCCGGGAGGCAGGTAAGGGCCCAGTTGGACAGCAGCCTGCCAGCGCAACAGGGCGCCGGGAACAGCCCCCGCCGCCACCAACAGGACCCGCCGCATCTCGTCGGCAGCCATGGTGTGCCGAGCACTCATGGGGCCAACGCCTCCCCCAGGCCCAGGCCCAGGGTCAAGAGGCTGTAGCCGCCTACGACGCTGACTCCGGCCAGGCCCAGCGCTTCTTGCCGGTGACCGGTTCTCAGCAGGAGGGTCACGTCCACCATCAGGGTGGAGAAGGTGCTGAGGCTTCCAGCAAAACCCACCCCCAGCCAGAGCCACAACTCCTCCTGGGGATGGCGCACCAGCAAGCCTGCCAGCAATCCCAAGGCGCCGGACGCCATGACGTTGACCGCCATGGTGGCCCAGGGAGCGCCGGCTTGTCCCGGACGTTGGTGCTGGTGGCGGCGGCCTGCCCAGTAGGGGGACCACTGTCGCACCAGCCACCAGCGCAGACCGGCACCCGGAGCAGCCCCCAGGGCCACCAGTAGAGCACCGCCGACGGATTGGGATTCAACCACCGCTGACGGTGATCTCCACACGGAGGCGTTCCTGGCCGCCCAATGTACCGATGGAGACTTGCAGGGGACTCCCCGACAAGGACTCCAGCGTCTCCAGCAGGTGGCGCAGGTGGGGGGTGCCGTCACCGCTTTCCAGCCAGAGGCGCTCATGAAGATCACCCATCCGCTGCCAACTGCGGTTCAACTGGCTGGCAGCCTGCTCAACCTGCCGGGCATGGCGCAGGATTTCCGCCAGGATTCCCAGCACTTCCAAGCGCTGGGCTTCCCCCATGGCTTTGTCCAGGTTCAGGGAACCGTCCTCCCGCAGTGTGTTCAAAGCCAGGGCGGCATCCAGAACCGTGGCCATGCTGCGGGCCGTTTGGGTGGTGGCTTTGACGGCATCCAGCTCCGGTGTGGCCGCCAACGCCTGGCGCAACTGCTCCTGCTGCTCCTTCGGCAGGCGGGCCAACTCCTTCACGAGGGGAGCCACCGCCCTGGGGGGCAAGACCTGCGCCTGGGTGCGTTGGCGAACCTCGTCCGGCAAGAGCACGCTGCTGGCCGCAGTGAACTCATCATCCAGGCGCTTCACCTGATGCCGGGTGATCCGTTCGCCTTCATTGGCTGCGGTGTTGACCAACTGCTGTACCGGTGGTGCCGCTTTGGCAGTGGCCAGAAAGGCGGGTTTGGAAAAGTTGTTGACACAGGCGGGATCCAGACTGCCCTCGGCAACAAGGTTATCTGCGGAGTCAGCCAGTTGAATCAAGTTATAGGCATGGGTTTTGCTGATGTCCCGCTCCCGCAACCACTGCACAAACGTAAACGTGCCGTCCCGGTTCCGGCCGTGGCGCTTGCCGCGATCCCGAATGCGCCGCAGAATCCTTCCCCGCCAGATCTCCGTCTGCAGGTCAAACCGGTCGCAAACAGACCAAGCCTGATCCACTTTTTGCAGGAACTCCGTCTCACTCGGATCATCCGCCTCGGGATCCGGCAGGTCCAACGCATGAAGAGCTGCTTCCAGGGAACCAGGGGCTACGGACAAGACGACGTGGCGCAATCGAGAAGGCCTAGGATAGCCAATCTCTTAGCCTTGTTTGTCGTGGGTACCCATGGATCCGGTCCTGTTCTGTTTCCACGGGGGCTCAGGCTGTCGCTGGTGACGGCAGGTTTAGGGTTCTGCCTTGCCGCCCCGGCTCCGGCGCTTGTTCCTTATGTCTACATTCCCAGGGAAGAGGAGCTTGAAGCCTCGGCACTGAGCATTGCCCAGGCCGCTGCCCAGGTGTTACAGAACGGTCAACTGGAAGATGCCGCCAACCTGGCTGATTTGTCTGTCCGTCTTCTGCCCTCCAATCCCCGGAACTGGTTGTTGTTGGCGGAAGCCCGGCTACGCAATCGGGATTCTGCAGCAGCCAAAGAGGCCCTGGCCCAAGCCAAACTTCTGGATCCCGACAATGCCGGGGTCTGGTTTGCCGAGGCCTCCCTCGCCATGGCCGACGACGACTTTGCCAATGCAGAAACCTTGATCCGCAAGGGTCTCGATCTGGATCCGGAGAATGCCAACGCCTACTTCGATTTGGGCAACGCCCTCTTTTTGCAAGGGCAAGGGGAGGAAGCCTTGGCGGCATTCCAGGAGGCTGCCGCCAAGCAGGACAACTTCTGGGCGGCTATCAACAACCAGGGTCTCGTACTCTACGAGGCGGATCAACTCGAGGCGGCCATGGAGAGCTGGCGCCAGGCCATCGCCATCAACGACCAGGTGGCAGAGCCGGAATTAGCCCTGGCCGCCGCCCTCTACAACCATGGAGATCAGCAGGAGTCCACCATCGGCATGGCCATTCGCGCCTTGGATCGGGAGCCGGAGTATGTGGAAGAAGATTTCCAGGAAAGTCAGCTATGGGGAGAGAAGCTGCGGGTTGCGACCCGGGAGCTGTTTACGGATTCCCGCTTGCAGAACGCAGTGGAACGGGCGCGCGCCATTGCCAGGTTACGACGCCTGGAAAGGGACGATACAACACCGTCGCCGGAACAGGACGAGCTTGAAGAGGACATGCCTGAAGAGGACAACACCCTTCCCTGAAAGAAAGCGCTCGGCCTTTCCTTAGGCTAAGCCGAATCCGTGATCCAGCGGCATGGTCAGTGATCGCATCTTCCCCACCTCATTGCGGGAGGAGATGGAGCGCTCGTACTTGGAATACGCCATGAGCGTGATCGTGGGACGCGCCCTGCCCGACGTGCGAGACGGCTTGAAGCCCGTGCAGCGGCGCATTCTCTATGCCATGCATGAGTTGGGTTTGACGCCGGAGCGTCCTTTCCGCAAGTGTGCCCGGGTGGTGGGTGATGTCCTGGGGAAATACCATCCCCACGGTGAAACAGCAGTCTACGACGCCCTGGTGCGTCAGGTGCAGACCTTCACCAGCCGCTACCCGCTGCTGCAAGGCCACGGCAACTTCGGTTCGGTGGACGACGATCCGGCGGCGGCGATGCGTTATACGGAAACCCGCCTGGCGCCTCTGTCCCATGGGGCACTGCTGGGGGAGCTGGCAGAGGCCACGGTGGACTTCACACCCAATTTCGACGGGTCTCAGCAGGAACCTGCAGTTCTGCCTGCCCAACTGCCCATTCTTCTGCTCAACGGCTGCACCGGCATTGCCGTAGGCATGGCCACCAACATCCCCCCCCACAACCTGGGGGAAGTTGTGGATGGCCTTGTAGCCCTCCTGCGCAACCCCCAACTGAGTGATGAAGCACTGTTGCAACTGATTCCCGGTCCCGACTTTCCCACGGGCGGGGAAATCCCTGTGGGCACTGGCCTGCGGGAGGTCTACATGCAGGGGCGGGGCAGCATTCCCCTGCGTGGGGTGGCCCATCTGGAAGCCGTCCAACCCGGCAAGGGTCGTCACCGCCGTCATGCCGTTGTGGTGACGGAACTGCCCTACCAGCTCAGCAAGGCCAACTGGATTGAAAAGCTGGCGGATCAGGTCAACGATGGTCGCGTCAGTGGAATTGCCGACATCCGTGACGAGAGCGACCGGGAAGGCATGCGGGTGGTGATCGAGTTGCGTCGGGATGGTGAGCCGGACGTTGTGTTGCAGGAGTTGTTCCGTCGCACCGCCCTGCAAAGCAACTTCGGCGCCATTCTTCTGGCCCTGGTGGATGGCAAACCTACCCAGTTGAGCCTGCGGCGGACGCTTGAGATTTTTCTGGAATTCCGCGAGCAGACCACACTGCGACGCTATCGCTTTGCTCTGGGCAAAATCGGGCAGCGGCTGGAGGTGGTCAAAGGGTTGCTGGAAGCCCTGGCCCAACTGCAACACGTGATTCTGCTCATCAGCCAGGCGTCGGAAGCGGCGCGAGCGGCGGCGGTACTGCAAGTGCAGCTCGGTCTCAGCCCGATCCAGGCAGAGGCTGTGCTGGCCATGCCCCTGCGACGTCTGACCGGGCTGGAGCGGCAAAGTCTGGACACGGAACGGCAACAACTGGAGGCGGAGCAGGCGCGACTCCAAGTTCTTCTGGACGACCGCAACAGCAGGGTTAAAGCACTGATCCGGCAACTGCAACACCTGCGCAAGTGCTACGCCACACCCCGCCGCACCCGACTCCTGGGCCAGGTTGTCCCCGGTGCGCCGTCCCGCTCCACTGAACCGGCCCGTTCCGGACAGCAGCCATCGGCCCGTGTCGCCATTCTGGAGGATGGGCAACTGCTGGTGCAGGCTGACGGGCAGCTACGTCTGGCTTCTCCCCTGGCCGTATCCCGACTCAACCTGGAGCAACCGGCGCCGCTCGCCAGCCAACCTCAACCGCCCCGTTGTCTCGTTCCCGTGCAGCCTGAGCCCCGACTGGTGGTGTTCAGCGCCATGGGACGGATCGCCAACCTCCGCTGGGAACGAGTAGCGCCTCAACCGCAAGCCTTGGCCCGCTTTCTCCCCGAGAAGCTGGGGGGGCAGGTGGATCGTCCGGTTCAGTTGGCGTTGCTGGGTGGTTCCTCCACTGCCGCGGGGGTGGCCTTGCTGAGTTGTGACGGCCGTTGTCGCTGGCTCAAGGCTGCTGTTGTTACGGAGTTGGCGGCGCGGGCGCAGAACTCCGGTCGTACGGTCATCCTGTTCAAGTTACGTCCGGGACGGACACTCTGTCGGGCGGCGCCCTGCCCGGAAAGCGCGGTGGCTCTGGTGGTGGCCACCAGTTGCGGCCGCCTGCTGCGCCTTGACGTAACCCCGGATCTCCTGCAAGAACTGGACAGCCCTGCCGGTGCGTCCCTTTTACGGTTGCTCCCCCGTGAAACCATCGTGGGCGCCGCCTGTTGTGGGGACACCAGCCAGTTACTTCTGGCCACACGCCATGGTCGGCTCAAACGGCTGCCCGTTGAGCAATTGGCGCCGAACCGCCGCGGCGACCTGGGCCAGATCGGCCTGCGTTTCCTGGAGCGTAGCGACAGCCTCCTGGGTCTGTGGCCCGTGGCGGATCATCCCTGCTTCACCCTGTTGACAACGGATCACCGCAGTTGTCGCTTGCCCTGGGAACAAGCACCGGTGCAGGAGTGCAGTGGTGCGGGAGAATCCTTGCTGCCAGCGGGGGTGGAATTGACGGACGTCATCATCCTGGCTGAGACTGCACAGCTTCCCGCCCCCTGAACAACCGCAGCCACCAGTACGCCAGCCTGCAACCATGAACTCCAATGGGGTGGGCAGTGCCATGATGGGGGCCTGGATCGGTCGCTGCAATAAGGGACAGGTGTGGCTGGTGGCTTTAGCCTTGCTCATCGGACTGGGAAAGCATCGAGGGCGCCACGAAAAATCACCGTTTCCCCACCTGAACAAAAGGTTGTCCAATTTTTCGTGGCGCCCATGAAACAACGTCCGAGAAATATTTCTCAGAAGCAATATCTATCGTTGGATATTTGACAAGTTCTCTGAATTAGTATATCATGCAGTGTCATCTTAGTGTTCGTCTTGGTACGCTGATGCATCGTTCTTCAATACCCCTACACAAATGGACAATCGCCATCTACCTTGGGGCCACTTCCCTTCTCAAAGACTCCGTGAAGCATGGCCAAGAGTGGAAACCGGAGACGCCATCCCAGGGCTGAAACGGGATAAGCCCACGCCCCGGATACTGTAATCCAGCAGTTGGGCCGGATGAAACACCGGCAAGGGTTTGGCCGCAGCTTGAAAGCCCTGTTGTAATTGTAAAGTGCAGCCCACATTGGCGGAAACGCAGAGCTGGGCCTGTGTGGCCGTCAGGTCTTCACACTTTTCCTCCCCCAGTTGGGCGGCAATCTCCGGCTGAAGGATATTATAAATCCCCGCACTACCACAACACACCCCGGCATCCAGGGGCGACGTCAGGGTGAGACCGGGAATGGCGGCCAGCAGTTGTCGTGGCGCGGCGGTAATGCCCTGGCCGTGGATCATGTGGCAGGGATCATGGATCACCGCCCGTAGGGGTTGGTCTGCCAAAGGCTGGAGAGGGGCGCTGAGGCCCAACTCCGCCAGAAATTCCTGCACGTCCCGCACCCCGCCGGCAAACGGACGCCCCCCCTCTGCCCATGGGGTGTCCCTTTCCAGAATGCGGTGGTAGTGCTTGAGGGTATGGCCGCAGCCGGAAGCCGCCACCAGGACGGCATCCAGAGGTTCGGCGCCGGCGGATTTTCCCGGCCCCACCACTTTGGCAAAGGCCGCCACCAGATCCTTCGCCAATGCCCTGGTTTGGGCGGTCTCCCCCTGGTGGTCCGTCACAGCGCCGCAGCAACCTTGTCGGGGCGGGATCACCACCTCCACCCCGTTGGCCGCCAACACCCGTACCACCGCTGCATTCACCTCCGGTTCAAACAAGCGCTGCACACAACCCAGCACCAACCCCACCCGCGCCCGCCGTGGCACCCGGGCCGGGGTGAGCAGAGGGAAGCCATCCTGAAAACTGCTGGGGCCAAGGGGGGGCAGCAGCGCTTCCATGGCGCTGATCTCCGGCCCGAACAACCTGGTCAGGCGGCTGCGGCGGGCCACGGTTTGCAGCCATGAGCCGCCATAACATCGCAGCGGCGCCAGGAGCCAGCGGAGCCGGTCAGGGTACGGCAGCAGGGCAAACAATGCCTGGCGCAGCAGCCGCTGCCATGGGCTGCGCACCTGAAGGTCATTTAACCGGGGCCGCACCTGGGCAATGAGTTGGTCATATCGCACGCCGGAGGGGCAGGCCGTCACACAGGCGTAACAGCCCAGGCAGGAATCAAAATGGTCCGCCACGGCGGCCAGATTCAACTCGCCCGCCTCCACCGCTTTGAGGAAGTGGATTCGCCCACGGGGGGAGTCGGTCTCGGTGCCCAGAATCCTGTAGCTGGCGCAGGTGCTCAGGCAGAAGCCGCAATGCACACAGGGGTCCGTCAGGTGCTCCTGGGTGGGGAGTCGGGATTGGGCGGGCGTGGCCATCAGCGTGGCTCCATGGGTTCACGAGGGGCTTCCATCATCGCCAAGGTATTGCAGTTCGGAAGTCTTTTCAGCCTCCGCTGTTCCGTCAAACTTGCATGGCAGTTTACTGGAACAGGTTGGTGGGGCTTCCGGTTCGCACCAAGCGCAACATACCATACGGCCCTGAACCATTCCCTATTGGCAACCGGTCAAACCGAACAGGACGGCTTTCGTGCCACCGGTTATCGAGGACCTGGTTAATCCCGTGACAGTCACAATGAGCGCTGACAACACCACCCCCACCACCCCTGAAGAAGAGGCCAAGGCAGCGGTGCAGTACTGGCAGGACCAACTGTCATTATTGGAAACCGGTCATTGACCCGTGATATGGCGGCCATCGAGCGGGGCATTGCCAACGCCACCCAGCAACTACGCCGCGCCTTGTGCAGGGCCGGGAAGCTGCCAGGGTTGCAGGTTTGATAGGATGGGATTATGCACCCATCCATGGACGATCAGCTTATGACTGTCACCCCCGCCTCGCAAGAGAAAGCCATG
>Ga0209021_1001650_pt1 | contig 21506 bp, 15 predicted proteins | sample PinacodermFT_FD_187299 | JGI IMG/M metagenome (GOLD analysis project Ga0209021, IMG submission 187299) | Host-associated microbial community of the marine sponge Aplysina aerophoba from Gulf of Piran - sponge pinacoderm, lysed by freeze-thaw... | ecosystem: Host-associated > Porifera > Sponge >... | reverse complement strand
GACGTGATGTTGGTGAGGGTGTTCTGGAAGGCGGTCGCCCCTCGTCAAAGACCACCTCGAACCGATCAATACCGTGCGATACTCCACTCACAGGAAGTGCCTCCTGATCTGGGCCAACAGCCGCTTTCAACTACGGCCATTCTCCCAGGTCAGAGAGGCACTTCCCCGCATTTCAACCCCCAACACCACCAACCCGTCGGACGCAGGTTTGAACCTGCCAGCGCAACTCCAAGCCGAGCACTTCGGCGAACACCTTGGGGCAAGAGCGCCCGCTGCGGGTGTCGGATCGCCGGCTGTGCCGCGGCGGCGAGTGTCGGCCAATGCGCCCATTCGGCGCCGCGGTCGAAGGTCGCCGAGCGGCGCCGGTGAGGCGGTATCTGTTCGAAGCCCTCGATCAGTATTCGGCGCAGATCCGGTCCCGCAGCGGCCCAGGCGCCTCCAGGCGCCGCCGTCGGGGGCGTCCGAGGCGCCGCTCGGTGCGCCGCTGCGAGGCGCCGGGCCGGTAGGCGTCCCGGCCTCCGCCGCGGTCGACCTCCCGTGCGATCGTCGTCGGGTGACGGCCCACCCGGCGGGCAACAGACGCCTAACTCGCCGTCGGGTCCTCGACCAGCCCAACGCAATCTCCTCGCGCTCGTGCAACCCAGCGGCGCGCGTGACACGCCGACACCCCCACCGGTCGGCGCTTGTGTCGGACCCGGTCACCATGACCGGAACCGTGCACCGACCGATGGAACTCACCAACCTCCCACTCGCTGAGTGAAAACGATCGATGGGTGATCGGTGCACGCGTCTACTGCCGGGGCACTTCGGCGCAGCGGACGGGGCTCCGCTATCCGGAAGGGAACCGCAGATCCGCGGGTCGGCGATGAAGCCTGTGCCCGGCCGGTGCGCGCCCAAGTGGGCCTGATGCCGTCGGCCGCAGCCTTGCGACCGGGCCGAGGGGTCAGGAGTCGAGCCGCCGGAACGGCCGACTGCCGCGGGAGAGTGTGGATTGCCGCCGAATACCGCTGAGAACCGAGCGCGCCAAGGGCGCGCGGGTGACTACGTTCTAGCGGTTGTGATTGGTGCCCGGCCGGTGGATCGGAACGGATTCTACGCCCCCCCGGATGTGGGGCGCATAGCACTCTCGGAGGTGTGGGGTCCGCCCGCGGCGTTCACGAGCCCGCCAAGAGGTTAGGGGACGACTGCCGGCGGACACGGGCCGTGACGCTGGCATTTCGGTTGGCCTCCAGCACGCGGCCCAGCGGCTACCGGTCATCTGGGCTGGTCTGGACCTCCGTCGCAGCCTCAGGAGGCGGCGGCCACCTCCCATGGCGTGCTCGGGTGGCGGCATCGGCGAGGGTGTCCGCGGCCCGGGAAGCTCAGGCCTGGACTGTTCGCACGTTCAATCCGAGTGTGCGTGCGGCACCCATCAGCGGCTCGTTGCGGTCGGCGGGGGCGAGGCATATCTCGGCGTTGATGACGCGCGCGGCGGCGATTGCTTCCAGTGACATCAGGTTCAGCCGCAAACCACCGGACAGCAGTTCGGCCATCGGCCACCCCAACCTGCGCAGGGACACGATCTCGATGTCCTCCGGCAGTCGTACGACCGACCCGATCGCCGCTGAAGCGGCACCAGGGGCGAGCCCGGACAGTCGACGCGACATCGAGCCGACAACCGCCGAACCGGACACCGCCCGGCACAATCGGTGATACCACAGGCCCGTCGTCGCGATGCGGGAATCGCTGAACCGAAGCTCCGTCGGCGCCCTGCCCAGCAGCACCGCCAGCAGCACGTGGTCATCGACGAGAACAGCGTCGCCCACTGACGCTCACGCCAAATCGGGATCCTCGGCCGAGACACCGGCGGCAAGCGCCGCGTATCCGCCCGCCTCTTCGATCGCCGCGGCGAGAAGGCCGCGCAGCCCGTCACCGTTTGCGGGCACGACCAGCACTGCGGCACCGAGGTCGGCGACCTCGACCGGTCCGCCGTCGGCCATGTCCCAACGGCGACGCACCTCAGCGGGCAGCGCCAGTTGGCCGCGGTGCGAGACGTGATGGCGAACGATCGTCACACCGACACGTTACAAGACGAAACCACGCGATTACAAGTCGAACGTATCGCATGGCCCGGAACTCCTGCCCGCCAGGTCATTGGGCCGCTGCGCTTCCGGCGGCAACCTCTTCGGCGCGGCGCCACCGCAGGTACGTGGCCACGAAGTCGTCGATGTCACCGTCGAGGACAGCGTCGACCTTCGACGTGGAGTGCTCGGTGCGCAGGTCCTTCACCATCTGGTACGGGTAGAGCACATAGGAGCGGATCTGGCTCCCGAAACCCATCCGCTTGGCCGCACCGGCGATCTCGGCCACCTCGTCGGAGCGTTTGCGGCGTTCAAGGTCCAAGAGCTTGGCGGCCAGCATCTGCATGGCGCGCTCCCGGTTCTGGTGCTGGCTGCGCTGGGCCTGGCTGGAAGTGACGAGGCCGGTCGGCAGGTGGGTGATGCGAACCGCCGAGTCGGTGACGTTGACGTGCTGGCCGCCGGCACCCGAGGAGCGGTAGGTGTCGACGCGCAGCTCGGTCTCGTCGATCTCCACCTCCTTGGCCATCTCCGGGAAGAACGGCACCACCTTCACCGATGCGAAGGCCGTCTGGCGCTTGCCTTCCTTGTTGAACGGCGAGACGCGCACCAAGCGGTGGATGCCGTGCTCGCTGCGCAGCAGGCCGTAGGCGTGGCGCCCCTTGACGCTGAACTCCGCCGAGGTGATCCCGGCCTCCTTGCCCTCGGTGACCGACTCCACCGCGAATGAGAACCCCCGGCGCTCGGCCCAGCGGCCGTACATCCGCAGCAGCATGGAGGCCCAGTCCTGGGAGTCGGTGCCGCCCTCGCCGGACTGGATGCTGCACACGGCGTCGCGCTCGTCGTAGGTCCCAGCCAGCAGTGCTCGCAACTCGAGGGCGTCGAACGCCACCCGCAGCGTGTCCACGGCCTCGGCGATCTCGGCCAGCACGGAGTCGTCATCGAGTTCGGTCGCCAATTCCCAGAGGGTCTGGGCGTCCTCGAGCCGTCCCTGCAGCCGCTCGAAGGCGTCGATGTCGTCGTTCACAGCCGCCAGGTCCTGAGCGACCCGGCGCGCCCGCTCGGGCTCGTCCCAGAGTTCGGGGCGCGACGCCTCGGTCTCCAGGGCCGGCCGCCGGCTGCGCAAACCGGCGATGCCGAGGTACTGCTCGGACTGCTCGAGACGCAGCTGCAGTTCGGCCAGGTCGTCGGTGAAGTCCTCGTTCACGAGCGCGCCACGTCGAGGGGAGGGCGGACCGGAATCGGGGACGCGAAGCAGTGCACGGGCGGTGACCTCCGGTCGCTCAGCGACCGTGGCAGAGCTTGAATTTCTTGCCCGAGCCGCACGGGCAGGGCGCGTTGCGTCCGGTCTTCTCCGCTGCGCTGCGCACCATCGTGGCGGTGCCCGCAGCGGGCTTGCGGGCAGCACTCGGCGCGGCGGCGGGCTTGGAGCCGGCCACCGGCACGCCGGCGGCCGCCGCGGCCGCCTGTGCCAGGGCACTGGGCGCCTCGGAGGGGTCGGTCGGCCCGGTATAGGTGACATTGCGCGTCGCCGCCTGCCCGGTGTCCGGAGTCACCACCTCGATGTGGGTGATCATGCGCACGAAGTCCCGCCTGATGCGCTGCATGAGGTCTCCGAACATCTCGAAGCCCTCCCGCTGCCACTCGCTGAGCGGGTCCTTCTGGCCTGCCGCCCGCAGGTGGATGCCCTCCTTGAGGTAGTCCATCTCGTAGAGGTGGGTGCGCCAGTGCTGGTCGATGACCCGCAACATCACCTGGCGCTCGAGGCCCCGCATCACTTCGGTGCCGATCTCGAACTCCCGCCTGGCGTACAGCGCGGTGGCGTCGTCCAGCAACCGGGTTGTGAGCCCCTCGGGCGTCGCTTCGGCAGCCAGATCCGCCGACGTCAGATCGGTCGGCCAGAGGTCGCCGGCGGCCACCAGGATGCTGCGGTGGTCCCACGGCTCGTCTTCGGGTAGGTCTGCGGCGATCGTCTCCACTTCGGACCGCAGGTGCTCGAGGGCCTGGTCGCGCAACTCGGCCCCTGCCAGGATCTGACCCCGCAACTTGTAGATGACCCGTCGCTGGTTGTTCATCACCTCGTCGTAGCGGAGCACGTTCTTGCGGGTCTCGGCGTTGCGCTGCTCGACGGTGTTCTGCGCCCGCTCCACCGACTTGGTGACCATCTTGGACTCGATGGGCACGTCGTCGTCCATCGAGCGGGACATCACCCAGTTCATGGCACCGGTCGCGAAGATGCGCATGAGGTCGTCCTCGAGGGACAGGTAGAAGCGGCTCTCCCCCGGGTCGCCCTGGCGGCCCGAACGACCCCGCAACTGGTTGTCGATGCGGCGGCTCTCGTGGCGTTCGGTACCGACGACGTAGACGCCGCCGAGTTCCTTGATCACCTCACCCTCGGCGCGGCACTGCTCGGTGTGTCTCTCCAGCAGCCGGGGATACGCCTTGGCGAACTCCCTGGACTGCGGGTCGTAGCCGTCGGCGAGCAGGTCGCGCCGGGCCAAGGACTCCGGGTTGCCCCCCAGGATGATGTCGACGCCTCGCCCGGCCATGTTGGTGGCCACCGTGACCCGCCCGAGACGGCCCGCCTGAGCGATGATTTCGGCCTCGCGTGCATGCTGCTTGGCGTTCAGAACCTCGTGCGCGACGCCCCGGCGCGTCAGGTGCCCCGACAGCGTCTCGGACTTCTCCACCGAGATGGTGCCCACCAGCACCGGCTGGCCCCGCTCGGTTCGCTCGGCGATGTCATCGGTGATGGCCTCGTACTTGGCGCCCTCTGTGCGGAACACCAGGTCGGCCTGGTCGGCGCGGACCATCGGCTTGTGTGTGGGGATCGAGACCACGTGCAGGCCGTAGGTCCCGTACAGCTCGCTGGCCTCGGTCTGGGCGGTGCCGGTCATGCCGGCGAGCTTGTCGTAGAGCCGGAAGTAGTTCTGCAGGGTGATTGTGGCGAGGGTCTGGTTCTCCTCCTGGATCTTGACGCCCTCCTTGGCCTCGATGGCCTGGTGCAGGCCGTCGGACCAGCGCCGCCCGTCGAGGATGCGCCCGGTGAACTCATCGACGATCTTCACCTCTCCGTCGCTGAGGATGTACTCCTTGTCGCGCCGGTAGAGCTCCTTGGCCCGGAGCGCCGCGCCGAGGTGGTGCACGTAGCTGACCTGCACCGAGTCGTAGAGGTTCTCCACTCCCAGCGCTCGCTCCACGGCGTGCACACCGTCCTCGGTGGGAGCCACCGTGCGCTTCTCCTCGTCCACCTCGTAGTGGTCGTCGCGCTCGAGCCGACCCACGATGGAGGCGAAGCGGTAGTAGGTGTTGGCGGCCTCGGCCACCTGCCCGCTGATGATCAGCGGCGTGCGGGCCTCGTCGATGAGGATCGAGTCGATCTCGTCGACGATGCAGTAGGGATGACCCCGCTGCACCCGCTCGGACGCCGCCAGCGCCATGTTGTCCCGCAGGTAGTCGAAACCGAACTCGTTGTTGGTGCCGTAGGTGATGTCGCAGGCGTACTGCTGGCGCTTGATGGCTTGATCCCGCACCCCGGGTATCACCAGACCCACGCTGAGCCCCAGCCAGCGGTGGATCTGGCCCATCCACTCGGCGTCGCGGCGGGCCAGGTAGTCGTTGACGGTGACGAGATGGACGCCCTCGCCGGTGAGGCCGTTGAGATACACCGGCAGGGTGGACACGAGGGTCTTGCCCTCGCCGGTGCGCATCTCGGCCACCCAGCCCAGGTGCAGCGCCGCGCCGCCCATGAGCTGCACGTCGTAGTGCCGCTGACCGATGACGCGCCACGATGCCTCGCGCATCACGGCAAAGGCCTCCGCCAGCAGGTCGTTGAGGTCGGCGCCGTTGGCGAGGCGCTCCTTGAACGCGGGGGTACGCGCCTGGAGTTCCTCGTCGCTCAGCGCCTGTATCTCGGGTTCCAGGTTGCCAATGTGAGGCACGAGCCCGTTGAGGGCCTTGAGCTTCTGTCCCTCACCGGTGCGGAGGAGCTTGTCGAGGATCGCCATGTCCGTGTCGAGTCTACGAAGCGGCGCGGCCGCTCATCGCGCCGGCGGCGATGTCGGCGACGGCGGCTCCGGCGAGCCGGGTCAGTTCGCTCGGAGCGATGGGGAAGCAGGCATCGGGGGTTCCGGCCGCCGCCCACACCTCCTCGAAGTCCAGCAGCCGGCGATCCAGGAAAGTCTCCAGACGGCGTGCATGGCCGAACGGCGGGACACCGCCGATGGCGAACCCTGTGGCCTCCGCAACCTCGGTGGCGCGCGCCTGGCGGGCGCCGGTGGCGCCTGCCGCGTTGGCGAGGCGTTCGGTGTCAACCCTGTCGGCACCGGACACCAGAGCCACGACGGCCTTCCCGCCGACGACGAACACCAGGGACTTGACGATCTGGGCCAGCTCGCATCCCACGGCGGCGGCCGCGTCGCGGGCGGTGCGGGTGCCGCTGGGATAGCGGGTGACACGCAGTTCGACGCCGAGTTCGCCCGCCGCCGCCCTGAAACGATCCGCCGCCGTGCTCATGCGCTCAGCCTACCGGCGACGAGTGAGACATAAGATATATTGGAACGTAGTGACAGTGTACTACTCAGAACCCGCTGGGTTGTGGCTGTCACAGCGCGCTATGAATGGCTGCCGCCGTTTCGATGCGCCGCTGCCTGCTCGGTGGCGAACTCCTGGGGAGTCATGAGCACCTCGCGTGCCTTGGAGCCCTCGGACGGTCCGACGACACCGCGCTGCTCCAGGAGATCCATGAGCCGTCCGGCGCGGGCGAACCCCACGCGCAGCTTGCGCTGCAGCATGGAGGTGGAGCCGAGTTGACTGTCCACCACCAGCTCCATGGCCGCCTCCAGCAAGTCATCGTCGCCGGGATCGCCGGCATCGCGAGAACCCGGAAGCGTCGGCGTGGCGAGGTCCTCCGCTGTGATGCCCTCAGGCTCGCCGGAGCGGACGTTCTGGCGTCGCCACACCGCGGTCACCCGGCGGATCTCCTCCTCGCTCACCCAGGCGCCCTGGATCCGCTGGGGGGTACCGGCCGTCCCGTCGAGCAGCAACATGTCACCGTTGCCCACGAGTCGCTCCGCACCGGCCTGGTCGAGAATGACCCGGCTGTCGGTGAGGCTCGACACCGACAGCGCCATGCGCGCCGGAATATTGGCCTTGATCACGCCGGTGATGACGTTGGTGGAGGGTCGCTGCGTGGCGATCACGAGGTGCACCCCTACCGCACGGGCCATCTGCGCCAGGCGCCAGATGGCGTCCTCCACCTCCCGGGGCGCAACCATCATGAGGTCCGACAACTCGTCGACCACGATGACGATGAACGGCAGGCGCTTCAGCGGCTCGTCGCCGTCGTCGCCCGGCTGCTCGCCTTCCCTGCCGGCCTGCGACGCCTCGTACATCTCGTTGTAGCCGGTGATGTCGCGGCAGCCCACGCGGGACAGCAACTCGTAGCGGCGCTCCATCTCCCGCACGGCCCAGCCGAGCGCGTTGGCGGCCTTCTTCGGATCGATGACGGGCTGGGTCAGCAGGTGCGGCACGTTGGCGAACTGCCGCATCTCGACCATCTTGGGATCCACGAGAATCAGCCGGACCTGCTCGGGCGTGCAGCGCATCAGGATCGTCGTGATGATCGAATTGATGCAGGACGACTTCCCCGAGCCGGTGGCGCCGGCGATGAGGATGTGGGGCATCTGCCCGAGGTTGGCCATGACCGCGTGCCCGGTGATGTCGCGCCCGATGGCCACGTCGAGGGGGTGGGTGGCGCCTGCCGCACCCTCTGAGGCCAGGATGTCGCCCAGGGTGACCGCGTGACGTGCCGGGTTCGGCACCTCCACGCCGATGGCCTGCCGGCCGGGGATCGGCGCGAGGATGCGAATCTCCGCCGAGGCCAGTGCGTAGGCGATGTCGCGGGACAGTGCGGTGATCCTTGCCACCTTCACTCCCTCGGCCAGGACCAGTTCGTAGCGGCTGACCGTCGGCCCCACGACCACGTCGACGAGTGTGGCCTCCACGCCGTGGGCGGCCAGCGCCGCCTCCAGCGACCGGCCGCGTTGATCGATGAGGCGACGATCCACCTCCTGGTTGGGCGTGCGCTTCAGGATCCCCAATTTGGGTCTGCGCCACTGGCCGCTGTCGCCGCCGGCCGCCACCACCTGCGCCTCCGGTACCGGTGTCGCGCTCGCCTTGGGCGACTTCCTGGCGGGTTCGGGGGGCGGGTCCTCGCGCTCCGCCGGACGGGGAGCGGCCGACAGGGGTGCGGCGGCGGGCGTCACGGTTGGCGGCTGTCCCGGTACGCCCAGCGGCGCCCGGTCCGGGACTGTCGCGCCATCGGGCACCGCGCCGTCGGCTGACTCGGCGCCGTCGCCGGAGTGCTGTTCCTCCGGCTCCGAACCCCGGTCCGACACCACGAGGCGCGCCACGGCGGCCAGGCCCAGTCCCGCCCGGCGCAGTACCCACCAGACCCCGCCTGCCACGGTGCCGGGTGACATGCCGCTGAGGGCCAACCAACCCAGCAGACCGATCGCCACCAGCACGACCACCGCACCGGCCAACCCGGCCACCAGCGCGAGAGCGCCACCGGAGGCAAAACCCACATAACCGCCGGCCCCCTCGAATTCACCGAGCGCATCCCCCCAGGTCGGACGGCCGACGGCGAGGTGGAGGATTCCGGCAAGCGCCGTCATGACCAGGCAACCGCCCAGGATGCGCACCGACGGGCGCCGCTCATCGGAGCTCTCACCCTCTTCCGGATTGCGCGAGCGGCCCGAGACCGCCAGCACACCCACCGCGGCGAGTGCCGGCGGCACCAGCAGGCGCGCCCAGCCGACGGTAACGCCGGCGGCGCGACGGAACGCCGTGCCGACGAACCCGCCGAAGTCGCCGTAGACGCCAAGAGCACTCAGCAGGGCCCCGACGAAGGCCACCAGACCCCAGATCTCCGCGCGATAAGCCCGGTAGAAGGTTGCGAAGGCCGACGGCTTCGCCGGTGGGGTGCCGCCGTTGGTGCCCTTGGCGGGCGCGGGCGGCTTCGAGCCGCGTGCCGGTGCGGTCGAGCGGCCCGAGGGCGCGTCAGACCGGGCGGCTCCCGCAGGGGACTTTGCCATCATTGCCAACACTAGCACCAGTGACCACAGCAGCCCCGCGAGCAGGGACTTGAGGGGTCACCCGGTGGCGCGTTCGTTCCCCGATCCGCGTTCTGGCGAATGCACGCGCCGGACTCCGGTCCGGGCCTCGCGCTCGAATCTGCTTCGACACCCGCCCCGGGACGCGGCGATACCTGCCGGACACTACCTCAGTACTCGAACTGCACTGCGGCCCGGCTCTCGAGGATGGGGCGCACCTTCGAGGCGATGAAGGCCTGGTGGCCGCCGTCGTCGCGGTAGGAAACGAATCCCGCCTCGTCGTCGAAGTCCACCGTGACGGCATAGTCGTGGTTGCCCGCGTTGATGGCGGCGTCGTTGCCGTGGGCAAAGCCCCGTACCGCCTCGTGCGTCTCGAGCAACTCCACGAGGCCCTCCCGGAAGGCCGCTCGCTTGGCATCGTCAACTTCGTCGTTCCACTTGAACAGCACGCAGTGGCGGATCATGGCCGCTCCTTCGGTCGGGGCCGGATTCCCCCGCGAGGATAAACTGATCCGACCCCCTGCGCCTCCTGAGAGCGACCAGACCATGAGCACACCGGGAACCAGCGGCAAGGCCTCCCGTGCCGGCGACAGCGAGATTGCCGGCGACAGCGAGATCCTCCTCACCGGCGGCACCCTCATAGACGCCACCGGCGCGCCGGCACGACCCAATCCCGGCGTGCTGCTGCGCGGCGACAGCATCGAGGTGGTGGGACCGGGAGCCGCCGATGCCGCCGGAGCCGGAGCCGAGCACATCGACGCCACCGGCGGGACGGTCATGCCGGGACTCATCGACGCCCACTGCCACACCACTTTCGACGACGTGCAGTCCAACGACGAACTCTTCTTCCACCGCGACCCCACCATGGCGGCACTCGTGGCGGGCCAGAACCTCACCAAGATGCTGCGCGCAGGGGTCACCGCCTTCTGCGACCCCGACACGCTGTTCTCGATGGGGCCGTCGCTGCGCAACGCCGTCGAGGCGGGTGTCGTGGCCGGGCCGCGCATCACCACCGGCGTGCACGCCCTCGTCACCGCAGTCGGCGGCACCGCCGGGCGGCTCATCCCCGACGAGGGCGTGGTGGGCTACGCCCAGGTGGTCAACTCCCTCGACGAGGCGGTGATGTGGACCCGCCGGCACATCAAGTACGGCGCCGACTGGATCAAGATCCACGCCACCGGACTGCTTCCCGGACGGTCCGGCGAGGTGTTGTGCTGGAGCCGCGACGAGTTGCGAGCGGTGTGCGACGCCGCGCACGAACTCGGCACCCCGGTGATGGCCCACTGCCGCAGCCCCGAGAGCGTGACCGCGTGCGCCAACGCCGGCGTGGACATTCTGCTGCACGCCTCGTTCATGGATGACGAGGGCCTCGAGGCGGTGATCCGCTCCGGCAGCGCCCTCTGTCCCACGTTCACGTTCCTGGCCAACCTGGCGGACTTCGGGGGCGCCGTCGGCGCCGGGGTGGGCATGGAGGACATCTTCCGGGGCGAGATCGCCGCCACCGCCAAGATGATGCGGCTCGCCTACGACGCCGGTGTGCCTCTGCTGTGCGGCTCCGAAGCCGGGTTCGCCCTAACCCCCTACGGGCACTGGCACGGGCGGGAGGCCGAGATCCTCGTGAACGAGTTGGGGCTCAGCCCCATGGAGGCCATCGTCTGCGCCACAGCCAACGGCGCCATCGCCATGCGGCTCGAGGGCCGGATCGGCACCATCACCGAAGGATGCCTGGCCGACGTGCTGGTGCTCGACGGCAACCCGCTGTCCGACATCCGGCTGCTGAACGACCGCCGCCGCATCACCGAGGTCATCAGCCGCGGGCGGCGTGTGGACCTCAGCGGCCCCTGGCCGGCGCACGGCCCGATCCCCGGCGACAAGGTGCGCAACTGGGCCGACGACATCTTGACCTACGAGCGGGCCTACGACTGAGCGCGCCCTGGCGGGCGGCCCACACCGGCCGGCCCCGCCGTCATTCCGGCGAAGGCCGGAATCCAGAGGCACAACATGGAGGGTCGGCTCGTGCCGGGCTTCGACGACCGCCGTCATTCCGGCGAAGGCCGGAATCCAGAGGCCCCACGGACGGCCGACCTGTGCTCGCAGCGCTACCGGCCGGACCGTCCGGGCCTCGCTACAGCAGGTGCCGCGTGGTCTCGTGGACGGTGCGGATGGCGAAGCTGGACCGCAGCCGCGACACGCCGGTGAAGCGCGACAGGTACCGGTTGAAGATGCGCTCGAAGTCACGGTGGTCCTTCACCGCCAGGTGCAGCAGGTAGTCGGCGTCGCCGGCGACCAGGTGGCACGACATCACCTCCGGGCAGTCCCCCACCTCGGACTCGAAGAGCCGTAGCGACTCCTTGCTCTGGCTGAGCAGCGACACCTCCACGAACACGTCGAGGTCGCGGCCGATGGCCTTGCGGTTCACGATCATCGCGTAGCCGGCGATGAAGCCGTCGGCCTCGAGGCGTCGCACCCTCCGGTGGCAGGCCGATGTGGACAGGCCGACGCGGGCTGCCAGTTCGGCGTGCGACACGCGGCCGTCGCTCTGCAGTTCGTTGAGGATCTGCCGATCCGTGGCATCGAGCACTTCCATGACCGATATTATGCGCTCAATCCATCTATAGCGCAAATCTTGTGCACATATCAGATCAATTGCACAGGTACTGGCTTGTAGAGTCGCCGTCTTGAGCACTATTCTTGTTACAGACAAGACGAGGAGACGGCTATGCGCATCGGCGTCCCGAAGGAGATCAAGAACGAGGAACGGCGTGTCGGGCTCACTCCCGACAGCGTCGGCGAGTTGACCGCCCGGGGCCACAACGTGTTCGTCGAGCGGCACGCAGGCGCGGGCGCCGGATTCAGCGACGAGGACTACGCCGCCCGGGGCGCGACGGTCGTGGCAACCGCGGACGGGGTCTTCGACATCGCCGAGTTGATCGTCAAGGTGAAGGAGCCACAGGCCGTCGAGCGTGCCCGCCTGCGCCCCGATCACACGCTGTTCACCTACCTGCACCTGGCAGCGGACCCGAAGCAGGCTTCCGAACTCCTCGCGAGCGGCGTGACCGCTATCGCCTACGAGTCGGTCACCGACAGCGCCGGCCGGCTGCCTCTGCTGGCACCCATGTCGCAAGTGGCGGGCCGGATGTCCATCCAGGCCGGCGCCCACTGCCTCGAGGGTGCCGCCGGCGGCAGGGGCGTGCTGCTGGGCGGCGTGCCCGGAGTCCCCGCCGCACCGGTCGTAGTCCTTGGCGGCGGTGTCGTGGGGACCAACGCCATCGAAACGGCGCTGGGGCTTGGAGCGAACGTCACCGTGCTGGACCGCAACCCTGTCGTCCTGGAGCAATTGGCCGCACGATTCGGCCCGTCGTTGACGACCCTCTACTCCAACCCGGGCGCCCTCGAGCGGGCCATCACCGGCGCCGACCTGATCGTCGGGGCGGTGCTGCTGCGCGGCGCGCGGGCCCCCCGGCTGATCACCGAGCAGATGGTCAAGGAGATGCGGCCCGGTTCGGTGCTCGTGGACGTGGCGATCGACCAGGGGGGCTGCGCGGCGACCTCACATCCCACCACTCACGCCGATCCCACGTTCACGGCCGAAGGGGTCGTGCACTACTGCGTGGCCAACATGCCCGGCGCCGTGCCGCGCACCTCCACGCTGGCGCTCAACAACGCCACCCTCCCCTACGTGCTGCGGATCGCCGAGGACGGCCCGGTGGCGGCGATGCGCGCCGATGCCGGCCTGCGCGACGGTCTCAACGTGCACCGGGGCCAGATCAGCGAACCCGCCGTCGCCGAGTCCCTGGGCCTCCCCTACACCGCCCCGGAGGTCTGCCTGAACTGACGCACGCGCGAGGTGCGTCGACCGGGGTTCGCCACGAGTTGGCCTGCGAGGTGTGGATCGTCCTACCCCCGACGCACGCGCAAGGTGTGTCGACCGGGGTGGCGCCGCAGCAGATCGACGCAGGCTGCCGACCCCTCGACCAACCCATCGCGGCTCTGCGTTCGCACGCGAACTCACGCTGGTCGCCGCCGGCTGCTGTCTCTCGGCTGCCCAGTAGCTGCCCGGACGTCGCGTCGGGCACGGCGTCACGTGACCGGCAAGGCCTCAGGCAGGTAGCGACACCACCTCGGCGTTGCCGACGTGGCTGTAACGACCGGGCGTGCAGGTGAGCACGATGACCTGGCACTCGCGACCGGCGGCGGCGATGGCGGCGCCCATGCGTGCGAGGCGGCCGGGGTCACTCCAGCCGAGGGCGTCGTCGAGGACCACGGGCGCGCCCCCGCCATCGGGGCTCACGCTGGCCGCGCACGCCAGCCGCGCCAGCACGCCGAGCTGCTCGCGGGCGCCGACACTGAGTTGCTCGATGTTCAGCGTGACACCGTTATGCGTGCGGCGCACGACCCGTAGATCGTCGTCCAGTTCCACCTCAAAGGTGGGTCCGAAGACGATCCGCCCGAACTGCTCTATGCGCTCTTTGAACGGTGCCAGGTAACGTCGGCGGCTCTCGGCTCGGCGCCGCTCGAACGTCTCGAACAGGAGTTGCGCCGCCCGCGCCCGCGCCTCGGTGCGCTCGTGGTCCCCTGAGAGGTGTTCAAGCCGGCGCTCGGCCTCGCCCAACTGCTCGTGCAGGCCGGCCTCGCCCTGATGATCCAGGCGAGCACGCAGGGCGGTCAGCGAGTCCTCGTTGCCGCGAAGTTCGGTTGCGGCACGGTTCGTGGCGGCGCGGGCATTCTCCAAGAGAGCGCTCAGCGACCGGGGATCAACCTCCGCCACCGCCGCCCGCGCCTGTTCGAGCGCACGTCCGGCGTCATCGGTCACCTGCTGTGCCAAAGCCAGGGCGCCGCTGAGGTCGGCGTCGCGTCGCTCCGCCCGCGCCGCGACGAGACTGCGTTCGGCATCCTGCACGGCTCCGCGGGCGCTGCTGATCTTCGCGGCCATGACGGCCTCGTCCTGTCGGGCCTTCGCGAACTCCTCCTTCGCCTCCTCGGCGGCGTCGCGGCACCGGGAGTGGCGCTCCTCCAGTTCGGCGAGCATCCGATCGGCCTCCGACACCAGGCGCTTGGACTCCTCGAAATCGGCGGGCAGGGGCGGATCGGCCGGGCGCTCGGCCACGTCGGCGTCGATTCGCCGCGAGAGACCCGCGATCTTCTGCGCCAGCACGTCGAGGGTCAGATCACCCAGATCCCGCTTGATGGCCGTGGCGGCCTCGGAGCGGTTGCGCTCGGTGTCCTTGCGCTGCTCGGCTGCCCGTCGCGCCTCGTCGAAGCTTGAGACGCCGCCCTCCGCGCAGAGTTGCCCAAGCCGGGCTTGGGCATCTTCCAATTCGGCAACCTTGTCCTTCGAGCCGCCGCCTGCCGTTACGTCAACCTGCACCACACCGGGCAGCGTGATCCGTGCATCGTCGCTGACGGAGCACTTGTGGTCGCCGCCCGCGGGCAGCTCGACCGTCTCACCGGAGACGCTCATCTCCAGATCGGTCAGGGCGGTCACGACGAGCGATGCCGCGGCGCTCGTGGCGGACGACTCGGCGCGCACCACCTCAAAATTCGCCGCCTCGATGCGCTCGAGCAGTTCGTCGTCCACCCGAACCGCCTCGAGGTGGGCCTCCGCCTCGGCGAGCGCCTGCTGAGCCTCGACCACCCGGTCGTGCCGCTCCCGGAGGTCCGCCACTTCAATCATCCGGCGGTGGTGCCCACAGTCCTCGTTGGCCCGCTGCTGCGCCAGCCTGGCCTCGGCAAGTTCTGCTGTCACCGACTCGTACGCCTCTGCGGCCTCGTCAGAACGCGCCGCAGCCGCCGTCAGCAACGGCGCGGACCGTGCCGCCTCGGCCTGGCGTTCCACCAACCCACTCCTCGCCCCGTCCAAACCGTCGACAAGTTCGTCACGGCGCCGGACGTCTTCGCGAATCCGGTCTCGTTCTGCCACGGCGGCCTTGTACTCCGCATCCAGCCTGGCAACATCGCTCTGGAGCCGCTCCAAGGCCTGCCACCGAACGCCGAGCGTCTGCTCCTCGCGCTCGGCGGCGCCGCGCACCTCCGCCAGCCGCGTACGGTCGGCCAGGCGCCGCTCGACCTCGGCGGCATCGGACTCGATGTCGGCGATCTGGCCCTCAAGTTGAGCCACGGTCACCCGAGCCTCGGCCACGCCGCGCTCGGCTTCCTTGCGGTCGGCCTTGGGTCGTCCTGCCCGGGTCCAGTACTTCTCCCGCTCGGTGCGGATTCGCCCCCAGAGGTCGTCCTCGCGGTCGCCGGCAGACTCGCCGGTGGCTGCGGCGTCGAGCGCCCTGCCCAACGACGGCACGTCGAAGCCCGGCAGAGCCACCTCGGTGCCCTGCTGGACCCGCAGCGCATCCCAGAGGTCTCTGTCGAGCGTCTCGTTCAGTATCTCCTCCACCCGCTCGTGCGCCTGGCGGCCGGTCAGCTGCTCGTGGCGTGGTGCTGTGACCTCCAGGCGGGTGTGAGGCTGCCGATGCCAGCGCTTGGAGTACACGAACCGGTGAGGGCCGGTGGTGATCTCCACCTCGACCTCGGGCCCGGCGTCGCGGTGAACAGGGCACACCTCAAGCACCTGCCCGGCCTTGGACGAGTCCGGGAACTTCACGTTGAGGATCATCCCCAGGGCCTCGGGGATGCTGGTCTTGCCAACCTCGTTGTCGCCTTCGATGATCGTGACGCCATCGTCGGTGAAGGTCACCTCGCTGTCAGCGACGCCGCGGTAGTTCCGCAGCCTGATCCGGTGGACCCTCATCGCCCGACCTCCGCCAGTCGATACAGCAGTCCCAGGGCCTCGCGGGCCGCCGCGGCCTGCTCACCCGAGCCCGCCAACTCTCGCAGGTCGCCGAGCGCCTCCCTCGCGAACCCCGAGAGCCCCAGGTCGTCCATGTCGGCTTCGTCGGGGACGACGACCAGGTCGCTGCGCCGCCGGTGGGTCTCGAGAGAGGCGAGCACGTCGGAGCAATGGTCCAGGAGGCCGCCGAGTCGCGCCTTCTGGGCGAGCGACAGCTGGCCCACCAGAGCCAGTCTGACGATGGCGCACTCCTTGTCCTCCAAGCCCTCGAGCCACTCAGCCAGGTGATTGATGTCCCGGTCGCCGGTCAGTTCCCAGTCACGACTCAGGAAACGCCACTTGCCGATCTCCTCAACCTGCAGCCGCACACCGGCCGCGTCGAGTTCGACGACGACGACGTTCCCAGAGTCCACCTCGTCGTAGTCAGTGGCCTCAGGCGCGCCCGCATACCAGATCCGCTCGCTGTTGCCGACCTCGGTCGTGGAGTGCCGGTCTCCCAGCGCCACGTAGTGGACCGTCCCGGCGGCGAGGCATTGCTCGAGGCCCTCAAGCGATATGAGCGCCGGATCGTTGGGATTCGGGGACATGGAGTCAAGCGCGCCGTGACCGGCAACGATGCGGACCAAGCCCGTGGGCTCGAGTTCGGTGCACGCCTCGGCCACCAGGTCAACAAGCGGACGCTTGGTGAACCAGGGCGCCGGGACCAACTCGACACCCGGCGACACCGCAACAGGATCGGGGGCCTCCAGTACGACCACGTTCGAGGGGCAATGCCGCGTGAAGGTGGGCGAGCGGTACACCGTAGAGGGATCGAGCGGGTCGTGGTTGCCGGGCAGCAGGTAGAAGGTGACCCCTGGAGTCGCCGCCATCGCATCCAGCGCCCGGACGACCACTTGGCGGCCCACCTGGTTGGATTCGAACACGTCGCCGCAGACCACGACGAACCCGCAGCCCTCGCGCTCTGCCAGCGCCCCAATGCGGCGTACTGCGTCGATGCGGGCCTCACTGAAGCGGGCCTGCGCCTCGCCGGCCAGGAAGTGCCTGGTCATGCCCAACTGCCAGTCGGCTGTGTGGAGGAATTTCACCATGCCCGAAGCATAGGAAGGGTGTGTGACACTCCCGGCAGGGCGGGGCTGCACTGCACAGGCCTCGGATGCGGACACTCAATGAGAAATGCGGATACCGAGTGTGTAATGCATGCATCGGATGTGGAGTGCGGACACCACATGCGGAATGCGGACAGTGAGTGCGGGTAGAGTATCGCCATGGCGGGGCACGGCAAGCAGCGCGGCAATCCGTTCTCGCCCGGGTTCGGGCGTTCGCCAGCGGCCCTGGTTGGGCGCGACGGAATCCTCGAGGACGTTGCCTCTCAACTCGCGGCCGTCGCGAGCGGGCACCGCCTGTGTTCGATCCTGGTGGGTGTTCGGGGCTCGGGCAAGACCTCGCTGCTGAACGCCGCGGAGGACATGGCCCATGAGTCCGGGTGGATGGTGCTCGCCGTGGACGCCACAACGAGCGGACTGTCGCAACGCATCGCCCGAGCGGCGGCTGCGACCACCGAAGCCCACGAGGGATCGACCGTTCGAGGCGATGATGCTCAGCGATCCCGACGGAGGATCAACAGCTTGCGGCTGCCACCGGGCATCGCCCTCGGATGGGAGTTCACCGAGGAGCAGATGGAGGGCGACACGCGACACCTGCTGCGCCGCTTGGCGGGGGCGGCCGCGGACCGGGGCGGGGGCCTGCTCATCACCCTGGACGAGTTGCACTCGGGCGAGCGGGACGAGGTGAGGAGGTTCGCCGGCGACTTCCAGCACGTTGCGGAACGGGAGGGGCTGCCCGTCGGGTTGCTGGGCGCGGCGCTACCGGAGATCCAGTACACCGTGCTGGAGGATCGGAAGCTGACGTTCTTCCACCGAGCGCAGCTCCATCGGTTGCGGCCCCTGACCGATGAGCAGTCCTTCCTGTGTCTCCGAACCACGGCGGCCTCCGCGGGAGGCGAGTTCGCTGCCGATGCACTCCATCTGGCCGCCACCGCCGTCAACGGTTCCCCGTATCACCTGCAGCTGCTCGGCCGGTCGGCCTGGGAGGCGGCGGGCGCGCCGGGACAGCCGATGGACAACGAGGCGTGCAGGCTGGCGATAAGGCGAGCAGGAGACGGATTCCGGCGGAGCATCAGCGCTCCTGCCTGGCACCAACTGTCCGACGCGGAGCAGGAGTACTTGCACGCGGTGGCGCGCCTGTACCCGTCGGCCACGCGCCGGGCACTTGCCGGAACCATCGACGCACCGTCCAAGTGGCTCGCGCGGACCGAGCGACGGCTGACCATCTCGGGCTACGTTCGGATGACAGATCAGGGTTCGCTCGAACTGGCCGAGTTGATGCAGCGCCGGGACGTCCTGGACTTCTCCGAGCCGGAATTGGGATATCGACGTACCGACGACGGACCCGGCGCCGCGCCGTCCCCCGCAGCGCCCTCCCGGCAGGTGTGCGGCGAGTGGATGCCGGTGGCGAGAGCTCGCTGCGCCCTCGGCCGCGGCCACAAGGGAGGCCACAGGACTCGCCGCTGACGGGTGCGACGACCGGCCTTGCAGGCGGCGACGGGGAAGCGCGGCGGATGCATGGCGGCTGGAGGTGTTGTCGCGGCCCGGCGGCTTTCTGTCGGCGGGAACCCGACGCGGGGGCCGGGATCGAGCCGGGGCTAGCCGGCCGGCACGACGGTGGCGGTGCCGGCGACGATGGAGAATGGCCTGCCGACCAGCAGGAGACTCGACTCTGACGCACGGGGCTGACATGGCCAGCGATCTGACCCCCACCGGTCGATGTTGACCACAATGGTCCGGACTCTCGGCGTGCTTTCGCGTCCCAGCAGTCAGATGGCGCAGTGCAGACGAAATCGCGATGCCAATAGGCGCCTGATCGACAGCCTCAACGGTAACTTTCGATTCAATACTCGAATATATGTTTGACTCTGTCACAGGGGTTGTGTAGGGTACGGGTACCGGTCACTGACCCTTGCTCTGGCGGGGGTCGGGCTTCCCCAACCGGCTTGTCGGCCCCGCCGACCCGAATCCGACGGCGATGCGTTCCCCGAGGGAGCCACCGATGACCGAACCCACCCTCTTCTCCGACCCGACACTCCCGGCGCCGGGGCCCGGCGCGGCCGACCCGACCGCCGGGCGCGGGTCGAACCTCCGGGAAACGTCGGCGTCGCCCGCCACATCCTCCCCCGCCGGCAAGCCCGGCCACGGCGGGATCTCCCGCCAGCGCCCGAGTGACCAGCGGGAGACGTCGGCGGCACCCACCGACTCCTCCCCCGCCGGCGAGTCCGGCCGCGGCGGTGCCTCTTCGGATCAGTTGTTGGGGTTGTTGGATGGCCTGGTTGTGGGCCTGGGATCTCTGGGCGGTGGGCGCTTGGAGGAGTGTCTGCGCCTGGTGGGGCGGTGTGAGGCCCGCCTTGCGGCGGTGAAGGCCGACAAGGTCGCCGAGTTGGCTCAGTGGCGCGGCGAGGCGCACGCCGCGGCGGTGCTGCGCGGCGACTTGAAGCAGTCCCGGGGCGGCGCCAAGCGGGAGGTGCAGTTCGCCGGGCGGCTCGCCGACCTGCCCGGCACAGCCGAGGCGCTGGCAGAGGGCGCCATCACGCCCCAGCACGCCCGGGCGATCGCCGACGCCGCGGCGCACACGCCTGTCGACGAGGCGGAGTTGCTGGACGCCGCGGAGACCGAACCGGCCGACACCTTCGGGCGCACGGTGCGTGATCACGTCAACGGGAAATCAGCCGGCGAGGACCTCGAGGAGCGGCGGCGCCGCCAGCGCGCCCGCCGCGAGGCCACCATCAAGCAGGAGTCCGACGGCATGTACAAGCTGTTCGGCACCTTCGACCCCCTCGCCGGCGCCCGCATCGAGACCGCGCTCGCGGCGATAGCCAAGAACCTCTGGCACAACGAAGACCCCAACAACCGCGCCACACCCGCCCAGCGCTACGCCGACGCCCTCGAAGCACTCATCACCCGCCACAGCAACCGCAGCGGCGACGGCGACGGATCCGGGACCGGCGACGCTCAGCGCGCGACCCTGCTGGTCATCGCCGACTACGACACCGTCGCGGGCCAACTCGCCAACGCCCGCCTCGTCGACGACACGCCCCTGGCGCCCAGCGAACTCCTCCAGATCGCCCTGGAAGCTGACATCCTGCCTGCCCTGTTCGACACCAAGAGCCAACCCCTGTGGCTGGGCCACAAGTACCGCACCGCCAGCTTCGCTCAGCGCATCGCCCTCGCCGTTCGCGACAAGGGCTGCGCCGTCTGCGGCGCCGCCAACAGCTTCTGCCAAGCCCACCACGAGAACTACTGGGAAGACGGCGGCCCCACCGACATCGACAACCTCTGCCTGCTCTGCAGCGACTGCCACAAACAGGTCCACGAACACGGCGCCCTACTCACCCGCGGCCCCGACGGAGAATGCAGCCTCGAACCCCCACCCAACGGTCCACCCGCCACGAAGAGTCAGAACGGCGCGGCCCGCAACAACAACGCCCGACACAAGAAAGGCAGCCCCGCCAACCGCAACGGCAAAGAGACCGACACCGGTCAAGCCGTCAACCGACCCCTCCGATGCTGAGACACTCAGCTACGCCCGAATTGGCCCGAGAGCGCGGACATCCGGCCTCCTCAGAACCATCGACCATCTCAATACCTCCAGATACCGCGCGAGGGGTCGATATATCGCGCGAGGGGTCGATGTCGACGCCCACTCCACGGGGCCCCGGCGCCACCGAAAGCACCCCCCAGACAGTGGGGTCGATGCCGGTGCCCACTCCGGGGTCCCCGTGGCGCCACCGAAGGCACGGCCCGGACAGTGGACTTGATGCCGGTGCCTACTCCGGGGTCTCCGTGGCGCCACCGGAGGCACCGCCCCGGCAACCGCAGAACGGATTGCGTCCGTTACCGGAATCTCGTGCAGGTGGGTAGCGAAACGGGTCAGGAGCTAGTCGGGTAGCAGGACGGTGGCTGTGCCGGCGAGGACGGCCTCGGTGCCGTTGCGGGCCAGCCAGACGTCGCAGTCCACGAGTCGGCCGTCGGGATCCCGGTGCACGGCGGTGACCTTGCCGCCGGCCACGAGACGGTCCTCGGCGAAGACGTTGCCCAGGAAGCGCACCTTCAGGCGGCGGAAGTTGGCGGGGCCGCCGGCCCAGTCGGTCAGCATGTCGATCACGTAGCCCATGTTGTTGGGCCCCTGGTTGACGGGTCGGTCCCCCAGGCCCAGCCGGCGCACGTCGTCGGCGTCCCAGTGAATCGTGTTGGGATCACCCAGTAGCGCCGCCATGGTCTTCATCTTCTCGGCGCTGACCGACTCGATGATCCGCTGGGGAAGCTCGTCTCCCACCTGCACGCAACCGGGCTCGGCCTGCTCGGCGCTCACGGCTGCCTCGGGAAGACGAACGAGTTGGTGCAGACGCCGGCCACTTCGCCGCCGGGCGCCACCACCTCCAGGCGGAACGTCAGCAGGTCGAACGTGCCGATGGCGCCGCCCTGCTTGCGCTTCACGTCGGTG
>Ga0209021_1001645_pt1 | contig 21562 bp, 14 predicted proteins | sample PinacodermFT_FD_187299 | JGI IMG/M metagenome (GOLD analysis project Ga0209021, IMG submission 187299) | Host-associated microbial community of the marine sponge Aplysina aerophoba from Gulf of Piran - sponge pinacoderm, lysed by freeze-thaw... | ecosystem: Host-associated > Porifera > Sponge >... | reverse complement strand
AGAGCATCCCCTTCGACGACGACTTGGCGGACTTCGGGGCGACGCACTTCAACCATGCCGGTGGCGTGGTCAAGAGTCGGCCGCTGGTGCAGATTACGAACCGCTTCCGTCTGGGGCCGGGGCGCCACCGCCAGCGTCTTTCCCAGAACTACGCCTTGTCGTGGAATATGAGCCTGGTCAAGGGCAACCACAACATGAAATGGGGCTTGGACACCCAGCGAAACCAGTTCCTGTACCGCGACAACCGCGCGACAGGAAGCGAATGGCAGTTCACGGGCAATCGCACTGGCTTGCCTATGGCCGACTTCATCACGGGCAAGGCACGCCGAGTGCGCCAAGCGTCGCCGATCGAGTTTGACCACCGCTACATCCAATCGGGGATCTTTTTCCAAGACAGCTTCAAGGTTCACCGCAACGTCACGATGACGCTGGGCGTCCGGAATGAGTTCTTCCCGCGCTGGGAAGAGCAGCAGAACCAGCAGACTGCGCTCGTGCCTGGAGCGCAGTCCTCCTTCATCAGCGATGCCCCGTCCGGCTTGATCTGGCTCTCGGACGGTGACTTCCCGTATCAGGACGCCTTGATGAACATCGCGCCGAGGTTCGGTGTCGCGTGGGACCTGTTCGGCGACGGGAGGACGTCGCTGCGCACCAGCTACGGGATCTCCTACGACCCGCTGACGGCTGAGATGGCCGGTGGCGTGCAGGCTCTGCAGCCGTTTGGCGCGTCGGTCGACATCAACCAGCCCGCCGCGCTATCGGCTCCTTTCCGGGGGGCCTTCAACCCGTTCCCGTTCGTATTCGATCCGAGCAGTCCCAACTTCGTCTTTCCGATCACGATACCCAAGGGGTTCGCGCCGGGGCTGCGCAACCCGTACATGCAGACCTATAACCTGACGATCCAGCAACAGGTCTCGGACAACCTGATGGTGGAGGTTGCCTACGTCGGCAACCTGGGGCGCAACCTAACCTACAATCGCGAGCAGAACCGAGCCGTCTATGGCGAAGGCGCGACCGCTCGCAACACGGACGCCCGGCGCATCCACCAAGGTTTCGGCAGCATCGGCCAGCTCAACAGCGGGGCCTCGTCGATGTACAACAGCCTGCAAGTCCAGGTACAGCGACGCTTCAGCCGAGGCCTGACCTTCCAGATGGCCTACACCTACGGGCGCGCGCTTGACGAAGTGCTGACCAGCTCGGCTTTTGCCACGGTCACGCAAAACGGCTTGCAGAATCCCAACAATCGCGACGCCGAACGCGGTCGCGGGGACTTCGACATCCAGCAGCGCATGGTCAGTTCGTTCTTGTACGAGATCCCCAGTCCCAACGCCGCCGTGCTGCGGCACATCTTGGGCGGCTGGGAGTTGGGTTCGATCTTTACTCTACAAGAAGGACGCCCGTTCCACGTTGACGCAGGCAGGGACCGTTCGCTCACCGCCGTCCGGCATGATCGTTCGCAGATCGTCGGCGATCCTCACTTGCCGTCAGATCGGACGCGCGGCGAGAAGATCGCCCAGTGGTTCAACAAGGAAGCGTTTGCGCTCGCTGCTGTGGGCGCTTACGGCAACTCCGGACGCAACAACCTGCAAGGCCCGGGCTTGATCAACCTAGACATCTCGCTCCGCAAGCGGTTCCAGATCAGGGAAGGCCACTCCGTCGATTTCCGAGTGGACTTCTTCAATTTGCCCAACCACCCGAACTTCGGCACTCCTCGCCGAGGCAGCGCGACGGACCGTCGCTTGGGACGCATCACGGGCGCCGGCGCTGGGCGCATCGGGCAGTTCTCGCTCAAGTACTCGTTCTAAGCGCGGGGCCTGAAGCAAGCAAAGGGGCGGGCGCAACCCCGCCCGTTGGTGGGCTTGGGCCCACGGGAGCTGAGCGGCCCCCCGCAACGGCCATGGTCCCTTCGGCCTTGAAGTCCTGACCGCTAGAACGAGTCAGGGGGGAGGGCCTTCCAACCGTCGCGCTCGACTTGTACGTGCCGGACTTCTCCCAGCGCGCCTAGGGGGCCTTGCTCTTGTCCGTTGACGACCAGCGTGATCGCTCCCGCGCTGCCCACAGTGAGCTGTACTCGCTCTCGGGCTTGTACCGTGCGCTGGTTGCCGACTTGCAGGATCGCTTGTTGGGGCGAGCCGCCATCCACGATCATTCGCACCCAGACCTCGCCGGATGCCCGCAGTTGGACGGCAAACGGCCCGGAGGAACTTGAACGAGCAGGCTCAGCGGGCGTCACCGCTTGCGCACTGGCCGGTGTGGTGCTGCGAGTAGGCGTGGGCTGCGGCACACCAGATCCCCTCGCGTCTGTACCCGGCTCGGCGTTCGATCCAGCTTCCGAGCCAGCCGAGTCGTCGGGGGCTACGACAGCAACAATCTGTGATTGGCCGACATACCACCATCCCGCCAGTCCGACGAGCAGCAGAGCGCTCGCGACCATCGCTTTGGATCGGTTGGCGGCGAACTCAACTATCCACCTCTGAATCTTTTCATATGCCGCTTCTAGCAGCCCGTGGGAACCCACCCCTACGGGCTGCTGGGCGAACTCCTTGGGTTTGTCTTTAACTGTTGCGAGTTCCTGGCGAAGTACATCCACCAAATCTTCACTTCGAAGCCCCAGCGCATCCGAATACTGGCGCAGGAAGTTCAGGGCATAGAACTCGGCTGGGAAAACCGCATAGTCGTTCTGCTCGAGCGCTGCGATGAAGCGCCTCCCGATCCGCGTCTGCTCGGCAATCTCGTCAATGGACAACCCCTGCTCCCGCCTAGCGGTATTGAGTTGTTCGCCGATGGATCCCGAAGCATGCATTCTTAGTTGTTCGCCGATGGATCCCACTTCATCAATTACTGCTAGCCCCATCTTACACGCCCCCCCGGGCCATCCGAACTACGCAAATGCGATTTTCAGGCTACGGCAGCGGGGTCGGTACGACAAGGGAATTTCCGTCTATCCGGTCCAGAATCAATGAGTTTAGCGAATTCAGAGTTGAGGGGATGACGCTACAGCCAGATATTCCAGCTTGTCTGGCGCAGGCTTGGCCAATCAAGCTCAGATTGGCGCAATCGTTAGATGCGCCGATTCTGTCGTGGGCTCCGTTCGGGTACTTTGAAGAAAGGAAGGCCCTTGGTGTTTCATCGGGTGGCGAGCGAGCGGAATGGTCGGCACCCAAACTGCTCAAGTGTCGGCATTCTGCGGTGGCCGCTCGCCCCACTTGGATTTCCAGGTAGTTGATCGTGCAAGAGGAAAGAGCACCTAGCAATGATCCAGCGCCGCCAGATGCCGACCTCTGCCCGTGCTGCTCGAGCCCGGCAGGAGCAGTGTTGTTTTCAGGCCGCGACAGGTTTCGCGACTGGCCGGGAATCTTCAATGTCGTCGAATGCGTTCGCTGCGGGTTGGTGCGAATCAACCCGACACCGGCGCAGAATCCGGCTGCCCTGCATCTTGAATGGACCCGGGACGACGGTCCTTCATCCCTATTGCGCCGCCTCATCAAGCGCGGACGCCAGCTTGCTGCAGGGCCGGTGGCCAAATTGGTTCAGCGGTGCGCTCGAAGCGGCGGGACGGTGCTCGATCTCGGCAGCGGCGCAATTCTCAGCTCGGCATTGCACCTGCGCGGCTTGGCAGTCGTCACCGCCGCTCCCGTAGGGTGGCCTGTGAGTTCGTTCTTCAAGACAGCGGGCGTTCCGGTAGTGCAGAACAGCCTGCCAGAGGCTTGCTTCCGGCCAGGTGCGTTTGACGTGATTGTCAGCAACCACGTGTTGGAGCACCAGCAAGATCCGAGAGCTGCTGTCAATGCCATGCTGGACATGCTGGCTAATGACGGAAGCATCGTAATCCAGGTCCCGGACGCGAACTCTTGGCAAGCCCTGCTTTTGGCCGGTGATTGGGCCGGTTTCGACATCCCCCGGCATCCGGTCATTTTCGACAACGCCAGCCTCGAACGGTGCTTGGACAGTTGCGGACTCTATGTAGCCACCAGCAAGCCCTGCTCGAACATCGAGGCTGCATTCTGCCTCGCCACGAGCCTTTGCCCTTGGCTGGATCCGGATTTGCGGCAATTGAGAGGCGTGCAAGAGCACCCGATCGTCGAGCGTCTCAAAGACATGTGCTATTGCCTGTTCTCTGTTGTGCTGCTCCCCTTGGTTCTCTTGGAGTACGCAAGCGGTTCAGGTCCCGCAGTCTTGGTCGAGGCCCGTCGCACAACAGACGTATCCCCGAGCTCGAACGACCGGCAAGACGACGGCCGCGAGCCGCGTCAAGACCCTCCTGCGGTCACTCTTGAGGAGGAATGGCGTCATTGATGCGCATGCACGACGCATGCTCCACGCCTTGCGGGCTATTGCTGCGGCTACTCGTTGTGGCCGTAGGCGGGACTGGCATCGGCTGTGCTCAGCAAGGCGATACCGCTTCACCGCCGGAAGAGTACTTGCAGGCCGGTCGAAGCGCCATGGAGTGGACCCGACGATTCGTAGACTTGGGTAACCGGCCCGCGGGATCTGCTCAACTTCAACAGCAGTCCGAGATGATCGTTGCGCATCTCGAACGGCTCTCTTGCAGCGTAGAGGTTGATCGCTTCGTGGCTGCGACCCCGGTCGGCGCGAAGCCCATGCGCAACATCGTCGCCCGCTTCGGCGCGAGGTCGGCAGCGCCCGTCACGGTCATCTCCGGCCACTACGACACCATTGACGCTCCCGCGTTCGTCGGGGCCAACGATGGCGGCTCGTCAGCCGCTCTGCTGATGGTTCTGGCCGAGCGGCTTGACCGGTCAGGCCAGGAAGGGGTTTGGCTGGCCTTCTTTGATGGCGAGGAGGCGGTCGTGGAGTGGAAGGCCGGCGACCACACCTACGGCAGCCGGAGGCTGGCACAGCGTTGGGCATCGGACGGAACGGCGGCCCAGATCAATGCGTTGATCAACGTGGACATGATCGGCGACAGCGATCTGGACTTGCTCTACGAAGGGAATTCCGACGCTGCGCTGAGAGGACAGGTCTGGGAGATCGCAGCTGGGCTGGGCTATGCCGGCTCGTTCCCCACGAACTTGGGCTACGTGCAGGACGATCACGTTTCTTTTCTTGAAGTTGGCGTGCCGAGCCTGAACCTGATCGACTTCAACTATGGCCCTTGGAACTCCTACTGGCACACTCCGCAGGACTCGCTGGACAAGCTCTCCGAGCGGAGCTTCGCGACCGTCCTGCACGTGCTGGAAGTCTTCCTCAAGCGGCGGAGCTCGGCGCACTAGCAGCTGCCCGGCGGTGTCAGGCGGCATAGCGCTTCCAGCGCCGAGGATTGATCTCGTAGCCGATTCCCGGCCGGTCCGGAACGGTGAGCAAGCCACCTCGCACGTCCTCGGCAGGAACCACCGTCTCCGCCCTCCACGGGACCTCTCCATAGGCCAGCTCGAGGATTTCGAAGTTGGGCAGCGTGGCGCAGACATGCACCGCCGCCATGTTGCCCACAGGGCTGGCAGGGCCGTGCGGGGCAACCCGCAGGCCTGCTGCTTCGGCCATCGCCGCAATCTTCTTCAATTCGTACATGCCTCCGCAATACTTCACGTCTGGCATGACGGTGTCTACCGTACCGTGCTGGATGTACTGGAAAAACTCACTCGTGCTCCAGAGCGACTCGCCTCCGGCGGTAGGAACGTCAACGGCCTCGTTGAAGCGGGCCAGGTCCTCGGAAGAGCGGCACATCTCTTCCATCCAGTACAGGCGGTATTGCTTTAGGCGGGCAGCTACTTCGATGGCCCGCTGGGCATTGAAGCGACTGTGGCCATCGATCAGCAGGTCGCGATTGGGCCCGATCGCTCTTCTCACAGCCGCAACGAACTCCACGCCCCTCTGGACGCCCTCTTCGTACTTGTCCGGATCGCTCTCGTTGCGCGCCATATGGTCGAAAGGGGCCAGCTTGAATGCGTCAAAGCCCGCCGCAGCGCCCATGGCAGCGTTGGTCGCGAATCCCTCCGGCGTGCGGTTCTCGCCCCGCGTGGCTCGGTTGATGTTGGCGTAGTTGCGGATCGTGCTGTGCAATTTCCCGCCGAAGAGGTGGTAGCAGGGAAGTCCGAGCGTCTTGCCCTGCAGATCCCACATGCACTGCTCCAGAGCGGAGCACGAAGCGGCGGTGACCCGCTTTTCTCGCGGACCGGCCGCTGCGACTTTGTACAGGGCCGCATTGCGCAAGCGCTCGATCTCGAATGGGCTGCGACCTCGAATGATCTCGAACACTTCGCGGGCGACAGCGGCACCCTTGGTCGGCACGCTCTCGCTGGCAGAGGCATCGCCGAGCCCTGTCAGGCCTTGCTTGGTCCGCAACTCGAAAAGCACCCATGACCTAGGGCCGACCTGTGCGGTGTAGACTGAGAGCCCTTCGATAACACCCGTAAGGGCGGGCCGAGCGGCCACGACTTGTGGGAGGGCCGCTAGGCCTGTGCATTGGAGCCAAGTGCGGCGTGTCATGATGGTCACAGTCTAGTTCAACCGCAATTTTTCGAGTACAGTATCGGATACACTCATGCGCCGTTGCTCCCAGCTTGCCTTCCCAGGCTTCGCGACCCTCGCATGCGCGGCTGTGTGCCTGGGTCAGGAAGCGGCCGCCCCACAGGCCCCGGGCCTAGCCGATGATGCGGCAGTGGCCGCCCCGACGGCGGAAGCGGGAGAAGGCGATGCGGCCGCCCAGGTCGGCGAGGCGGAAACAGGCGAGCGGACACGCCTGAACCTGCTAGGAGAGGTAGACAGCGAATCCGGCGAGGCCCGTCGCAACGAGAACGTGCGGCTGACCCTGATCGACAACAACGTCCTGAAGGAACTATTGAGGCGCATGGGCGCCACTGCGACTATCGTCGAGAACTTTGCCGCCGAGCAGTCGTTCTTCGGCCTGGAGTACGGCGGCTCGCCGAAGCCCAGCTTGCACCTGCGGGGCGCCCCGCAGAATCGAATCCGCGGCGAACTGTTCTGGAGCCACCAGAACAGCGCGCTTTCGGCGCGGTCGTTCTTCCAAGTCGGGGATGTCCAACCGGCACGCACGAACGACTATGGCCTCAACGTTGGAGTGCCACTGGGGAAGCGGACGGCCCTGACACTGCAGATGAGCCAGCGCAGGCTGCTGGGCCAGGTCAACGGCAACGTCCTCGTACCCGCCGCCGACGAACGCATTCCGACCGCCACCGATCCTGACAAGCTGGCGTTAATTCAGCAGGTGATAGGAGCGTACCCCGACGAATTGCCCAACCGTACGGACATCAACGCACGGGCGTTGAACACCAACGCGCCGCAGAAGATCCACAACGACCGCGTCAACGCCGTGCTGGACAACGCTGTGGGTAGCAGCAGGTTGACGTTGCAATACAACGTGACACTGCAGCATGTGGAGGCGTTCCAACTCGTGGGCGGCCAGAATCCTGACACCACCACGAAGAATCACAACGCCAGGGTGACCTGGAACCGTGCATGGAGCCCGTACACGACCACGGACGTGACGGCGGGATTCGAGCGCATCGGCTCGTTGCTCGTGCCTGAAGAGACCTCGCTAGGGCCCTTCTTCCTCTTTAGCCGGATCCTGCAATCGATAGGGCCTGGCGGCAACATCCCAATCGACCGGGCGCAGAACCTGTTCCGCTACGGAGCCCGGCTGGCTAGGAATTCAGGGAACCACAACATCGTGGCCGGCGTGGAGACGCTGCGGAAGCAGGTCAACGGCTTCGAAAGCAACAACCATCGCGGCACGTTCAGCTTCCGCGCGGATTTCGGAAGAAACGCTGTAGAGAATCTGCTGGCCGGAACGCCCAGTCAATATCGCTTCGCCATCGGCAACGCACACCGCGGGTTCCGAAACCATTCCGTGCTGACGTACTTGCAGGACAGTTGGAAGGTCACGCCTGAGTTCACGCTGCAACTCGGCCTGCGGTACGAACCGGTCGGTAGCCCGACCGAGGTCAACGCCCTCAGCGAGGTCCCGTACGACGGCGACTGGAACAATTTCGCGCCATCGCTGGGATTCGCCTACAGGCCTGACGGTGGCTGGGGCGTGGTTCGTGGCGCGTACGGCCTGCACTACGGCCAATTGTTCAACGCAACGTTCATGCAGTCGCGCTTCAACACTCCGGGCGTGCTGTCGGTGGTGGTCAATGCGCCGGACCTTCTCGACCCGCTGCGCGAGTTCTCGCCTGCCGACTTGGACCCGACAGCGCGAAGCGCACACTTCCAATTGGACCCCGAACTGTCGACGCCGTACTCACACCAGTACAACCTGTCGTGGGCCTTCCAGCCAAGGCGCGATTGGACGCTGGACCTGGGCTACGTCGGAAGTCGCTCGCATCGCCTGCTCAACCAGCGCTACACGAACCGAGCGCAGCCTGTCCCCGGCATTGCCCAAATCACGCGCACCATCAACCAGCGCAGAGCTGATCCGCGCTATTTCGACGTGCTGCACATCCTGAACGGTTCGATTGGCTACTTCGATGCGGCCAAAGTTTCCTTGCGCGTGCCAAACTGGGCCGGTCTGAACCTAGACGCGTCGTACTGGTGGAGCAAGGCGATCGACTTGGGTTCGGATTACACGAATACGGCGACCGGCCGCGATGGGAGGCTGGCACGCAGTCCCACGGAGTTTGACGTCTGGGGCTACATGAAGGGAGTTAGTGACTACCATCAGCCGCACGCGACACTGCTGCGGCTAAGCTATGCGATTCCCGTAAGATACGGCCTTCCTCGGGGACTACGCACGATCTTCGGCGGATGGCAGGCGAGTTCGGTCGTGCTCTGGAAGTCCGGAACTCCCTTCAGCCTTCGATCGGGGTCGGACTCGCCCGGAGTCGGCAATGTCGACGGGGCGGGTAGCGACAGGCCGAACGTGCTCGATGCTGCGATCCTCGGCCGCGTCGTAGACTACCCCGACCGCTCCAAGATGCTCCTGCCCAAGAGTGCCTTCGAGTTCATCCTGCCTACCGATGCGGGCGGCGACTTGGGACGGAACACGTTCCGCAACGACGGTGTCTGGAATGTCAACATGGCACTCTCGCGACGGATCCTGTTGCCAAAGAAGAGGTCCTTGCTGTTTCGTGCCGAGTCGCTCAATTTTCTGAACCACCCGCAATTTGCCGAGCCAGACATCAACTTAGCCTCGCGGACGTTCGGGGCGATCACGAACACGCTCAACGACGGCCGGACATTCCGCTTTACGCTGCGCGTCGAATTCTGAGCGTGCACGTTAGGGCGGGGAAGTGCGTTCCGGAATGCGATCGTGTCGAGGATGGGCAAGAGAGTGGCAAGGGAACTCAGCTACGCCGTGAGGGTGACGTGGACGGGCAACCGTGGCGAGGGCACGCGAGCCTACGGACGCTATGGGCGGGAGCACGACATCGCCTGCCCGGGCAAGCCGGTTATCCGGGGCTCGGCCGATCCCTCCTTTCGCGGCGACGCCGAGCGGCACAATCCCGAGGATCTCCTCGTAGCGGCCCTGTCTGCCTGCCACATGCTCTGGTACCTGCACTTGTGCTCGAGCGCCGGGGTCGTGGTGACAGCCTACGAGGACAATGCCGAGGGCATGCTGCAGACCGATTTGGGCGGAGAGGGCGAGTTCACCGGGATCACGCTCCGACCGCGCGTCACGGTAAGCGGCGACAGCGACCTGGCGATGGCGGAACGGCTGCACAAACAGGCGGGCGCCATGTGTTTCATCGCCAACTCGGTCAAATTCCCAGTGGCACACGTCCCAGAGACCGTGTCGGAATAGGACCCGGGAGCGCGCGGACTGGCTGCGTACTTGCATGGCCACTTGACGTAGCTTGAGCGGTGCTCAAGTTGCTGGCAGCGCGCTAAGGCGCGGCCCCTGTTCGGTGGAATCGCCCGACTTGGACGAGTAACTCGGGCCGGGCGTGGCGAGTGAGGATGCCTCGGCCAAGCTAGTCCGGCCGCGCCTAGAACGGTCCGCCGACCACAGGACAAAATGGCGAAGCCACAGAGGGATCACCCCAATGGCACTGCCCTCGGAGAACTGCGGTCAAGAGGGCTGCGATTCCGCCGAAACGCCTACTGTAAACTGATTGAGTAGAACGAGTCGAATGGCTATAGATTTAGGGCTATGTTCCCCCAGCGTGAGAGCGGAAATCCCAAGGTCGGGCCTTGATCGAGGACATTTGAGGCTCGGTCCTCCCACGTGCGCGGGGAACTTTGAGGCAATTGGGGCTAGGCGGCACCGCGCGCCAACTGCGGGGCACTGGAACGGTACTTGGCGCGGCCTTGTGGCGATCGCCTGCCTCCTGACGGGCGCTCTGCCTTCGTTTCAGGGCGCTCTCGCACAAACATTCCAGGGCGGGCTGCGAGGCATCGTCCGGGACGCCAACGGTGGACTCATTCCGGGCGCGGAGCTGTCCTTGGTGAACGATGAGACCGGTGTCTCTCGTTCCACATCCTCCAATGTCGCTGGGGAGTACTCCTTTGCCAACGTCCAGCCGGGAGTCTACACGTTGCGCGCGGACTTGGATGGTTTCGCTTCCTTCGTCGCGGAGGGGCTGGCCATCGGCATCTCCGCATTCTTGGTCTCGGACATCACATTGAATGTCGGCGGTGTCGAGGAATCGGTCACGGTCACCGCAGAGACGCCGCTGATCGAAAACGGAACTGCATCGGTTGCCTCAACGATCGATCGCAAACAGATCGAAGTTCTGCCTTCCCCAGGCCGCAACGTATTCATCTTGGCTGTGACCACTCCCAACGTGGTGCATACCGGAAACCCAGTCTGGGTCAAGCAGTCGGACCAAACCAACTCATCCCTGCTGTCCCTTGGCGGCGGGCCCCTGCGCGGCAACAACTACACCATCGACGGCGTTTCAGTGACTGACTTGCGCAACCGTTCGGTGATCATCCCCGTCTTCGAGGCAGTCCAGGAGATGAAGGTCCAGACCAACACTTACGACGCGGAAATGGGCCGGACTGGTGGGGGTGTCTTCAACACGATCCACAGGAGCGGCACAAACGATTGGGCGGGCAGCGCCCTTTATCAGTTCCGCCCGGGGGAGCTGAACACGTTCTGGAGAAAGCTGGCCTATTTCCAGCAGCAGGACTTCGATAGAGGGCTGCTCAACCAGCAGGATCTGGAGAAAGCCCCGTACAACCTCTTCGGTGGCTCGTTTGGCGGCCCGATCTCACCCGGGCAGACCTTCTTCTGGCTCGCTTCGGAGGGATATTCCGACCACGCGATCGGAAACACAACGGTGACCGTGCCAACGCCGGCCGAGGCGTCAGGCGATTTTTCGCAAAGTGGCAGCACGATCTACGACCCCTTCAGCCTAGGCCGGGACGGGAGCAGACCGCCGTTCGCGGGCAACCGCATCCCTGCAAGTTCCAGAGACCCGGCTGGAGCGGCCTTGACGGACTTTCTGGCCACGTTGGGGCCGGGCGGCCAGATCTCGACATCCGGGGTCCAGATAGTGCGGGCAATCCAGACCACGGGAAACTTAAACCATACCTTCAATGATCGCTGGCATCTATCGGGAACATATCTATATTACCGTTCTACAGAGCCACTCTTCGGCCACTACCAAGATCTGCTCAACTCCGATTCCCGCCCAGACTTCGGGATCGACGCTTCGACACTTGGCCGGAATGTGCATGCCTTGGCGATCAACAATTCCTTCCTGCCATCTGCCACGTCAGTGCTCACGCTGCGCTACGGGCAGACCTACTTCAACGACTCTTGGAGCAACCCTGCGTTCGGCAAAGACCAGTTCGGCGCCCGCTTGGGGATCGAGGGCAGCTTCTTGGACAAGCTCTACGCGCAAGAGGGCTACGAGGGGCAGTTCCCGAAGATCTTCGTTGCGGATTTCGGCGACAGCGGCAATGCATTGGGTGGAACAAGCAACGACGATGTCCAGTGGCTGTCGCGAGAAATCAGTGGGACTTACGGTCAATTTGTGGGCAACCATACGCTGAAGTGGGGCGGGCAATGGCGCAGACTCGGGCTGCACACGGCCAACTTCGGCAATGGAATGGTGCTCCGCTTTTCCAAGAAGTTCACCCAGGGCCCCAATCCGGTGCATCCGGCAACAGGTTCGGGCAGTGCCTTGGCGGACCTGCTGCTGGGCATTCCGGATGGCGGCTCGGCAACCTTGGCGGTCCCGGCGGACATTTTTCTGGACTACTACGGCGGCTTCTTCCAAGACGACTGGCGGGTCTCGCCAAATCTGGTGCTGAACCTCGGGCTGCGGGTCGAACACGAAACGGGGCTCCGAGAAGACAGCGACGATTTTGCGGTCGGATGGGACCGCCAGAGCGCGTTCCCGCTGCAGGCCGAGCTGCCGCCGGGGCTCGAGGGAAGGCTCCCCGGCTTTCCGCTCAAGGGCGGCCTGATGTATGCCGGGATGGACGGCAACCCCAGGCACCAATGGAACCCCCCGCCGGCCAAGCTCGGCCCACGGGTGGGATTCGCCTATTCGCTGAACGCCTCGACCGTCGTCCGCGGCGGTTTCGCCGTGTTCTGGGCGCCGTACGCGATTCCATCGGGCACCGGGGCGTCAGAGATCGGCACATACGGTTACACGGCGGTGACCAACATCGAGGCCAGCGTAGACGGCATCATACCTTCGGACGCAACCGCTTCCAACCCGTTCCCGCACGGAATCCTCGACCCGGTGGGGAACGCGAACGGCCGCTTGCAGAACATCGGCGGGGATGTCTACTTCAACGACCAGCACCGCGATTCTCCCTACATCAAGAAATGGTCGTTGGACCTTCAGCGGGAGATCGGTCGGTCGGTCGGGCTCAAGGTCGGCTACGTCGGCAGCCAAGGGACGAACCTGCCGGTCGGCGGGACGCTGAATTCGGTGGTCAACATCAACCAGCTGGCAGATGGCTATTTGTCGCTGGGAGAACGGCTCAATGAGCGCCATGCGAATCCCTTCTTTGGCGACTCTCGCTTTGGATCATTCGCAGAAACGGAGACCCTGCCGCTCGGGCAGCTCTTGCGTCCGTTCCCGCACTTTCGCAATGTCTACGCCCGTCACGTGAGCGCGGGCAAGTCGATGTACCACGGTCTTCGGTTCGAATTGGAGCGGCGATTCAGCCGGGCCTGGGGCATGCGCCTGAACTACACCCACACAAGACATAGCGACAGCATCTACGAGGCCAACACGTTGCTGGAGAGCCTGACCCGAACGGTCTACAACACCCCCGACGGGTGTGCCTCGGGCAAATGCCCGCAGTTGGGGTCCGACTACTCGCTGTCGCGGCTACATGCCCCGAACCTAGTGAACCTGAATCTCATGTACCAGACGAGGGGAAGTTCCAAACTATTGTCAGGATGGTCGGTTGCGATGGCCACGATCCTGCGCAGCGGCTTTCCGCTTGTCATCACCCAGAACGAGAACCCGCTCAGCGCGTACGGTTTCAGCCACCAGCGCCCGAAAAACGCGCAAGTCGGGGGCGGGGGAGACCCGGGCGGCGATCCGGGCCAGTACGTGACTGCTGGTTCCGTCGTGCCCACCGACGGGCTGCAACTGAGCCAAGCACCGCACACGACCGACGCGGTGCGCAGCCCGGCACTGGTCAACTGGGACATCTCCGTGGAGAAGGGCATCTCGATACTTGAGGATGTGAGCCTATCCCTGAGGTTCGAGTTCATCAACCTGCTGAACAATGTCAACTGGCGCGGCCCGAGGACTGTCTACGGGTCGGATACGTTTGGCAGCATCCCCGGAACCCGCGGATTTCCCAGGACCTTTCAGATGCTGACCAAGATCGTCTTTTGAAGCATCTACGGTAGCCGCGAACACCGACCCCGCGGCGGAGGGCATCTAGCCCAGCAGGCCGGCCTTGGCCTGAGCCGTCGGCCCTCAGATGCCTTGAACCGTAATCCGGTAGGTTCCTGTCCAAGCCTCGCCGGGACGCACCGTGGGAAGCTCCGGATAGCGTCCCCGATGAGCCATGTTGAATGCGTTCGTGATGCCAGACATTGGCTCGAAGCAAAGGAATTGCTGTCCCTCGCCACTCGGGGCGTAGACGACGGCAACGGGATAGCCATCCCCGTACGCTACCGTAAGGCGCTCGTCCGCGCCGCAAACGCTGAACCGAGCCCACCCGTCCGAATCGGCCCTCAAATCACCAAACACGTGGTCGAGGAATTCGCCGCGCAGGGGAAGGTTGGCGGCGGCCGGAAACGTCTGGCCTACGGGCGACTTGGCACCGGTCGGTGTGAAGCGATCGTTCAGGTCCCACAGGCTCGCTGCTGCGATATGAACGCTCCAGTCGTCGCGTCGGGTGTCGTGCAGTTGGAAGTACGGGTGGAATCCAACCGAGACCGGCATCGCCTCGGCACCTTGATTCCGGATCTCCGTACGGACCTCAAGGCTTGTGCCCGCCAGCGTGTACGTCATTTCTATGCTGTGTGCAAACGGGAATTGCGCCATCAGCGCAGGGAATCGACTGAACTCCAAGCGGCTCTTCGCCCACGCCGAGTCCGTCCCCGATCCCGCATCTGCGACGACCCACTCGCTGGCATACAGCAGCAGCCCATGGATCGGCTGCCCATCGGGATCCAACAGGTAGTTGCCAATCGAGCGGTTTAGCTCGTAGCGTGCGCCGTGCGCGTAGAACGCGTGCTCGTCGAGCCGGTTCGCCCACGGTGCCAGAAACGGGTTTCCGCACAGTTCGGGGGCGGCTGCGAACTCACCGACGGAGCCAAACGGGAACCAGAACGCATTCTTGCCGTTGACGATGAACTCGTAGGCGTTGTTGCCGATCTTCGGTGCAATCGAGACTACGACATCGTCCGGTCCGCACAGGCGGGCGATCTCGACGCCATCGGCCTCGGTCAGTGTCGCCGAATAGGCCTGCGTGGATGGGGCGGACATGGGGGCGGACGATTCACCAGAATACCGCAGGATCCCTCCCCCTTTGTCCTCGATGGCCCCCGTCGGAGTCCTCGATATGTCCCCGGAAGACCAGTCGGATCCAGAACGTCGCGTGCGGACCATCACCACTTCCCAGATCGACTGCCAGCGGGCCAGCTTCTTGCTGTCGCGGCGCGAGGGCATCAGCCAGCGCGAGGCCACCGGCCGTGTCGGCGTCACCGTGGCCTACGCCGACCGCTGGTCCCAGCGATTCGATGCCGCAGGCATCACCGGCCTGCGCGACAAGCGTAGTCGTGGGCGGCCATCAATCCCAGCCAACCCGGTCGAGAATACTAGAGACATACCCAAATCCTGAGGATCCAGTCTCCAGTAGCCGTGCAAGATAATCGGCGGACGATTGGAGGGGCTTGACTTCAATTCTTGGAATATCCAGACTAACCCGCTATGAACGAGAAGTCGAGGAAATCATTGGAGGGCCTTCGGGAAAAGCTCCGCGGTCAAGTCCGATCCTTGGAGATCTTTGTGGTCGTCGCGGAGATCGGAACTGCTACGACGAGGCCGCGGAGTCGGCTTCCTTGGCTCGCACGAGTGCTTGGCCCGCAACTGGGCCAGGGTGGAGTAGAAAACCGGCGCGATGGGGCAGCCAGCCACCGGCAGGTGCGCAAGAGCCAACGGCAGGCGCGCAAACACGCTGTCTTGTCGATTCTCTCGTGGGCCGAAGGCCAGATGGGAACCTCACTTTCCCGTCATGCACGGAAACGTCGCTTGTTCCAATTCACCAAGGGAAACTCCACTTGGAATGCAGTTCGGGATCATTGCGATTCACGATCCAGATGGTCCTTTCGCCTTCGCGTTCTGGATGACGACAATCCGCGCTTGTCTTGGAACTTGGAGGCAGCCGTCGATCACAGATTGGGATCCGCTCCTGTCTTGAGCGTACGAACCCACTTCGAGTCAGCGGACGAAACCGAATTTCCCAATGCGGGGCCGCTGAAGATTCCAGACTTCCTCAGGGTGATAGTGAGCGAATCTGGGTTGCAAAGCGGTGCTACGAGGATGGGTACAACGCCAATCCAGGTTCGGACCCAATCTCAAGCGGACCGAGTTGCTGCCGAGTTGCGTAACCCCAGCCGCAAATTCGCGGTTGTGCTACTCTTTGAGGCCCCGGACGGCGGCATAGGATCTCTAAGTCCGAGTGCTGTGTCGAACTTGACAGCGGGAATCGCGAAGGTCTACGTCCTCGCCCGTGCGTCGTCTCTCAGGCTGAACGAGGTGGTCGTGAGCGACCTCGGGTCTGTCGGCGTTGCCGCGCAGGTCGTTCCACCGGGTGTTTCAAGTGAAACAGATCTTGCGAGCGACCTCAATTTCCGTGTGGACCAGTTCGAGTCCGAAGACGATGCTCGGGCCTGGTCTCGCTGGCTGGTGAGCCGCTTAGCGGCAGTCAGCGTGGAGCAGTTCAAGGTAGGGGTCGACCTGATCTCGTTCGATGACGCCAGCAAACAAGCGGAGAAGAACCGCGAGCGTGTCCGCGTGACCGGAGAGAACGCTCGAGTGAAGGGGAGGCTCAAGAAACGGGACGCCGCGACCGCGGCTGACAAGGAGCGACTCGCCGAGGCGGATCTGCCGTCGAGCGAGACGAGGTGTAAGCTCAAGACCATCAATCGCCACTCTGTTGAAGGCCGACGGCGTGTGTCGCGCCTAGGAGAGAGTGTCAGACGATGGTTTAGGACAGGCCGCGCAACTCTAGCGGAACTCCTGGGCAGACGTGAGAAGGAACGCTTGGCTAGCCAGCTTGATGCGAGCAATGCCGAAATCAACAGTTTGAAGCAGCAACTCGTAGAGTCCCAAAGCGAGGCCAAGTGGCTCTCCGATGAGCATGCCAAGGCTGAAAGGGCCTTGAAGGCTGCTCAGAGCCGTCTTGACAAGCTCGAACCGAAACACGAGGCCCTGAAGCAACGGCTACGGGACCGCGGTGAAGACCCGGACATCCGGTTGCCCGATTCATGGTCCGAGTTCTCCGAATGGTGTGACACGCATTTCGCCGGCAAGGTCATGCTCTCTCGCCGAGCGACTCGCGAGGTCAGGAATCCATCCTTTAACGATGTGTCCACCGCGGCACGGGGTGTGGTCTGGCTTGCCACGAAGTACCGCGACTTTCGCATTCAGGGCAAGGGTGACAACCTGCGCGGACCGTGCGGAGCGGGCCTGTCGAATGAGCGCTGCGGGACCGACTCGTTCCCATTCGCCTGGGAGGGAGGGAAGGTCCGAGTGGAATGGCACGTCAAGAACACGAACACTTGGAACCCGGAACGCTGCCTCCGGATCTACTATTTCTGGGACGCGACCAACCGGCAAGCTGTGATCGCATCAATGCCAGGGCATGTGTGACGAGTTTCAGAGGACCATGAAGCCCCTCCGCCATCATGGTCCTACCTGCCCACGGCAACTGCCGATGCCACACTACTCGCTTGGTCGTGAGCGTCTGCCTTGGGTGCTTTGCCAGCACGGACAACCTAGGCTCTTCTCAGCCGTGGCGGGCAATCCGGAGTTCAGCCACCGCCGGAACGCACGAGGGCGCAGCACTGCACGAGGAGGAGGGAATGACACGTGGGCCAAAGCAATTGTCCCCGCCCAGAACGAAAATATTGCCTGCCATCGGTGGATCAGAGAGTGGATTCAGTCAGTCGTAGTCAGTCGATTCCAATTGCGGGAGAAAGTGTACAATAGGGTGCCGGAGGACGCCCATGGGCGATATTGGCTTAGATAGGATCGCAGACAAGATTGCTGGACTGGGGGTGCCCGGGCTCGTGCTGCTTGTGGTGATGGGCTCCAGTGGCCTCACCGGTGCTGCTGCGATGACGGCCGCACTTTCGATATTGGGAGGTCCGTTGGGGATGGCGGGAGGCATCGGGATATTGATGCTTTCACCCCTGATCCTCGGTGCGCTGACGAGATTCGGCCTTGAGAATGTGTTTAAGATGGTACTGAAGCGGCTCAGACACAAGGGCTGCTCAATCGAAGAGATTAGGGAGAAGATCGATGGCTATCGCATTTCATCGAAGATGAAGGGGGAACTAAAGGGCCACCTTGACAGATGGGCGTGACCAGATTCGCCCTCATCGAAAGAGACCCGAGTAGCTGCCGCCTAGCTCCAAGCTCATCCGCGGTGACGGGAACGGCAATGAAATCAAGCCGCGCATCTAGATACTCGTTTACACCTAAACGCGAGGGAACTTATTCGCCGGGAAGCTCGCGCAGGTCCGTGTCGCCTTGGCAGCACATGCACAGTCCGGGCTCGTGCGTCGTAATGTGACAAATCTCGCAATAGTAGGTCACGCGATGCAACTCACCATCCTTGACGGTGAAGATCTTTTCCACGACAAACCGGCCGCCATCTTCGTGCCGGCCGCGCACCTCCCACAGCCGCTTCGCCAGCTGCGGGTCGCGCATTGTGAGTTCGAGGCCCTCGTCCAACTCCAGCCCGACCGTGCCACCGCTCGCCAGAGCGAGTTGCAGGGTCTCGCCAGCGACTGGCGGTAGCAGGGTGCCGCGAATCGCGGTCGTGGAAGCGGGCGCGGAAACTGCCAGCAGCAAGGCTCCAAGGGCTGCAAATCGCCGCAATATAATTTCCGATAACATAGATTATGTCAACTTATGGATCGGTCGGCCCATCTCTCCGCTACATTAACGTTAGCCAATCATCCGCTGCCAAGCAACCCTTTAACCCGCGAACGGGCCTGCCCCCGGGGTCCAGCGGGCGTTTAGGCTCTTGGAAGTGCCTCGCCCGGCTTCGGCCACTCCTTGCTACCAGTCCACGACCGACCCGTCGAACGCATCGTACGGTTCGGGGTTTGTCCAATCGTGGTCGATCTTGTCGGCGATCGCCTCGTCGTCGATCTCGACTCCCAGGCCCGGCTTGGTCGGCAGAGGCACGTAGCCGGCGTCGAAGCGCAGCGGTTCCTTGAAGTATCCCTCTCCCAGCGAGCGGAACTCTTGGCACATGAAGTTGGGGATCGACGCATCCAAGTGAACGCACACGGCCGTGGCGATCGGCCCTAGCGGGTTGTGCGGAGCCATTGCTGCGTAGTACGACTCCGCCATCCCGGCGATCACGCGCGCCTCCATGATGCCGCCGCAGTGCGACAGGTCTGGCTGGAGGATCGAGGCCGCGCCCTTTTCGAGCACTTCGCGAAACCCCCACTTGGTGAAGACGCGTTCACCGGTGGCGATCGGCAGATGCGTGCCGTGAGCGATCTCCGCCATGATGTCATGGTTCTGGCAGTTGACCGGTTCCTCGATGAACATCGGCTGGTACGGCTCCAGGGCCTTGATGAGCAGCTTCGCCGTCTGTGGGCTGATCGCGCCATGGAAGTCAATCCCGATGTCCACCTCGTCCCCGCCCGCCTCGCGCAAGGCGCGGAAGGCCTCGGCCGCCTTTTCCACAAAGGCCTTGTTCTCGACAATCCGGGCCGGGCGTTCCTTGAACGGGCCGACTTTGAACGCGCTGAATCCCCGAGCCATGTCGTCCCGGATCGTGTCCGGCGAAGTGCCGCCCTTGTACAAGCGCACTTTGTCTCTTGTCGGCCCTCCCAACATCGCATACACCGGCAAGCCGGCCGCCTGGCCGGCGATGTCCCACATCGCCTGCTCGACGCCGCTCAAGGCGCTCGTCAGTACCGGGCCGCCGCGATAGAAGGCATGGCGGTAGAGGGCCTGCCAGTGGTGCTGCACGTGCCGCGGGTCCTTGCCCAGCAGGTACGGCTCCATCTCGCGAATGGCCTCGGCACATGTCTTCGCCCGCCCCTCGACGATGGGCTCCCCTAGCCCGACCAGGCCGGCATCGGTGTGCATCTTGAGAAACAACCAGCGCGGCTTGACCAAGAACGTTTCCAGCTTGGTGATCTTGAGCTGGTCGGAGAATGGAACGGGCGCGCCAGATGAGGACTGCGCCAGGGCTGCGCCCGCAGCGATCCCGGCGGCTGCGCCTTGCAGTACAGAGCGGCGTTTGAGATGTTCGACCATTGGCAGTTACTCTAGCCGATCCGACTTGACAATGCCATCGCCCCGCACTCTGGCGAGGAGGTCGACCGGCAGGGTTGCGGAAATTTCTCTCCGGCGCTAGGTTTGTGCTGCACGGGCGGCGCTATAATACTCTCTTCTGTGATGATCCTCTGCTCTCGGCCAGCTGGGCACGCCTGCCCTCGCATTTCTTTCTGACCGGTCGCCGCAGCGCAGCCGTGAAATACGGCTGGCAGAATCCCAGGAAGCAATCTCATGCAACAAGCCACCATCATTGGACACCGTGGAGCCAAGGGACACCAGGAAAACACTGTCCCGAGCTTTGAGCACGCGCTCGCCCAGGGTGCAGATGGCGTCGAGCTGGACGTGCGCCGCTCTGGCGATGGCCAGCTGGTCGTGGTGCATAGCTCGGTAGCGGGCCGCCACTCCATCCTGTCGACGCCATACGAAGAATTCCGCGACTTGGGCGATGGTTACGAGGTCCCTCTATTCGAGGATGTGTTGAAGCGCTTTTCCGGGCGAGCCTTCCTTGATATCGAACTCAAGGAGCCGGGCTTCGAAGAGCAAGCACTCGAGCTAATCCAAGCACACGCCGACGTCAGCAAGACTATGATCAGCGGTTTTCACACCAAGATGCTGAACAAGGTGCACGACTTGCTGCCCGACATCCAGCTCGGCTTCATCTTCAATCGCACCCAAGACGAAGAGACTCGCTACAACAGCCCCATCGACTTTGTCATACCGCAGTTCCGGCTCGCCTCGCGCAATTTCATCGAGGAAGTCCACGACGAGGATCTCAAGGTGCTGGCGTGGACGGTCAACAGCGAGTCCGAGATGCGGCGCCTGCTGGCACTGGATGTGGATGGCATCATCACTGACGAGCCAGGCTTGCTGGCAAAGGTCCTAGGGCGTTGATCCAACCGGTGCCAGGCACGCTGACCGATCCCGATGTTGGCTAGGTGGCGCTGTTGGTCGATCCCACGCCGTCGCCCCACTTCCCGGTCACGTACGGTCGGCCCGGGCTGGCGCAATAGGGCACAATGCAACAGTGCCAGAGAACCACACTGACCGGGACGAGCTGATCCTTGCCGGGAAGCAGTACCTGTTCCCGGCCGTGTTCCACTACTTCGACCGTCCACTGGTCATCGAACGCGCCAAGGATCAATACGTTTGGGACTCCGATGGCAGGCAATACCTTGACTTCTTCGGCGGCATCGTCACGATCAGCGTCGGCCACCTCAACGACGATGTCAATGCCGCTATCCACCATCAGGTGGACCGCCTTCAGCACGTCTCCACCGTCTTCCCTACCCGCCCTCAGATCGACCTCGCCGCGCGGCTCGCCAAGGTCTCGCCCGGCGGTCAGCTGACGAAGTCCTTCTTTACCAACAGCGGCTCGGAAGCGAACGAGACCGCAGTACAACTCGCCCGCTGCTACACGGGAAACACCGAGATCGTGGCGCTGCGCCACAGCTACCACGGGAGAACCTCCAGCGGACGCGCGCTCACCGGCCAGAGCGTTTGGAGGGGGCCGGCGCCGCCGCAGGCGGGAGTCGTCCACGCGCATAACGCGTACTGCTACCGCTGTCCGTTCGGGAAGACCTATCCTTCGTGTGACCTAGCCTGCGCAACGGACGTGAAGGAGCTGATTGAGACGTCCACGTCGGGAAGCGTGGCGGGCTTCATTGCGGAGCCGATCCAAGGAATCGGCG
>Ga0209021_1001636_pt1 | contig 21687 bp, 19 predicted proteins | sample PinacodermFT_FD_187299 | JGI IMG/M metagenome (GOLD analysis project Ga0209021, IMG submission 187299) | Host-associated microbial community of the marine sponge Aplysina aerophoba from Gulf of Piran - sponge pinacoderm, lysed by freeze-thaw... | ecosystem: Host-associated > Porifera > Sponge >... | reverse complement strand
TTGAATATCTTGGCGATGGATACGCACGCTCCCCGAACCGAGCTCCCAACCATTGAGCACCAGATCATAGGCTTGCGAACGCACACCCAAAAGGGCTTCGCCGCTTGCACCGAGCAGTTCCAAGTCGTGAGGATGCGGCATCGTGAACGGATGATGGGCCGCGAGTGGCAAGCCATCGGCCCCGAACCCTTCAAACAGTGGGAAGTCCACAACCCACAAGTAATGCAACCCTCCTTCGTTCACCGCGGGCCGACCAAGCTCAAGCCTCAACAAACCCAACACATGCCGAACTAGTTGGTGCTCATCAGCAACGAGGAACACCATGTCGCCCACGTTCGCACCCAAAGCAGAAATCACCGCAGCCGACTCCGCTGCGCTCAAGAATTTGGCAACGCCAGCGTCAAGCACCGCCAAGCCATCGCGTTGCGCCACCTTCATCCAAGCTAAACCTTTGGCACCCCAGCGTTGGCAAGCCTCAACCAGAGAATCAATCTCCTTTCGGCTGAGTGTTGCGGCACCACCCGGCATACAGATACCTTTCACGCAAGGTGCCCGAAAAACTCTCGCTTGAGTGTCGGCAAATGCGTCAGTCAACTCCACTAATTCCATACCGAAACGCACATCGGGTTTGTCGGAACCGTAACGCTCCATGGCATCGAGCCAACTGATGCGCGGAAACTCCGTGGGCCGCACACCAGTCACCGCTTCGGTCGCTTCAGCGATAGCGAAAGAAATGAACCGGAAAATGTCGTCTTGGCCCACGAAACTTGCTTCAGCGTCGAGTTGCATGAACTCAAACTGCCGATCGGCACGCAAATCTTCATCTCGCAAACAACGCGCAACCTGGTAGTAGCGATCCACGCCACCCACCATGCATAGTTGCTTGAACAACTGCGGGCTCTGCGGAAGCGCATAAAAACTCCCAGGCTCCTTACGAGAAGGAACCACGAAGTCTCGCGCTCCTTCCGGTGTTGAAGCCACCAGCATTGGTGTCTCAACCTCAACAAAACCTTGCGTTTCCATACCGCGCCTAATCGCACTGTTCACCTGCGCCCGAACACGCAAATTGCGCTGCATACGCGCCTTGCGCAGGTCTACATAGCGGTGACGGAGACGGATCGTTTCGTCAACTTCAGTGCGTTCATCAAGCGGAAACGGTGGGGGTTCAGCGGTTGCCAACACCTCAACAAGGCGCACTTCTATCTCAACCTCACCAGTAGCGAGTTCTGGATTCGCAGTGTCTTCGGGGCGTTGACGCACCAAACCAATCATCTGCACCACGTATTCGCTACGCAGGTCGTGGTTTTGATCGACAACACACTGCACAACCCCGGTGTGATCACGCAAGTCGATAAAGACTAAATGTTCACCATGTTCGCGGCGGCGGTCTACCCACCCGCAAACGCGGACTTCGCTCCCAATATCGTTGGTATTGATGCGTCCGCACATATGCGTACGCATTGACGTTGTTTGTTCCATCACAATGCTCGTTTCTTGCCTAATTGGTTGACGAGCGCGGCCCTCGCAACTCGTTGTTGAGTACCATCGCCCAGATGGCGCAACGTGACCTCCCCGGAACGCAGTTCATCTTCACCGATAATCACCGCGAAGTCGGCACCAGACCGGTTAGCCAATTTCATCTGAGCTTTCATTGAGCGCCCTCCGTAACCTCGATCCGCGGCAATACCTGCTTGGCGCAAATCTGTACACACTTTCAGCGCTTCGGTTCCCCCAGTGACATCAACCACGAACACGTCAACACCACAGAAAGGAGTATCGAAAACCCCTTCAGCATCACAAGCCAGCAAGATACGGTCGACACCGAGCGCAAAACCAATGCCGGCTGTGGCTGGACCACCAAGAGCTTCAACTAAGCCATCGAAACGACCACCGCCACCAACGGCGTTCTGCGCGCCCGTCAACCCGGGTGCCGCGAACTCGAACGTGGTGCGAGTGTAATAGTCGAGACCACGCACCAAACGCGGAGAAATCTCATAGGCCACACCCACTGCCTCGAGCCCGGCTCGCACCGCTGAAAAATGTGCGGCCGACTCCGCATCAAGATAATCTACCATCACCGGCGCACCAGCAATGACCTCACGATCTTGGCTTCGCTTAGAATCCAAGACGCGCAACGGATTACGCTCAAGGGTCACCTGCGACTGCGCCGACAAATCATTAGCATGCGCCACAAGATAGCTCCGCAGCGCCTGCTCATAGGCCACTCGGCTGCCTTGATGACCAGAGCTTCCAAGACTGTTCAAAGCTAACTCCACTTGACGCAAACCCAGAGACTCGAAAAAACCAGCAGCCAAAACAATAACATCCACATCGGCTTGGGGATCATCAGTGCCAAGCACCTCCACACCCACCTGCGTGAACTGTCGGTAACGCCCCGCTTGCGGTTGCTCATAACGAAACTGGGGGCCCTCATACCAAACTTTCCACGGAGGAACCGGCCGGTGTTCGGCATAAGCACGGCAAATACTTGCCGTCAACTCTGGCCTCAAAGCCAAACGTTGCGGCGGTGTACCCTTATCGAAAAAATCGAACATTTCTTTGGTGACAACATCAGTTGATTCACCCAGCCTTCGAAATACGCCTAAATCTTCAAAGATGGGCGAGATCACTTCCCCAAAACCACTGCGCGCGGCCACCACCGCGAACTCATCAATAAGCGCACGCAAACGAGTGGATTCGGGCGGAAATATGTCTCGGGTGCCTTTCGGGGCACGAAAATTCGGCGCAGCCACAACCGCTTAGGCTACCGTTGCGGAAGCGGCACGGGGAACAACCCGAAAAGCATCAAACACAGATTCCACGATCAACAACGAAGACAACACCGAATCGAGTTGACCGAGATCGCCTAACTCGAACTCAAATTGCATCTTGGCAATCGCATCAGTGCCAGTTTCTGCTTCAACAGCAACGACATTCAATCCGTGTGCGGCAAGCACCTTAGACACATCAACCAGCAGTGCGGCTCGGTCAAGCGCGTGAACCTCAACGGTCGTCACAAAAAGGCCTTCATGTTCGTCATCCCATTCGACCTCAATAAGCCGCTCAGGTTGCCCCTCTTGCAAAGTCGTGGCATTAAGACAGTCGCTTCGATGCACCGACACTCCCCTACCGCGGGTAACAAAACCCATAATTTCCTCTGGGGGGACCGGCGAGCAACACTTAGAAATGCGGATCATGATGTCGTCAAGCCCTTCAACATGCACACCAGCAGCACCAGCTGTGCGGCGCTTCACCCCTTCCCTACGACTGACCGTTGTCGGTAAACGTGGTTGCCCCTTATATAGCGCCTCCTCGCCACGCAACTCCCGAGCGAGACGATCCGCAACCGTCTTCGCAGCCACATGCCCTTCACCAATCGCCGCGAAAAGCAAAAGGTCTTCGGCGTAGTTCATCTGTTCAGCCACCTCAAGAAAAATCTTCTCTTTGAGGATTTTCTGGGCCGGCAAACCTTCACGGCGCAACGCTTGAACTAGGTCTTCACGGCCTTGTTCAATGGCGTCACTACGGCGTTCACGGGTGTACCAACCTTTGATGCGGTTGGCCGCTCGCCTACTAGCTACAAAAGTCAACCAATCTCGGCTAGGGCCCGCACCCTCAACCTTGGAGGTGAAAATTTCTACGGCATCGCCAGAGTTGAGCCGGGTATTGAGAGGTCGCAAACGACCGTTGATTTTCGCGCCCACGCAGCTATGCCCAACGTCAGTGTGAATCGCATATGCGAAGTCGACCGGTGTAGCACCAACTGGCAAGTCGATTACTTGGCCTTTCGGAGTGAAAATATAAACCTCATCTTGGTCAAGGTCATGTTTGAGGTTGGACATGAACTCTGACGGGTCAGAAGTCTCAGATTGCCAATCGACAATGCGGTTGAGCCAAGCCATCTCGCTGCCCGGTGCGTTAGTTTTGTAATCCCAGTGGGCCGCAACCCCAAACTCGGCTCTTTGATGCATCTCGGTGGTGCGGATCTGCACTTCTATAGCTTTGCCTTGAGGGCCGACCACGGTGGTGTGCAGCGATTGATAAAGGTTGAACTTCGGCGTGGCGATGTAATCCTTGAAACGGCCTGGCACTGGCCGCCAAGTAGCGTGGATCGACCCCAAAGCGCCATAACAGTCACGCACCGAATCGACTATCACACGGATGCCAACCAAGTCGAATATTTCTTCAAAGGTTCGTCCTTTGACCACCATCTTCTCATAAATCGACCACAAGTGTTTCGGGCGGCCATTTATCTCAGCCACAATCCCCAACTCAGCTAAACGAGCTTGCACATTACCCAACACTTGGGTGAGGTAGAGATCACGCTCGGGAGCCCGCAACGCCAACATTTGGTCAATCTCGGCATACCGCCGAGGGTGCAACGCAGCAAAAGAAAGGTCTTCAAGCTGCTGCTTGAGGTCGGACATACCTAATCTATGAGCCAGAGGAGCGTAGACATCAAGCGTCTCGCGGGCGATCCGTTCTTGTTTGTATTCGGGCAGGACCGCTAATGTTCTGAGGTTGTGCAAACGATCCGCAAGTTTGATAATCAACACCCGCAGGTCTGACGCAATCGCCACAATCATCTTGCGCATGCTCGCCGCTTGTTGCTGTTCTGCGCTGTCGTATTTGACTCGGTCTAGTTTGGTGACACCATCAACAATGTCGGCAAGATCAACACCAAACTCCGTTTTGATCTGTTCCAGATCGACATTGGTGTCTTCCACCGCATCATGCAACAAAGCACCCGCCACAGTAACGTCGTCAATGCCTTGATTAGCCACGATGGTGGCAACCGCCAACGGGTGCCGAATATACGGTTCCCCAGACTTGCGATTTTGCCCCTCGTGAGCTTTACGGGCCAACTCAAATGCTCGCTCAATCAACACCGTATTCGATTTGGGGTGATGGCTTCGATAAACGCCAAGCAGTTGCGCAATTTCCGCTGAACTCGGACGATTAGCCGACCGACGCCAAGGCAGAACTCGGGTTACCGTTACCACTCGAAACCCCTAAACAACCCCAACGATCCAACCCGGTATTCGGCCCAACAGCACGCACCTTCCATGACTGCAAGGGTACCCGCGTCAGCGCTTTTTCTTTTTCTTTCTTGGACGCGGCGGAGTGTTGGCGGGACGAACTCGATCGGCGGTTGGGCGGGTACGGGTAGCGCCAACCGTGGCATTTTCAGTTGCAATCATGCGGGTGCCGTCATGTTCCCCGGCACGCAAACGCACCTTTCGGGCTAGAGCCAGATTCTTCGCTTCGCGTTCCTTGATTAGCGCCACGAGAGCTGCCGCAACAAAGATGGACGAATACGAACCCACAAGAATGCCGATAAGCAAAGCCACGGCAAATTCTTGAAGCGTCAACGCGCCAAGAAACAACGAACCCACAATCAACATTGACAACACCGGCAGCACCGAGGTAATCGACGTATTTATCGAACGCATGAGCACCTGATTGAGAGCCAAGTTCATCATCTCGGTGTATGTATAACGCTCAGTCGGACCCAACTTACGGCCAATCTCGCGAACCTTGTCGTAGACCACAATCGTGTCGTAAAGCGAATACCCCATGATCGTCAAGAAAGCAATCACCGTTGCCGGCGTGACTTCAAATTGAAACAACGAGTAGAGACCAACGGAGATGATGATGTCGTGCGCTACGGCGACCAGCGCACCAAGCGACATACGCCATTCGAGCCTGATAGCGATATAAATAGCAACGATTACGAAAAACCAAATCAGGGCGTTGCGGGCCTTACTAGTAATCTGATCTCCCCAAGAGGGGCCGACCGTGGTCACCGAAACGTCACTATTGTTTACCCCAGCGAGCCCGGCTAGTACCGTGGTGACAGCTACGATGCTATCGGCATCATCAATATCGGCGCGCACACGAATACTGTCGATACCAATCGTTTGGATCTTGCCGGCAGCCGCGCCGGTGCCAGACAATGCCTCACGGGTTTGCGCCACGGTGGTGTCTGGTGCCAACACTTCCCAAGATGTGCCGCCCTCAAACTCGATACCAAGATTCAACCCACGAAACACTAACGATCCCAAACTCACCAAAACGATTGCAGCCGACACGACCAGAGCCCGTTTCCAAAGCGCCGGAAAATCGAATTGTTGCTCGGCACGGTAAAGGCGACCCCAAACACTCATGAACTCACCTGCACATTTGCAGCATCCCCGGCAACAATTCCATACCGTTTGGGATGCTCACGCATCGATTCTCGGCGTGCCATAATGCGGATCACTGGCCCCATAAAGAAGTAAGTGGCGATGAGGTCTAATACGGTCGCTAAACCTAAGAACAATGCGAAGCCTTTGACTTGCCCCACGGTCAAAAAATACAGCACCACCGCCGCGATGAGGCTTGCCACATCTGCTTTCACGATCGTCGAAAACGCTATCGGGAAAGCCCGTTCCACCGCTGAACGCACCGTTCGACCCGAGCGCACATCCTCTTTCAAATGCTCGAAATAGACAACATTAGAATCAACGGACACCCCAATCGAAACGATCAGACCGGTAACACCTGCAAGTGTGAGCGCCAAACCCTGAGACTCGCCGAGGAAGGCGATCATGGTCCACAGCAACGCGCCCGAGATTGCCAAACTCGAGATAGCGACCAAACCCAACAACCGGTAGTAAAACAAAAGGTAAAGCGAGACCAAGCTAAGCCCGATTATCCCCGCCACGATGCCTGCATCAAGCGCATCTTCGCCGAGCGTTGAAGAGACGATACGGCTTTCTTGAGGGGTTAGTTCCACTGGCAAAGCCCCAAAACGCAACACCAATGCCAAATCCTTAGCAACACGCTCGGTCATGGCACCACCAGTAATTTCTACACCACCCTGAAATTCCGGGTCGGCAACGGTAGGAGCGCTCTCCACCACACCATCAATTTCGATAGCAATGCGACCTACAAGTGATTGGCGGGGTTGTGAAAAACCCGTTGGTGGGCATACCTCAGAAGCGCTGGCACACTCTCTTGCTAGCACGTTGAAATCGTCAATGCCAGGGTTCCCAGATTTGAAACCGATGCTGACTGCCCACTCAACTGTCCGTAGCCGTGCCGCAGCGGTGCTGATCACTTCGCCGGTGAGGCGGGCACTAGGGTTATTGAGTTGATCAATGAGCAACGGAGCGGGGCCCAAAAGGTAACGAGTTTGTGAAGAGACACGGTCTACGGCATACATGCACTCATCAGCGCCAGCATCCGGTGTGGGGTCGGGTAAGACCACAGGGTCTGGGGTCTCAACAGGTTCCGCGTCCACCACCGGCTCCTCGCCCTCCACAGGCTCCTCGTCCACCACGGGCTCTGGGGTCTCAACAGGCTCCGCGTTCTCCGCGGGTTCGTTGCTGCTGGTTGAGGCTGCCGAACACACTGGGAATGCGGCCATGTCCAACGTTGAACTAAAACCCGAGTTCTCTTCGGTTCCAACGTCTTGCAACACTGGACGGAAACGAAGTTCGGCCGTCTGACCGACAATATCTAAAGCACGCTGCTGGTCTTCAACGCCAGGTATCTGCACCAAGACAGACGAACCGGCACGGCTAATTTCTGGTTCGCGCACACCAAGGCCGTCAACGCGATTGCGGATAATCTCCACCGCTTGATCTAACACCTCAGCTGTAGGTGCGGTGCCGTCCTCATTGGGCTCAGGCTCAAGCACCACAGACGCTCCACCTTGCAAATCTAAACCCAGTAATGGTTCATTGCCGGCCAAAGCCGTATATATGATGCCCGCAACGGCAAGCAAAATTATGCTTACCACGAATATGGTTTGACGACGCATCAATCAGTGGTCAACCAACATCGTCGGTTTCTTCACCGACATCAACTGCATCATCGGCAGTTGCTTCTTCTTGTGTAATCTTTTGAACCACGGCACTCTTTTGTATCTTGAGTTCTACCTCTGGGGCTACCTCAATCCAGATAACCGAACCCTCAACTTCTGCCACCGCACCGTAAATGCCAGCGTTGGTTACGACCTCATCCCCGATTTGCAGCGAAGCCATGAGTTCGCGATGCGCCTTCATTTTGCGCCGCTGCGGGGCGATCATAGCGAAGTAGACAAAGCCAATGAGCAATATCGGTAAGATTAAAACATCCATGCGAACATCCGAAGTTGTAGGTGAACTTAGGCAAGGTTATCGGAACCAAGCGTTATGCACGCTATCGCGAAATTGTTGAAATGTTTGCGTTTGAATCGCTTGCGCTATTTGTTCCATGAAACGCAGTAACCAAGCCACATTGTGCAACGTCAAGATGCGCGCCGCGGTGGGTTCTTTGGTGGCCAACAAATGGCGCAGATATCCGCGAGACCAACGGTTCGCTGGACTTTGCGGCCAGGTGGGGTCTAAGGGTTCGTTGCTGCTGATGTATTCGGCTCGACGCAAGTTGATTCTCCCATGATCGCTCAACACAGTGCCATGGCGAGCGAGGCGGGTAGGCAGAACGCAATCGAACATGTCTACCCCACGAGCCACGCATTCAACTATTCCAATGGGATCTCCGAGTCCCATAAAGTAGCGGGGTTGATGGCGAGGCAGCACTGCCATGCAGGTGTCAAGGCTAGCTAGCATTTGTTGACGGTTTTCGCCTACCGACAGTCCACCAACGGCGTAGCCATCAAAGTCAAGAGACACTATTCTTTGCGCCGATTCCAAGCGTAGTGCTTCGTTGGTGCCGCCTTGAACGATGCCGAACTGACTCTGGTTTTTGGCTGCGGAACGGTGCGTCAAGAAAGCCTCGCGGCCTCTAGCGGCCCATAAAGCTGTGCGGTCAACAGCGCTTCGCAAGACATCATGCTCGGCATCTGCAGGGGCACAAACATCAAGCACCATTTGGATGTCTGCGCCTATAAGAGCCTGAATGTCCACCGCACTCTCAGGGGTCAAGCGATGCGTTGAGCCGTCATAGGTCGATTTGAAAATTGCACCTCGGTCATCCACTTGCGGCTTCAAAGAGAAAATCTGGTATCCGCCAGAGTCGGTTAGCATCGGCCCGTTGAAACCCACGAAACGATGCAGTCCACCTAACTCGGCGATGACTTCTGCACCGGGCCGCAGCATCAGGTGATACGTGTTTGCCAACACCACTGGCGCTTCAAGCGTCTCTAAGTCTTGTGAGGTTAGGTGACGAACCGCGCCACGCGTACCCACCGGCATGAAGCACGGTGTGCTGAAAGTTCTGTGTGCAGCCGTAACCACACCACTGCGAGCCGCGCCATCACAAGCCGTCTCAACAAACACCGCCTTCAAAAAACCACCCCACACAAAACAAAATTATTAGCGACTGCACGCAAACTAGCCAACCACGACCTCGATTTGGGTCACGTAGACCTCTTCGCGCAATCGTCGCTCAATCTCTGGGCAGAATGCAACGTAGCCGTCACTTTCACTTTCGACTATCGCAGTTAAATGTCGGTTCATCACGCGCCTCCTCCCGTAATGCTACCGCGTGATGGGTGAGGTTGGTCTGCAATCACGTTTTGCGGGGGCAGAGCATGGCATCACCGAAACTCAAAAACCGGTAGTCGTTCGTAAGAGCTTCGGCGTAAAGTTGCCGCCAACGGGGGCCCACGAAAGCATCCACGAGGCACAGTAACGTGGACGCTGGGAGATGGAAATTGGTCATCAACAAATCCACCACCGACCATTCAAAAGGGCGCCGAATAAACAGGTTACTACGGCCCTCAACTTGGCCACTACGCCCCCAAGATTCGAGCGCTCGCACGACAGTCGTGCCGACCGCAACAACCCGACTCGCATCCGCGATCAGGCCTTGTGTGACCTCAGGCACGCTATACCATTCACTATGCATCACATGGTCGTCAAGACACTCCACTGCGATCGGGCGAAACGTGTCTAAGCCAATAGCCAACTCCACAGTTGCGACCTCAATGCCCTTCGCATGCAAAGCGGCAAACACAGATTCGGTGAGGTGCAGGCCCGCGGTCGGCGCTGCCGCTGACACTGGCCGTTCCCCGAACATCGTTTGATAACGCTCCGGATCGGCGATCTGTTGTTCAATATAGGGAGGCAAAGGGACTAGCCCGACTTGCCCCAAAACCTCAAGAAACCGCCGATTCCCAACCTCAGGGGTGACGATACGGCGCCCCTCCCCCAAGTCTTCACCGATCTCCACAGACATAGCCTGATTACGCACCACAGAACCAGCTTGGAGTTTGCGTGAAGGACGCACCAGTGCTTCCCAACGCCGTTCGTCAAGTTGCTCCAACAACAGCACTTCAACTGCTCCACCGCTAGCACGGCGCAACGGAATCCGTGCCGGTAGCACCCGAGTGTTATTGACGACCACAACGTCACCGCGCTCCAAAAAATCAGCCAAACGCGCAACACGGCTATGGCTCAGGCTGCTGCCGTGATCGACTAGCAGACGCGCCGCATCTCGCTGCGGTAAAGGATGCTGAGCAATCGCTGCTGGTGGCAACTCGTAGCAAATATCTGCAACGGTTTGTGGCGGCGGTTCCACTACGCAGTCAAACTCGGATCGGGATCGTCGAACAAGGCTGGCGGACCAATCGCTGGTGAAGGAATTTGCAGATGCTCAAAAGCGGCTGGTGTGGCGACACGACCACGCGGCGTGCGCATTAATAAGCCCTGTTGAATCAAGTAAGGCTCATACACATCCTCAACCGTCTCTGCCGGTTCACTAACCGCAATAGCCAACGTCGACAAGCCAACTGGCCCACCTCCGAACCGCTTACACACCGCTTCAAGCACCGCTCGGCTTGCCTTATCTAGACCCAGCGTGTCTACCCCAAAAAACTTCAAACCGTCGGCAGCGACAGCCGCGTCCACATGCCCGTCTCGGTCAACTTCGGCATAATCGCGAACTTGGCGCAACAAGCGGTTGGCGATACGAGGAGTGCCACGGGCTCGGCACGCAACTTCGTTAGCACCCTCTACGGTGATTTCCACATCAAGAATGCGCGCAGTTCGCCGAACTATGGCTTGCAGGTCGCCAACATCATAGAACTCAAGGCGTGCCACTAAACCGAACCGGTCTCTAAGCGGCCCGGTAATCATTCCAGTTCGCGTGGTAGCACCAACCAAAGTAAAACGTGCTAGCTCAAGTGGAATGGAACGGGCGGCTGGGCCTTTGCCCAACACAATGTCGATCCTGAAGTCTTCCATCGCCGGATATAACACCTCTTCAACTGGACGAGGTAAGCGATGTATTTCATCGATGAACAAGACATCACCGTCTTCAAGTTTCGACAATATCGAAGCCAGATCACCAGACCGTTCTAAAGCCGGACCCGAAGTGACCAACAAATGCGACCCCATCTCCGCAGCGATAATGTAAGCCAAGGTGGTTTTACCGAGGCCCGGCGGCCCCGCAAAAAGCAGATGATCAACCGCGTCACCGCGTTTCGCGGCAGCACCTAGAATGACCCGCAGATGGCTTTTGAGTTCGGCTTGGCCAACAAAATCTGCCAGCACGCGTGGCCGTAAACCACTTTCGGTTGCGAGTTCAGCATCATCGGTGGTTTCCACCGGCGAGAGCAGGTCGGTATCGGTTGGCGGTACGTTGAGGAACTCCTCGCGCACAACTCACGCACCTGTCGCTAAGCGCCGCAAAGCGTTTTTTAGTAATTCGCTGCTGTCGCTTTCATCGGCACCCTCGGCACGAACCTCTGAAAGCGCCGCGTGTATTTCGTTGGCCGCGTAACCCAGATTCTCTAGAGCCGCGCGCACATCATCTTGGGCACCTTGATGAGGCGCAGCAGCGCTCACAGCAGAGGCACCAACGGTCTCGCCGTCAGCGATGTCGAGCTTGTTTTTTAGCTCCATGACTAGGCGAGCCGCGGTTTTCTTGCCCACTCCGGGCACTAAACACAGCGCATCTAGATCATCTCGGGCTACCGCTGCACGCAAAGCAACCGGGCTGTGTACCGACAAGATAGCCAACCCGAGAGCCGGCCCGACTCCATGAGCACTGATCAGCGACTCGAAAATACCACGTTCGTCAGCACTACAAAATCCGTAGAGGGTTTCACTGTCTTCACGAAGCGCATGATGGATGTAGATAAACACTTCAGTGCTGGCCGCGCCGAGAGCCGCGGCCGTCTCTGGGGTGACTTGCACCCGGTAACCGACACCAGCAACTTCGACCAACAATTCGGTTGCGGCGCTGCATTCCAGTAGCGACCCTCGCAACGAACCGATCATCGCCGTGCCCCCACACTACGGCCTTCCACACTGCGGCCTTCCACACTGCGGCCACCCACACTGCGGCCACCCACACTGCGGCGCGACGGAGCGTGAGCTAGATGACATAACGCCACCGCGACAGCATCGGCCACATCCGCCGGCTTCAAACGTTGCGGCAACCCCAACAAGGTTTGCACCATCTGACCAACCTCTTCTTTATCGGCACCGCCCCAGCCCGCAACCGCTTGTTTGACTTCGTTGGGTGAGTATTCGACTACCGAGCAACCCGCCGACACTGCTTCAACCATGATTATCCCGCTGACCATACCCACCGACATCGCGGTCAAGGCGTTTTGCTGAAACAACACCCTCTCAATCGCTACCACTTCGGGGCGGAGTTCACTGATCAGGGCCTTGATCTCTCGTTGCACTTCAAGCAACCGTGTGGGACGGTCAAGGGTCGAATCTGTGCGAATCACCCCTGCGGCAACAGCTCTGGGTTTGCGACCGTGCTCCACGCAACCGTAACCGCAGCGCGACAGGCCAGGGTCTATTCCGAGCACGAACATATGTACGACTCTACTCGACCTCGTCTAAGTAACGAGCCAAGTTGTCTTGAACATCTTGAACGTCATCCAAGTCATCAAGCAAATCAAGAAGATGTAGCGTCTTTTTTTGTGTGCCAACATCGGCGACTTCCACCGTTGCTGTGGGCAGCATAGTCAGGTCGGTGTACTCGACGGATATTTCGGCTTCATCAAGCGCCGCACGCACCCCATTCAAATCGCCTGGTGCGGTAATGATCCGCCAAATTTCTCCCTCGTCAACAATGTCTTGCGCGCCCGCGTCAACGGTAACCATCATAAGTTGTTCTTCGTCTACCGCTATCGGCACAAGCACAACTCCTTTACGTTCGAATTGCCAAGAGACAGCACCAGGTTCAGCTAATGAGCCGCCGTGTTTGGTGAGCGTGGAACGGACCTCACTTGACGTGCGGTTGCGGTTGTCGGTGAGGCATTCTATGAGCAGAGCAATCCCACCGGGGGCGTAACCTTCGTAAGTTATTTGTTCGTAGTTGATTCCTTCTAGCTCGCCGGTTCCGCGTTTCACAGCCCGTTCGATGGTGTCTAACGGAACGGAGTTGTCACGCGCTTTTTGGAACATCGTGCGCAAGGTCGGGTTGGCATCCAAATCTCCGCCACCGCTGCGCGCCGCCACCTCCACTTGTTTAATCAATTTTGCGAATAATTTGCCTCGTTTGGCATCGGCTGCACCTTTACGGTGCTTGATCGTTGCCCATTTGGAATGACCACTCATAACGACAACTTACCCCTTTTGTTGTGCGAACTTCCGATTATCGGCATAGTCGGCGTAGATAGTCCCGGAAAGCCAATGCTGATGCAATCTAACGTCACCCGACAATTCGGGGTGGAAGGTTGCGGCCATCACCGCATCAGCGCGACACAGCACCGGGTTACCGTCAAGTTCAGCAAGCGTTTCAACTCCCGAACCGACCCGAGTAATGACTGGTGAACGGATAAACACCGCCTCAAACGGCGAGTCGAGATTCGACACGTCAAGAGCCGTCTCAAAACTGGCTATCTGGCGACCGTAGCCATTGCGAGCCACCGTAATGTCGAGCACGCCGAGAGCATGTTGGTCATCTCGCCCGTCACAAATCTCCGTTGCTAAGAGGATCAAACCTGCACAAGTTGCGAAAATCGCCATCCCTTCCTGCGCCCGCTCTCGCAACGGGTCTAGCATCCCGCAACGCTCCAGCAACATTGACATCGTGGTTGATTCCCCGCCCGGCAACACCAACGCATCTACCGCTCGCAATTGTTCAACAGTGCGAACCTGTTGGGTCACGCAACCGAGCGATTCGAGGATCGCCGCGTGAGCCGCGAACGCTCCCTGAAGAGCGAGGATTCCGACGTTTGGTTTTACCAACCCCGATCAGCCAACTTCTGCTCGAGCGTGGAGATTTCTAGCCCTGCCATGGCCTCGCCGAGGCCGCTCGATACCTTCACGAGGATTGCCGGGTCTTGGTAATGGGTGGCTGCCTCAACGATTGCCGAAGCCATTCTTTCTGGGCTAGCGCTTTTGAAGATACCCGAACCAACGAACACGGCTTGAGCACCAAGCTGCATGACCAGCGAAGCATCAGCCGGCGTGGCGATCCCACCGGCGCAAAACAGGGGAACTGGCAGTTGAGCGGTTTGGGCGATTTCTTGAACTAGCGGGAGAGGTGCCTGCAGGCGTTTGGCCCAGTCGAACAGTTCTGCTGAGTCTGCTTTGGTGATCTTGCCGATGTCGCCAACGATAGAGCGCAAGTGACGCACCGCTTCGACCACGTTGCCCGTACCGGCTTCGCCTTTCGAGCGGATCATGGCCGCTCCTTCGCTGATCCGCCGCAAGGCTTCGCCCAGATTTGTGGCACCACAAACGAACGGCACCGCGAAGGCCCATTTGTCTATGTGGTGCGCTTCGTCAGCGGGCGTTAGCACTTCGGATTCGTCAATGTAATCCACTTCAAGGGTTTCTAGCATTTGCGCTTCCGCGAAATGACCGATACGAGCTTTGGCCATCACCGGTATCGAAACCTCGGCTTGGATTCCTTGGATCATTTCAGGGTCGGACATGCGAGAAACACCGCCGTCTTTGCGGATGTCTGCCGGCACACGTTCGAGCGCCATCACCGCCACTGCGCCGGCGTTTTCTGCGATTTTGGCTTGCTGCGGGTTGACCACATCCATGATCACGCCACCCTTGAGCATCTCTGCTAAGCCACGCTTGACCACGGTTGTTCCCGTGACGCGTTTGTTGTGTTTTTCCATACTGTAATCCTAAGGCGCGTGTTCGTTTTGTGGCGCGCGTATTGCGCTATTGTGCGGCGCGGGCTTCAGCCAAGCGAGTGGTGGCTGCGGCGCGGTCGAAGGTTGTGACCGCAGCTTTTCTGAACCTTGAACCGTCTGTTGCGGCAAGAATTATCCAAGTGGTGCCTGGTTCTAGGGCAATGACGTTGCCGTTGTTGTCTCGCAAGTCCCATCGTGGGTCTTGTTCGCTGCGTGACCAGGTGCCCTGCACCATCTGGCCTCGTGTAAACACTTGAACTGCACCGCTGCCGAAGGTCTGCGCTTCTGGCGTTGACGAATCGGCTGGCGACACCGTGTAGACGACTTGCACCACGACCACATTCGTTGGTGCAACTTCGGTAGCTTCTTCGGTGTTGAGCGTGGTGGGGGGTTCAGCGTTGAGCGTGGTGGGGAGTTCAGCGTTGAGCGTGGTGGGGAGTTCAGCGTTGAGCGTGGTGTGGAGCGTGCCGTCTTGCACTCGCACCCAACCATTCACGGCGGGGTCCCATAGGTGGCTCACGGTTCTTGCGAAACTAGCTTGATAAGAGATTTCCACGCCACCGATTTCTGTGGCGGAGTTGTTGTGCAACCGACCGTGTGTAAACAAAGGTGTGGGATTTCGAGCCCCAGTGATATCTAGGTTTGCGAGGTTGGCCCAAAGGTTGTAAGGCGCACGGCGAGTTTCCAGTCGACGGAAAGGGTCTGCGGTGCGTAAAGCCCCTGCGTCTACAAAAACTCCGGCAGCGGTTGCTCGACGCAAAGCATTGAGCGTGGTCGGGTTGGCTCCCGAGAAAACAAAGGCGGGAGTACCCAAACCTGCGAGCAAGTTCACATCGGTGGTTCTAGCTGAGCGGACCGGGCCAACCTCAATGGGAATGTTCGATTGGAACACAGCAGCGAAACGAGTTTTCAAGCCTTCGACAAGCTGTTCAAAAACGATGTCAGCTTGGGCAAGCCCCATTTGTGGGCGGCTCTGGGCATCGTTGTTGCCGATCTTTACCACTATTGCTGGTCGGTCAACCGCCAACCCATTCGGATCGGGAAGGCCGGTGTGTACCGCAAGTGGGCCTTCGTAGACGGTGCTGGTCGTGTCGGCTGCCAACCCGGTTGGGGCAGAGGATTCGGCGTCTCTGGCGTTGCTTGCGGTTGACTCTTTTGAGGCGTTGAGACTTGTGCTGATTGATGTGGTCACTGAGGTTTGGGGGTTGTCAATTGTTTCGATGCGTTCCGCACTGCTAGCGCAGGCATTGACAGCCAACGCCATGATCACCGTCAAGGTCAGTCGCCGGATTAATGGTCGGCTCATAATTCTCTGATGGTGTCGATGCGTTCTTGTATGTGGGGTTGCGGATGCGGTTGGGGTTGGGGTTGGGGTTGCGGTTGGGGTTGGGGTTGGGCGCGAACATCGCTGCGGAGAGGTCCTATCATCCACAAATGCTGCACTGCCGGGTGCGGGGCAACCGCGTTTTCTGACCGGGCAGCTTTTTCGAACGCGCTGGCTAGTGCTGGGGGGTATCTGGTCATTTGCACAGCGCAGACATCCAGTAGTGCTGCATGCCCTAAACTGCGTTGCGCGCCACGAAAGGCGCTGGCTAGAGGACCAAACAGCGTAAGCAGCACAACTAAATTGGTTGCCGCGTGAACACCTTCGTTGATCTGAGTTAACTGACGTGCCACCACCGCTTCTAGCTCCAAGCGATCCAAGGCCCGCAAGGCACCTGTGGTTAGCACTAAATGGTTGTCGTTGAGTCTGCCAACTACCGCGGCATCAAGTGCTTGACACTCGACCACATGCAGGTTCGGTTCGGCGATACCGTGGCTCGCGCACAAACTCGTCACCAAACTTTCGAGGCGTTGTTCGCATCCTTGCTCAAGGGGCTGGGCTCGGAGTTTTTGTAACGCCACGGTTGGCGAGCGGCGATCAAGGGTGACGAGTACTGCGCTTCCTGCTACCAAACCAACAACTACGCCGAGCGGTAAGGCGATATCACCTGAAACGAATATTGCAACGGTTGTGGCAACTAACGCCGCAGCGATTGCCGCAGTGATTAGTAGTACCAATCGAGGTGCCGCAGTTGGCATAAGTCGTTCTCTTCGGATCTCTAAGTCGGCGAAGGCCGTTGGTCGGCTCCTGATAACGTTCAGATTAGCGGCTCTAAGAACTTTTTGGCACCTAATGGTTTGTCGTTGGTTTGGTTGCGGGTTTGGTGGGGTTGTGGGTTGAGTATGTGTGCGCCGCCGCTGTTGGTGGATGATCGGGATCGTCGGGCGTGGGAGCGGTTGTTGTGGTCGCTGTCGATGGGGCCGGGGCCGCACCCTGAATCGTGACTACTGCCGCGACGGCACCATTAACTTGTTGTGGCTGCGCGACTCGATGGCCGACTAGTTCGCGACTGGAGTGATGCTGCATACGGGACCTGACACCTTCGAACTCGCGGACAGGATCACCGCCGCGCCGATCTCCGCGCTCTGGGCCCACAGCGGACAGCCAGAAACGTAAACCGCACGACCCAAAACCCACCCGAGGTTTACGTTTACAGGCCCTCTGCCTTGTAAATCAGCAGTGGGAATGACGATTTACAAGATACAGGGTAAGGTGTGGGCATGATTGAGCGGGAACTCACGCCGCATCTGATTCGTCTGATCAACCAGTACCCGGTACTCACAATCACCGGCCCGCGCCAGTCGGGCAAGACGACCTTGTGTCGCCGCACCTTCGGGGATCTGCCATACGCCAACCTGGAAGATCCCGACGTGCGCGACTTCGCCACATCGGACCCTCGGGCGTTCCTGGCGCAGTTCCCCGAGGGGGCTGTGCTCGACGAGATCCAGCGCGCCCCGGATCTGCCGTCATACCTCCAAGTCCTCGTCGACGGCGAGGCCCGGCGGTCCCGGTTCGTCCTCACCGGCAGCGAGCAGTTCGGTTGGACCGACTCGATCAGCCAGTCGCTCGCGGGCCGTACCGCTGTGTTGCGCCTGTTGCCGTTCACACTGGCGGAGTGTTCGCTGGCCGGCGCGTCCGGCGATATCAACGAAATCCTGTTCAGCGGCGGCTACCCGAGCATCCATGCCCAGCGGCGTCACCCCGCGGAGGCACTGGGCGACTACATCACGACCTACGTGGAGCGCGACGTGCGCCGGATCGGCGCGGTGCAGGACCTCGCCGCGTTCGCTCGCTTCATGCGGCTCGCCGCCGGCCGCGTGGGCCAACTCCTGAACGTGACGAACCTCGCGGATGACACCGGGGTGGCCCCCGGCACCGCTCGCTCGTGGTTGTCGGTCCTCCAGGCGAGCGACATCATCTTCCTCCTGGAGCCGCACCTGCCGAACATCCGCAAGCGCCTCACCAAATCACCGAAACTCTATTTCGTCGACGTCGGGCTCGCGAGCTACCTCATCGGGATCCGCACCGTCGAGCAGGTTGCCACTCACCCTCTGCGGGGCAACCTGTTCGAGAACGCTGTTGTCAGCGAGGCCCTCAAGCATGCCTACAACACCGCGGTGCGCCATCCCAGGCTGTCATTCTTCCGGACCTTGTCGGGCCTCGAGTGCGACCTGTTGTACCCGACCGCGTCGGGCCTGGTCGTGGTCGAGGCCAAGTCCGGCGCGACACTCCACACATCCTGGATCTCCCGATTGAAGCTCATCAGGCGAGACCTTCCCGACGTCTCGGCGGCTGCACTGGTGTACGGCGGCTCGCAACGCCAGCACCGCACCGCGGCGGAGGTCGTCCCACTCGGGCAGTTCGCCGAGTTCCTGACCACCCTGGACCCGCCGACACCAGGTCTCCCGCCTGGCCCAGTCGCCAGCTAGCCCTTCCCGGCCCTTCCCGGCAGCGTTCGAACGACCCGAAACGCGCCTGATGCTCGCGGGCTCTTGTGGTTGTTTCACTCGGGAGCCGCCAATCAGATTTCCGAGCAGATTCGCGGTCTGTGCGATTTCGGTAATCAATACCGTGCAAAACCGGTAATCACTACCGAAAATCGCATCTTCGCCCAACCGCTTCCGACGCATCGCCGACCCTCAACCGCGAAGCGCCACCAAATCTGCGTCGCACTACTAGCGTGTAGACGGCACGTATGTCGGGAATGGAGTCTATGAGCGAGACAGCGATCAACAATCATGCGGGGTTCATTTGGTCGGTGGCGGACAAGCTGCGGGGTGTGTATAAGCCGTCGGAGTATGGACGGGTGATCTTGCCGTTGACGGTGTTGCGGCGGTTGGATTGCGTGTTGGAACCGACCAAAGATGAGGTTCTCGAGAGGATGGCGAAGCTGCCGGCAACGTTGGAGAACCGTGAGCCGGTGTTGCAGAGGGTGGCTGACAACCGTTCGTCAACACGTCGCGGCATACGTTTCGTTCGCTGTTGAGTGATTCCAGCAACGTGACGGGGAACTTGCGCAACTACATCGCCGGGTTCTCCGAATCGGCGCGTGACATTGTCGACAAGTTCAACTTCGACGTGCAGATCGACCGGCTCGACGAGCACAACCTGTTGTACCTGGTGGCGTCGATGTTCGTTGATATCGACTTGAGTCCCGAAACGGTGTCGGATCTGGAGATGGGTTATCTCTACGAGGAGCTGATCCGCAAGTTCTCTGAACTGTCGAACGAAACCGCGGGTGAGCATTTCACGCCTCGTGAGGTGATCCGGCTGATGGTGAACCTGCTGTTCATCGACGACGACGAGTTGTTGACGCGCCCGGGTGTGGTCAAGACGCTGCTCGACCCGGCGTGTGGAACCGGCGGGATGCTCTCGGTCGCTGAGGATCATCTGCGCCGGCTCAACCCGCAGGCTCGTTTGAAGGTGTTCGGCCAGGAACTGAACGCCGAGACATACGCCACTTGCCGCGCCGACATGCTGATCAAAGGCCAGGAGGCTTCCAACATCCGTTTCGGCAACAGCTTCGACAACGACCAGCACGACGGTGAACGATTCGATTATCTGCTGGCCAACCCTCCATTCGGTGTCGAGTGGAAAATGGTAGCCGAAACGGTGAAGGGCGAGCACCGATCTTCGGGTTTCGCTGGTCGTTTCGGGGCTGGGCTGCCTCGCATCAACGACGGCAGTTTCCTGTTCCTGCAGCACATGATCTCAAAGATGAAACCCGCAAGCGACGGTGGTGCCCGCTTGGCGATCGTGTTCAACGGGTCACCCTTGTTCACCGGGGGTGCGGGTTCGGGCGAGTCGGAGATCCGACGCTGGATCATCGAGAACGACATGCTCGAAGCGGTCGTTGCGCTACCCGACCAGCTCTTCTACAACACCGGGATATCTACCTACTTCTGGGTGGTCACCAACCGCAAGACGGCGCGCCGTCGCGGCAAGATCCAGTTGGTCGACGCCCGCGACATTTTCACCAAGACCCGCAAATCCCTCGGCCAGAAACGCAAGGAACTCTCGGTCGCCCAGATCGATGAGATTGCCCGTCTCTACGGTTCTTTCGAGGAGGGTCCGCTCGTCAAGATCTTCCCCAACGAGGCGTTCGGATTCCTACGCATCACCGTCGAACGGCCTCTGCAACTGCGTTGGGAAATCACCAACGACACGTTGCTGGCCGTCGAGTCGCTCAAAGCTGTCGGCAAGCTGGATGCTTCGCAGCGCGAAGCTCTGCTCGACGCGTTGCGGGAACGTCTGGGCAACTCGTTCGCCACCGAGAAACTCGCCAAGGCTGCGATGTCAGAGGCACTCGAGTCCGCAGGAATCGACAAGACCACTGCCCTCGTCAAAGCCGTTGTCGAAGCGATCGCCGTACGTGACCCCAAGGCCCCGATCAACACCGACCGCTCCGGCAACCCCAAACCCGACCCCAACCTGCGCGACCACGAAAACATCCCACTCCCCCCAATGAACGTGACCTTCGAGCACGACCCCACCGCACGGCTCAAGACCATCGAGTACCGGACAGCCATCGCCGATTACATGGAACACGAGGTACTCCCCTACCTCCCCGATGCCTGGCACGACCCCACCAAAACCAAGATCGGCTACGAAATCCCCCTAACCCGCCATTTCTACACCTACACCCCACCCCGCCCCCTAAACCAAATCAACGCCGAAATCAAAACCCTAGAAACCGAAATCCAAACCCTCCTCACCGAGGTCTCCGAGTGATCTCGGTACTTGATTCAGTCATCACTCCTCCCGAGTGGCGACCTGTGCCCTTCGGCAGGTTGGTAGAACGAAGGAAAGAAGCGTGCAGGCCGGATCTGCCTCCGCTGTCCGTATTCCTAGACGAGGGAGTGGTCCCACGCGCATCTCGCCAAGACAACTTCAATCGCCTCGGTTCCGATTTGGCCAAGTATCTCGTCGTGCATCCAGGAGACATAGTCTTCAACAAACTCCGAACCTGGCAAGGCGGGCTCGGTACTAGCCGGTACGAAGGAATCGTCAGCCCAGCGTACTTTGTCTGCCGCCCAGTACGAGGGGTCGTACCAAAGTTCCTCCACTACTTGCTCCGTTCTACTACCTACCTCGCTGAGTTGACTCGCATTTCCAAGTTCATGCCACCATCTCAGTTCGACATCTCGTGGGATGACCTTCGTCTCGTTCCGATCTTGATCCCGGAAGTCCGTACACAGCGGGCGATTGCTGACTACCTCGACACCGAAACCGCCCGCATCGACACCCTCATCTC